>Ga0209771_1000019_pt1 | contig 78327 bp, 84 predicted proteins | sample SaaInl59LU_5_DNA_FD_184639 | JGI IMG/M metagenome (GOLD analysis project Ga0209771, IMG submission 184639) | Marine microbial communities from expanding oxygen minimum zones in the Saanich Inlet - ESP_59LU_5_DNA (SPAdes) (version 2) | ecosystem: Environmental > Aquatic > Marine > Intertidal zone... | reverse complement strand
AAATACAGTCAGGTACAAACGGAACCAATACACGTAAACCACAGATACAATTCCACCAATACGGTTATGGGGGCATGGGCCTGGAGTATGATGGTCCAAATAAAGTATTAACTATTGGCGAGCTTAACTCTGCTACACAAGATAGGTTTAACCACCTTAAAATTAAAACAAATGATGGGGTCTTATCTATAGGTCCGATGAATACTTCTCACTGTCACATCGAAACAGATAGAAGTAACTTCTATATCAATAAAGAAATACGTGTTGACACAGGTTTAATAGGATCCTATAACGAAGACTTGCATCTAATGCGCGCTCAATCTACTACAGCTAGATTAAGAATTACTTCTGGCACTACTTACTCTGATCAGAATATGAGAGTGTCTAGCAACCTAGGTGTAAATGCAGAACCTCGTACTGACTCATACCGCTTAAATATGGGCGGAAGTGTCCATATGAATAATCATAGTATTGATTACGTTAGCCAACTTCATTTTAACGACAACGTTCGTTTCGTCGATAACGGTAACGATTCTGACTTGATATTCCGTGGTGGCGACGCATCTACTGTTCGATTGATATTAGATACCAATAGTACTGCCCGTGGCAGTCTATACGCCGATAACGCGAACAATGTCGGATTATTAGATGCAGGCGGTTCATGGGCAATGCGTCACCAAAACAACAACGGTACTTATTTCTATACTGACAATTCTACTATGGAGTTTAGAGTAGGACGTGATGCTGTGACAGGAAATTTTGGTACTGTACAGACAGATACTATTCGTGATGGTTGGGGCGGATACTCTATCAACGGCCGAGTTGTATTAATGCATGACCATAATATTGGCTTTGGTTTATACAATGACGTTTCTAACAATTGGCTTATATATGGAACTTTAGGAGGTCATGTCGACCTTCGGTATAACGGTGCAACTAAACTAGAGACTACTCTTACTGGTGTTAGCGTAACAGGACTTCTAACAGCAACGCAAAAATCATTTACTATCGATCACCCAACCAAAGAAGGACATAAACTTCGTTACGGATCTTTAGAAGGCCCAGAAAACGGTGTATATGTACGTGGCAGACTAAAAGACGACAACACTATCGAACTTCCAGAGTACTGGTCAGAACTAGTGCATGAAGACTCTATTACTGTAGATGTTACTTCTATCGGAAAACAGCACACATGGGTAGAAGACTTTTCCTCTAGTTCTGTTACAATAGGCACTGATGGCGAAACTGTTAACTGCTTCTACGTAGTGTACGGCGAGCGTAAAGATGTTGATAAGCTTGTAACGGAGTTTGTAGAATGAAAATTAATATAGTAGAAGATGAGATTAAAGCAACCGTAGAAGAACAGCAAAGAAGGCAGCAGTTGTGTGACAACTGCCCTTTATATAATAAAAACGACGATACATGTACTTCTTGTGGTTGCTTAATCGAACGTAAAAAATTATATGCTTCTGACACTTGCCCAGAGGGGAATTGGTAATGGGATTGGGGTACGGACAAACTGGTTACAGAGTATCGAGCGCCCAAGTATCTTCTGTAAACTTAACAAGTTGCTCATTAAATTCCTACAAGACTAAACCTGATATGTTTGGCCAATGGACTTGTACAATGAATAATGTTTCTTGTAGTTCTACTGGGTTTAACATCATAATAGACGATTCTAAGATACCGTTTGTGTGGACGCACATCGCTTGGAAAACTAGAATAGAGTTTAGATCTTCTTGTTGGGACTTTGCTGAAAATAATAGTGGCTATGGTAATGGGACTCATAACATAATGCCGTGGGATCCTTCCCAAGGAGATGTCATTTCTAAGCCTTTAAACTGTTTTGAACTGAGCCAGTATGCCGTTAAAATGTTTACTTGTGATAACAACTCCGATAACTTTGTTCACCAAAGTCACGCTACAGGTAGTTTCAGAGAATGGAGAATGAAGCGGAGGAGAAATGGTACTAATCCAGCGGGACCTGCAGCAGGTTTTGCTTGTACTTCAGGCGGCACTTGCATAATAAGCGACATTGTTGTTTGGAGAGAAGAATGAGTCTAGGACACGGAGCAAAAATAGTAACAGATAGTCTTGCGTTTATGTTTGATATGGCAAATAAAAAGTCGTGGAAAGGTAAGCCCGTAGAAAATTTAGTAGCAGCAGGTCAAAGAACCTGCTCTTCTGGGTTAGCTAGGATGTCTGCCCATGTTCAAAGTTATTCATACCAAGCTGGTGTAAGTTATGGCAAAAGAAAGGACGTCATAAAAGGCACAATCACACCTACTACATCAAACCCATACGCTGATTATGGTTTTCAAGTTTCACGTAGCGGAGGAAGTCAAGTAGGCGATGTGTATTGGATATCGTTTGAGTATATAAACGTAAAAGGTGGTAGCGACCCTTCTGGCGTATCGACTTATGCCAATGGTTATAAAAACCCTAGCTCTGCTTCTGCTGGAACTCTTTCGGATGTGAGTATAACAGAGCTTCCTGACGGTTGGAAACGTTGGTCTGGAAAAGTCACAATTACTGCTGCCGGAAATACTTGGTGGCGATTTGGTCAAAATTCTAATAGTCAGGAGGTAGAATTTTACTTGGACAACTTCCAGATAATATATTCAAATGTAGACGCTCCTTTTGTGGATGGTACTCGTTCTAACACAGAAGCTATAAAAGACTTAACAGGCAATGCAACCATCACTGCGTCAAGTCCTTCATATACTCCTGAAGGGCAATTTACCTTTAATGCTGGCACTCAAAGATTAGATATTTCTAATAGTATACCGATTAATAATAATTTTTCTTGGAGTGCTTGGGTTAGATCTAACAATATTGCGCAGACACAAAACATAGTATCTATGAACGGTCCGTATTTTATGCGAATTTCTAATTCCAGAGTACGGTTTAATATCCTACCATCTAGTGGTTGGCTATTTCAAAATGGCACGACTGTTTTAAGCAGCGATACTTGGTATCATTTTTGTATGGTGTGGAACGGAGAAGCTAACACATGGTCAGGTTATATAAATGGTACACAAGAGTTTAGTGTATCTAGATCAGGTACTGTCAACTATGGAAGTTTATATGGCTACGTTGGATACACCCCTCAAGGAGGAGAGCAGTCGTACTTTAACGGAGATATCCCTGTTTTGTATTGTCATAACAAAGCACTTACAGACCAAGAAGTAAAACAAAACTTTGAAGCACACAGAGCGAGGTATGGAATCTAATGGCAGCGCATAGCGGAAAAGCAGGAATGGGTCTTTACAGAAATGGGTGTGGAGAGTCTGGTACTGATGAAAATTTTACAGGGTATAATTGGTATACTGCTGACAAGCTATCAGGAGATGGTTGTTTCGCTGTAGACTACAATGTTAGGGGTTCAGGACTTTTAGGTGAAGAGTTTGTACCTGTAGATACCTCTAAGTACTATTACCATTCTGTATCTGTAAAAACATACCAAAGAAGTTATAATAATAGACTAGGTTCAGGTCATTTAGGTTTTGCCTGCTATGACAAAAACAAGAACTTTATCGATCTTAGGAATTGTGGAGGCGTAGGAAACACATATTTGTCAAGAGCTGCGGCTCCTGGAGATACGGTCATATACTTACAATCTGGATCAGGTTGGTACACAGGATCAGATGTTACCAACAATAATGGTATTTTTAGGCACGTACTGTTTTTTCCTGCGTCACACCCAGACTATGGAAAGCCTCATGAATACACAAGGTTTAACTACGTTAGGTATACTGGTCTTGTTTCCCATTCTAATGGTGATTGGATGATGACTCTTGATAGGGCTTTGCCGGATTTTGGAGGAACTTTGCCTGTAGGAACTCCAATATCTAGGGGTGCTGCTGGTGGAACGTATAACTATTGTCATGGTTCGCCTAATTATCCGGAAACATGGACTACTTATACAACAGCACCGTTTACAGGTGAAAATAGAAATTCTGGTACACCTTTTAGGTACGGCACTAAATACATAAAGTTCTTAAATCTTAGAAACTACAACTATAGAAGTGAGTCCGGAGGAGAAGCTGCTAGGTACTTAATAGATAACGTAATGCTTGTACAAGCAAAGCCTAGTAAGTCTTCCAGCCACACAGAAATTAAATCAACCTTTTTTAACAGGAGAAAAATAAAATGGCTCAAGGGAATAGTACGAATCAAACAGTTTTACCAGGAGTGGAGACAGAATTAATTGCAGATCCTAAAACAGGGCTTACGTTTTACTTAGCTGTTGACAGCAACGAATTAGACCCTAATGGTGAACCAGTTATTTATGAATTAACTGCTTCAGAGTATAATGAACTAACTATATAGATACTGAGAACACAATGGCAGACGCAGATAAAAATATATTAATTACACCCAACAGAGGATCAACTACGGCAGACCCGAAGATTGAATTTACTGGTGGTGATAATAATACAGTAACATTAACTACCCTAGATGACGGAACACTGTCATTTTCAGGCTCGGCAGGTCAGCTATTTTCTATATCTGATTCTTTAACAGGCACTATATTTTCTGTAAATGATGTATCAGGTATTCCTTCTATTGAAGTAGAAGATGATGGTACTGTGACTCTTGCAGAGTTTGGTGGTAATGTACTGGTTGGCACGAATGTAGATTCAAACTCCCATAAGATGCAATTAGTAAGTGATGTATCTCAACATCCATTATATATTGAATCAGCTTTTAGTAGTAAAATTAAACTAAAAAATACTAACACTAGTATTAGTGGTAATAGCATTGATTTTTACAACTCTGATGATAAATTAACGGGTAGTGTACGTACTAGCTGGTCTAGTTCGTTTAAATATACTGAGCTTTACCAAAATTTTGATACTACTGCAGACCAAGTTCGCACCTTACGTTTAAAGCCTGGCGATCATCCAAAAGCTGTTTATGGGGCTACGGAGTATAGTATATTTAATGATAACTATCATCCTAACGCAGATAAACTAACTACTACAAGAAGTATAGCTTTAACAGGGGCTGTAACAGGTAGTGCAAACTTTGATGGTTCAAGCAATATTAGTATTTCTACCACAGCTACTGCTGATCCTACATTAACTCTTACGGGAGATGTTACAGGTTCTGCGACTTTTACTAATCTAGGGAATGCTACATTAACAGCTACGGTTGCTAACGACAGTCATACGCATGATGGTAGATACTATACTGAAACAGAGTCAGATAGTCGTTTTGTAAATGTTACTGGCGATACTATGACTGGCACACTCACAGTGCCAAACCTAACTATTGGTAGCGGTAATAAGATAAAGTTTGCTAATAATGATTACATTAGGTATGACGATGCAAACGGAGTTGGTAGATACCACTTTGATTCTGATGGTGGCACTAATAACGCAAGTGTTCAGGCAGCTACTTTTGTAGGGGCGTTATCAGGTAATGCTAGTTCAGCAACCAAATGGCAGACAGCTAGGACTATTACGTTATCAGGTGATGTTACAGGCTCAGTGTCATGGGATGGCTCGGCTAACGCTAGCATTACAGCTACCGTAGCTAGTGATAGTCATTACCACTCACAAGTGTATATTCCAGATACTCGTGGGGCTTCTAGAGCACCTAGTTATTACCCTGACCGTTATGCCTCTTGGGATTTTCAGCAAAACACTAATACTGGAGCAGGAGGGGATAGCTGGCACGTAGTAAACACTATTGCTAAATGGTCTAGTTACGACGCCAGTCATAGGCAAGAACAAGTAGCTTACACAGGGACTAATGTTAAGCATAGAACCGCTACTTCTGATGCAGCTTGGGGCGGTTGGGCTACTTTTTGGGATAGTGCTAATGACGGTTCAGGTTCTGGCTTAGATGCTGATACAGTTGATGGTATTCAAGCTAGTCGCATTGTTTACGGTGACGGAAACTACAAATCCAGGTCTACTAGTACTTTTCATAATAACGTTTCAGGCTTTCATTTTTACAGTGCAGCTACAAACGCGCCTACTGCGGAGTGGTACAACTGGATTACTTGTAGGGGCAACTCTTGGGGTGACTCAGGTGAGTATTCTTTTCAACTTGCACATAATTTCTGGAACAACTCAGGGTTTTATGTACGTAGAACGGAAACTGGTACAGAATACGGTTGGGACAAAATATGGACTTCGGGCAATGATGGTTCAGGCTCTGGATTAGATGCTGACTTACTACATGGGCAACAACCTTCTAAAACAGGGGGAGCTAATAGAATTGCGCAATACAATACCAACGGTTATTTATACGTAGAAAATTGGATACACCTTGCTAATAATACAGGCCTGTTTTATGACAACGGTACCCATTTTAAGTCTACCGCAGCAGGTACAATGGAACTTTCTGATACCGCATCCCACAACCATATGGATATTGACGCTAATACTAACTACTGGAAGTACTTAAGGCTTAAGAACGGTACTTCAACTAAGTGGGACATTGCTACTAAGGAAAATGACCTATCAGGAGCTTTGCAGTTTAGACCCTCAGGTGCTGCTTCTAATGTAATGTCTATTACTACAGCAGGACGTTTAGACGTAAGGACTACAGCAGACGGTTGTATTACTATACACGAAAGCACAGGAGGTTCTGGGGCTACGTTTGTAGACTTTGTAAGCGGCACTAATGGCACTAGGTATGGAAGAATTTATCGCGCATATTCAACTACAACATACGCTACATCTTCTGATTACAGACTTAAAGAGAATGTGGTACCTTTGACTAGTGCCCTAGGCAGGGTTCAGGAGCTTTCAGTTAAACGTTTTAATTTTATTGAGCATCCTGAAAGAACCGTAGATGGTTTTATAGCGCACGAAGTTGCGGCTGTAGTGCCTGAAGCAGTTGTAGGGGAGTATAATGAAATTGATGAAGAAGGTAATCCTGTACATCAAGGTATTGATCAGAGTAAAATAGTACCACTATTAACAGCGGCTTTACAAGAAGCCATAACAAAAATTGAACAACTTGAATTGCGAATTAATGCACTAGAAAACTAAGGAGATATTATGTCTATTACATTTGAACTATTAGAAGAATTTACAGGCAGTCGTACTAACGAAATGCCAGATCCGGAGAACGAGGGTGAAACTCTTGAGGTTACAGACAGTAATGTCCGTGATGTGCAAGTAAGGTTTACTTGCGAAGACTCTGGGTGTGTACATGAACGAAGTGTTAACGTTGTATTTGTAGACGGTGTCTATGATGAAGAGCTAACCCTTGAGCGTGTACAAGAAGTAGCTAACGGAGTAGGTCACAAAATTGCTTGTGGCGTCATAAGCCCTGCAGCGTAAAATTCTAAACAAGAAAGAAAAAAGCCCTAACATTTGCTAGGGCTTTTTATTAGACAAAAAAGAATTAATCTTCTAAAACTTTTTCTTCACTTTTTGCAATCTCTTCTTTAAGAGCCTGCATAAAACCTTGTTCTGCCATACCTAGTTGATCTACTCGTGCACGAGCAATTTGGCCCTGCTGTTGTAGGTCTTGAATCTGGCCTAAGCAGTATTGTGCTGCTTGGGAAAGGTCTTCAACTGTGTAAGTTTTGTCGTCTAAAGTGATTGTTGCTTTTTCTTGGTTTTCCATATATATGGTTCCTTGAAGTTAAGGGGGTTTAAATTATAAGAATAATTGTATATAATAGTAGCATTATGGTCAAGTACTAATTAAACATTCGAGAGTTTTTATGAACCAACTACTAGCTGGGATAATACTTGCAGGAAGTGTAGCAGGCTATTTTTATTATACAAGTACCCAAGCGGAAATTAAAGAGCTTACAGCGTTAAATCAGGCGTATGGACTTAAGTTTACTGAACAAGAAGCCGCTATAACGTCATTGCAGAACGACTTTGATTTACAGACCCAGGGCCTAGTCGAGTTACAGGTAAGAAACCAAGAGATACAAGAAGACATGAATAGGTACCTAGATATCTTTAAACGTCATAACTTAACTAAACTAGCTGCTGCAAAGCCTAGTTTAATAGAAACAAGAGCTAACAAAGGAACTAAAAATGTTTTCGACAGTATTGAAGATGATAGCCGTACTATTGACTCTCTTGATGACGGGTTGCAGCTTGATGCCAAAGAAGCCGGTGGAGGTACAGATAGTAACAAAGCCGGTGGAAAGGAAGATAGTACAACCAATAATGCCAAGAGCGATTGATTTAAAAGATCCGCACTGGTATGTAGTGTCTAATAAAAACCTAGATACGTTTATAAAAGATTTAGAAAAGAAAGAAGGACAGGTAGTATTTTTTGCTATGTCTGTTCCTGATTACGAGCTTATGTCATATAACATGCAAGAAATTAAACGTTATATCCGTGAAGTACAACAAGTAGTTATTTACTACAGAAAGGTAACAACCAATGAACAAACAAGCAGTGTACGAGCAGTTAAAGATTGATGAAGGTGTAGTATATGAGATCTACGAAGACCATCTTGGATATGCAACTTTCGGAGTCGGGCATTTGGTACTTGAATCGGATCCTGAGCACGGAGAACCAGTCGGGACACCAGTCAGTGAAGAGCGAGTACGTGAATGCTTTGAAAAAGACTTACAAACCGCCATCAGTGAATGCTCTGTGCTATACAAAGAAGCATGGGAAGTTTTTCCTGGAGAAGTACAAGAGATCTTGGTCAACATGCTCTTCAATCTTGGACGTCCTCGCTTAAGCAAGTTTAAAAACTTTAATGCTAAACTAGTGGCTGGTAAATACGCAGAAGCAGCTCCAGAAGGCAGAGATAGTATCTGGTACCGTCAAGTAGGTAACCGTGCGGAACGATTAATGACTAGGCTAGAAAATATCTAGTCTAAGGAGAGCAGCATGTGGGCACGTATTACCACCCTAGTTCTACTAACAGTGTTTAGCAGTACAGTACTAGCACAAGAAGATACGGATGTTATCCGTACAGATTCTAAGAATGACAGTACTATTACTACGCAGGGGCAGATGACTACTACTATCAAGCAGCCACCTCCCTCTGCTATTGCCCCTCAGATAGGTAGCAATTCTAATAGTGACTTGTGCACTATCGGTGTAGCAGGCGCAGTACAGACACAAATACTAGGTATTAGTGCAGGTACTACATTTACAGAAGATAACTGTGTGAGGCTTAAAAACGCCAAGACGTTATACGACATGGGCATGAAAGTAGCTGCAGTATCAGTAATGTGCCAAGATACAAAAGTTTTTGATGCTATGATGCATGCTGGAACTCCTTGTCCTTACATGGGTATGATAGGACCTGAAGCACAACTAGCTTGGGAAACTCACGTAGAACAAACCAAAGAAGAGTTAAAGAAGTCTGATGAACTTAGTAAAACAGAAAAAGGTGCTATTAGCGTTGGTGCTCTTGCTGCCTTGCTACTCTTACTCTAATTCTATAACGCCATACTATGGCTCTACAGGTAACGCTGTAGCGGACAGTAGTTTACAGTGGACTATGGGAAATGTATTCCCTAGCCCTCCAGGACTTACAGTACAGAACGTTATTTACTCTTATAACATTCGTAAGGCTACAGAAGACCGTGTAGACGTCGCTGTACAGAACGAAAATGCATTAGGTCAAGGATATGTGTTCAGAGAGGTTGATAGTTGGTTACCGGGCTCTCTAGACAACACACAGATTAGCAAAGCAGTTCCTGTAGGTAACTTGCCTAAAGAGTTATGGGGTAAAGGATCTATTGAGGTAAACGGAAACGGGTTAGTAGAAAATGCTAATGTGATTTATACCTATAAGGTAGATCCTTGCTATAACCCGCAGTACGACCCTAACTGTCCAGGATACAAACAACCTGTACCAGAAGTTGTACAAGTTAGTTATGACGTCTACGATGCGGGTGAGGATGTAGACAATAGCCAGTACAATCCTGATGATACGGTATATGAAGATGATGATCTAGAGACAAAAGAAGATAAAGAGAGAAGGGAATCAGATGAGGACCTAGATAGTAGAGAGCGGTTAGAAAAAGCCTTATCTGTTGTAGGTACAAATCTGTTATTTACTAACGCTTTTGCACAATCTCAAGTATTAGAGTCTGTTAATTCTGCTACTGGTATAGGTACTTACTACGGTGTGTCTATACCTGGTGGCGTTTATAAAGAAGAAGTGTCTATTAATGACAAACAACTACCTGATAGTTATAAAGGCCTTAGAAACGGTTTAGCGCAGCAGGTATTACACGAAAAAATGATTAGTATGCAATACGGCAACTAGTCCTATAGGAGCACCACATGTTTAAAAAGTTAGGTTTTACAGCACTAGGTATTATAGCTAGTATGAATGTTTTAGGGGAAACAGCACCTATTCATGGTTTTGTTGAGTCTCGTTGTATTATTCAAACAGACACAGCAGGTACATATGGCAATCCAAACGCCTATACGTTATCTACTGATGCTTCTGATGGTGGAGATCCTGTGGTTATACGTTACGATGTGTCATTAGCAGATTCTTACTACGCAGAAATTACTGCACCTCAAGAGTTTTCTACTAGTCCTATTATTGACGATGTGCTTACATGGCAAGGCAATACTACTGTAAAAACGGTATCAGATGCTACAGGTATGGGGCAGTATGAGTCAAGTAAACTGGAACTAGGGATGCTAGACCGTTACGACTTACTAGCTACTGGATCTACTTGGTTTGAGACATCTTCTAAAGTAACCCTAGGTGGGGATAAAGCATTCCCAGGTGGGGATTATACTGCTTTAGTTTTAGCAGAATGTATTGCTAAGTAATGTCTAGGCTAATAACTGGTATTATTTTTATTATGGGCTTAGGGTTTTTTACAAACTCTTTGGCCCATGAGATGACCCCTACTTATTTTAAAGCAAAGCCTTCTCATATAGATACTATCTATAAGACTAAGGTGACTGTGTATAACAGAAGGGAAGATGTACAGTATTACGAAATAGGTGTTTTTGATGCAGAATTTAATTCTGTACCTTTTACTTCTTTGTATAAGATAGTAAAGATAGATTATCTAACTAAAGTAAACATAGATGTGTACTTTAAGGCCGATACAGTCAACAAAGTTGTTTACATATGCTCTAAATCTAAACTAAGAAAAAGCGTTAAGAGACTGACTGCAGTATCTTCTCGTATTTGTTCTAAGGCTAAATAGCATGAAAAAACTAATACTATTTTTATTTGTTTGTGGATCAGCAATGGCAGACTCTAGTTCATTAAATCTTGCACTACCGTCCAGCCCTAGCACGTACGGACAAGATAGTATTAGAGCAGGAAACCTAGACTGTAAAAATGCTATTGGGGGTGCTACACAGTTAGAATTTGGGGTTACTGGTATAATAAATAACGCTTCTGTACTAGGAAGCAACTCTGACATAGGTAGTGCAAAAGACGTGGGTGTTTACGCTAGGATTATTATCCCCCTGGACAAGCCTAAAGAACGAATTAACTGTAACTCTTTGTACCAGTTAGAACTTCGTATAAAACGACTTGAAGTACTAAAACTACAGCAAGAACTAGATGCGCTTAAGCGTATGAACTCACAAAACAACTTTGTAAACTAGAGGTAATAATGGAAGATAACAAACTAACTATTGATTCTGCTGCAGTACACGGCGCTGATGTTAATGGTGATGGTCACGTTTCTAAAGAAGAAATGGATATGCATTTAGAGTTTAAACGTAAAGAACTTGAGGATAATGATGCACAAAGAGATGCTATTCGTAAAATGGCATGGTTCTCTTTAATAGGGTTACTAGTTTACCCAATCGGTATAGCTATTACATCTTTACTAGGCCTAGACAAAGCCGCAGAGCTTATTGCAGATATTGCTCCTACGTATTTTGCTTCTATTGCTGTATTAGTATCTGCGTTTTTTGGTGCAGACGCTTTAAAAGGCAGAACTAAATAGGAAATACTATGGCTGAAGAAGAGAAAACTACTATTGAGTTTGGCGGAATGTCCTTTACTGGTGGGAAAGCGTTTGCTTTTCTTACAGCCCTTTCTACCCTAGGCGGTGCATCATGGGGTGCGTTTGAATTCTACGCTGACTACATGGACATGAAGGAGATAGTCCAGAATATTGATGTGGATGAAATCAAAGCACAGAATACTCTAGTGATAACCAAACTAGATGAAGCAATAGAATACACACGAGACATCAAGTCTGGTCTACGGGATGATATAATTTCTATCGAGAAACAAGCAGATAGAGTTGAAGATATGGTACGCGAGACAGAAGAAGATGTACGTAAGATGATTGATAAAGCAAACGAACGTTTTGAAAATAAGCGTAACCAGCTACAAGCAAATTATGACAGCCAGTTACAGAGGCTGCGAGATAGTAATGATAGAGAGCTAAAAGAACTAGAGCAACGAGTAACAGAAAAGCTACAAAGAGCACTAGATAATCCACTAGCAAACTAAAAGTAAACAACAAAAATTATTTATGATATAATACAAGTAATTGTACATAAAAGGCATGTTAGTGCTGTTTAAAAATTATCCGAAGGTTTCCCTATGAATGAACAGCAGCAAATCAGAGATGCAGTTATAAAATTAGAGGTTAAGATGGAGGCAATGTCTGATTCTATGGTCTCTATGGCTGATGCCATAACTAAACTTAGTGATATGCGTTTTGAAATGTTAGGTGTAAGAAAAGATGTGAGTACATTAGTCAATAAGATTGACAAACATGAACAACACATTCAAATGCTAGAGAAAAAGCACTTGGTACTAGAAAAAGCGCAAGCACAAAATACTTATGTGATTAGTAAAATAGAAATATTTTGGGCTGCACTAATAGCAGGTGCTGGGTCTTTTCTTTGGTGGCTTGCTAAAGGCTAGTTCTTTGGTATAGTACTACATTGTCCAGATAAATATTGAAGGAACTCATGAATATTAAAAAAGCTGAATTGCTTAGTGCCTTAAAAGCAGATTTAAAAGCAGCTGATCTACTTAAAAGAGATCAAGATGCTATTATGTCTAAATGGAAGGCCGAGTACAATGGCGACCCTTACGGTAACGAAAAAAAGGGTAAGTCTGCTATTGTATCTAGAGATATTAAAAAGCAGTCTGAATGGCAACATGCTACTATCGTAGACCCGTTTGTTAGTACTTCAGACGTAATTAAATGTGTTCCAATTACCTGGGAAGATGAAGAGTCTGCTCGTCAGAACGAATTACTTCTTAATACGCAATTTTGTCGTAAGTTTGACCGTTTTAATTTTATGTCTAAAGCAGTTAAAGTGCTAGACCGTGAAGGCACCCTAGTTGTACAAACAGGCTGGGACTATGAAGACGAAGAAGTAACTACTATGGCAGAAATGGTAGTTATAGACGAAGAAACTGGTAGAGAGATTATAGTAGAGCAGGAAGTTACTGAGACTATAGTAAAGAAAAACCAACCTACCGCAAAAGTATGTCGTAATGAAGATATATATATTGATCCTACATGCCAAGATAATCTAGACAACGCACAGTTTGTTATTTATCGTTATGAGACAGACCTATCTTCTTTAAAGAAAGATGGTCGTTACAAAAACCTAGATAAAGTAGCACGTTTCCACCGTGAAGATTTTGACTACGATCCACCTGACGAAACAGAGTTTAAGTTTTCTGATGAGCCTCGTAAGAAGCTAGTTGTGTATGAGTACTGGGGTAACTACGATGTCAATAATGATGGCATTGCAGAACCTATCGTATGTGCTTGGGTTAACGATGTAATTATACGTCTTCAATCAAACCCTTATCCAGATGGTAAAGCTCCCTTTATCGTAGTACCTTTTAATAGTGTACCCTTTAAGATTCATGGCGAAGCGAATGCAGAGCTTATTGGTGATAATCAAAAAGTTAAGACAGCTATTGTACGTGGTATTATCGATAATATGGCACAGTCTAACAATGGACAAGTTGCTATACGTAAAGGCGCACTAGATCAAATTAACCGTAAAAAATTCTTAGCTGGACAAAACTTCGAGTTTAACGGTAGTCCTGGTGACTTTTGGCAAGGTAGTTACAATAACATTCCTGGTTCTGCGTTTGACATGATTGGTCTTATGAATAATGAGATTGAATCTATCACTGGTACTAAATCTTTTAGTGGTGGTATCAATGCAGGCGCACTAGGAGCAACCGCAACAGGTGCTAGAGGCGCTTTAGACGCTACTGCTACCAGACGCATGAACATTGTACGTAACGTTGCTGAGAACCTTATTAAGCCGCTTATACGTAAGTGGATGTCATACAACTCTGAGTTTTTAGAAGACGAAGAAGTTGTACGTGTAACTAATGAAAAGTTTGTACCTATTCGTCGTGATGACTTAGATGGTAAAGTAGACCTAGATATTACTATTTCTACTGCAGAAGACAATGCGGCTAAGTCGCAAGAGTTATCGTTTTTGTTACAGACCTTAGGTCCTAATGAAGATCCTGTAATTCGTCGTACTCTTATGGCAGATATTATGGAACTTATGCGTATGCCGGATCAAGCTAAGCGTATTCGTGATTACCAGGCACCGCAAGATCCTGTACAAGAACAGCTTAAGCAGCTAGAACTAGAGCGTTTAGTGCTAGAGAACGAAAAACTTAAAGCTGACATTGCTGATAAGAATGCCCGTGCTCAAGAGAATACTATTGATGCAGAGCTTAAACGTAACAAAGCAGCAGTAGAAGCAGCTAAAGCACGTAAGCTAACTAGTGAAGCTGATATGACTGACCTTAGGTTTATTAAAGAAGACGAAGGATTTTCACATCTAGAAAAAGTAGAGATTGAAGACCTTAAGCATGCACAAAAGATGGAAGCAGAAATGGCTAAGCATCGTGCTAACCTTGAACAAATGATGGCTCAGCGACTAGCTGGCGATAAAAATATTGGAGTTATGTAATGAGTTATATTGAACGTTCTAAGCAGAATGCTATGGATAAAGAAGAGCTAAAAGCTTTTCGAGCCCGGCAGGCAGATGATACTATAGCAGCTTTAACTAACGCAGCTGCTTTAGAAGAAAGAGCGCGCAATCAAGCTGTTATTGACAGTTTACTTCGTGATAGGGCTAGAACTCCTTACAGCCCTTACACAGGAATTGATAGTGCTGAGTTCTTGCAGGAAACTAGGTATATGGCTGACGGCGGGGCTACGGATGCAGACATGGCTGCTGCAAACTACTCACAATCTTTGAAGAATCAAAATACTGGCCCTGGTATTTACGATAAAGTAAAAGGGCTTGTAGGTAACCTGTTTGCCCCTTCAAAAGAAACACCGAAACTATCTGCATTTGCTGAAAGAGAGCTCTTAGCAGAACAAGATAAAGTAAACAAGGCAGCTCAAGAAGCGGACAGAACTCTACAAGGATACAAATAATGGAAGGCTTAGCACAACAAATGGCAGGTGCTCCTGCACAACAAATGGCCCCACAAGGTGGTGGTCAAGAACAGATGGCTATGATCGAACAGATTATTGCAATGCTTATGCAAGGAGTTGACCCAGAAGAGCTAATCCAGCAAGGCATACCCCCTGAACTTATTATGGCGGCTATTGATATGCTAGAGCAACAACTAGCAGCTCAAGGTCAACAACAAGCAGCACAACCTATGCAGCAAGCCCCTCAAGGCTTAGCGCAATCTATGATGTAGCACCTAGTTATGGATATTATTAGTACAGTACTGGACTGGGTAAATTATGTCACTTTAGCAGTGGCTATTGCTTCTACAATTGCTTCTCTTACAGATACACCAAAAGATGACAAAGTTGTAGCTAAACTTTACAAAATTGTTGATTTACTTGCGTTAAACGTAGGTAAAGCAAAAATGAAATAAGGAGTAGGTATGTCTGGACTAGCTGAAGAACTAGCGTGTAACTCACCAAAACGTACACCTAGCCATAAGACTAAATCACACGTAGTTAAAGCGTGTGAAGGCGGCAAGAAAAAAACTATACGTTTTGGACAACAAGGTGTTAGTGGCTCACCTAAAAAAGATGGCGAGTCAGAGGCTGCACGTAAACGTAGAAAATCTTTTAAAGCACGCCACGCTAAGAATATTGCGAAAGGCAAGATGTCTGCAGCGTACTGGGCTGACAAGGCGAAATGGTAATGGCTAAAGGTCTAGCAGAAACTATTGGCAAAAAAGAAAAAAGCAACAAGATTTGTGCTGCTGGTATATCTTGGGCTAAGCGTACTTTTGATAAGTACCCTAGTGCGTATGCAAACCTAGCGGCTTCTAAGTATTGTAAAGATCCAAACTACGCCAAAGGCAGTAAAGGGAAGAAAACAAAATGAGCCTAGCTGCATGGTTGTCTGAAGATTGGGTACGCATTAACTCCAGTGGAAACATTGCAGGAGCTTGTGGTACATCTAAAAACAAGAAGAACCCTGATAGATGCTTACCTAGAAAGAAAGCAGAGAGCCTCAGCAAGTCTGAAAGAGCTGCTACAGCTAAAAAGAAAAAAGCTGGTGCTAAAGGCGGCAAAGAACAGTTTGTAAGTAACACTAAGAAAGCAAAAGTAACTAGAGAATCCTAACTAATATTTAAGGTATTAAAATGCGTTATACAATCAAAAAAGGCGACACATTGTCGCAAATTGCTAAAAGAAAAGGTCTTAGTTTAAAAGCTTTGCTTTCTATGAACCCTAGTATCACTAACCCTGATAAAATACGTATAGGTGCTGTGCTTAACCTATCAGCCCCTGAAAAAGAAGAAAAGAAGAAAGAAAAAAGAGTAGTAGCTGCTAGAAACCCTAACTCTACTCCTCGTAGAATGATGCCTAAGAAAAAGAAAAAAGAGCCTGCAGCTAAAAAACCTAGTTCTACTAAACCATATACCATAAAAAGTGGCGATACATTATCTGAAGTTGCTAAACGTTTTGGTACATCTGTTAATACGATAATGGAAATGAATACAGGTATCAGCAACTCCAATGATATTAAAGCAGGACAGAAGATCTCTATCGGTAAAGGAAACAATAAAAATCCTTATAAAAGTATCAGTAAAAAAGAGCTTTCTTCAGGAGAGTTTGATACTAATGATAAGAAAGCTTCTAGAGCGGTTAATAAAAATACAGATAAAAATGTAAAAGGGCCTGATGTAAGTAAAAAAGCAAAAGCACCTAAACCGACTACAGAAGATATAACCAAAAGTAGAGTCCCTTCAGGAAGAGTCACAATTACTGATTTACCTAGTGAGCCGGGATTAGCAGAAAGTATTAGTGAAGTACCTAAGACTAAAAAACCTGTAGATAGATATGGCCCTTTAATGCGTAAAGGCCGTTAACAATAACTTTAAATATAGGAAAGTAAAATGACTCCATGTAAAGGCTGTAAAACTGTTAAAGCGTGTATCCAAAAAGGTAGATGCCTAGCTAAGGATAAGAAACCTATGGCTAAAAAAGAAGTAGCTAAGACTTCTCCTAGTGGCGGTGGTTACTAGTAATGGAACAATCTAAAGCTAAAGACAATAGCTTAAGAAAAAATGGTACTTCTAAGTCTACAGGGTTTTTTGGGGCCTTTAAGACTTTAGACGGAACCAATAGAGACATGACAGAATTTTCTGTGGGTGTAGATCTTGGCTCAGGAGAAGTGGAAATACCTTCAGTAGTACCTACGCTAACTAGAGTAGAATTAGATTATTTACGAAGTGGTAATGATCCATCAAACACTATAGTAAAAAAAGCTATACTGCACGCTAGAGAGCGCATAGCTCAAGGTAAAAGCCCTTTTTGGGGAAAAGGTGAAGAAGTGTATAAAATACCTGCACCTGAACGTAATACAGCCGATAATTTAGAAAGAATTTTAATAGATAGGGCTTCACAGCCAAGTAAACCAGTAGATGCAGGTTTAGCTACATATCTTAAAGGACAATAGTAATGGAACAAGGACTAGCACAGCAAATGGTGTATGGGGATGGCCAAGGCCAAAACACTAAACACTATTATGCAGGCAAGAAAAAGAAAGCTTCTAGTTGCGGATGTTCTAGTAAATCTCCTGGTACCCCAAGAAAGAAAAAGAAATGCGGGTGTTCCGGGGGTTGCGCTAAGTAACTGATTTGTTGTATAATACCGAATAGGTTAGTACTAGCTATCACTACAGTGCGCTAATACTAGTAAATTTACTTTATATTAACACAACCAAAAGGATTCATTTATGAACAACCTTAATGATCAGCAACTTTTAGAAGTAGAAAACCGTTATTGGGCGGATATGTGGAGTTCTTTAGAACGCTTAAAAGAAAATAAAGATTTTCAGCGAGTAGTTCTAGAAGGTTACTTTAAAGATAAGGCTGTTAACGGCGTTAGTTTATTGGCACAAGATGCAATTGTTGCAGGTGGCCACAGAACTGCTGTTATGGAAGACCTAATCGCCATATCTAGCTTAGAAGACTTTTTTGTCACTATTGAAAATTTAGGTACTATGCCTACAGATGAAGACGACGACGTCGAATAACTGGAGGGGTAGACCATGAGTAGCGAAGCAGATTTATGGGATATGTCTGATGATGAGCTTGAAGCAGCTTTTAAAGAAGCGCAAGCAAATCAAGAATCCCCAGATACAGATTTAGAGGCAGAAATGCCTGAAGAAGAATTTAATGAAGATGCAGACCTTTATGAAGAGGAACCTGCTGAAGAAGAATTTGACGATGGTCCTGAGCAACCTGAAGATGACCTTGAGGACTCCGGCCATGATACTAGCGACGAATCTGACACAGACGAAGCTGAAGAAGAAGACGATTCCGAAACTGATGACGAGGCTCCTGACGAGGACTCTGATGAAGATGAAGAATTTAGTTCTGATGACGCTGAAGATGAAGACGAGGAAGAGCAACCAGTACAAAACTATAAGTTTAAAGCCAACGGCAAAGACTATGAGTTTTCTAGTGAAGAGATCGTAGATCAATTCCCTAAAATCTTTGGTCAAGCAATGGACTACACCAAAAAGATGCAAACCATCAAACCTTGGCGTAAGACTATTGATGCTATAGAAGGTGCAGACTTAAAGCATGAAGACGTGAGTCTAATGATTGATGTACTGAAGGGCGACAAAGGCGCAATTGCAGAAGTATTAAAGCGAACAGGTACTGATACCCTCGACTTAGATGCAGATGACAATGACCCCTATGTAGCTAAGGATTATGGTCGCGATGACAGTGCCTTGGCAATTAAAGATATCGTTGACGATATTAGCCGAGACCAAGAGTATGCAACGACTCATAATATTCTATCTAAAGAATGGGATGATGCTTCATGGGGAACCATGACACAGAACCCTGAGATGATTAGGTTACTACACACAGACGTTAAATCTGGCATGTTTCAAACGTTACAGCCAGTAGCAGAAAAGCTAAAAGTCTATGATGGCGGTAAAAAATCTGATTTAGATTATTATAAAGAGGCTGCGCAACAGCACTTTACTCAAGTCGCAGAGCAAGATGCTTTATCGGAGCGTAGAGCTGCAAGACAAGCGGAACTAGAGACCAGGGAGGCAGAACAAGCCCGCCTAGCTCACGTAAAAGCTAAGTCGCAACAGCGTACAGCTACAACTAAAGCCTCTGCAAAGCGCAAAGCCGCTGCACCTACAAAGAATGCAGTAGCAAGTCGGGATGTAGTTGATTACTTAGATGCGTCAGATGTTGACTTTGATGAGTGGTATACAAAACTACAGAACGATATTTAACTATCTTTTTGTTTGGGGAGTAAAATCCCCTTAATAGCTTATATTGAGGACAACTACAATGGCTACTAATGTTTATGGTAACGGTACAAATAGCACAGCGGGTGCTAATACTATCGTTCATTTTTATGATCGTGCAGGTGTTAAAGCGGCTAACCGCACTAACGTCTACGGTCAATTCGCAGATCGCAAATCTATGCCTACTAAAATGGGTAAGACTTTTAAGATCTCTAAGTTCTTACACATGTATGACCGTGCTATCTCTGATGCCGCGTTCGCTGAAAAAGGCTTTTTATCAGCTCGTGACATCGACGATGTAAACACTGCGTTAACTTCTGCTACTTTAGCTGAAGGCGCTGGTGCGGTTAACAAAAAATCTTTACAGAAAGTTACAATGGAAACTTCTTTAGCTCGTTACGGCGAGATGATTGACTATACTGATGAAGTAGAGTTATTCTCTGAAGATGCTATCCAAGTACGCTACCGTGAAGAGTTAGGTGAATTAGCAAACTCTCGTATGGAAGATTTACTTCAATTAGACATGCTTGCTACTCCTACCGTAATGTACGCTGGTGATGCAACTGCAATTGGTGAGATCGATGCTGACTCTACTGTTTCTTATGACCTTATCCGTAAGGCTGTTCGTAAACTAGTTCGCAACCGTGCACAGAAAAACACTCAACTAGTAACTGGTTCTACTAAAATCGATACTAACACAGTAGCTAAAGCGTTCTACGCTGTTATCGGCGCTAATGTTAAAGGCGATTTAGAAACTCTTACTCGTGGTACTGTTGCTGACAACGGTGCAACTGAGTTTGTCTACATCCCAGCACACAAGTATGGTTCTGCTACTACTTTAGCTGAAGGTGAAGTTGGTGCAATGCACGAAGTGCGTTTCATCGAGTCTGAGTCTGCAGTTGTATATGCAGGTCAAGGCGCAGATTCTACTGGTCACACTGGTGGTTTATCTACTACTGGTAGTAACTTCGATGTGTTCCCTATCTTATTCCCAACTCAAGGTTGTTTTGCAACTGTTGGTCTTAAAGGTCAGGGCAAAATCAAGTTTAACTCTAAGTCTCCAGAGTCTGTAGAGAATGCTAACCCGTACGGTACTAACGGTTTCTTCTCTTACAACTTCTTCTACGCAGGTATTATCCTTGAAGAAGAGAAGTTGCTTAAGATCCTAGTTTCTGCTTCTGCATAATAACTAGTCTTTTAAGACACTAAGTAAAAACCTCGCTTCGGCGGGGTTTTTTTATAGCTTTACATTATTTGCAGTATTTTATATAATAGACAAGCAAGAATAACCTTTTAACCTCTAAATAACCTAGTAAGGACTTAGAAAATGTCTACATTACAAGAAATGAAACAAGAAGCAGATGAGCTTGGCCTAACGTACAACAAAAACATTGGTGCCAGTAAACTTGCTGAAAAGATTGAAGCTTTTTACGAAGCTGGAGAAACTTCTGGACCTGCTTTAGAAGCAGTAGTTGCAGAAAAAGAAAAAGCAGCACCTAAAAAGGCTGACAATGCACAAGATCCAAAAGTAGCTAAGCGTATTGCTCGTGAAAAAGCTGCACGAGAAACTAAGATTGTTACTATTATTGATAATGATCAACGAGTTAATAACCAGACTACGACTTGCGTAGTTAACTGCTCAAACTCTTATTTCGACCTAGGTACTAGAATTTTACCTTTAAACGAAAAGATTGAAGTATCTATGGGTCATATCCGTACACTGGCAGAAGTAAAAATTCCGCTGCATGTACGTGATAACAAATCAGGACTGTCTATGGTTAAGATGCGTCCCCGTTATTCGATTTCATACGAAAACGTTTAATAAAGGGGCCTACGGGCCCTTTTACATTTATACATAATGAAGGATTAGACTATGAGCTGCTCAGTAGCTAAATTTACTATCACTAAAGGGGTAGATAATACCTTCCTTTTCACCATTAAAGCTGACGGCTCTACTCTTCCTATGGAAATTACAGGAACAGATACGTTTGTTGCTGACCTAGTTCCTCTAGACCCTGAAGATACTACTACAGGTCTTTCTGCTGTCCCATTAACACTACCTAGTAACCTACTTTCTGGTAAGGTTACTTTAGATATTCCAGAAAGTTCTACTCTTGCCTTAGTAAGTGATAAAGGTGCGAAAACGGATCGTTATTACTTACGTCCTACGTACAGACTGATTATTGAGTGTAATACTGCAAATAACGGTAATTTTATTGCTAAGGTGCCAGAAGTCTATGTCGATTAAAACTACTACCACTATAGAAGTAACTCCAGACACTACAGAGATAACCCCTAGCGTTACTAAAGACCTAGTTGGTACCAATACGCATTGTGTAGAAATCGAAGACAGCCCTACTATTACAGGTATTAAAAAAGAATACTCTATAGTAGGAGATGGTCTGTATGCTTCTATCGGGGCCGATGAAGCTCCACAGTGGCTTGTTTCTATAATTGATACCGTAGTAGAAAATAGTACAAGAGAACGATTTGAGAATTACACAGAGCTGGTGGGGGATGTTAGAAGTGCTGTAGATTCTATTGATATAGCAAAAAATACTTTTGTAAAAAAAGTCGATTTTTCAACTTCTGTAGAAGGTGTTGTAGGCAGTACGTTTCAAAGTCTTAACGCCACTGTTGGGGCTGTGTCTAGTAGTATTGTAGATATAGACACCGTAAGGGCTACCGCAAGTGAAGCTGTTACTGCTAGGGTAAGCGATCTTAGAGCAGAATTTGACAATAACGAAAGCCGTTTTACCAATATAACATCTGGTTATACTTCTGCTGATACTGCTTTAGGACAACGTATCGATGTTCTTACCGGTAAAGTAGTTAGTCAAGACGGCGAGTTAGCGGGTACATCAGATGCAATAGATGGATTACGTACCTATGTAGGTTTGACAGCCTTTAACGATCCTAACGGTACAGGGATGCTAGCGCGTGTCCAAGTACTAGAAAACCAAAATGATGGGGTTATAGAGTACACTACAGGTACGTACGATGTAATGACAGGTGTAAGCCCTGGGGATTCCAACCTAGATGACGATGAGCTAGATGTTGCAGCGGAGCCTTACGCTACTTGGATAGCTACAGATACTACTAATAATGATGAAGCAGAACGCTCTGCTCACGTAGGTGACGTGTATATCCAATACGATGCAAGCACCGGTAATTACGTAAAATCCTACAAGTTTATAAAAACTGCTCAAGATACAACTTCTCCTTTTGCTACAGACCCGCAAGGGTATACTTGGGCGCTAGTAACAGACACGGATTCACAATCTGCTTACGTAGCAGCACTTAATGCGGCAGACTTAGCAGACCAAAAAAGAAGAGTATTTGTAGCTATTCCTTTTGCTCCTTATGACGAAGGTGACCTTTGGGTAGATAACAGTACATCCCCTAGTGTAGTTAAAGTAGCTACTACAGCAAGAGCAAATACGTATAACGCAGGAGATTGGGCAGTTGCGGACGAACAAGCTCAATATTTTATAGATAATACATATACCCCTGATAGCGCTGCTATACATAGACAGCTAGACGGTAAAATAGAGTACTATTTCTATGATACTTTTGCTGATGTACTTGATGTTAGCGAAGTAGAAGCTATTAATGAGGCTGATGCTTTAGACATAATAGATAATACTTGGAGTACTCCAGAACTAAAAGACGCTGCGAACGGTAATATAGTTTACTTTAAAGATACTACTAATGCTTACTGGTATCAAGCAAGCACTCCTGCCTGGCTAACTGTGACAGATACGTCTATGTATCAAGCGTTACAAGATGCTGCAACAGCCCAAGGCGCTGCAGACGGTAAAGTATCACAATTTTATGCCTGGGGTGGTACTGCTGCTCCTGCAGATTACGTAAGAAACCCTTCAGATCCTGTAGAAGATCAAGTTACTGTATCTGCAGATAACTTTTTATATTGGTATAAAACAGACGGTATTTTATATTATAAACCATCAACAGAATGGACTGCAGTACCTACTGCTGCCGGCACAGGAAATGCATATGCAGCAGAAGGCGATATAGTAACTGTATTCGACCCTACTGATGGAGACATTTCTAATTACTCCTACAATGGTACTGCATGGGAACGCACAGGCCCTACCGGTATTATATCGCAAAGTAGTTATTTCCTAGATCTAGACACTGCGGTAAGAGGGCCTAATGGCGTAGCTCAAGGACTTGTAGACTTACGTATTGATAGTGAAGCTTATACAGATACTGCTGTTACAGGTGTTACAAACAAGTTTGAATATGAAAGTGTGATATACCTTAATGGGGCGTACTACAAGTCTGGCTTTGGTATGAACACTGTTGGTGTTGCACAAAACGAGACCAATCCTCCTACAGGAGAATCTGAAGATTCTGCTTTTGATAGTGAGTTTTACGTAAACGCAGAAAGGTTTGTATTAAAAAGCCCTAGCTATCCAGAAATAGAAGCAGTGTTCCAAGTAACAGCCACAGGTATAAGTTTAGGACTAGAGCATACAGAAGCTACTAGAAACAGGCCTAGAGGCTCTTATGCAGCGTTAGTAGAGTATGTTGAAGGCGATATAGTAACTTTTAATAACTCTAGTTACGTAGCTCGTGTGACTGTTACAGGCGTAACTCCAGGCAGTGACGACACTAAATGGCAATTACTTGCTGCACAAGGTACATCTCCTTTATTGTACGAATTTGAAGGAACTGATACATGGCCTGTAAACACTACTTCTGCTAGTGCAGATGAGCATACGTTTACATCTTCTTTTGCCGGTAATGCTATCATACGTGTGTTGGCCTATGACGCAGAAGGCGGAGTAAGACTATCTCTAAACGATGGTAGTGCTATACCCTTCTCTAGATCACTAGCAGACAACACGGAAGAGTGGTATGAGTTTAGTTTTGATAACTTAATTGCTGGTGATAATTCAATAAAAATATGGTCTACATCTGATGATGGCGGTTCTATTAAAAAGATTGAAGTAGCTTTTTCTGGTGCTAGTGGGCTATCAGGTGGAACTACTGATTTCCTGTTTATCAGATCTGTCGGCGTTCCTACCGATCCTCCTGCAAATGAAGATTGGGAAACAAACGCTGTTGATGCTACTGGTGAAGGTGACTTGTGGTCTATTAAAAAAGTCACAAACGCTGGAGAAGTAATAGCTACGTATACTGATAAACGTATCATTGAAGCTCCTATGATTAGAGAGCTAACTATATACAGTGATCCTACTACTGGTGCAGTAACGGCTCCAACAACTAGTACATACAACCTTAGTACTGATACTTTAACCATTGACAGTGATGACTGGAACAAGTTTGTTCCTGGTATTACTACTAATAACCACAAAATATATGTAAGCACTGCTTTAGTCACAGGTAATAATACACAAACCAGTGTTGATATTAGTTGGTCTGAGCCTGCTGTATACGCATTTAGACAAGACGGTATTGATGCAGATGTTTATAAATATGTGTATAAAGATAATCTAACTAAACCTAGTGCTCCTACTGACGATGCTCACACAGGGTGGGTTGATGATATACCTTCAACCATTAATAATACTCTTTGGCAATCCTTAGGCAAGCAAACCAACGGTACTGGTACGTATTCATGGGCGGAACCTGTACAGATTACTGCTAAAGATGGTTTAAGTGCCTTATTATTTGAATGGGCAGGAAGCGTGTCATGGCCTACGTCTACTGGTATAGGCGGTGCACATACTTTTACTTTTGACTCTGCTTTTGCAGGGAACGCTTTCCTTAGAGTTAATGCTACTGATGCAGAAGGCGGTCTTCAAGTAGCTCTAAACGGAGAAGTCCTAGGCTCATTATCAGGAAATAACAATCAAGTCAGATGGTATGAGTTTGGTGCAGACAACCTAGTTACTGGTACTAACACTATAGCGTTGTGGTCTTCCACAGGAGATGGTGGAAGTATTAACGAAGTAAAAGTAGCGTTTGTAGGTGCTAAAGGTATTCAAGGCATCACAGGCGACTTTACTGACTTTTTATTCATCAGAAAAGATGATGTTCCTCAAGATCCTGGCGGCGCTGATGGTAATTGGTACACCGATGTAAATAGCGTTGTAGTGCCTGAAGGTGGCGGCAAGCTTTGGTCTATCAAAAAGAAAACTACTAATAACGGAAGTACTGTAGAGTATTCCGATAAAAGAGTAATAGAAGCAGATATAGTTAGAGAAGTAGTTCTTTATTCTGCTGCTGTCGACTCTGCACCTGCTGTACCTACTACGGAAGTTACATATAACTTTTCTACTAACACTATAACAGAAAATCATACTTCATGGAGTACTAGCTTTCCTAGCGATGTACCTGACAACAAGAAAGTATACAGAATTACAGCCCTAGCTTCAGGCAACATCACAGAAACATCTGTTTCACTAGAGGATAAATGGTCTACTCCATCTGTATATGCCCAGCGTATAGACGGGACTAATGGAAGCAGTGCGTACGAATTGTGGGTAGCTGCAGACAATACAGGAACTGAAGCAGAGTTTTTAGCTAGTCTAGAGGCTTCTGAACAGCATTTTCATATACGTTATAGCGATGTCGCAGATGGTACTGGCTTTAATGATGTTCCAGGCGATAAGGTTTATGTAGGTATATACGTAGGCACTAGTAATACTGCTCCTACAAACAAAGAAGACTACGCGTGGTCTAGAGCTAGAGGTGAAAATGGTACTACTCCTGTAAAAGGTACAGACTACAACGATGGCGTTGGTAGTTATGTAAGTTACGTATTCCTTACGCATACTGCAGCTCCTGGAGTCCCTACGGGCGGTTCTTACAACGGTACTTCTGAGACTATGCCTACTACAGTCGTTAGTGAGGTTACTAGAACATGGTCAGATGATCCTGTAGTAGCATCGGATAGTATTACTTGGGTATCAAAAAGAGTTTATACACAAACACTGTCTAATGGGTCAGCAAGTACTACTTGGACAGGAAGTGATTGGAGCACTCCAGCTAAATTTTTTGAAAAAGGTAGTACAGGTACTGCTGCAGATAATTATAAAGAAATATTCTTATATCAGACTGCAGCTGCTGTACCCACAGTATTTCCTACTAAGTTACAAGGATTTACTGCTTCTTCAGGTAATGCAATAGCGTTTGGTGATTGGACAGTAAGTTCTATAGCACCTACTACCGCTACACAAAAAATATACAGAATAAACATAACAATGCGTCAAGTCGATAATGACGGCAACTGGTCTGCTATAGATGACAACTGGAATGGGCCTGTTGCTATAACCGGTATCGATGGCAATAGTGCTACTTCATATAAAGAAATATTTTTATATAAAAATGCAACAAGTACCCCTACAGTACCTGGAGTAAGCGGGTCTTTTTCAACTAGCGGTAATGCAGTAAGTACTGATGGATGGTATGTAAGCCCTCAAACTTTAGCATCTGGAGAGTTTACATGGAGAAGCTCTTTAACTATTAAACAGATAGACAGCACAGGTAATTGGACTAGTAGTGACACTGTTTGGAATACCCCTGTAAAACTTACAGGTGATAAAGGAACTAGTGTTACAGGTCCTAGAGGTACGGCTACTCTTACACATAATGCTAGCGATTTAGGTGATGCAGAGCCTGGAGACGCAGGCACTATAGCTAAAATTGCTGGTTACTGGGATACTGCTGCCCCTGCTGCCTATGCTGGTGAAATAACTGGCGATACCCTTATACTTAATAACACCGACACTGCTGCTGGATGGACTCACATATACGAGTACTCTGGAACAGTCTGGGCAGCAACTAGTACTTTTACGGTTAATGGTAATCAAGTCATAAACGGCACACTAGCTGCAGAAGCGATAGGATCAGGTAGTTTTAGAAGTACATCACTGTCTGGTACTCGTCCTGTTGTAGCTAATGACTATACGGGAACTATTATGGATACTAAGGGAGTATCTGTGTACAACAATGGGCAGATTAGAGTAAGACTAGGGGATTTATCTCCTGATACTTAATACTGCGTACATAATATCTTGGTTAGGTAACTCAAAAACTATAGAGCAGAGACTAGACCTTATTAAACAATCCATAGAATGGTGCAAAAGTAAGGACCTAGTTCCTTGCATTATAGCAATGGAGTGGCCTGAAGAGGCCTATAAAAAATTTTCTGAGGTTAAATGGATACGTTCTGATTTTAGAATGCCTCCTGCGCATGCTCGTAATATCGCACTTAACCATTTTTATAGTACGGATGATGACTACTGCTTAATACTTGATGATGATACATGGATAGCAAAAGGTGACGATTTAATAGATACACTTAGAAAAAAAGACATAGGGGATGTATTAACTGTAACACATGGAAATCTTTGCTACGCTCCTTATCATCTAAGTACTTACCATAGAGTTAAAACTACAAATCATATAATTACTGGATGCTTTATAGTAAAAAACTTTAGAAAACGGTATAATGAGGAATTGTTTTTTAATACAAACTTTATTACCCATCCTTCAAGAGGATTAGTTTACGGAGAAGACGTAAATTTTCCTAAACGAGCGCTTTCTAAGGGCTACAAAGTGTACGAAGTTTATAGCTCAGCAGTAAACAATAGCAGAAATATAGACTGCACAGAAAGTACTTGGCTAGATAAGCCTTGGAAAGAGATAAATACTGAAGGCCAAGCAGATATAAAAAAGTTTGACGCCTTAGATAACATCTATTTAAATTTTACAGAAGAAGTAATTAAGGTAGAAAAATGAATTTTAGTTGGAAAGTACTAAATATAGAATGGATTGAAGAACTCAATAGTAATTCAAAAGTGATAAGAAATGTACACTTTTGGGTTGAATGTGTAGATGAAGAAGGCTACAAAGGCTACACTTGGGGAAATGTACAACTAGAAGTAGATAATATAGAAGAATTTATACCTTTTGATGCTCTTACGGAAGAAGATGTAATAGGATGGACAAAACAAACTTTATTAGATATAGAGCCTAGAGATAATACAACTGGAATGACACTTGTAGATAAATTACAGCATGAAGCTTACCTTATGTGCTTAGAAAAAGATCCTATCAGAACTAGAGGGATTGGGGTTCCTTGGTAAATGGCAACTATATATGAAAGTGCGTTAGTAACAGGGTTTAGTAGTACATCCATATACGATAGTTATGGAGGTCTTCAATATGTTATAGATTTAACAGGATTTGTTTCTTCTACTACTAACCCTGGTAGTAATATTGGTACAATAGACGGAAGTACTTCTCAAGACTATATTAGTTCATTAAATACTAATCTAATAGGACTGTATAACTATAAGCGTAGTAACAGTGCTGACAACTTCCTGCATTTTCAGATTAGTAATGATTCTGCTTCATGGTATGATCTAAAACTTAAAAATTCATCAAATCAAACAGCTAGTTATAAACGAGTAGACGCTACAAAGTATACTATAACAGGAGGTCACAGCTACCGCTGGAATACTGCGTCGCAATCTGCTGTATCGACAAGTGGGACTTCTCATACTGTTTATCTAACTGATAATGGTGGTTTTGATGCCCCTGTTGATTTTACTACTAACCCAGTCTGGACAGTAGCTAGTGCTGAGGCTTCCTCTATAAGTAGTATTAGTACGTCTCCTGTTGCAAATGGTACTGCTCCTATAGCTTATAGTTTTTCAGAAAGCGCCTCTAACATAACTATTAATAGTAATACTGGTGCTGTTACCTGGATTTACGCAAATAGTAGTACTTCTACACAATCTACTACAGTAACTGCTACTGCTACTAACGCGGAAGGCACGTACTCAGAAAACTATACAGTGTCTAGATTAGGCGGTCCTGGTGTTTCCGGTACGTATAGTTATGCACAAGAAGGTTATACTGGAGGCACTACATCTCCTACTGGGTCTCCAGTATTTACAGGAACAGAAGGTACATGGTCTATTTCTGGTACCGGAGCTACTATAAACAGTAGTACAGGTGCTGTTACTTGGAGCAATAACACCACTTCTAGCGTAAGAACTGCTAGTGTGCTCCGTACTGTTACTAGAAACGGGTATGCACGAGTATTTACAGTAGGTACATCTACTCAAAGAGCTCGCCCTCTTAATTCTATAAGTATTACGTCTTTTACATCTACATCCTTAGTAGGTAATGGAGATACTATATCCATAAGTGGGTCGGTATCTTGGGCAGGACAAGATCAAGAGGTTGCATCTTGGGTTATTAAACGCCTCGACACTAACGCAATAGTAAGCCAGGGCAATTTTAACACTATAGGCGGAAGCGTATCGGGAAGTATCACTGCCCCTAGCTCTTCTTCCGTAGAGTTTTCTCTAGATGTAAGCGAAAACGATAATGGCTCATCTGCAGCAGCAAACACGACTACACAAATAGTAACTGCACCTAACAGTCCTACTGCAGTTTCTGACGATGTTGCTGAGGACAGTGTAACAGTAACAGTAGCATCTTCTGGCGGGTCTAATGGAACTTTACATTACGCGCAGACAAGTACTAACATTGTACCTACTACTGGATGGCAAACTGGTGCTACCTTTTCTCAAGCAAGAGGTACTACGAAGTACTACTGGGCCAGTAATATAAACGGTACGATATCACGAACAGCTGCAAGTAAATCACTATATGTAGGATATTTGTTACCTGATACAAGCGTTACAGCTACTTCTAGTACTATAAGTAACACTGCAACTACTACATCTACTACAATAGCCGGTGGAAGCAGTAACGATACTTATGCTGTACGTGTCAATAATGGTACTGATAATTTAGGTACAGTAGTAGATAATGGCGATGTTAGTTTTACTGATAGCTTACCTAGTGCCGGTACTATTACTACTTACGAGATATTTGCTGCTAGAAGTACCGCTTCTGGTGGTGATGGACTGTATGATGCTACAAATGATACGTTTACTGTAGGTAGGCAGATAGCCAATATAGCTACCCCTACCGCTTCACATGACGACGCAAACGCAGGAACAGTGACAGTAACTCTGTCTGATGTGAGTGTTACGGGTGGTACTACCAGCTACGCACAAACTGCTACTAACGTTGCTCCTACGACAGGATGGCAATCAAGCAGCGTATTTACGCAGACTAGAAACACCACAAACTATTACTGGGCTAGGGCCACTAGTTCTGTAAATACTACAGTAAGTAGTGCAGTAAGCCTTACAGTAGACCCTAGAGCGTCTACGTTAACATTGACGGGTGTTACTACTACAGCGCCTAACGAAAATACTAGTCAAGACTTAACCGCTGATTATACTACCTATGACGGCGTAACAATAACAAGTTACGCTTGGTCTGATGACAGTTCTGCAATATCCTTATCAGATACTACCACTAGAGATATTACTGCTTCTTTTGGTAACGTCACTGCAGATACTACAGGCACTGTTTCTGTAACATGTACTGACAGCCTTGGTGCGACTATTACTAAGTCTCAGGCTTTTACTATAGGCTTTGTTAACCAGCCTCCAGTAGCTAATATCCCTACAAGCAATCAGGGTAATACAATACCGGCTGGTGATGACTACGAGATAACTGCTACTTCTAGTGATCCTGATGATGCTGGACAGACCATCACTACTACGCTACAAAGAAGTACCACTAGCTCTACTACAGGGTTTTCTACAGTAGCCACTGGTACGTCTGACGCCAAAACAGTTACATATGCAACTACAGCGCATATTTCTGGTAGTAGCCGTACTGTCTGGTACAGAACTCAAGCTAGTGACAATGTTGCTGGTGTTGTTACCAGCAGCGTTCTCGCAGTTACAGAAAGCGCCGCAACTGCAACTACTGTAGATATTACGTCTGTAGGGGACACTACTCCTAATGAAAACACATCAGATCAGGTTACAGCTACTGTCGCTACAGATCCTGATGTTAGTATATCCTCTTACGCTTGGACTACAACAGGTGCTTTAAGTCTTAGCTCTACTACTACGCAAAGCCCTATTGTGTACTTTGGTGATGTTAGTACGAATAGTGCAGCTAGTGTGACGGTAACAGTTACTGATTCTCTTGGAAGAACTACTACAGATACCCAAACTTATACAATACAATTCGTAAACCAGGGCCCTAGTATAGGCTCTTTTATAGCAAGCCCTAGCTCTACGGTAGGCCTGCAAGCTGTTACACTTTATGCAACAGGGTTAAGTGATACTGATGGTACTATAGCAAGTGCAGTTATTAGTCAAATGTCTGGAACTACAGTTAGCCTAAGTACTACAAGTAATACAGGAATTGACACTAATAATGCTACAGCATCTGCGTCGTTTACTGCTCCAGACGAGAATGGCACCCTAGTTTTTAGAGTTACCGTTACAGATAGTGATGGAGGAGTGGCTAACCAAGATGTGGTAGTAACTACAACAGAAGAGAATACTGTAGTACCTCCTTCTGGTAGTAGCTACGGGTTAGAAGTGTACGGACCAAATGGTGAAGTATACCTAAGTATTACTGATAGATTAACAATTTTTAATACTATGGTAGATGGTACGCTAAATGCAGGTACTAACTCAGTAGTTATACCCCTAACAGGAAACCCTACTAATATTATATGGTTAAATCCTCCTGTGTCATTAGCACTCCCTAGTTTGGACTTTACTTTAACAAGTACCAGCCTTACTATAGCCAGAAGCAGTGCTTCTACTACGAGTATCCCTTATAAAGTATTAGTACTAGGAATATAGCATGAGCTTCGGAATAAAAACTTTTAACGCTGCTGGCGATTTAATACTTAACTCAGATGATGCAAGTAGAATTACTTACTTATTAAGATCTTCTGGAACAGTTACTACAGGAACTAGTACTAATACTACTAATATAGTTACTTTTGGCAGCGCTAGTGTTAGCGGTATAGGTGCTGGCGGTGAGATTCTAGTTTTTGTAAAACCTAAAGATTATACAGGAGATGTTAATGTGTACGGCACTCCTATAAATAATGGTGATGGATTTCTTATATATTCTATGCCTGGAAACATCGAATTTGAATATTTAATTTTCGAGCAGTCTTCAGATAAAACACCTGCAGGTACTGGATATGGTTTTGAGATATACTCACAAGAAGGTATTTTACTGTTTACTGGTGACTATTTTACTACTAAAGTAAGGGCTATACTGGAAGGTAATGGGGCTACTTACTCAGAAACAGGAAAAAATATTTATGCTTCTTTGTTTCAAGTCCCTAATCGCACAACATCTACACAAAATGGTCAGTTGTTTTTTATACGTACGGAAGGAAGAATGCTTAAGTTTGATGGTACTTCTTCTATAAGTATAACAGAAGATTTGATGAGAGCGTATACTCAAGCAGGTGGCGGTACTACTTATGACCGTTCTGCTGACACTAATACAGCTGCTAGAACTATAATATTTGGAGCTTAAATAATGATTACATATGCTTTTATAAACCCTATTGACGGTACTGTTAATTTTACTGTCAGTCCTTCAGATACTGCTATGTACAAAGATGGTAGCATTGCAGACGGGCTTTTAGTAAAAATTCTGCCTGATAGTATCACTAGCTCCGAAGCCATCGCAAACAAACGTTGGAACGGATTTGCTTTTGTAGATATGCCAGAAAAACCTAACGACTTTTATGAGTGGGAAGTTACAAATTGGAAATTTAGACAAGAAAAGTTTGATAAAGCATTTAGAACAGCACGAGACAGCTACCTATCTATTAGTGATTGGACGCAAGTAGCGGATTCTCCTTTAAATGCTGAAGTAAAAGCGGAATGGGCAACCTATAGACAACTACTAAGAGACTTACCTAGTACTTTTACAGGAAAAGAAAGGTCTTTAGACGATATAGCCTGGCCTACTGTTCCGTAGATTAAAAACTAGTAATGTAGTATAATAAAAACGTTTTAATGTATACATATTTTTAAGGGAAAACCAGATGGCTGACATTAATGTAGATGATATAACTAATTCTGGAGGTACCGGAGTTTTTGATAAGTTAATGGAAAGCATTAATGGTCAGATCGAAACTCAGTACCTTAGCAATAGAATTACAGGCTCTGACTACGCCACAGTGTACTTAGGTAGCTTACAGGCTGCACTATCTCAGAGTATTCAGTTTGCTATGCAAGAAGAGCTTACAGAGGCTCAGGTAGACGGTGTAATTGCAGACAACGCCCTAAAAGCAAAGCAACTAGATATAGCACAGCAAGAGTTGTTGGCTAAGACTTTTGAAGTAGCAAGTATTTTACCTCTTCAAAGAGATAAACTTACAAAAGACATTGATGTAACTGAGCGTGGTATGTTAGAGCAAGAGGCTACAGGAACCAAACAACGTATCTTACTAGATACAGAAGAAGAAATAAAAACTGCACAAAAAACAGAAATATTAGCAGCTACTGTTCGTAATGATACCGAACTAACTGATAAGCTAGAAACTACGGCTAAGCAGCGTATTCTTTTAGACGAAGAAAAAGAAACGGCTGATAAACAGCAGTTGCTTGCTGACGCACAGCTTAAAACAGCTTATGTAGATAGAGTATTAAAAGACAAACAAGCTACTAAGTTAGGCCTAGATAACTCTACAAAACTTGCCGAAGCAGAAAGACAAAGCAACCCTAACTCTCTTTACACACCTAGATACGAACCATAGGATAACCAAATGGCAACTATAACTGTTACAAACGATTTAGACGTAGCTGAGAAGTACGAAATTCTCGTACAGCAATCTCTAGCAGGCAATTCTGCTTACATACGTGCAAAAGAAACCATTGAGGACCTAGTTACTAGTGGCGCTATTGATGAAGCGCAAAAAGCAGAAATTATTAGTAGTGTAGTGGGTGGTATTATTAACAATATCACGAGTTCTAGTATGAGCACTGCTATGTCTTGGGCTAATGCGGAAAAAGAAGTAGCACTTAAGAAACTAGAGCTAGCAAAACAACTAGATATACTAGAAGAAGAGATAAGTGTAAAAGCTGCTCAAGGAGAGCAAATATCTAATGCTACACGTCTGGCTAAAGTAGAGTCTAAAAGAGTGTACGGTACTGCTGTATTTGACACCGAAGATAACTTGCTGTCTCTATTAGATGACGGTAAGGTAGCTAAAGATATAGAGCTTACTGATAAACAAATAGCTAAAGCCACAACAGAAGATTTACTTTTAAATCAGAAAATTACAGAATCTCATGCAGCAGTACATAAAATTGTTGCGGATACTTACACTAATTACGGGCATTATACCTATGGCGGCGTATCTAGTTCTGGTATCACTACAGTAACTAGGGGTGACCCTACTCATAAAACTCTTAGTGATAGTCAACAAGATATTGCTATAGAACAGGCTAAAGGTTATACGTATAACGCATGGGCTAACGCACTTACTGGAGCTTCTTCTATGGTAGGTACAGCACTTGCTTCTGAAGTCTTACTATTTAATGATGGGTCTGTAGAAAAAGAGTTACTTACATCCGTAAAAGAGTTAGTTGGACAGCTGCAGAACGCAACTACTTCTAATTAATAAGGTAATATTACATGAAAAGGCCCCAACCTAACATTAATGAATTTCTTAGAAATGAGTATATAGGAAACTTAAAAACCTGTAATGGAATAAGAAATCGTTGGGGCACTGAAATAGTAAATGGTACTGAAGTCTTTAAAAGGCGTCAGTACTATTACCCTGAAGCACAAAGAGAAGACAACTTTGAAAATCTATTTAGATTTATAGGGGCCTATTACGGGGTTACAGAGGGACAGTACGAAGGTGTAGAAGATGCGTGGTTGTACCTTAATAAAAATAATGGTACAGAAATACCTGGTCTACATGTAGATTTTGTCTCTGAAAATCTAAATAAGCTTTGGTGGAATTCTGAAGATGGTGAAATACCTGATGGGCTTACCATTACATCTAGTATAATTATAGACTCTTACGCTTTTGCTAACAAAAACCCTGAAAGATTTAGAGAAATAATTAACATAGAGATGCAAAAAGACGTAGCTATACAGTCCATAATAGATAATTACGAAGAATTATGGGACATGGTTACTATAACGCATGAAGGTATAGGAGAAGTGTATAAAGGCGTTATTCATGATAGTGAACATAACGTCGATATACCTGACGTCGATGATCTGACTCCTGATGATCCTTGGTTAGCTGCACTAATGAGAAATGCGTTAAGAGACATAGCTAATGTCGACTGTACTGTTAAAGAATTAATTATAGGTATGGCTACTCACACGTATTTTGAGTCTGTAAATGAAGGACGAGCCGATAACACATCGACTACCTTTGTATTAGACATAGAAATACCTTACAAAAATTTTACACCTACAAGTAATGTAGTTGAGTATATAGCAAATGACCTTACTAGAGTTTACTCTGATAGAGGCAAAGAAAAAGATAATAGGTATCTTACAAAAAAAGCTATAGTTTCTATGGACTCTACTGATTTAGAGGCAAATAGTGCGGTAATAACTAGGTCTTACACGCTATGGGAGGATATTGCTGAAGAAGTGAGCTCTAGGTTCGACACCTTATGGTTATCACATGGTGGTGTTTATTACCTAAAGACTGCACCGTTTATATCCCCTAGGTCTTATGGGTTTACTTTTAAAGAGCTAAGCCCGTACCTGGGCAAGTTAATTGATGGTGACTTTAGAAAGAAAAAAGTACCTTGGTATAAAAAAGCTATAGCTGTTGCTTTAATTATATTGGCCATAGTTATAACAGTAGTTACTTTAGGTAAAGGCTTAAAAGGCGCTAAACTTTTAATATTTATAGCTAAAACTATTTTGTACGTGTCATTAGCAAGTAATTTACTAGCTGCTATTCTTTCTTCTGTAGGATCTGAAGAATGGGCCTCAGCTCTAGTGGAAGCGAATAAGACATTAGAACCTTTAGTTATTGTCGCCCAAATTGTTATTGCCGTAACAGGTTTTTTGGACGCATACGAGACCGCAAAAACGGCCCTAGAAGCACCTATTAAAAATGCAGCAGGGGACGTTATAGCGGAAGGGGTAGAAGCTACAATAGGTGAAGTACTTGCAGAAATGGTACTATCATCGGCTGAGGGTTTTGTAGACAATATAATAGAAGGGGCCAAAGACGTCTTTAGTGGGACTTTTAATACAAATGCTTCAGCTACGTTTGTTAGCGCCGTGGCTAATACTACAACTAAGCTACAAAATATGAAACTAGAGTCTCTTAACGACAAGCTTAAAGATGTCCAGGCGGAGTATGAAGACTTAATGAAAGATACTGCACAAGAAAGTGATCTATTTCGATCTTATTTAAATATACAGGCAAAACCAGCTACTGCTGATTGGTCTATATATGCCGCTGTTTTTGACTTTCCGTATGAAAGGGGTGGTGGTAATTTAGCTATAGGGAATATTCAAAGAACTACCAAACAAGCTATGCGAAAAGCTAACTACGATGACCCAGCATTTGCGGGTATATTCATAATATAGTATAATGTAACATAATTGATAGTATTATAATAATGGAAATAAAATGAACGACGAATATGATTTTTTTACTAAACCAGTTGGGGTTAGTGCATTTACGCAAGGTATGAACTATCAGCCCAGTACCGTAACACCTGCACAAGCGGTAACTTATGGTGATAATAGTCTTTTAGAGGGGATGGGAGGAAAAACATACGCTTTGGATGGCCTGAAAGTAGATCCTAATACAAAAAGAATTACGGGTGGTACGGAAATTGCTCCTCCAGGTGAAGATAGCTATTTTGGTAATTTGCTTAAAGACGAGTTTGCTATCAGCAACATGGCGACTATTGGTGGTTTAGCCCTTAACCTTCTTGGGTACGGTGATAGGAAAAAAGCTATGGAACAACAACTAGCCTTAGGGAAAGTTAATTTAGCTAATGCTCAAGACAATCGTAAGTTTCTCTCTGACAAAAGAGCTAACCTAAACAAACCACGTAACATTTAAAGCGCAATTTATTAGTTATTAACTATTAAGGTATTTTTATGATAGACCCTTTTGAATCGACCAGTCGCCTTCTTAGTGATATAGCTAGTGGTTATAGGAAGCAAGGCAACCAAAGAAAAGACAGAGAAGCTGACGAAAAACGGTATCAAGACCAACTTAGCCGTCAAAACCTTTTAGAACAGCGTCAAACTACTAGGTATAATGATGAAATAGCTAGACAAAAGCGTTTAGATAAGCGACAAACTGACATGTACAATGCTAAACTAGCTGGAGAACAAGCAGAAAGAGCAGCACTTAGTAACCTGAGCATGTTTGACAGAAAAAGTGCGGCAAATGCAGCAATAGATAATGACATTGAGCTTAAAACTATTCTTGAACAAGGTAGAGCTGAAGGTGCAAAAACTCTTGCAAACAACTTCTTTATTAATCAGATTAACAATAGTAATGAATTAAAGGCAATACGCGGCATGTTTGGAGATGATGGAGAAGATTTTTCTCCTACTCAAGCAGACTTGCCTGAAGATCCGTTAGCAGCTATTCAGGATTACTACAAAAACGGTGAAATATCAAAAGAAGACTATACCAGTTTTAATGAGCAACTAGCTAATTTTAATAAAGAGTTTGATAACTACGTAGTATCAAATAAGCCTGTGTATCGTGAAAATGAAAATATTAGAATCTATAACGATTTACTTTCTAAAGGGGTATCTCCTCAAGTAGCCAGTACTACTGCTGATAAATTGTCTATGGGGTATGAAAGTACGGCAAATTTGACAAAACTAGCTGTTGCTGCGCAAAAGGCTCAACAAACGCAAGCTAATAAGCTTGCAGATATATCTTTTAAAGTATGGAATGCTAATAAATCAAAAGAAAATAAATTTGGAGATAAAAAAACAAGTGAACTAGATGTAAGTAATTACATTGCAGAAGAAATTGATGCAGGTCCTCTTGATGATATTACACTTTTAAACATGTATAAAGACGCTGTAAACGCAGGCGTAAACCCATCTATTGCAAAAAATTCTTTAAAAGACTTTGTTTCAGTAGGCTTTTTTAAGAGTCCGAAAGGCAGCTCGGATGCTTTTACATCTTTTGCTAAAGGCATACAAAAACTAGAAAATTCAAACGGTGAGCTTACTCGTGAAGAGCTTGTTGATAGTTTTATGCCTGAGGTAGTAGCTGCACCTGATTACGTAAACACTAATAGGGCTGCGTTTACTGGTGGTTTAAGAGACTTAATGCCTCAAGCACTAGGATTTCCTATAAGAGTGCCTACAACTTCAGAATCTACTGATAGTGGTTCATCTACTGTGGATGCTTCTTTACCTACTCCTAAAAACAGGGAGGCAGTTCTTACTCCAGCGGAAATCACTAAAACACGCCAAGAAGCAGTACAACAAGGAAAAAATCCTGATACTGCTGTAGTTAACGCTTTAGAGCTTAAACAGATACTTTCAAACGTAAAACCGACAAAACCTAATAATCTTACAACTTTAAGTGATTTAAGCATCAGACCTAATTCTGATAGAGACGCTTTAGCTAATCTATACGAGTTTGCCAATGTTGCCGGAAGTACAGATTTATCAGTTAAAGAAAATATAGATGCTTTAAACATGACATATGGTACTGAACAGCCATTAACTAAAGACAGAATTGAAAAAATAGTAGCTGATGTACAATCAGGTAATATTGATCCTGTTTTCGCTGATGGAAGTAGATATGAACTTACACTTCCTACAGAAGAGGAACAAGCATTAGTTCTGAGTACTCCCATTATGAACGTATATGGGGGTCGTAAAGCATTTAACGGTTTTATGGGCCTTTATAACGGTTTTAAAAATCCTGCGGCTATTAGTAGTTTTATTGGTGGGTTACGGGCTAAACTAAATACTGCTAGTCGTAATAGAGCGTTTAATAGAACAGGGGCTAAGGGGGGTAATACTTACGGACCTCCTACTCCGGCACAAGCAGCGGCTAGAACAGCCCGTCAGCAAGAGGCCACTTTTGAGATACCTGCACTAGTCCGTAGGACTTCTAATGCTAGTCCTATTGTTGGTCCTCCTACTCGTGCACAGTCTTTAGCGTCCGGTAATATTAGGTAACTAAATTTGCTGTTTGCTAAACCCCTTAGTCTCTATATGGAACTAGGGGGTTTTTGTGTTATAATACCTGTAGATTACCTACTAAGGATTTTTTAATGTCATTTACCGATAAACTCTCCCGTATTTCTAAGAGCAAAGAAGAAAAAATTGCAAATCTATCAGAGCGTAGTTATGCCTCTGAGTCTCTTGATTCTAGTACTTACACGGACCTAGGTGATGGGTACATAGAAAATAATGGGAACAAGATTTGGGGTATTTCTGAAGACTGGTCTAAAGATGAAATGGGGTTTTTAAATGACTTAGTTAGGGAAGGGTATTCTTTACCAGACTCTAGTCGAAATGACCGTAGATCTTATATGTACGGTGTAAAAGAAGAAGGCAAAGCAATAGATCCTGCGCAGGCTTTTACTCCAGAAAACTACGATCCTGTAAAGCTTGGCTTATCTTCTGGCAGGTTTAATTCATCTGACTATCGTTACATTCCTGGGAAAGCGGAAGAAGAAGGCTTAATCAGAGCAGGAAAAGAACAAGGGTGGAGCTCAGGTACCGCTGGTGTTGATGTAAATGATAAAAGGTATGATGACAACCTTCAAAAATACGCCGCACAGGCTTTTGAAAGCTTAAACCACACAAATTTAAATAACTTTAATAACAGAGTTATTAGAGGCAGAAAAGATGGTCTATACGATTATAACTCTCCTCAAGGTATTCGTACAATAACCAAAGAAGAAAAAGATGCACTGTTTGGTAGTGGCTCTAGTGAGTACTACATAAATAGAGAATCTTTGGCTAACCAGTCGTATGATATTGAAAAAGTAGATAAAGAAAAAGTCATTGCTGGTTTTAATAAAGCTATGGCAATAGTTAAAGGAGGAGGTGCTGAACCTGTAGAAAGTACAGACGCTTCAGACCTTAAGCAACCTAGTTACTATGAACCTACTATGGAAACAAACAAGGTTGTAGAGGCCATAAACAGAGTTGGCAATGCTTTTTCAGGCTTTGGCGCTACTTTTGTGTCTGAACTAGCGGTAAATCCTTTAGATGCTTTAGGTGACTTTACAGGGCTTTATGACCTTGGTGACCAAGAAAGTAAAGCTTCTGCTGTAAACAGTTTCTTTGGTTATGACCCAAAAAATCTACAAGAAACCGTCGAAAGTGTTGGTGGTTACTACGACGTATTGGTAGATAAAGAAGCATCTACGATAGACAAAGTAGGTGCTGCGTTTAGCGCACTAGGAGAAATTTACACTACCCCAGAATTGCTTGGGACTAGCCTAGGTGCTCTTTTAGCTTGGATTAGTCCAGGTAAGTTTTTAAACCTGCTAGGTGCAGGTACAAAATATAGTAAAACTGTTAAAAGTATTGAAGAAGCTGTAAATACTAATAAAATCACCAAGGGACAAGGCAGAGCAGAAAAATTAAAAGCTCTGGCTAGTACAGATGGAGCTAAAAGTCTTTTAGTAAGCCAGTCTGGACAATTAACAGCAGCTATAGGTAACGTAAACAATCAGTACGAACAGTTTGTAAAGAATAATAATGGGAATGAATTAAATAGTGAGGATAAAGCTAGTTACTTTGCAAGAAGTTTAGGTGTACAACTGCTTAATCAGAACCTAGATAAATTTGTTAATATAAATATAATAAAGAATCCAGGGATCCTTACCTCTATAGCCCCTGCTATAAAAGACCTAACCAATAAACAATTTGCAAATGCTACTCTTATGATGGGTAAAGGAGTAATTAAGTCAGGTGCATTAGCCACAGTAGAAGCTGCTCAAGAATACTCACAAACAATGATGGAGCTATTTAACACTAGGTTTGGTACAGAACTATTTAAAGATGTTGAAACGTTTACTGACTTTATTACAGATGAGAGAAACACAACAGAAGCAGGTATTGCTGCTTTACTAGGTGCAGGTGGTGCTGGGCAGTTTGAGGCTGTAGGTTCTTTACGTACTGGGTTTGGTATGTTTGGGCAAGGTAATCAGCCTATTACTGGCAACACCGCTAAAGGTAATGTACCAGGCACACTGCCTAATACTGACGTTAACGAAACGTTATCAGAAGATACTATAGTATCAGACAAAAATGCTTACAAAGCTTTATTAACTAGAGTGGCAAATACTACTGCTAAAGAAGGGGTTACCGCAAACAATGTAGGTGCTTTACTAGATGATATAGATGAAATTAACGCTACTAAATACGTTATTGACTCTTCACCTAAAGAACAAAAAGAGGCTGGAGAAGCTGTATACAACAGAATTTTAGACGGACTTGAACAGTTTGTTCGTGAAAACAAAAATACCCAACTTACAGGTAAAATAGTTCGTAAGTCGATACGACAGTCTCTAGAAGAAAAGACTAAAGCAGACACTATTAATTCTGTCCCTGCTAACGTTAAAAGCGCAATTACAGATTTAGGAAAAGTGTTAGGTGACGGTAATGATGTTACCGCAGAAAAAGCTTTTGATAGCATAGTATCAACGTTTAAATCAGGAAGTTACAGCAATAGTTCTATAGAGCCAAATTCGGTTGCTCCTGAATTAGTTGCTTTAGAGTCTGCACTTACCGGAAAAACAAGTCAGACATTAGAAGAGACTTATGATGTTATTCAAGATTTTGTTAGAAATAATAGTATAGAGAATTTTACTGCGGTAGAAAATAGCACTACTACAAGTGGAAATGTATTAGGGTCAGCTCCTAACCTTGATGAAGAGCAAAAGGAATACACAGATTACACTCGTAGTGTAGACGCGGAGCGCATAGTTAATACACTACTAGGTAGTGGCAGGTCTTACGATGAAGCATTTACTACTACAATGAAAAGCTTCGCTACCCGTAACAATGTAAGTGTAGAGCGTTATGACAGTTTAGTAAAAAGTTATACTACGGTCGAAGATGAAGCTACTAAAGGAAGTACTGGCTACGCAGCTAGGATATCTAGGCTTAAAGGGCTACTAGAAAGCTCTAATCCCAACAAAAAAGCTATAAACAGTGAAATGGTAGCTTTATCTAGGATTAATAGTTCTGTTAGCGCTTCAGTTACATCTTTAAATAGAGGTATAGAAGAAGCTAAAAGGGTAGCAGCAGATTTAAATAAAAAACCGTTAACGTCTAAAAAAACCCAATATGTCAAAACTGAGTACAACAAGTACAATAATAAGACTAAAAAGTATGATGACCCTTATCTAATTACTGTCGAGTTTAAAAACGGTAAAATGGTACCTAACATTAAGGGTGCTAAAGATTTAATAGCTAGGAAATCTGTATACTTAAAAGATATAAAAAGAGAAATGCAGACTATCAGCAGCAATGCTAGTTTTAAAACTGATGATATTTCTGTTATGTCTGGAAGTATTACTATACCTGTAAAAGAAGGACGCAGTAAAACTGCACGTAAAGCAGACACCAGTTACTTAAGTAGCGTTAGTAAAGTTCTTAATGACCTAAACAAAAAAGTATCTGAAGTAAACAAAGTAATATTAGGAAAAGATACTACAGCTAAATGGGCTCTTAAAGGTGACTATTATAAATCTAATAGTTTTTTAATAAATAATGAAGAGTTTTCTGCTGATGACGTAGTACTTATAAATAGTGTAGGTACTAAAAGTATTAAAAAAGGTTTTAAAGTTCCTGACTTAGGTGTAGAAGGTGAAGCTTCCTTAGTGGCTGCTATGGAAGCAGGAGCAACTATTGTACTAGACTCTGACCTAGTTCAAGGAAAACTTACCAAAGAAGTAGCACTAGGTAAAGAAGCGTTGCTTAAAAAAATAAAGGATAAAGGTTACGCTATTCTAAAAGATAAGTCTCGCCATATCTTAATTAAAGAAACTGCGGATAATAAAAAAGCTTTACGTAATTACAAAGAAAAACTAGAGAAAAGCAATACTGCTGCGCAGTTTCGTGAGGATAACAAAGAGGCATTGGTGACTCTTTATAGATCTATAGAGACATCTATCGACTCTGTTACAGGCGAAGCCCTTACTGATGAAGCCAAAGCTGCTGCTAAAAAAGAGTATTCTACTTTATTCGATACAGTAAAAGACAACAGCTTTAGTAGTAAAAGTGATAGGCTAACATCTTTTTTAGAACGTCGTTTTATAGACGATGTAAAAAATGAAGCAGAAGCAGTTCTTGGAGCTACAGATCCAGACCCAATCGCATTTAAAGATAAAGCGCTAGAGGCCGGTGTAACCAAGTACATTGAAGCTCAAGAGGAAAAAGGAAAAGCAGGTAAGCAAGCTTTAAAAGATTGGCAAGGTATAATAGATCAAGACCTTTCTTTTGATAAAAAAGAAAAAGCTGTTAGTAGGTTATTAGAAAGTATAGGCAATACAAGTAAATCGGTTATTAACAGTATACTAGGTGAGAAGTCCTTTTCTAAAAACAAAAAAGATCTGTATGAGATACTATTTTTAAAATCCAAGACTGGTGAAGTTGTAGTAAAACTATCTAGGGATCCTTTGTCTGATAAAGCAATAGAAGGATATGAAGCCGCTAATAAAGGTAGAGGTACTATATTCTACGGTAATGAACATATATTCTTAGGTACAAGAAAAGTAGTTCAGGATGCAGGTAAGCTTGTAAAAGCAGACAAAACTACTGTGCTTAATTCTCTATCTTTTGATAACTTACCTTACGCCATAAAAACAGCAGCAAATAAATTTGTAACTGCAGCAGATAAAAGTTTAGCAAAAGTTAGTGAAGCAGAGCTATCAGACCAAACTGATATAAGAGTAAATGGTAAATTCTTACCTGGTAACTTGTTTTTGCATAACTCCCCTGCTAGAGGTTTAGTGTTTAACAACAAAGGCAAACCTAACAAAGAAGTTTTAGCTGCTATGTACCTAGCTATAGGCGAAATGGCTGCTAATGATAAAGCAAAGGTGTCTAGAGGTTATAAGTCTGACGAAGATATAGCTACCATGCTAGGCCTCCAGCCACATGAAGTAACTAAAGAAATGCGTGATTTTGCTAGGGATAACGGAGCACTTCTTAAAACTGTAGCTAACTCTTTGGGCAAAGCTACCTTAAAGCAACTTGGTCTGTCTAAAAAGAAAAACAGCACTACATCTTCAGCAGAGTACGAGGCATTACTTGCTGACCTTGGCAACATGGCAGTATTAATAGCACAAGAACAAGGAATATTGGACAGTACTAGCCCTAGTTCAAATGACATAGCTAGGTTATTTAAAGATGGAGAAGTTAGAGAAATTGAAACTAAAACTTTCTTTATTCATCTGAAAGATAGACCGGTACGTCAGGGTAACTTTACTAATAACGCTCTTACAGAAGAAGTAACTGCTTTTGTAGAAAAGTACGAAGGAGCAGTAAAAGGGTTTCCTGAGGCTACTACAGAGCGTAAAGAGCCTTCTTTTTCTCCTCTTACAAAAGATCGTATCAACAAAGCTGTTAGTGAGGTTCGTAACGATATAGCAGGTATAACTGTTCCTGAGGAAGCTAAAGAGACTATGAAGCTTGCTATGGAAACCGAGTATGGTATCGATGTTAACCTTGTTGACGAGTTCTTAGAAGCAGTAGATGCAGATGAAAGCAACATCAAAACGTTACTAGGCTTTATTGATTTAACAAGTGATAAATTTGATAGCCTGTTTTACGATGAGAAAGAAGTACAAGAAGCTAAAAATAGAGACATAGAAAAAAGCATTGATGAGCTTAGATTACTTAGAGAAAAAATGGATAGAGTAGGTAACTTAGATCCATCTATGCACTATCCTTACTTTTATGCAAGTAACAATAGGTTTATGCTAGATTCAAATACTACACAACCTCAAACAGATAAACTGCATAGATTTTTTATCGTACCTAAACTGCATAGACTTACTTATGATGTAAATACAAATACAGAAGGTGGTTTAGAGTTTAACGTAGAAGGTGTAAGTGACCCCTTGGACGCAGATCAAAGCTTTACTGTGAGATTAGCTCTAGGACAAGCCCTAGGTAAGGGCGTAGATAAGATGGATGTTAAAGATATTATAGACTATGGTAATGCTGTGCTTAGTATGAATAAAGCAGAAATAGCAGAAGCTAAAAAGTCTATTATGTCTACAGGCAAGTTTACAATTGAAACCTTAAATACCGAAGTTACTGGTGACGCTAATACAGACAGTAGCAGTGATGCAGATCCTGCTGATATGAAAGGTATTGAGTATGAACTTGAAGCGGAACATCTTTCCCACGCATTACAAGCACTAGATTTTTTAGAAAAAGTACAAGATGCCCTTACTGGTAATGGTAAAGTTACTTCTGCACTGTCGTTAGAGTTTGACTCATTAACTAGTGGTTTTGCCAATAAAATACAACAGATGCCTATACTTGATGATATGCATTCTCATTTTGCCCGAGTAGGTATTATTACTAAATCGTATCAAGATGTACTACTGCAGTCTAGTTTTAAAGGGGATGGTATTCCATTTGACCCTTCACAAGGTATGTCTGCAGCGGATATTTTAGCTGCAGGAAAAAAAGGAGAGATAGGATTTTTAGATTCATATGAGAATATGGCTACGGACACTATCACCCTAGTTAATGAAGAAGTAACGTCGGGCAGTACTTCTTTGACGGTATCAAGAGGTGAAGGCAGGTCTGGAAGTAAAGTCTTTGAAGCTATTAAACAGTTACTCCCTGGAGGTGAAACTATTGGATCTTCAGGTGTTGCTAGTAGTATAGACAAAAAATTACGTGCGTTATTTAAAGACCCGTTTATGATATTCAACTACAGTGCTAGCGTAGGAAGAATAGTCAAAAACTTAAGTATTTCTGTTGCTAAAGATATAGCAAAAGGTATTGCGACTAGTGATTTTGAAAATGACTTAACTGCAAAAGAAACAGCGGAAAAGTTACTGGCAGCAGGAGGAGAGTTTTTATACCCAAAAAGCGATAAAAAGATAAAAAATATATTAGAGCTCCAGCAAGCCCTAAAAGACTTTAGACTAAAAGATATTAAACTTAAAGTACCATTGGTTATTTCGCAAACACGTAAAGGCACTAATACTGCTAGAAATTTAGAGCAGCTGTTAGAGTTTACTGTAAGTGCTACATACGGAGAAGCCGTAAAAACTGTTTTTGAAACAAACTTTAAGCCTTTTATTAAAGTACAAAACGCTATTAACGATGGGTTTAAAGTAGCATTTCGTATTTTTGATAAAAAACGTGTAGACAAGCTTAAGGATATTCAAAAAAGAAACCCTAATAACGTAGTTACTTTAGAAGATCATGCAAAAGTACTAGAAGAGTTATGGGACGACTTTCCATACCTTGTAGGCCCGCTTACCGGTGCTAAAGAGAAAAAAGCAGTCATAGCTGTAGTCACTACGTCCACTAGATCTCCTAATGAGATTGAGCTAAGCCGTAAAAAACCACAGACTATGCTTGGAGAAGGCAAAAATACTAAAACTAGGACTGTAACGCCTTTAGTTAGGTACCTAGAAGAAGCAATAAGTTCTGGTTCTGTATTACCGTTTCATGCTATTGATGGCGCTGAGATAAGCTTAATGATGAACGATTTGCAGTTACGTGCTTTAACTTTAATACACGATGCAATAATTGCTCCTTTAAACCAGTCTGACAACGCAGGGTTTGCTTACCAAAAAGGTATGGAAACCATTAACTCTGAAGGTAACCCTAGCGATATTAACAGCAAGAAAAACTATGTACTAGCAGAGGCGCTGCAGGAGTTTGCAAATAGGTTAGAAAAAACAATAAGTAGTACGACCTTTAGTAAAGATTTTGAAAAAGTTACAGCATTAGGACTAAAAGCCGCAGACCCTAAGGTTAAAGAAGCATTTCCTGCTTTGGCTAAAAGTGTATTAGGCAACCTAAAAACCGAAATTTCCGGCATTAAAAAAGCTAGGGAATTATGGTATGGGGAAAATGGTTTAATGGAAGGTGCTTACTACGGAAATCTAGTTGGAACACCTGGAGCGGTGTACCAAAAAGGTATGACTTCTGCTGATCTTAGCTACAAAAACGCGCTTAAGAATATGTACAAAGCCGTTAAATTAGACGTACCTGTAGATAGGTCTGCAGAAAAAGCTGCAGAACTAAAAAAAGTGTTTGAGGCCGCTCCTAGGGCCCTGCTTAAAGAACTAAATAAACGTTTAGGTGTAGATAATGTAAACGCAGATAATGTTATAGAGGATATTATTCAAAACCCTGAAAAAGCTGATAAGTTAATAGCATACTACAACAATAGAAAAACAAAAATAACAAATAAAACAGTAGTTGAAGCTATTAATAAAGTAATTGATGGGTTATCTATGGTAAAATCATCAGTACAGAGTAAGATTGTAGATGAGTTATCTAGTGTCTCGGACGTAGATAGCCTAGTTAGTGCATTAGAAAAAATTGAAGGGTGTAAATAATGGTTTGTGATATAAATACAGTAGAAAAAGCCTTTAAGGCTAGTATAACAAGAGCTGAAAAGCTAGAAAAAACTATGCTAGTCACTAAAGAAGGTGAAGTACTATCTGAGTCTATAGCTAGAAATAAAAAAGCCCTTAAATTGTTAAATGAAAAAGATTTTACAGCGTTAGACGAGTTTGCACGAGCAGAGCTTACTAACGACGTAAGTACTGTTCTAGCTAAGCAACAGCTAGGGCAAGTGTTTAAGGCTGCTGTAAGCAAACGCCCTACTGAAGGTACTGAAAGAGCTGATTACGTAGTTAAGTCCGCTTTAGTAACTAAAGATGCCAATAATATAGAAGTAATAGAACTTAAAGTTACTAGGAAAGGTAAAGAAAATATACAGACTTATACTTTTGATTTAGATAGAAACGAATCTAGGGCATCTAAAGAACGTCAAATAAAAATGTATATACCTCAGTTTAAAAGTATTGGGTCCGTTATAGCCAGCACTACTTCAGGGGTCAGTAGAGAGCTGCGTAGAGAAGAGCTAGCTACGAGTGCCAACAGTCATTTAGCTAGTATGAGAAAAATTGTAGAAAGTGATGCTAGTGCAGAGGACATCTTAAAATCGAGCGAGCAGTTTGATGAGGGAACTTTTAGGTATGAAAAAAGCAGCCTAAAGAAAAATTACGTACATGGTAGTGTAGAAGATATGAAGAATATGCTAGCAGATCTACACGCTATAGGAGGTAAACCTACTACTGACAAGATGTATTATTGGTATAACAGCTTACTAGATAACATGCATGAGCATTTCTTTAGAAGAATGAATATTTTTATTAATGAAAATCAAGAACATGCTGCTGGATGGGTTGATATAGACAAAGAGCATATGTTGTTAAACACCAGTAAACTCACTAGCTCTAATATGAGCAACGCTGAAGTGTATATGCATGAAACTGTACATACAATGACAGCTTGGGCTCTTAGAAGTGAAGGCAGAGAGGCTACGTCGTTAAAAGAGCGCCTTAACTTTTTGATGGCACAGGCACGTAAAAACATCACATGGCAAGACATAAAACGTGCAGAGCCTGCTCTAACGTCAAAGGAAGCTAAAGACAGATACGATTACATATTTAATAGCGAAACGTCTAATGATGAGTTTATAGCGTACTCTTTAACTAATCCCGGGTTTATGGGGCTACTTGAAGGGGTAAAACTAAAAGATAAAACAAAAACAGGTATGTTTGAGGCCATTAAAACATTCTTTTCAGACGTAATAAATGCAGTTATGGGTAACTATACTTTTAAAAACAAAAACGAAAGCCTTAGAAAAGAAGTACATACTTTAGCGTTTAAGTTAGCGGAAATAAACAATACTGCAGATAAAGAACTGACTGACAATCCTAACTTACTTACACAAGTAAGCGATTTAATAGACCGTACAGACGGCAGAATTGAAGAGTTCCTAGATGGTGCAGCATCAAAAGTATTTGATACAGAAAATAAAGTAGAAATACCGCAAAATATGAACCATATACAGAAGGTTCTTTTCTTTAGTAAGTTTTTTGCTAAGGCTATATACAACAACTACTACCGAGATGCTGCAGGAGCTTTTTTTACTGGTTACGGTATTAAGCCAGATAACTCTATAAGAGAAATTGTTAGAAGTATTCTTCCTAAAGTAACAGAAGAGATATCAGGACCTGTAGAACTCCTAGGTTTAAAAACTAATAACATTGATTTATACAGAAACACTCATGTAGGTAACGTAGCTACAGCTATAACAAACGCGTTTAGTAAGGAGCTTAACGACCCTCAAAAGATAGCTTTAACAGAAATACTATTAGAGTCAAATGCCAGTAGTCTGTTTGATAAAAACAAAAACTACGGTAAGGGTTATTCAACTGATCAGGTAAGTAAACTAATAGGTGATCATGCGTATAGAGTTAAAGCAATAAACCGTCTAGAGAAAAGAATAAAAAAACTAGATCCTAAAAGAGGTAATTGGCTAGTAGCACAAGCTAAAGGATTAGGCGAGTTTATGGTCACGGGTGAAGGACATGAAGCACAAAATACTAGTAGTAGAAATATAGCAAAAGGATATTTGACTAGCGACATTTTACCTACAAATAAAGAATTAGAAGCGTTAATAGAAGAAATGGCTTCTTTAAGTGCTTTAGAAGAACAAAAAGGCCTTAGCAAGCAACTAGTAGTAGACCTTATTAATAATGAAGAATCTGGTGTAAGGACTGTAGTTAATCTATATGAAGCGTTTAAACAAGGCTCAGAAAAGGCACTGTTTAAAAATGATTCATCGCACATGATAGAAGGCTACATAAAGCAGTTGTTTGATGATGGCATAGAGACTAAATACGCTTTAGTATCAGAGCAAGAAGAGCTTGAAAAGCAAGGATTTAAGCTAGCATCAGTGTTTGATGGTAACGATATATCAGGTGCAGAACCTATAGGGTTTTACATTAGTGATACCTATAGCAGGCCTGAAAGACAAAGTGGTGTTGTAGGTCTAGGAAATCCTGGTAGTCGTGGTATGACTCTAAGAGAAGCAAGGTATGCACAATTTCAAGATTCTAAAAAACATGCACAAGCGTGGTTTGAAGCTGATAGAAACCAGTTAAATGCTAAAGCAATACGCATAAATGAAGAACTTTATAACGGTAAGTCTTTTAAAGATATACCAAAAGGATCTGTACCTGTTTTAGACGCCCTAGGTAATGTAGTAGATTACCGAAACATGATGAACAAACAAGATAAAAATAAGTTTTTAAAGCAAAATAAAAGTATAGTCGATGTACTTTCAAAGACTTCAGGTACATTAATAGACAAAGTTGCTAGAGAAAAACAAAATGACAATGCGTTAAAGCTTATTAAACAAAACCTACGAGATGTTTACGATAATCCTAACAGCAAAAATAACTTAATGGAGTATAGCCTAATAAGTGCGGAATCTTCAGATCCAGAAATGCGTAAACTGTTTAATCAGCTACCTAGTTCCTTTCAAAGGTTTATTAACAGCAGGGAAGATAAAAGCTTACCTATCCCTAGTATGTTGATGGACCAATATTTTGGCTACTCGCATGCCAGATTTACAGATGCTTATGGAGTAAACAAGTTACCTAGTACTATTAAACGTATTATAAATATTTTTGAAGCTTACTTTGTAGATCTTGTTAAGGTAGCTAAAGGTAACATACTTCTTAAGATGCCTGTGATACTAATAGTAAACATAATTTCTAATGTTTTGTATGCCTTAAATACAGGAATGGGTTTAACAGAAATTGTTGGAGCTTATGCTAATAGCTTTAAAGACGTTCGTAAATTTATGAAAAAACAAAAACAAGTAGAAGCTAAAAAGGTAGAACTAAACGCTTTGGTGGCAGAGTACAGCACTACTAGATTTAAAAATAATGAAGAAATTAGTGACTATAACGATAAGGCTACTCGCCTACGTAATGAAATTAAACGTATAGAAAAAGAAATGTCAGAAAGTGATATTAAAGAGTTGTTTGATTTAGGAATGTACCAAGCTGTAATAGAAGATGTAAATATGTATAAGCTGGGTGATACTAATAAGATTAGCGATGGAATGGACAAGTTGTTAGGTAAGGTGCCTTCTTTAATTAAAACTCCTTTACAGTGGCTTTACTTAAGTAAAGAGACTGCATGGTATAAAGTAAATCAAGAAGTGTTACAAATGTCTGATTTAATTGCTAGAGATGTAATGAATAGAAAGCAAAAAATAATTGAAGAACAACAAGCGGATGGGAAAAGAGACCTGCCTTTAGCATATAGAAAGCAGATAAATAGGATGGGTAAAGCAGATAGAAGAAGGGTACTAGGTAAAGCAGAAAGAGAGCAATTTTTGGCTACAGCTAAAACAAGCAGACACACGCAACTTTTAAACTCTTTTGTTAATTATAACTTACCTAACAGCAGAGGCGAGGAGTATTTAAATAGGATTGGTGTGTTGATGTTTACTAAATACGTAAAACGTATACAGCATGTAATTACTCAGGCAGGTAGTCAGCATGCCGTCAGGACTGCCATAACGCTAGCCGGAGCAGGTATTGGGTTAGATCTAGAAATGATTCAAGATCAATCTTTGCTAATTAAAGCGGGGGATGAGTACGGTGTGTTTGGATTAACACCAATATACACACCTGTTGATATAATAACAACTGTAGCTATGCCCCCACTTATAAACTTAGGTATGGATGTTTTTGGGACTAAATAGTCTTAGCAAGTAATAAGTAATACCTACTAGGCATATAAGCATGAAGCCTATGCCTAGTATGTAACTTAAGTACATTGTAGCAATAGTTAGTACTACTAACAGCACACACACAAAAACAATTCCGATAGCCTGGAAGATAGACTTAATCAAAATTTAGGTCCTTAATGTTTTTATGTTTAGTGTTACTAGTAGGTACAGTAGATTTTATATCTTTTAGTACAGACTGGACATCTTCACTTTTTATAAAAGATTTAAAAAACTTAGGTGGACTAGCCCATAAGTATATTGAAATAATCAATGATGCTACCATTGCAACTACCATACCTCCGTAAGATCCTGCAAACATTGTAGCCATTAACCCAAATAGAATAGAATCAAATATACCATCTTCTACTCTGCCTTTTTTAAACTTGTGTACAATAACTATCAAGTTTAAGGCAGACACTATACCTATTATTAAAAATTCCATAGATCACCTCTTAGCTTTTGTGTAATCTGCTTTATATAGGGTAGACGGATCTTGGTTGCGATCTTTTTCCCACTTGCCTGTATCACTATTAAAAGAGCCATTACGGCTTCTTATCTCTTTTACAGTCTCTTGTAGGGCCGTGTCAGGAGCGTAGCCTAGTTTACTAAGCCCTCCAACTGCTACTACAACAGCATCACATAAAGCGTCAACCATCTCAGGTGTGTCATGTTGCGCAGCTGCTGTAATGAACTCTTGGAGTTCTTCAAACAGCATTTTACACTCTGCCTTAGGACAAAAGTCTACAAGGCCTCTATCAAGGTTAAACTGTACAATACCTTCTATAGGGTCCATTACGTCCTCCTATACTTTAATAGTGCTTAGAAGAGCTTTTAGGAGCTCTACTTGGCCAGAACTAAGTTTAGGCTGACGCAGTAAACCGTCAATGTGCCGCATAATCAAGTCTCGGGTATTAAAGTACTTTGTTTCATCTGTAGAAGGCATTAGTTCTATGTCCTCTCCTTTTGTCATATCTGTAAGAGGATTTAAAAACTCTTGTAGTATTGATTGTGAATCTTCTGGATTCATACTATTCCCCTTGTAAATAGATTTTACGCTGTTCCCAACGTTCGGCTACTTCTGCTGTGCCCATCCAAAGGTCTGTACCTTCAATTACTTTATCCATTTCTTCTTCGTTTAAGAATCCTGCATAAAAGTCTTTAAAAGCGTCATTCAAGTGGTCATCAGTAAACTTCTGCCTAGCTTTCATTTCATGACCTTTACCTGCCATACCACCGGAGTAGTTGTGAATCATGAAAGATAAATGAGCACTAGTTTCTACATCATCACAAGCCATAGCTATAATAGTACCTGCAGACGCTACAGTACCAGATAACCTAGCCACTACTTGTGCTTTTGAGTTGATAATTGCATCGGCAATCATGAATGCTGAATCGATAATACCTCCAGGGGTATTTAAGTGAAGCATTACTGTAGTACCTTCTTCTGCTGTACGCAGTAAGTAGCATAGCTCATTGTATTCGCTAGGATCTTCGATAGCACTGGATAAAAATGCTTGCGTAACGTTGCCTTTTGTTACTACAGGTACTGATAAATCCCAAATACGGGTTGGTTCTTTTGGTAATTCAAAAATTGCTAAATCTGACATGTTATTCTTCCTTTGTTTTTGTTGATTGTTTGGTTGCTTCGTTAATTACTGTTAATACTTCGTCACAGTATGTTTTTATATTTTCCCATCTATTAATGTCATAGAGGTTATCGTTTATTATACCAGCTAGTTCATAGCACATAAGATGTGTAGCCTCTGATACAAAGCCTGGTAGTGTGTTTGGTATGATCTGTTCTTGAGCAGCCATACTTGTATAGTGTTGTTGTATAATACTGTACAACGCTTGACTTAAATTAGCTCTTGTATGGAATTTGTTAGTCATTACAGCTCTCCGCTAAAGTAGACAAAAAAGGAGGCTAATGCCCCCTTCTTTACCTGTTGTGGTTTACTTTAGTAAGTAAAATCACCTTCCATCCCTGCAACTGCGTAATCAGTTACACGTTTTTCGAAGAAGTTGGCATGCGAACTTCCGTTGTTTAATTCATCCATCCAGGGTAGTGGATTAGTAGAACAACCAAAATTCGGCTTAAGGCCTAGTTGTAATAAACGTCTATCGGTTATAAACTCGATATACTTTTTTACATCTTCTTTGTCTAACTTAGGAGGTTGATAGTCACCGTATGCAAAGTCAATAAACTTTTTTTCAAGTTCTACAATTTCACGAGCCATCGTGTAAATGTGCTTTTTAAAAGAGTCATTCACTTCTTTCGGGTTTTCTTGGCACCAGGTACGAAACAGCCATGCGTTGCCTTCAACGTGAAGAGATTCATCACGTAAAGACCACTCATTAATTGTACAGGTACCTAGGTACTTTCCTACTCGCTCATAGTTCTTAAGTAATACAAAAGCACCAAAGAGGCTAACACCTTCAAGCAGAATACCTTTAGCCAGTTTTAAGCCGAAGCTTTCAAACGTGGTAGTTGCCATGTAAGAGTCTTTTTCTAAGGTTTCTTGATGTTTTAAAAAATCAGAGTAGTAACTATCTGGAAAACCTAAAGATTCGTTAAGGTGTGCGTAACCTTCTTGGTGGATAAACTCACGCGCCATAAAACTAGTCAGCATGCCACGTACTTCATTGTTTTTAATCTTATTGATTAAAGGCAAATAGTTTGCGGCAACATTAAAGTCTGATTGTGTAAAGATAGATAAAATGTTTTTAATAAATTCTTTTTCCTCTGGGGAAGCAGATTTATAATCTTCTAAATCTTTACTCATTTCGACTTCTTTTACAACCCAATGGATGTCTTCAGACTGAAGGCGATACTCTTCAGCTTGTGGATATCGTAATGGCTTATACGTTCTGCTTAATTCTTGTAACATAATCTTATCCCTCACATGCGATACAGGCGTCTAAAGAGCCTTGTACGCCATCTTTAAGAGCATTACGCTCTACTTTAACGTTAATCTTTTCAGTCTTTTTACTTGCTTCTGTACGTAAGTAATACACACCTTTCAGTGGTTCACCTACATCATCAGCAGGTCTAAAAGCACGTCTGTGCACAGCATTTACATAGCCTTTAGTAGCACCGGCAGGGAAAAAGATATTAACAGATTGTCCTTGGCATAGGTATTCTTGACGGCTACGAGCCATTTCGACTACCCAGTTTTGGTCAATCTCGAACGCAGTTTTAAATACGTCTTTTTCTTCTGCAGATAAAAAGTCTAAGTGCTGTACAGAGCCATCACTTTTCATGATAGATTTCCACGTATCTTCTGTATTTCGATTATATGTATCTAGTACAGCGATTAGTGAAGGGTTTTTGACTAAGAAGCTGCCAACTCGTGTTTTGTGGGTGTAGCAGTTAGATGCTCTTGGTTCGATAGATGGGCTAACACCTAAGATAATTGAGCTATTTGCGTTGGGGGCAATAGCTAATAAATGAGTGTTTCGTACACCGTAACCTACAGCGTCTGGAGCTTCGCCACGTAGCACAGCTAGTTCCTTAGTCTTCGCTATTGCTTGCTTTTTAATACTGCTAAACATCTTTTTGTTAATAGATATTGCTAAACTACTTTCAAAAGGAATAGAGTGCTGCATTAAATAGTCATGGAAACCCATAGCACCTAGGCCTAAAGAACGTTCACGGATAGCGGAGTATCGTGTTTTTTCTAAAGCGTCTGGAGCATGGTCAATAAAGAACTGTAAAACATTGTCTAACAATTCGATAAGGTCACCAATAAACACAGGATTGTCTTTCCATTCGTCAAACTTAGCTAGGTTGACAGATGATAAACAGCATACTGCTGAACGATCTTTGTTTGTTGGTAAATGGATTTCGTTACACAGGTTACTGCCGTGGATCTTAAGACCTAGGTTCTGTAACGCTGGGTGCATTTTGCGATTTGCTTCGTCTAGGTAGTTAATGTATGGTTCGCCAGTACGGAATCGAGTTGTTAAAATCTCTTCCCATATATGACGAGCACGTACAGTTTCTACTACTTCCCCATTATGTGTATCTATTAGAGACCATTCTAAATCATCATTGACTGCTTCAAGAAAAGCGTCAGTAATATTTACACCGTGATGAAGGTTTAGGTTCTTACGGTTAAGATCTCCAGTAGGAGTACGCATTTTAATAAACTCGATGATCTCTGGATGACTAACATCCAAGTATGCAGCATAGCTGCCTCTACGAGTTTTACCTTGACGATAGGCCACCATATCTGCATCGACGGTATGCAAAAAGCCATTAACGCCTGGGGTCTTATCAGAGATAGATCTTACATCAGACCAGTGTCCGCCTACGCCACCACCTTTGACCGATAAGTATCGTTCTTCAGTAGTATGATCGCATAGACCTTTGATAGAGTCTGGTACATAGGTTAAAAAACAACTAATAGGCAAGCCTTTAGTTTTTTCACCTTTTGCTGGTGCGTTACTTAGAATAGGCGAACTAAACATAAACCATTCTTTCTTAAGATAGTCTTGTATTCGTTCACTTTGCTCTTGGTCAGTAGCGTAGCAGTCACTAGCTCGTTTAAAAGCTTCATGAATAGATTCATTGGGCTTACAATAATGTTTCTTAAGTAGCTCTTTTGCAAAATCAAGCACTTAAAGTCTCCTCTGTTAATTTTTTTGTTATCGAGATTTCGCATCTCGGATTATTTTTATCTTGCCCTAATATTTTCCAGGAACTACCTACATGGTATTTAACGTTGTCGTTAACCACAGTTTTGTTCTCTTGAAGCGCATCTAGGGTAAATTTTTCTATTAGTGCTGCTATGTTAGCACCATCGCAAGAAGCGTTTTTGTAATATATACCTATATCTAAGGTAAATTGATCACTAATAACTTCGTCACCTAGCTGTTTATATACTAGTTCTTGGAAGTCTTTTTTCATTTTGTTTTGTGCGTGGTAAAACGCATTACGGTACCAGTTCATACCTACTAAAACGGTTTTGTCGTTTTTAGTCTTGAACTCTTGTGTCCAGTAAATTGGTAATTCTATTTTAATGGTATAGCTCCTAAATTAGTCCCAGTGATTATTGAGCACCCCACTGGGAAGGCGGAATAGGTATTATGAACCTTGCTCGTCTAATGTTTATCTAGCACCCCATTAGTAAGGCTAATAGGAGGTCTCCCCCCTTGCTAAGTTACCACCAGGTAAATTAAGTCCGGTGATTAGCGAGCACACCCCACCGGAAAGGCTAAAAAGGTAGGAAGGCACCCTGCTCTTTAGAATAAATTCTACAATTCTTGTAGTTTCTTTAAAGTGTCTTCAATACATTCAACAGTAGCATTATTAGGTATAGTAAGCATTTCTGCCCAGTTAAAACCTATGTCGCTTTCTGCTTCATTTACAACTGTCTGATCTTCCATAAAATCTACTAGCATAGTAGCTATGAGATTATCGTTAACCCATTTAATTATTTTAGGGTCGTTTGTAACTTCAAAATATATTGAATCATATATAGTTGATATTACTTTTACGTCTTCTTGGTATCCTATCTGATCGATAAGTACATGCATTTTATTTATTACTAATGCTGTGAGTATAGACCAAAACTGGCATGTAGCGTTAGCTAGCGTACGTATATCTTTTTCAGGGTCGTCTGTTTTTAGGGTAAACCCTAATCCTAGATGTAATTGACCTTGTGTTTTTGCGGTAGGTAGTACGTAGTTTTGTCTATAATCTGTTATACCAGGATACAGTACATTGTGATAATTATCAAAGATTTCTTGTGCTTCTTCTAAAGATATTTTTAGAGTAGCAGCAATTTTAGGTGGGTAAGCACCATACGCCAAGCCAAAGGTAGGACCTTTAGATTCTTGTCTAATTGCATCTGCTACGGAATCACCACTGTCCACTAGTTTTTTAAAATTAATAGCGTCAGTAGGTGTATCTCCTGTGATATCCATAAGGTTTTCAATTCTTGGCAGAAAATAGCCTAGTGCATTTAGTGAATGACCATCAAGATTCTTTAAGAATATATCACATTTGTTAACATCCCTAGATAAAGATGCAATTACTCTGTCTTCCAAAGCACTGTAATCTGCAGCTAGTATGATTTTACCTTCTGGTGCTACAAAACATTTTTTAACAGGTTTAGCAAACCTAGATTTAGTTGAAGGCATGTTTAACATGTTAGGGTTACTGCTTGTGTAACGTCCTGTTTTAGCACCTAAAAGTTTGTACTGGCCGTATAATCTGCCTTGTACTGTGTATTTGTAAAAAGCAGCAATAAAGTTGTTTTTTACTATCGCAGCAAAAGAATGGTCTATAAAACTTTGAGTAAAAGATTTTATATCCTCATCTCTAGTAGATTTATTAATATTTTCTATTTCGTCTCTGTCCCAGGAAGGTAAACCTGTTTTTTTAGAAACTTTTTGTGACACAAAGCCTAGCATCTTAAACAATTCTTGTTTTTGTGTAGAAGAAGCCGGATTAAATACTGGATATTTTACATCAGGAGACTTTACCTGATCCAAGTACTTTTGATTGTACATATCAGCTTTGTCTTTGGCTAGTTTTTCCATAGCTTTAACAGCTGCTGGTGTATTTAGTGGTATAGTCTTATCTAGTAAAGATTTTAATAGCCTATTAGTAGCTGCATACTTTTTAACAAGGTTTGCAGGCCATTTACTAACACCAGTAGGAAGCTTTTCTTCGGGCTTACTCCAGCCTTTAGCACTTGCGTACTCTTCCATAAAGTAACTTCTATGCATCATATCAAAAGGTTTAAATTCCTTTAAATAGTAGTCTGCATTACGCATTTTAGATTTACGGTCTTTTTTATACTCTTTTATTTGCGTAGCATAGCGTTGGTTTAAATACTGTTCGATATACTTATTAGACGCTAGTTCTTTATCTACCTCTGTAAGCTGTTCTACGAGTACTTCTTCTAGCTCAATAACTTTGTTCAAGTCAATGGCTAAACCGTTGTCCATAACCCGCACAGTGTCTTTAACTAGGTATCTAGCAGTGTTTTTGTAGAAGTGATCTACGTCATACTCTATTGTTTTAGGTTCTGGTGCCGGTAACTGGTCATGCGGACTGTATTTTGTTTTCTTTTGCGAAATCATTTAGGTATTCCCATAGTTTAAACGTTGCGCATGCGTCTATAGCTGCATAATGCAGTACATGTTCTTCATATTGCTGTTCTAATGTAAAGTTATCAGCAGATATTGCCCAGTCTCCGTAGAACTCCCCCATTAAATCTTTTAGTCTTGTTTTAGCTTTAAAAGTATCTACATGGTTTATTAGAGTTTTTGCAAATATTTGGCTATCTTCAACATTAATAGCGTCTTTGTCTGCGTAATACCTTATTAGCCTGCCATCATAGCTGTAATTATGCCATACTTGCGTTCTTACAGTAGATGTTAGAAAGTTAAGAACAACATCTGCTATAGGTTGTGCATCGATAATAAAGACATAAGCGTCTTTTTCCGTGTACGCAATACTGCAATGTGTAATGGTACAGTGGTAAGGATGACCTAATGCTGTAGCAGTTGCTATTGAACTAGCTTCTATTCTTTCTATTTTAGGTATGCTTTCATCTTCAACAATAGCTTTAGCTTCTTCTATATCTTTTTTAGTATACCTAATAGCTGCTTCAAAGTCAGCAGCAAAAAGATCTGGTAGACTATCTAGCCAGGCCTTAGCGGTTTTAGCATCATTAGTATGTTTATAAGATACTTGGATAGGCTCTATTGTTTCCATTGGTAATTACCTATAAATAAGCTGCGTTATTAAGCCTCACTAGAGCTCTTGTAGCCGCTACGTAGTAAAGGTTTAAAGATTCTCTTTCTTGTACGGTTAGATCAGAAATATCACTGTCACCTGTAATCTGTCCTCTTGTTATATCTTCTATAATTTTTTCTACTGAAGTATTCATATCAGGAGCAAAAGTTACTTCGTCAAATTCTAGACCTTTAGAAGAATGTGCTGTAAGTAGCGTAAAAGCATGTTTTTTGTTTTCATGGTTTTTAGCTTTGTAGTACGCATTAAAAATACCATTTTTTCCGTGCTTAATCACTAAATTAATAGCCTGCACTAACTGGATATCTTCATCATACTTTTTACGCAAATAGTTTAACATGTTTGGATTACTAGTTTTAATACCATCTTTGTTTTCAAACCAGTCATTAACATCTTCTTGCAGATGTAGATAGGCAGTGTCTGTAACTTTGCCTTGGTATTTAAGGGACGATACCATAAGAGGCGTATTAAATATGATATTAGCTTTTCTTACTAGCCCATAAGGGGTATTGTCATCATTAAGTTCTATAATCTTATTGATCAGACCAGCATTTGTCCTAGAGATATAACCCCTAGTTTTAATATCCGTCTTGTCGCTTTCGATACCTTCAAACTCCATGTCAGGATTTAAGTAGTTTTGACAGAAGTTTTGTACTGCCGAAGCAATGTGTGTTGGCACACGAAAAGACTTAGACAGTTTGAAGGTAGTACCTTGGTCTTTTAACCTATCAAAACAGTTAATAGTGTAGTTAAAAGAGTATATGTTTTGGTAAGGGTCACCAACTGCAATTTTAATACTTGCAGGTAGTAGTTTAAATATTTCTAGTGTGACTTCGTTTAGATCTCCTGCTTCGTCTAGCATAACTACACCATAAGGTTTTAGTTTGATGCTACCACTTGCAAGGTCTTTATGAAACTCTTTTAGATAGAAGTCATGAGTACATTCAATTGCTCCACTGCCCATTAGCCCTAGATAGCGCTTAGCCATTGCAGTGTTTACTCTGTTGTTTGCTTCTGCATATTCTTCGTAAGTAAGATAAGAAGATAAGCAAAATTCTCTAATGTCTTCTGCTAACATTACTTTATTAGAGAATGGCATTTTTTCTTTAACCATTTTAGGACCAAAAAAACCTACATTTAAGTCTTTAGGGTGCACTACTTTTCCATACGCAAGAGAATGTGTAGTACGACAATCTACGTATGAAGGAAATTTTTTCTTGGAACTAGTTGCAATAGCTTTATTGTAAGCAAGGTACAGGCTGTTTGGTAATGGGGCTTCTTTTGCTATAGCTGTAAGTAACGTAGTCTTGCCGCTGCCTGCAACAGAGTCTATAAGCACTAGTTCTGGCTCTGTGATGTTTTCAATGTAATTTACTACGTTTTGTTGTTCTTCAGTTAGGTTCATTTAAGAAGTTCCGATTTATTATTATTATTATTATTATTATTAGTATAATGTAAAAAGCCCTCATAAGAGGGCTTTACACAGGGAAGTTAAAACTTATGGTAGTACTTGGGCTATATTGATAGTGTGTCTTTCAATTTCACCAAACTCTTTGTGTATTACCAAGGCTTTACTGTCTTGTCCAGCTCTATAGCCACCGTTATATGCATAAGCATCTTTAGCTGCGAGAGTCCTGAATGATTCCACGGAACATCCAGAGTATTCTTTTTTGCTGTCATGATGGATATGCCCAGTTAGCCAGTAACGGAATGAGGAATTTCCCCACTCTTTTGGTCTATCTGTTGCCATAACTAGTGGTAGCTTGTCTGCTTTACAAGTGTGTCCATGATGTACTCCAAAGAAGCACTTACCATGTTGGAAATACTGGAATACTGAAGCAGTACACTCAATATTTACTCGTGGTTCGTTTGCATACATATGTTTTAACGCTGCTTGCAAGAACATAGCTCCAGTATCATCGTGATTACCTATAATAGTAATTACTTTGACCACTTCGTGATGCTCAAGTGCGGAATTAATCATTTGAATCATAATCTTTATGCCAGTGTCTACCATCATGAGGTAGTTGCCGTCAGAGTCCAGTTTATGTCCACTGCGCTCTGTTACGCCAGCTACGTTATCTCTATGAAAGTAGTCACCTAGATTAACAATGATTGCCTCTTTGCAATGAGGAGCTGTCTTTACAAGCCTGTCAAACACCCCACAAAATACTTCTTGTGCGGTGTTTAAATCCCAATTGTCACCAGCTTCATCTTTATACGCTTTCATCCCTACATGAGGGTCGCCAAGAGGATAAATAGCAAGTAAGTCACTAGATGTGTTAGACACTTCGTAGTTTTTCTTTTTAAACTTAGGCAGGTTTTCAACACACGTATCTATCCATTCTTTGATATTATCTATCGCAGTTTGTTTATCTATATCTGTTTTTACCCACTGAAGTTTAACATTGCCTTCATCGTCGTATAATGTAGATGATCCTTTAAGGACTTCGCCACTACTTACGTAGTTTCCAGAATCTAACGGTAGCTTACCTTTGGTACGCAGCGAGTTGATTCTTTTGGCGATGCGGTTAGGTCTTACTATGTAACCTGGATAATCTTTCTTTATCTGTTCTGCTATTTTAGATACATCTAAAGAGAACTTGTTACACAGCTTAACCATTGCGCTGTCACTTATCTTAGCCATGCTGGGCTCCTTACGTTTAAGTTAGTATTTTATTACTTACCAAACAAAGGGCGTTTTGCTTGTGTAGCTTTAGGCTTTGCTGCTGGTGCAGAAGATCCTGACTTTGCTGCATCAATTTTTTCTTTGATAAGCTCCGCTACGGCTTCTTCAGTTAGGCCATCTTTGTAAGTAACGTTGTCCGCATACTTCTCTTGATCTGTAGCTAAACGACTACCGATGTTTTCACCGCTTTCGGCTTCGGCAGCAGTTGCTCCATCTTCGCGATAGAATGCTTTTATTGCTTTTCTTTCTTGCAATGCATCATTATACAAAGAATATTCCATTTGCACACGCATTTTTACTGGAATGTCCATTAGCTCAGGGATAATTTCCATTTCAGTCATTTTTTGGTCACGACCTACTGGAAACTCTTGAGTTTCTGTTTCGATGTCTTGACCATCATCCATGCCTGCAATAATGCATAAGCGATTTAGCAAGCCTTGGGTGATTTCGTTAACACGACCGTCTTTATTTAAGAGGATTGGACCCCAAATAGTTTGGCTCATGCCTTCATTAGTTACGTTAAAGTTAAGCTGATATGCACCATTTTTGGTTTCAGCAATTTGTACGTAGTTTAAGACAACATCATAAATACCAGATTTATTGATTAAGCTGCCGCCGTTGCCACCGTCTTTGATAGCGTCTTGTTTTTTGGATACCGTTAATTTCACAGTGTTATTTCCTTTTGTTGTTTAATAATAAATGCGGGGGACTATTCCCCCTAGTTTTTACAGAGCAAAGTCGTCGACAGTGCTTGCATTTTTTGCCAAGTGTTCAATGTGTTGTTGTAAGTTGAAGTCATCAACTACTACATTGTCTGGCAAGTCTTCTTGCAGAGAACGTGCAGGTAGTTTAGTAGATCGAAGATGTACTGTTCTTTTATTGCTTTTAACTTCAATAAATATAGCTTCATCTACTTCTGCTAAGAAACCACCACGTTTTGCAAAAGAACCTTTACCCACTAGATTGTATTTAGCTGTATCGCTGTCATACAATGCGTGAGAAATAAGAACAACGTTCATGTTACTTGCAATCAGTGAGTTCTCGATAAAAGATGTAAATGCTACAATCTCTTTGTCTAGTTCACTGTAAATAACAAAACCTTTGTATTTTTCATTACAGTTAGCATGAATAGTGTCAAATATTTTAGATACAGAGTCGAATACGATAGTATCTGGGTATGCATTAAATTTTTCGTTGTATGCTTCAATTTTTTGTATCGTAGTATCAATAAGTTCTTGAACATTATCGAAACCAGGTACAAGTACATGAGGGACAGGAAACGGGTAACGTTTACCGTCGTGACTTACAACTAAAGAATTTTCTAAGTTTTTTGTCAGCGTTGTTTTGCCTGAGTTGGCTTCTGCTGATATTAAGATTTTTACTGCCATTATATACTCCTATCGGGGTTTGTATTTCCATTCGTTTGTAGTTGTAGCAAATGTAATACTAAATTCATGCCACGCTTTTGTTGTTACTGATTTAGGTGATCGTTGTAGCCTGTTTGCTATTACATCTAGATCTTCGCCAGCGTTAATTAAGTTTTTTAGTCTTACCAGTTCTTTCTTTTCCCAACGATTATTAAGATTTGGATATTTATCCTTTTCTTGGTTACGTTTTTTTGTTTTCACGGCAAGAAGCGGTGAAGCATTAGAAGAACCTTTTTTCTTTGCTACTTCTTGTACAGGGTCTCGTACAAATTCTTCTTCTTCTGCAATGTATTCAGCAGGGTGTGAAGCAGAGGAGCAAAAGTATATGTAAGCTTCAATGTCTTGTTTTGGTACTGCAACATGCGGCACTAAAGTCGTAACTACAGCCTCTAGTTGGCCTTTATTACGTGAAAAGTCTAAATATTTAATAATATCTTCAGGTGTATCAAGGTTTAAGTTCATAGTTTACTCCTTTATAAACAATACAGGTTTAGGTTTAGCTTTAAGACGCATATCTTGTGCAAGTAAGTGTCTTAATTCTTCGTTTTCATTCCATGTATGTACAGATTCTGCAATAAGTTTTAGACAAGACCCTATAAGATCTAGTCCTTCCTCTGTTACTTCTTCTGTGACTACGCTAATCTGTGACGGATAGTCTTTTAGGGGTTTGCCTGTTTTTTCACTTACTCTGCCCGTCTCATTCTTACTAATATACACTAGTTTTATGTAGTCTATTGTGCGGCCTTGCTGTTTTAAGACCCACGCATACGTCATTTGCTGAAACCAGTAACTACGAGTAAATTTAGTGGGTAAAGTTTTTGCAGATGTAGTTTTCCAATCCATAATAGAATTGCCGCGTAAGGCATCAATAGAGCCTCCAGCACCAATTCCTGGAAGTATTTCATGAAAGACAAATTCTTCTACTTTGTCTGGCATATTTTGCATTACAAAAGGCAGAGCTACATCTAGCATGGGTCCATACTGAGATAGTATGTGCTGTTGATCTACTTCTGGATTTTCTATAGACAGTACGTAGTCTTCAATAGCTTGATAGTCTACTTCTCCTGTCTCTACAAACATCTCAATACCTGCGTGTACTACAGTACCTAGGTGTGATGCCGTATTTCCTATAAATCCTTCTTCGCCAAGTAGGTGCTCTCGGTACCAATTTGCAGTACTATCGAAAAATTTACTTACTTGTGAAGCGCCGATTCTAAAAGCGTTTTTTGTTATGTCTTTACCTACATTGTAGGCAAAATAATTTTTTTGTGTCATATCTATTCCTATAATAAATATTCTGGCCAGTCTTCTATCATATCTTGTTTACTTGTGTATACTCCTAAAAGTTTATGGACTTTAGGAGTAACAATACAATCAGGAGAATCTGGAGAGCTATCAGATAAAATTTTTACTTCTGTATTTGTTCCTACGTAATGTATGTAATACAGTATATCTAGTGCAGTAAGAAAGAGCTCGTATACTCCTTCTTTTGTATCTACAGGCTGCAGCAATTCCAGTACTGCTTCTTCGTCTGTTTCTTCTTTTAACAACCTTTGCAGCTTATTAAAATTAAAAGACTGACGAGTTAATGTGTACATTCCTTGACTAGTTGCAATAGCAAAAGAATCGTTACTAAGTTTTATGTATTGCATAATTTTCCTCTAACTTTGCTATATCTAGTAAAAACGTATCCGGAAGTTGTTCTAACGAATAAGGTTCGTGCATTAATAGCATTGTCTTTCCATACACTGTCTCTAAGTACTCCATATCTACATCTTTTGTAGGTTGATAGTTAATTGTAGAACCTCCAAAAGTTTTAAATAGCTCTATTAGCGTGTAGTCTCTGACAAACTGGTCTGAGTTCATAAATTCTCTATAGTCTCTAATTTCTGTATAATAATCTTGTACAGCTACAGGAAAATCTTTACAGGTTTCGCTATTAATATACGTAGCGCTTACCCTAGGTAATACAACAGGTGATGGAACTCTTATAGTAGTATTTTTTACTTTTTCTTCTATATAAGTTTCAAAATCTATCCAATTATCTAAGTCGTTTACTACATGTTGGTATTTTTTAGCTACACCTTTTATTTTAGGTATTACTGTGTCTTTGCAGACACTTTTAAGCAAAGTGTAAATATTAATGTAGTCATAAAAACTTAATGAGGTATTTTTTATTACTGGTGTAGTATTGCTAAGTTTTAAATATAGAAATGTACCAGTCTCTATTTCTTCTTTAGATGTATAAGCAGAATTATATACATTACCTGCTTTGTCTACACTAGAGATATAAGTATTTTCTGCTAGCCTAACTTTTTTTTCTTCTTTAGGTGCTTCTTTTTCATAAACTTCTAATAAAGTAGAAGCTAAAACATATGATATACCCATTTCGCTTAAGAAATCTTTAGCTGTTTGTACTGCAACTAGTAAATCAGTGTTTTTGTCGTATCTTTGCCATTTAACCATAGGTTTGTTTTCATAGGCATGCTTTAATGCTTCTATATAGTTTGATTTTACATCTACTATTACATGTGAAGCAGAAAAAAATTTTGATGTTCCTACTACTATATTTGATAATGATTTTGTTTTTACATGATTTGGCTCTTTGTAATAACCAGTTATAGTACTGTTTGTGTAACTATAAAAAGCTGTATTTTCTTGTAACCGTTGAAATTTATTTCCATTATAGAAATAAAAGCTAGGGTTCTGTTCCATAAATAAAGATGTATACGCTTTAGATGCAAATGCTTCTATACATAAGTCTTTACCAATCCCATGAGGAGCTTTATCTACAAGTTCTTGGTATTTTTCATACAGCTTTATATCATTTTCTGTTGCTGCCATAGCAAGTATAGCTTCATGCGTATACTCTTCTTTAATTTGGTTGAATTTTTTATTTACATATTCAATAGTTTTTTTATCTAAAGAAAGAGATTCTCTGCCAGGGTTAAATGTTACAGCTCCTGGCGGTGCTTTTATAACTGCGTTAGAAAATCCATGATCTTCAATTGCGGAGTTTGTTCCTATTTTATATGCAATTTGAGACATTACTACGTAGTTATCTCTGTTATACCTACTAGTTGATTTTTTTATATACCATTCATCGGATGAAACACTACTTACTTCTAAATCAAAGTTAAGATCTGTTTTATTAGTAGTAGGTTTATGGTCAAAATACTTATAAAGCTCTACTGCTTTTTCTTCATATTTAAAAATATCATCTCTACTTACTGCTATAGAAAGTTTAAGACCGTTGCTTTCTTGTGTAACAGTATTTCCCATATGTAATGTTACAGGAATACCATTCTGCATACTAATTACGTAAGAATAATGAGTTCCTTCATAATATGATTCAACAGTAAATGCATCAGCTACTGCAAGACCTGCCATACGACCGATACCTAATGTACCATTAAAGTCGTTAGAGTCTCGTTTTGTAGATGCACCTAGATTACTAAACAATCCTTCAATGTTTTCTGGTGCTAGGCCTGTACCATAGTCTCTTACGTAGAACGTAGGATTTTCTGGGGTAGGCAAGTGTACAAAGAAGTCTACTGGCTTATTTGCTGCTATGCAGGCGTCACAAGCGTTTGTAGACCACTCACGTATAACTGCTAGCATTGGGTCATTGTAGATATTAGATGTAAGCATTTGAAACATAGACTCATTTACTTCAATATTGAAGCCTGTAGTCTTTACTTGTGAGCTTACTTCTTTTACGTTGTTTTTGTATTCTTGTTGAATCATATTATTTTCCTGTTAGAAAAGTCTTTGGCCTTGATCCTTAAGTTTATCTAGACGTTCCTCATTCATTGGTGATTCCCAATAATTGTTTACGTCTTCGAGTAGCTGTATAACTTCTTCTTGGCTTGCACCTAGGTCCTGTGCGTGTCTCATCATGCGATACATATTACGAGAACCTTCACCGTACCTAGCTTCAAATGCATATTCAAAAGTAGTTGTAGGATCATTAAGCTGTGCACGTTTTTGTGCAGTAGACATAATTTTGTTTTGTGTTTCTCTATCTGATGCCATGTCTTTTGCATACATCAAGTAATCACGAGTTTCTATAGGGCTAGAATCTGTATTACTATAGATATCTCTACCACCATATGAATAGAATATTTGTGCTTGCGGCAGTGGATCTGCTTTTAAGCCTAAATCATCTGCAATCTTAAGATAGAAATGTTTCCAAGCAATAGAATTAAGATGCACTTCAGAATCTAGTTCTAGTAACACTCTAAATTTAAATTGATTATTATTGTCACTGGTAAGAGCAATGTGGTGATTGATATCTCCAATCATCATGTGTGCTTCTTCAGCAGACAATGGTGAATCATCTATATCTAGTACTACCCATTTAGTGCCTGACTCTAGATTTTCTTTCCTTCTTACGCCGTCTTTAAAACGGAAAGGAGAAAATGCATAGTCGTGCTCTAGCATTAAAGGTAGATCAGCAAACGTAGTGTCTGCAGATTCAAAACCATAGTTAGTTGTAGATGCGATGTTGTGCTTTGTTTGTCGTACTTTATCGTAATCACCTGTTGCAATAGCATCATTAAGAGCTGAACAGTCAATCTCTTTGTACGTAACGTTAATTACATCTGTTTTAATAATAGGTTCGTAATGAATAGCTGAACCATCATTAATAATAGAGTAGACAGAGTCTTTGTCATAGCCTGCACATAGTGACACCATTTCTCTAAGCTTAGGTTTAGAAACGTTGTTCATAAAGCCTTGCTTTTTAAGGTCATGGGTACTAATTTCTGATGTACCATCAACTAGTGTTTTTGTATGGAAGAAGTCAACTAGTAACTCATGAGGGGACTTGTTAAGGTCACGCTCGAACTCTTCCATGTCTTTATCTAGCGTTTCGCAAAAACGAATAGCTTCAATAAAGTAAGTTGGGGTGATTTCATCAGCTTTGTCCATTACAGCAAACGCACCGGCTAGCTTCAATGCTTTCCATTGTAGGTGCCTACGGATCAACGCATACGTAGATTCCTGGTTAGGCAACATATCAGCCACGTCGTTATTATAACGCTTGTACGTCTTATACAGGCGCTCTACGTCCTTAGATACTTCAATATCTTGCCCTAGTTTGTCTAGGTGGTGCTGTGCAATAGCATGACTTGTCATATCCATACCTACACGGGCATGTTTAGACTCGTTTTCGATGTTTTCTTCGTACTCCCAGAAAGCTTCTAGGTCGTCAAAAACTTCTTCTTCAATTTTATCAGGTGCATAGCAGAACCAGCTACGACGAGCTAGTTTTGACATAAATGCAATGTTAAATTTTTTCTTAGTGCCTTCGTCATAAAGAATATGACCTGGAGAACCAACAAACAAAGCAGAAACTGGTTGACCAGTAATAGCTTTAGAGCGGTACTCTATAGACTTGGTGTATTTTACTTCTTTGTCACCAGTGTCGTAGATTTCCGATAGAGTTTTAATGTTTTCTACCATGTCTTGGTTGTACGCTAGCTCATCAGAGAACTCGCCGGAGTACATAAAACCTGAACCGATACCGATATCACCGATGTCGTTAATGTGTTGAATAAGACCAGGACCTGTAGTTGGCATAATATCTACTGGTGGTACTGGTTTTAAGTAACATCTGTAGATTGCTTCATCTGAAGGGTTAGGCTGGTCTTCTGCTTTAGCTTCTTCTATAGCTAGGGTGATTGCTTTTTTGTGCGCAACTTCTTCTAGTAATGCGTAACCACTTTTAAAGCATTTACGTGCTGCTTTTACAGAAGAATCTTTACCTGCGCCAGAGCCTGTAATAACAAATGAGATAGCATTAATAGGTACTTCTGTATGCTCATCCCATAATTTAATATTACGTCTAAACTGACTAGCAAAAGCAGTAATTTGGGCTACTGCTACAACTGATTTCATTCTAGGGTCGATTGTAGGAAAACTAATAGCTTCTATTACGTTTTGTAGGTATTTGTTTTGTTCTCCAGTAAAAGCTCCTTCTTTTTGTAGAAGGTCTTTAGTCTGGGCTAGCATGCTCATAGCATATACTCCGGAAATTCTTCTTGGTTATGTTGTAATTGTTTGTCTATTACTACCATTTGGTAAGGAAACCGTTTAATACTGTGTGATTCTTTAACATAGTCCCCTAAAGAATAGTCGTAGGTATATCTATCTATAGCTAAAACAATAGTGCTTTTGTTTACTTTTAGTACTTTAGTGGTAGTATCAAAACCAGCTCTACAATACCTTGCTGTAAGTACTGTATCACCTACTCTAATTGGATGTCCTAAACAATCTAAATGCATTGTAGCTCTCTCTTATTTTGCTGTTAGTTATAAGAATTTTTCAATAAATAGCTCTTTTGTTAGAGCACCTACATGGGTAGTTTTTACGTCGCCATTGTCATCTAGTAAGATAACTGTAGGGACTCCCCTGACGCTATACTTCATAGCTAGTTCAGGTGTTTCATCAATGTTAATTACTTCTACTTCGAAAGGGATTTCGATAGTTTCCATAGTTTTAGATAGCATTTTGCAAGGTCCGCACCAAGGTGCTTCGAATTTAATTAGTTTCATGTTGTTTTCCTTTAATGGTAAAAAATGTGATTATTTATTGTTACTACTGGTGTGTAATGTTCTGCCCAGTAGGGATTAACAGACGTAGCGTGGTAATACAACCCTCCTTCCGTTATGTCTGGTACATTGTTTAGTAGTATAAAAGTACTAAGATTTAAAGCTTTTTCCCATTCTATTTGGTCTGTGGGCTTATCACTCTTTCCATCGCAATACCAAGAAAACTGGCATTGGTGAAGTATAAGTGTGTTGTTACGGTACCTAGCTTGTTTTACTACTTCACAAACAGTGTTAGGGAACTGCTGTGATTTGGTACGATTAAGAACTACTTGTGTTACTGCTATTCTTCCTGCAAGAGGTTCACCCCTAGCTTCATGGTACATATTTAGAGCTAGGCATATTAGCGCTGTTTCCATTTTTTAGTCTCTTGTATGCTTTAAAATAGTTTAATCCTGCACTAGGACAAACCATAATAACTTCAGGTAAACCATGTTCGTCTTTTTCACCACCTGACCCGCAGATGAAGTATTGACCTGATTGTTCTGGTACTGCGTGCTTCCAGATAGTTTGTAGTTGCTGGAATAGTTCGTATTCAGCATCAGTTATTTGTTTCATTACTCTGCCCATCTTATGTTCTTACCATACTGGTTTTCAAACTGTTTAATAAGTTCGTCATAACTTACTAACGTTTCTGTTTCTAAGCCATCTAGGTACTCGGACAATGCATTCCAATCTTCACCGTGCATAATCTTTACAGCATACTCATTCCAACCGTCATAACCTTCTTTGCTATCATCACGAATGTCAATACGACCACCAGCATAGTTTTCGGTCAGTTCATCTATTTCATACTCATCACCGACTTTCGCACCAAACTTTTCAGCAATAATACTAGAGCGGTGAACTCTTTTGACTTTCTTCGTCAATCCTCGTTCTACGAACCACTGTGTGCTTATAGGGCCCATAAAGTTTGTGCTATACGTAATCATCTGTCATCTCCAATCTAGTGATTTCCCATTCACCTTTCTCGGTTAAGAATGCCATCCCTAGAGACCATTGTACTAAACCCTCAGACTGCAGTTCTAGATATTGAGAGTAATATGCTTTACAGTCTGATTTGTAGTTTTTTGCGTTTTTTAATAGCTGTAATTTAGTCATTTTATTTTTATTACGGTCGCTAACGTTAAGCTTTTTACTAGTTTAGTTAGTTGGCGCATCTGGCAGGACTCGAACCTGCAACCCTCTGCTTAGAAGGCAGATGATCTATCCAATTGATCTACAGATGCAATATGGTGTCCCTGAATGGATTTGAACCAATGACCTATCCGTTATGAGCGGAGTGCTCTAACCACTGAGCTACAAGGACTTATTTTGTAGTTACATAAAGAAATGTATTCTCCAAAAGTCTTCTCTCCATTCTACAGAACGTGCTATTTTTTTGTATTTATTTTCAAATAGTATTTGTACGTCTTTGCCGGATAAAGAATTAGAGTCTGGTATTTCTTCATGTGGTACATCAAGTATATAATGTCTTTCTTTTGACACTAGTTCTGCTTTAGTAATATCCATACTAGAGTAATAGACTTACTAATACAGCAATAGAAGCTGTTGTTACCGCATAAGCTGCTAGGTTTACAGAACGCATATCAGGTGCTGCCTGATTCACTGTAGGTACAGGACAATTTAAAGTGGTTACTTTTGCTGTATGACGTGCTGGAACTGTTTTAGTAGTCTTACGTCTTCCTTTAGCTTTTGAAGCAAAGTAAAAATTTCCTGAATTAACGCTATTTCTAAGTACATAAGCTCTCATACTGATAGCTTTTTCAGTACGGTTTAGTTTTTTAGCTGCATCTTTTATTGTACCTTTTTTTGCAATTACTGCTTTAAGTACTTGGTCTTCTTCGTAAGTCCATTTATTTTTTGATGGTGCGCTATTAATTGTAGTTGTAGTTGTAACTGTAGTTTTAGTCATAATTTTACCTTTTTATTTAAAATTTACGTAATAAAAAAGCCACTAAAAAGTGGCTTTGTTTTGTAGATATATGTTAAAAGTTAATACCCGTCTGGGTACTCTTTGTGCTTAGCTCTAATATAGCTAGCGACAAGTCCGCTTCTAACAATATCGTCTTCATCAAAATAGGTGAAGTCAAAAACATCATCCATTTTTCTAAGGACTTTTAAAAATATTTCTATGTTGCGTTCGGAGTTTCTGTTTAAATCTCTTTGTAGTATATCGCCACAGAATATAATCTTACTATAGTCGCCTACCCTAGTTATAATAGAGTCTGCTTCATGTGATGTCATGTTTTGAAATTCATCAACTATTACTATAGTCCTGTCTAGTGTTATACCTCTAATAAAAGAAGTAGTCATAAACTCAATAGTTCTATGCTTCTTCATTATTTCGTAAGCGTCACTTCTACCAAATAGTTCAGTGCATATAGATTGATAAGGCAATTCATATACTGCTGACTTTTCTGCTAGTGTACCTGGAAGAAAACCAACATCTCTTGTAGGAACTGCAGATCGTACAATTACAATGCGTTTATAAGGCGACGTAGGGTCGTTAAGTTCTTCTAGGGCTTTATTCATAGCCATAAAAGTTTTACCGGTTCCTGGGTAGCCTAATAATACTTGTGATTTGTCAGATTCGTAGTTCTGGAAGAAGATTGACTGATTTTCAGTCATTGGTTGGATTTCGTGCATAGTTAAGTGGTTGTCACTAAGAAGGGATTTTCTTTCTTTACGTCTGGCCATAGATAATTAGAGTCCATAGGTTATAAGTGAACCCTAATTATACTACAACAGCTAATCCCTAACCATATTAATCTTTTGATACATACTCATGTACCAAAGGAAAAATGGAAGCAATAGCTTCCGCACAGGCTAGTGCTACTTCGATATGTTCTTTCTGCGTACCGTTGCCCGAACGGAGTTCAATAAAATGAATCCACGAACGTATGCTACCCTGCATGTACAAACGACTTTTTGTGTTACCTTCAGGTAATACAGCTCTAGCTTGCTCTTTAGCGATTCCATTTTTAATAGCCCATTCATATACTTGTTTAGCCATCCAGATGACACGTTTTTGCTCACGTTCCCATTCTAGCTGGAGTTTGTCGTCTTCTACGTCAATACTGTTCTGACGGTTCTTGGTGTCTTGTAGTCGTGCTTCACGAATAATAAACTGGTCACCAAAGTCTGCGGGATCTGCGTATCGTTGTGAAAACTCTTGGAATGCAAACGAACGATGTCGTAGCATTTGTCGTGCAATGTCTCGTGTAGTATCAATTTCTAATGTAGCTGATGCCATTTCAAAAGGAGACCAGTGTTTATGCTTTGCTAGGTAGTTAAGCAATTTTTCTGTAGTCTCCATATTGATTTGGTTAGATGGATTAGACACGCGTGCACAGAAAGCGATTAAGTCTTGTACACTTTCCATGTTTAATTCTTCGTCTAAACCTTCAGCTGGTTGGGTGTATCCAATTAGTTTTACGTTCATGTTATGCCTTAAGATGTGATACTAATTTCATAAATAGTTTTTTGTTGTTATGTGTTTTGTCTGCTAAAGCTAGGTTAGCATATGCTTTAGGGTTACTTGTTTGCAGACTTTTTAACACAGAAGCTAGGCATTCTACAGGAAGTGCATACAAATAAGAAATAGGCACTAGCGTATTTTTAGTAGTAGTTTTTGCAAAATAACTTTCTACGAAAGTTTCTGCAAATTCTATCATCCTAATTGCCTCTAGTTTTTCTACAGCGGGCTTAACAGCCTCGGCAATTTCTTCTGGGTTTGTCTTTTTGTGTTTAGTGATTTCCTCTTTAATCATCTTTTCTAGTAGTTTAATAGTTAATCCGCTGCCATAGTTATTATAAAACATAATAAACTGTGCGGCAGTACTAGATCCAATAGTGCCCTTTAAGTAATGTGGCATAATATCTTTTGGTGTAGAATTTAGGTTATCGATGTATGTAGCAAGTCTTGTCCAAGAACGAGGAGAAGTACCTTTAGATCCATCTTTAGGACTAAAATGAAACTTAGACTGGTTATCTACTAAAAAGTCTACAACCATTTGGTTTATGTTATTTTGTTTAGCCCATGCAAGCCAAGACTTAAAGTCTGGTGTTACTTCGCAATCTACAAAACGATCTAGTAATGCTGGGTCAAACTCTTGTACGGTGTAATCACCATCAGCAGGGTTTACAGCAGCTACTACAAGCGTCTCCTGACCGTTTACGATAGGCAATTCATGCGTATGTAGCCGGTGGTCTAAGATAAGCTGTAGAGAAGCGTTTAGGATGTCTGCAGGTGCACGGTTAAACTCGTCAAGAAAAAGTACCGAACGTTTGCTATCTTTGTAAGTTACTTTGTTTTGACGTAATAGTTGTAGTCTATCGTTAGGAACATTGTAGTATTTACAGTAGTAATCATTTAGCACCTTAGTTGTTACAGGTTTGTGATTAGAAATAACTCTTAGTGCTTTTTCTTGAAAGTCTTTGTCTGTAAATTCTAGTTTGCTAATATCTAGTTCTGCAGGCCATGCTGCCTGTACGATATTGATATACCAACTAGGTGCTGCCCACTGCGTAGACATTACACCATTGACTTCCCTAGTTACTGGCAAACCTAGCATGTCACCTGTATCCATTAAAGAAAGGATAAGAGGTTCAAAATGCATGTTGTTTTCTTTTGCATACTGGTGTGCTGATTCTGATTTACCTAAACCGTGCACACCTTTGATAAGAGGCACATGTCCACATATGTCAGCTGCTGCGATTAGCTCTTTAACTTCTTGAATGTTCATAATGTTTACTCTTTTAGTTTAATACCTTTCATTTTCCCATTGTTCATTTGGCTCATAAGCTGACCGTTTGGTTCTATTAACCATACAATAGGTATGTTAAGTTCTTGAAAAGGCGTAATATCTTCATCAAATAGATAGCCATCTGTTGTAATAACAAGGGCATCATAATTAACTTTGTATTCTTTAAATTTTTCTATGGCGGGAGATAAGTATGTACCTCCGCATGCTTTTCTTTCTACAGTTTTTACACCTTTAGAAAGTTCTTGTGGTTTTGATGGTTGTGTATCCACTTGTACCATTGTTACAGGAGTGTTGTACACTTTGCATATGTTTATGATTTCTCCCCACAAAGAATGTAGTGCTTCATTACAAACAGAGCCTGATACATCGGATACCACTCCTAGTTCAAGTACACGGTCTTTAGTAGTGCCTTTAATCCAGTTTGCAAAAGGAAGACGTCTATCTCTTCTCATAAGAGTTTTACGTTTATTTGCTTTTTTGTTGCCTACTATAGAACGCAGCACACGTTTCCAGTCTACTTCTCTTTTGTGTGTTAGGTTATCTATAATTTGGCTGTAGTTTTGCGGCAGGTTACCCTTAGATTTTTGGGTATCATTTGCTGCTTTTTCTGTCATTTTTTTAGTTATTTCTTGCTGTACATATTGATCACCTGTAATTTCTTTCCATACGGAATGGTCATCTATAGCGTAAGGTTCTTTTTCATTATCATCATTATCATCATTATCATCATCATTATTATGATTATTGTCTTGACTTTCTAGAAGAGAATAATAGAGTTCTGCTGTTTCATTAAGATGATCCTTTGCTTTTTTATTAGGAAAGTTTTCTGGGTATACAGCACCATTTGGTAAATGGTCGCTATTGATTTGCTGGTTAAGGGCACAGTCACTAGCTAAGTTGTATTTGTAGTGCTCTAGATCCTTAGAACGGAATAGATGTCCAAGTACAATATGTAACATTTCATGTTTAATAATACCTATGCGATGCGCAAGAGGCATACGTTCACAGAAACCTAACCATTCTGTACCGTCAGGTAATGTACTAATAACTTCTGTTGGGTTTATGTATAAAACATAATGATCATTATGAAAAGTAACTCCTGCAGGCGCTGGTAAATCTTCTTTAAATACTACTTTGCATTGTGATAGTACATGTAAATAAAATACGTAATCATTAAAAAAAGGACTAGATGCGATTGCCATATTAGATACGGCTTCATCAAACGCTTTGCGATTGGAGGACATAATAATTCCCTACATTTAGGTTATAAATCTTCTACACACGCTGCTCTAATAGTTTTATTATGAACGGTGCTTAGTACGATAATTAATGAATCACTAGTTATATCTAACATCATATCGTAATGAGGAAGTGATATTTTAGTAATTACCCATTCTCCTATTTCATATTCAGAAGGATAGCTATCTTCTGGTAAAGCGTTAAAGCTTCCTGAAACGTAGTACAAGAGGTACTCTACTTCTACGATTAAGGAATCTAATTCTAGTTCTACTGTTTTATTAAATACGCTAGTACCCATTTTTCTTCTCCATATCTATTGAACGTTGTATAGATTTAATTGCTTCTTCTTTATCTTGCTGACTGTCTTTATAGCCACGTAAGCCACTACAAAGCATTTTCTTTATAGCATGCGCCATTGCATGACATGGCACGTCAAATGCTTCTAGGACGTCGTACACGTCGATTTCAATACCTTTACAAGGACGTAAGTACTTGTTACTAGTTACTATTTTTCCTGTTGGGGTTATTGGTGTAGTTTCTTGATTTATTTTGCTTGGGTCTGTGTAAAACTCTGCGTCATAATATTCTGAACCTGGCATGTCAAATATCCTCATCTTTTTTGTCTAAAGTAAATTTTATTTCTTTAATAGCTGCGTACAAAACCCAAAAAGGTATTGTTGTTGCTCCTATAAGTAGTACTATAAATATTGCTACGAGTAGTGTTTCCATGTTATTTCCATATAATTAAAGAAAAAAGCATAGATACAAATATAATTGCTACCATTACGTCTTTAAGTACTACAAAACGTCTTTTTGTGTTAAATTTTTTCAAGGTATTACTCCAAAGTGATGGCATATTAAAGCCAATAGTGATAAAACAGCGCATGTTCCAAGCGACCATTTGTTATTTTCTACAAAATACGACCAATAAGATTTTTCGTTGTCCCCAAAAGTGATGAAGTCGTCATCGTTTTTAGAACTTTTACTTATTAAAGCATCCGCAACTGTAAGTGGTACATAGGTATACAGTCCTATTTCTAGTGCAAATATTAATGAATCCATAAATTACTCTTCAAATACTGTTATTTCTAGACAATTATCGTTTATTTTGGCTAATTTTCGTACAATACCAAAACCGTAGCCTGCACCTAAATATATATCAGGACCACCGCTAGGCTCAAACCCCCCTAGGTCAGAGTAAAATACCTCAGTATCCCCATGCTTACTTCTATAACAAGGAGAATGAAGAGTTTTAGGCTCTAAACAAAGGTAATACGTTAACTCATTTTCTTTTTCTATCCAATACTTAGTACCTTTTGCATTGGTATATATTGCATTTTGCTTTATAAGCATTAATTATTCCTCTTCATCGTCGTCTAAAGATTTTATTATATACACTATGGCAAACAGCCATAGTACTATTACAGCACAATAATCATACCATTCCATCAATATATCCTCCAAAAAACTATACTTTCTTATTTTCTTATGTTAAAA
>Ga0209771_1000018_pt1 | contig 78895 bp, 89 predicted proteins | sample SaaInl59LU_5_DNA_FD_184639 | JGI IMG/M metagenome (GOLD analysis project Ga0209771, IMG submission 184639) | Marine microbial communities from expanding oxygen minimum zones in the Saanich Inlet - ESP_59LU_5_DNA (SPAdes) (version 2) | ecosystem: Environmental > Aquatic > Marine > Intertidal zone... | reverse complement strand
GGGGACTTCTACATAAATATACTCCACCATCAAATAGAACTTCACTCAAATGGAAATACTTTGTGACGAACTTTCGATACTTTCTTAGAATTACGAATACAAATGGTCAAAGATTTAGATTGAATCATGTGGCTCAAGTTCCTAAAGATGTTGAAAAAGTTAAAAGAACTGTGATGAAACTTAAAGTCCCAAAGGGTATCAATAGTTCTTGGTCACTCACACAAATTATGAATTGGGCAGGAAGTAAAATGTGAGCTTATAATAAATGTTTCCAGCCCTGGTTGTCGGAACTCTCGCGGCTGCTGCGACTTACACATTTTTGGGGGTAAACCTCGTGAGTGCCGATAAGGCTAAGGCGATGATTCGTTCAGGAAAAATAAAGAAGGTCATTGATGTTCGCACAATGGCAGAATACAGAGCTGGCCACTATCGGGGTGCTCTCCACATTCCAGTGAATAAGATTAACAAGAAGACTACCACAGAACTTCCAAAGAAGGGACTACTCGTTTACTGCAATACTGGGCAACGGGCCAGATTTGCGGCAGAGAAACTTATTGAATTAGGTTTTGAAGATGTTTATTACATTGCTGGTCACTACTCTACGCTACAGTGAGACCTTGGATGACCTCATTCGTCTTTTCATACATTCGCTTCGCATAGAACTTCTCATCCTTGACTTGTTCCCAAATCGTCAATCGATACTCCAAGAAATCTAAGAATCTCTCAGGGTCTCGTTTGGACTTGTAACGAACCTTTTCACCCTTCATAGCCTTTTCCATCGCAGCAAGCTTGGCTTCAAACATACGCTTCTGCATAGCCTCGGGGGTTTCACGGGAAAGTGCTTCATCAGCCTTCTTGAGAGACATTTTTATGTTATATAATCATAGTATCTTTATGTTTGTAACAGTGAGTATAATTGCAATCGTAACTTTAATTCCAATTGTACTCGTGTGTATATCGAGAGATGTCGCAGTCTAAGACGATTATTTCAGCTTGACACCCAAAATTCTCCGCAGCTTCTGAAGAATTTGATTGTCTGGAATAGCCTTTCCAGATTCATATGAATTGATGACATTTGCCGGAACGCCAATGGCGACGGCAAGATCCTTTTGTGTTTTGAAACCCTTACCAATCCGAGCCTGTTGAATTGTTTTGGCGAGGGAAATGCTTACCTTTTCATGCGTTCCCAATTCTGTACTATCCAGCTTTTGTTCCTTTGTTACTTCTCTATGGGGAACATTGACAGTTGTTCTCTTACCCAACGTTCCCTTCCCATGAATTATAACCGGATTCCAATCCTGGTGTTCCATTTATATTATCATCGCCTAAAAACTTTAAGGCTTTGTTACGACGGTTGGTTACCGTGTTTACAGTCACCCCCAATTCTATCGCCAATTCTTTTAACGTTAAATGTTTACCGTAATAGTTTTCGAGTATATATTGCGAGGTTTCGTCTAGCCCATACAGAATGTTTTCTTTTTCTATATACGAAGGTATCTCATAACATTGGAGTTCTTCGTATATAGGTGTTCTACTCATAGAATTTCTGCACGACCAATAAATACACGGATATGCATACGTTGTGAACTTAAATCCAAGCTCCGGTTTGAATCTTTTGGTTGCATGAACAAGTGCATGGAATCCTACACTATTCATATCCTTTCGTGAATGTATACCACGATACTTTGGAAATGTTTTATAGTATACATTGTTTGAAATTTTATACGCAAGGTTGATATGGTTCGATATTAGTTCTTTTCTATAAAGATTCATCTTAGTACATTAACAACTCTATTTTTTAACCGGCCCTAAAACAACTTCGGGTGTAAGATACTTTTTTAAAACATTGGGTGGGTGGAGCATATCAAATTCTTCGGTTGCATCTTTTCCGGCAAATAACATAATTGCCTTCTTCCCACCCGGGTGATCTGGTAAAAACTTTGTGAGGTCGTACACAATATCTCTTATAATAACCCAACAGTCTTGTTCGTTATTATGTTTAGCTATTTCATCGAGTGTAAATTCTTTTGGGTTTACGTGGTCGTTTAATACCTTTACTCTATTTGTTACTTTATCCATACTCATGTGTTGCGTCTATTTTTTAATAGTCTATCAAGTCTTTCTTTTTCTTTCTTTGGAAAAATTGTAAGTTGCATGACTTCTCCATCAAGATATACCTGACCATGGTTTTTTATTCTTTCATGTTTTAATACTTGCTTAATTCTAACAAGATTTACACGCATCATTTTCATGTGTGAAGGTTTGCTGTGATGCACTGCGAGTAAAGCGGCATCTCTTTTAGTTTCTTTTGGAATTGTGTTTTCTTCGTAACAAATGACTACATGTGATCCAGGACCACCATCAATATGCATCCACCACTCGTTGGGGTAGCTGGAAAATGTTAAGTCGTCATTCTCTTTGGCATTCTCACCAACTTTAATTTGAATACCATCTAATGACTTGTACGTGTACATTTAATTTTAGATACAATTTTTCTTTTATCTGATTAAAAATGATCTATCTGTAGTTTGTTCTATTTTGGTAAAGCTGATGTCTTTAATTTTTAAAATCATATTGATTACATTCGAAGAAGAAATCGTCATGCATGGTTCAATAAATATCTTTTTATTGTTCTCGACGATTAATGGACCAGGATTACCGACAGTAGATAACAAAAAATTGTACATTGTAAATTATCTTAAAATATTTGCTTTATTTAAGTTAATTTTGATGCTTAGAAAATACCTAAGTTATGTTTATAAAGTGATATTCTGTATGAAGATGGATTACAACAGATTACTAAAAATTATAGAAGAGGGTGATATCAGAGGTCTTCGTGAGAGTGAAAAGGAATTAGCTATGTACATAGACTATGAGATGCGAACCGAATCTAGTCCAGATTACGGAGAAGACATGTATCTAATATACCACTTAACAAAATATCCAGAGTGTGTGATAGGTCTTCGTATGTTTGAAATTTTTAGATGGGTGTGTAGAAACGAATCACAATACCATTGGTACGAAGTCATGCAAAAAATGGCATATCCAGCACTATGTGGTGCTTTAAAAAGTAAAAACATAAAAATACTCGATCATTTAATTTGTCATTTAGATGAATCGGAAGTTTATAAGAAGCTACCAGAAGACGAAAATGATCCGATTAATAAATGGTATGACGAAATGTTTATTACCTAAGTGATATATGAATTTCACAAAAATTAACTTCTAAAATGAACATCTCCCAAGCTATTCGACGTGGTGACGTTGAGGCTCTCAGAGCCAATGAACATGAAATTGTACAAGACGTAAATGACACTCTAAACGATTCTAGCATCGTATGGGAAAATTACATTACCTATTGGATGGCTATGTATCACGATCACGTGGTTGCCACTGAAATGTTCAAAGTATTTTTGAACACGTGTAAAACTTCTTTCAAACCAGAGATGTATGAAGAAGTAGTTGGTCTTTACGCGCAGCCAACTATGATTGGTGCTATGGCCACGAAAAACTCAGAAATTTTAGACTTGCTCAATGGCTACATCAAAGATGCTGATATAGAAGAAGAGATGATGGCACAACACGGAGAAACTTTTTCTTAGTTTGTAATAAGTATGGTAAAGCTTGCGGACCTTGTCCATATTGCCAACAATGCCAAGACCAACGCTCAGAAGAACGCAGTCGGAGAACAGGTAAAGAAATTTTTGCGTGGGAAGAAGGCATGTGACTCGAGTGAACTTTTTTCAAACGTGGATCTTCGTATAGAAAGGGGTAAGAACCTACGAAAAATTGGTGAGGGGGAGTATGGTGCTGTATTTTATGGATGCCTCGATGATAAATGTAAGACAAAAATTGCCATGAAAGTTACCAATGAACCCACTGCTAAGATGGAATTTCGTATTGCGGAAAAGTTGAAGGGTATGGGTGTACCGCGTATGTATCACTTTAAGAACTGTGGTCCTAATGATGTTCTTTATTTTGAATACATAAAAGGACAAACGCTTAAAGAATTGATGGAAAGTTCGAGGTCACTTGATCAATATCGCTCTTTAATTTCACAACTTATCAAGAACTTGAAGAGAATTCATGAGAAGTATCCAAAGTTCAGACACCACGATCTTCATTGGAATAACATTCTTGTATTGGAAGGTAACAAACCAATCATAATTGATTTTGGTCTTTCAACGATTCAAGGTGTTAGAAATCCAAATGTCACAAGTGGAGAATACAAAAATAATGGTATTTACACAAGATCACATTACATGTATGATGCGCATTACATTCTCAATATCATGTATCGCTACACAAGATTTACAAAAGTTAGGGGATTTATAAGGGACTTATTTCCAGAAAAATACCTTGGTTCAACCAATTCATATATTATATCTGGGCGTCTGAGACCTGGTTTGAAACATGATGATCTTCCAACCTATGATCAAATTTTGAAGCACCCATTCCTTCAACCAAAGAAAAAAGTTGATAATGTTATTCGAAAAATTTTACCAAAGAAGCCTGCGATCCCTATTAAAAAGACTGTGGTGTCGCAAGCACCTAAAAAGTTGGGTACCGGTAGTGCTATTAGCCGTGCCAAAGCTATCCTCGAAAAAGAGGTTGCTAAAAAGAAAGCCCCACCAAAGAGACCTCAAATAAAAAAAATGTAAATATATAGTATAAAAATGTGGCAAATTATTCTTTTGTTGATTATCGATATCATGATATTACTCAAGACCGGTTCCGGCAACAAATCTAAAAAGGTTGCGAAGACCGGCAAAGAGTGGACTGTTTATGGGACCATGGGTTGTGGATGGACTCGTAAACAGATAGATTACATGAAAGAAAAGAAAATTCCTCATGTTTTCATGGACTGTTCTAAGGGTGAATGTGAAAAGGACGTCAAGGCATATCCGACACTAGTTTCTCCAGATGGAGAAAAGAATGTTGGTTACAAGGAAGTCTAACATCCACACTGACGGATAACAGAGATAGAAAGAGACAAGATGAACGCATCGAGCATGGAGTTAATCGGCTTCAAAACCGTAACGTGCTTGACAAGCGAGCGGTTCCACAAGTATCGAAGGACAAAAGTGGAAATCAAGATCGACAGAACAAACAAAAGAATTTCTGTCAACATGTCGGAAGTGTTTCTAGACTTGACAACGTCTCTGAGCATTTTTAGTATATAGAAATATTTTTTCTCGGGATACTATAAGAATGCCTTTACCCCTTAGTGGCTCTGAAAGAAAATTTACTAACAGGCGCTGGGGCACGTCTACTGGTATTAACAATAATAACTGTTATGCTTATGCGGTAGGGGATTATGAAGCTTATAGATGGCAAAAGTCAATCCCTGGTGACCGCTCTGGTCTTTCCAACCGAGGGCATAGTTATACACATTGCAAAGGTCTACCAAAACGAGTTATATCTGATAATCCCAAAAAGGTATATTTGGCCAAGGCAAATGAGAAGTGTAAAAAGGGTTACTATAAAGTAATGATGTTTGTCTCGCCTGGTAGACCAACAAATTACATAAGACAAGGAGACTTTCACTTTTATGTTCAACACGGGGTTGTTGAGTATAGGATAAAACCCGGAGATACTATAAAATCGGTTGCAAAGTTTTTCAAGGTTCCTGAGTCTAGAGTTAAAAATGCGGGAAAATTTCAAGTCGGAAAGCGAATAATATTCAAGGCTAGTGTTTTCAGTCACAAGCGGGGCTGGGCCACCGGTCCACTTCTCACTGATGCGAAAGGTAAGGCTATACACGATCCACGTAAGGCGTCTAGAAATTATCCGGGCTTGAACTACGAAAAATACTGTAGTTCATTCTGTGTTAAGGATAGAGGGATCAAAGTCGGAAAGACTCATCCGAAGGTCGGATAGTATACTGTTTAAGTCTTCTGTATCATTTACGTTAAAGTTAATATCAAACATATCTATCATGTTGAAAATATCATCTTCGTTTGTCATTGATAATGCATTCGACGTCGCTTCATAATTATTTTGTATAGTTACGATTATATTAAAATTAGAGGCGTCAAAAATCTTTCTACATAATGGACATGTATTATGACCCTTGCTTTTCCATTCATCTAGGCATGATGAATGGAAAACATGACCACACCTTATCGGTGGATTGTTCCTAGTCTGTCTCACTTCATTGAGACATATGGAACATGTTGACATTATAGATTATATAACTAATCTTTTTTTGGGAATTTTGCGTGTTTAGTAAATGTTTCTTGTATCGACAAGGGGCTTGTCACACACGTTGCACGGAGCTCCTCGATCTTGTGTAGATTGTAACTGTTCAATAAGTTCCGGGCCAGTCTTTTGAAGAAGTTGGCGGTAAGAGTAGTTATCTTCCAACTTGATTCCCCGATTGTACATAATGTAGTTGTTTAACAGCTGAGAGGACGAGCTGAGAGTGAAGCAGCGACCGTCGGCCATACCAAGTCTCTGAGACATTTTGTTTAATATTAGATCAGAAATTAATTTTTCTATTAGTGATTGTTTTTGTCCAAGAATTATATCCAAGACCCTTTACATATTCAACAAAGTCTTCTGACTTGTACCCAAGGAAAACATTGAACACATCAGTTTCTGTAGTTGGTGAGACACGAATGGCCAAATCTTCGTTGATGTGTTGATTTATGATGTTATATGCAAAAGCAATCTCTTTTAAAGTTTCGGCTCCTGTGATAATAATTTTACCTGTGCTGAAAATGCTTGTTGTGATCTCTTTCATATCATCGGCAGGTTTAAATTTAATTTTGACAGCCGAATATCTGTCCGGTTCAAAAGAAACCTTGAAAACATCACCTGCAGATTCAAAGTGCGAAGCCACGCGCATAAGGTTGAGATTGTAGTTCAAACTAAAGTTTGAGTTTATCATAACAACCCTGAAAGAATCCACGGGTAATTCTTCGTCAAAACCAAGATACTTTTTGAAAATGTAACTCAATTGCTTGATAATTCTTTTGCAGTCATACAAATCCGAACATCCAGCAACTTGAATACTCCCATTGGGGAATACCTTTATAGACTTTGTACTATATACATCATTGTAAGACAAAGTAACTTGATTATAGAAAGAAGTTGGTTTAAGTTTCCATTCAAAAAAACGGTCTCTGTTACCATTTTCCTTCACAACTTTGATGACTTTACCATCATCAAAAACACTTCTCAACTTTTGCACGTCAATCGTTCTAGAAAAACTAGAGATCATTGTGATAGTTGTAATCTTTATCCATGATGGTCTAAGACTTTCCTCAATACTGTTGCGAAATTCATTAATTGTGAGTAAATAAGAGAATGTATTGTTCGCTATAGACGAATATTTCATGGACGTAATGTGGGTCTTTTTTTAACTTATCTTTAACAACAAATGGGTCTAACTTAGGTAGTCAATTAGAGAAATCAATCACATTTAAAAGATATGGTGACATCCATTTTTAGCTCTGCGAAGTACATAAACGACGTCGAAGATAACTATGATTTCGTGCAAATTGAATACATGCGATATGTTCCGGAAAAGAGAGAATATGAGACGTTTGTGGATAATTTCTGTACCGTTCCATTGTGTGACTGGGTAGAACTTACGTCAAATAACCGAAATGTTCCATACGAAAACTTTTTAAACTCCATGGTGGCAAAAAGTACAGAAATTTACCAACGTTTGTGTTGCTTGATTGTAGAAAATATAAACATGGGCAGTCCATCAAATAAACAACTCATGCGTACAGTTCGTTCTCTTAAAATTATAGATCCAAGCTTTGAACCACCGTATTTCAATGTGAAATCAGAGTGGCAACGTGAATTAATGAAAAGAATGTGTAAAGATACATTGCCTGATGCGATTGAATCGTGTATCAGTTGTAGACGTCTCAAAAAACTTTTTAACGTGTTAAAGTTAATAGAATCAGAGCTAATATAAGTCCTAAAACTACAACATACATGTTAGTATACTTGTAAATGACAGCATTTTCATACAATTGAGATACCTTAACCTTCTTGGGTAAAGAAGTTTCGCCTTTATCGATATTTCTTTTAGGATGAAGGATCTTGTCCTTGGGTACACCCTTACAACCACCCATGCACAAATCACCCGTTCTATCACCCGCTGTAATGCCGTAATCACATATAGGACTCATGTTTCCACCAAAAGAGTCCTTTTCTTGCCTTCCGTATTCATCGACAAAGTCTGCAAAATCAGAAGACCTTCTTAAAGAACCAGGTAAAGAGAAATCACGTGTGACATAAGGATTTATGTCATTTATCGTGTTTTTGTCATCAAGCATAAATGAACTCATTTACTTATAATTTAGATTATATTTCTTCTGAGAAACTTTATTTATATGCTCAGACCACATAGTATCTAGATCTACATCGAGCATGTGAGCTAATTGAAATAAATAACTAAATACGTCACCCATCTCCATCATGACGTCTGTGCCTCTTTCCTTTTTTAGACCCGTCTTTTTAAAAGTTTTTTTGTATTGTCGAATAGCGGATGCGAGTTCGCCGACCTCTTCTGTAAGGAGAAGCCATACGGTATCCACCGCAGCTCTATCCCATCCCTTAGAACGGCACACTTTCTCCGTTTCCGTCTTGTAATAATTCAAGGTCGTCATCTTACATTATCATATCTCCAAAACTTTAATTAATACCAATCTTACCGATAGCCGAGTCCAATTTGTTACCAAAAGTACTGGTGTTAACCGGGCGGTCAATCGGCATACTCAGGGTGTCTATATCGCGAACATAAGAAACATATTGGGACACACCCGTTTTAATTTGCGAAAGAGCAGTCTTCATGACCATTTCGTTCATGAACTTGACTTGCGCGTTGACATTTTTGTAATGTTCGGAAGCGTTGTTGATAAAAACAACCCGCATGACGGCGAAGATGTCGTCTTCATTTTGATAATCGATAGATATACCCGTTTCATTTTTGAATTGTTGACGAATCGCACGCTGAATCAGGTTGGTGTTGAATTCGGAAAAGAACAAGGTGTTCAGGGGAGTTTGACATTGCTTGATAGAATTGAGGTGGAGACTGTCACTCATTTAGTATAACCTCCGAAAAAAAAACTATCTGTAAATACTAAATGTTAAACGCCGCTGACTTCGAAACGGTATACGCCGAAAAATCAACCAACAAGGAAAAGCGCCCGCCGACGACCATGATCGGATCTTATCCTCCTGTATCCAAGGCTGGCGAACATGGTGTATACAACGTGAACACATATCTCCTCCAACCCGACCGCAAGTTTGAAACACTTGGTCCGGCTACGGTCAGGAGTGAACAAATAAACAGCCTTTTGAAGTAAATGGTTTAAAAATATTTCATGTTAATTACTTATAGTGAAGGATGAGAGTAACTAAGCGTTCCGGTCATGTTGAAGACATGCGTTTCGATAAGGTCACCAACAGGATCAAAGCATTGACATATGAACTTTCGGAAAATATTGATTCTTCGAAGGTTTCACAGCAGGTTTTTTCGTCATTATACGACGGAATAACTACACAAGAAATAGATACTCTTTCCGCAGAAATCTGCATCGGTATGATTACGTCAGATCCAGATTACGAAGTCCTCGCAACTCGCATCGTGGCGAGTAATATTCAAAAAATTTGCCCAAATAACTTTCATATCTCTATGAAGAAGTTGTTCAAAGCTGGTATCGTAACCGAAGAAGTTTCTAGGATTGCGGGTCGTGTTAAGGACGACATTGTAACGAAGCGAGACTATGAATTTGGATATTTCGGTCTTAAGACTCTTGAAAAATCATACCTGCAAAGAATTGATGGTATACTGATGGAAACACCTCAATATATGTTTATGAGAGTGGCTATTGGTATCCATGGCGACGATATCCCTTCTATTCTGGAAACATATGAAAAAATGTCCAGGGGTTTGTTCATTCACGCAACACCCACATTATTTAATGCAGGAACACCCAGACCACAAATGTCCAGTTGCTTCTTAATTGCAAACAAAGAAGATTCTATTAATGGAATTTATGGTACGCTTACTGAATGTGCGCAAATTTCTAAGTGGGCTGGTGGTATTGGTATGCATATCCATGATGTGAGAGCTAACAAGTCTCGTATTAGAGGCACAAATGGTCAATCAGATGGTATTATTCCTATGCTGCGTGTATTTAATTCGACTGCTCGCTATGTGAATCAAGCTGGTCGCAGAAAGGGTTCTATTGCAGTATATCTCGAGCCATGGCATGCTGATATCATGGAGTTCCTTGAGCTGCGTCTTAACCAGGGTGATGAGGAAGCCAGATGCAGAGATCTCTTCTCTGCTTTGTGGATTCCCGATCTTTTCATGAAGAGAGTTGCCGAAGGTGGGAATTGGTCACTTTTCTGTCCAGATAAGGCTCGTGGACTTTCAGATGTCGTGGGGGAAGAGTTCGAAGCTTTGTACACAAAGTATGAAGAAGAAGGGCTCGCAAACGCAACACTCCCTGCCGCAGATGTATGGAAAGCTATTTTGAAGTCTCAAACGGAAACGGGTACGCCGTATATGCTTTACAAGGATGCATGTAACAAAAAGTCAAACCAAAAGAATCTAGGTGTGATTAAGAGTTCCAATCTTTGTACTGAAATTATTGAATTTACAGATAAGGACGAAACGGCCGTTTGTAATTTGGCATCTATCGCTCTTCCAAAGTACGTGAACCCAGAAACCGGTACATTTGACTATGAAAAGCTCCACGAAGTTACCAAAACTGTCACCAAAAATCTAAACAAAGTAATTGATAGAAATTTTTACCCGGTTGAAACTGCAAAGAAATCAAACATGTGCCACAGACCAATTGGTTTGGGTGTACAGGGTCTCGCCGATGTATTTATTTTAAACAGAATTGCATTTGATTCTGATGAAGCGAGGGAAATCAATGCTCGTATATTTGAAACAATGTATCACGCTGCACTTGAGGCGAGCTGTGAATTAGCAGAAACAGACGGTTCTTATGAGACATTCGAAGGATCTCCAGCTTCTCAAGGTATTCTTCAATTTGATATGTGGGATGGAGAAACAAAGCTTCATTATGACTGGGACACCCTTAAGGAAAAGATTAAGACAAGGGGTTTGCGTAACAGTTTGTTGATGGCTCCGATGCCGACAGCTTCGACGGCTCAGATTCTGGGTAATAACGAGTGCTTTGAGCCTTACACAACTAATATTTATTTGAGACGCACACTCGCCGGAGAATTTGTTATCGTAAACAAACATCTTGTCAATGATCTCAAGCGTGTCGGTCTATGGTCTAAGGAGATGAAAGATCTCATGGTAAAGGCTGGTGGATCTATTCAAAACATACTTGACATTCCGGACGAAATCAAGAAACTATACAAAACCGTGTGGGAAATCAGTCAAAAGTGTATTATCGATATGGCGGCGGATAGAGGTCGTTTTATTGATCAATCACAATCTATGAATCTATTTATGGAAAGTCCGACTCTTTCAAAATTATCTAGTATGCATATGTATGCATGGAAATCGGGTTTGAAAACCGGAATGTATTATTTACGTAGTAAGGCAAAAGCTCGACCAATTCAATTTAGCCTTGAACCCGAATGTGCTATGTGTTCAGCTTAAAGCTTTAACGAATTATATATTCAGCAATGTCAAAGTTCACTGAGGCACTCGATGATATTAAAATTAGTGAATACAACAATAGAAAGATTGTAATTTCCACTAACGATGATAAACCTATGAGAATGCAAATCCCGAGAATGTATCTACCGTTTGGTGTTTCTGGTTTTACGCCGGAAGTTGGTGCAGTTAAATGGAATCTGGATTTTTCTATGAATGGTTATGATGAAGAAAACAACTACGTAAAAAGGTTTTATGATACACTCAAGCAAATTGAAGACAAAGTTATTCACGCAGTTGCCGAACAAAGTGAAAAGATTTTTGATAATAAAATGACCTACGAGGAGCTTAAGCCCATGTTTAACTCTAATATTAAGGAAAGTCCTGGACATCCTCCGAAGTTTCGTGTAAAAGTTGACACTGACATTAACGAAAACATTAAGGCGTATGTTTTTGACGCCGATAGAAATAGATTAAAAGACGAAATAGTCAATGGTCTGTATGCACGTAATTCGGGAAGAGCTATTGTCGAAATGGCGAGTGTCTATTTTCTGAATCGTAAATTTGGAATTACATGGAAGTTATATCAACTTATGATTTTCGAACCAGAAAGACTAAAGGGGTTTCAGTTTGTCGTTCAGTAATAAAATATGATAAATGGTCTGCGCCTCTTTTAACAATTTACCCTGTATTCTCGTATATGCTTGTGGATTTTTTCCAAGTTTTATCTTGGCTAGTCGCACCGACTCGTCCCACATTTCGAGAGTCATTTATAATAAGATGATATTTTTATGAATCTAAAGATAACGAATTTAAGGTATGTTTAGATTTAATCCATCTTCTTCATCTTCTTTTCGTAAGCCTTTGTACCCGCCTTCGGCTGAAGGGAGAACTTACCCTTCTTCGGCTTGAATACCTTGACCATCGCCTTCTTACCTTCAGACTTCATGCGCTGGAGAGCGGCGTCGTGTGCCGCCTTGCTCTTAATGCGACCATCGTTACCAATCATGAGATCCTTCTTCATAAGACCACCTGTCGTTTTTTCAGCGGTTCCGTGGAAAACTTCAGCTCGGCTTCCGAACGTTTTAGAGTACATTTTATATTATACATGGAAAATATTCCTGATGTCAGAAATTGAAATTTTTGCTGACGCATTTTTTACAGGAACTTGTGTTTCGAGGCGCTTGTCATTTAATACTTCCGAACAGATTACCGATTTATGTCCTTGTAAAGACATTATAGATTCTTCTACGCTAGGAAACTTATCATCTCCTCTGTATACCAATTTCTTAACATAGACATCGTTGTCTTGACCGGATCGGTGACTTCTACCAATAGCTTGCAACTCGGTTGCAGGATTCCACGCAGGTGCCATTATGTATACACGAGTTGCCTGTTGTAAGTTTAAACCCTGACCCCCTGATTTTATTTGAATAATAAACACCGAACCATCTGCCGATTCCCTGAAAGCTTTTATTCTACTTTCTCGATCTTCTTTTGACACAGACCCATCGATTCTAAACACATCATATTCTTTTAGATTTTTCTCTATGTAATTCATTTCTTCGACAAATTGACAGAAGATGAGCGTTTTTTCTGTGGGGTGATCTTTAATAAGTCTGAATAGCGTCTCCATTTTATTTGAGCGTCCAGTCCATATTTCCGGCTCCAAATCATATTTTTTAGCTATACCATTTAAATACATTTGTGGCCATATCATACACTGTCTCGCTCTAAGTAAACATTCCAACATTTCCATATTTTTAAAACTTGTGTTTGTATATGTTTTAAATACTTTCTTCATAAAATCCCTAGATTCCAAAAAAACATTTTCATAAAATTTCTTCTCTTCTTCAAACATGTCCAATTCAACATTTTCAAAGTGGCATTTTGGTAACTTTATATTTTCTTTTGTTCTTCTCAAAATATAAACATTTTTCAATTTTTCGTAGTTTGACTGAATAGTAATTTTACTGTAACCAATGAACATAAGAAGCGATATAAAGTCCTCTGATGAGTTAAATACGGGTGTACCCGTTAACAGCCAACGTATGTCCGTTTTTAACATGTTTAGCGAGTAAAATATTTTTGAACGCCGGTTTCTTATTTCGTGTGCTTCATCAAGTACTAGCCTGTTCCAGTGTATTTCATGAAGCGCAGTTCTTGTGTTTTTTTCTTCGCCCCTTACCACTATCGCCGAGTAAGAAGCTATCAATACATCACAATCTGGAATGGGTTTGTGTTTATCGTAAACATAAACTTTCAGTTGTGGTGCAAACTTGGAAAATTCACTGTACCATTGTTCCACTATAGTTTTTGGTACAACCACCAAAGTATTCTTTACGGGATTTCCAAGAATAACTGAAATAGTTTGTATAGTTTTACCTAGACCCATTTCATCACACAAAAATCCACCTTTTTTGTCGATATTTTTAGCAATTTCATGAATAAGCATCCATTTAACGCCATATTCCTGGTGTGGTTTTTGCAATGTTCCATTTAAAGAACGTATCGCTGTGTCGAAGCACCCCTCCATGAGATTGTTGAAAGAAAGTAATAAATGATATAGATTTATTCACTTAGGTAATGATCTTCTGGAACATCTTCTATTTCACATGTAACAGGTTTTTCTTCCTTCTTCCTTCTCGTGCGCTTTGGTTTTTCTTCGGGTTTAGGTAACTCATCCAGATGTTCTCTGTAATACAAGACCTTGTCCCAGAATTCTTTCATAACGGGAAGATAAGTTTTGAACCAGTCACGATCTCTCTTTACGTTTACTACGACAAACTCTTCCGGGCGGGGCCAGTTAAATTCCGCAGGTTTATATTGAATAAAATCGGCTTCCTCTAGGTCAAGAATTTCCATACACAATTGCAATTGAGGCATATAATGTTCTGGTACACAAGCTTCAATTTTTCTAGCCATTGGACACTTAATTTCAATCAGCTTTCCAGATTCGGAGACCCCATCAGGACTTCCGCCGAGCCATTTTTGTTCGGGGTGTGGACAAAGACCTATTTCATGAACGACTTCATTGTGTCTTTCTTCGTAGAGAATCCTTGCTTCATCTTCATATTTCTCACCGTGACGTGTAGCTTCATTTCCCATAAAACGTTCACCCACTCCACATTTCTTAAGTAATAGTCCCAATGGCGTTTCGTATTTGTTTTTACCTATTGCGGTGGCGGCATCGGAAGCCGTAAGCATATTTCCTCGCAGCGCAAGCCATTCTTCTGACTTTTGTGCGGCATATTCCCGTTCAATGAGAGCTTTCACGTTGGGATGCATATTAATTTAATATTGTTGGTAGTTTTTAAGTTGTTCAAAAAATGCTCTAGCTGCTAATTGTTCGGCTTGTTTTTTACTTTTGGCTTCACCTCTTCCATAAAACTGTCCACTTACATAGGCATCTATGTAAAAAATACCTTCATGGTGTCCGGCGATTCTATATTCTGGAAGTGGCAGGTTCATAATTTGGCAGTATCTCATGAGGTGATCTTTGAAATTATCATCAATCATAATGGCATTTAGGTTAACGTATTCGGGGTCATTATAAATCCGAAGAATAAACTCCTTTGCATGAAGAAGACCTAAATCCATATAAATAGCTCCAATAAGCGCTTCAAAAACATCCTCTAAAATTTTAGGATTATTGTTCCAACCATTTCTCATGCCCTTTTCATCCATCAAAACGAGATCATTTAATCCAAGCTTAATGGCTATGTTTGTGAGTGTTTCACCACGCACAAGTCTAGTTCTAGCTTTGGTCAAAAAACCTTCTTGTCTATTTTCGTATTTATCAAACAAAAATTTAGTAATGACAAAGCCTAATACAGAATCACCCATAAATTCGAGTGTCTCAAAGGATTCAGTAAGTTCTTCATACTCTTTGAGGGCGGATTTATGAGTGAATGCTTTTTGGTACAATTCCACATTATTAATGCGAGTACCAATAAGATCCTCGATTTTATTTTTTTCTATAAACATTTTATTTCCTGTCTTGTTTACGTTTCATTTTTTTAAGCCTTAACGTAGTGTGGGCTCAAGTACTTTTGGAGGTTAAGGAAGGTGACTTGCACATCAGCCGGCGGGGCGAGGAGATCGCGAAGCTTGTCATCGAGAACAAGTTGGCGACCGTTTTCGGGGTGCTTAAGACCCTTTTCGGTGATGTACTTGTTAATAGCCTTGGTCACTTCGCTACGAGAGATGAGCTCGTCTTCCTTGAGACCAAGGAAAGCGCGGAGCTTCGGAGTAACTTGTTGCTTACGGTTGAAGCCATTGTTTTCAGCCCGCTTCTTCGCCTTTTCTCCGTCCGGGTCATCTTGCTTGGCCTTGATCTTACGAACAAGCTTGGTAAGAGACTTAAGATCGTTGCGTAAGGCTTGGAGTTCAGTTTGAATGCTTTCAAGAGACATCTTAGTTATTATACAATTTGTAAGTTCGTTTTCTTTAAGTAACATTTACTGTTTATTTTTTTGTACATTAATAATAACGATGGATGCCGAGATTTATTCAGAGGCAGTCATAAATAGATTTTTGAAAAAAAATTTATTTTTCAACGACCCCATACTAAAGAAGCATTATGATAATAATAATTTATCGGCTTTCAGGAAACGTGTATCTAGAATGCACAAAGGACAAACATTTGAAAAGATGGTATATGCTCTTGTTACCGATCAAATTAGAGACATTGTCATGAAAATCGTAGGAGAACTTTCTTCAAAACTAAAGCCGTATGGAGATTTAGTTATTTCTGGAGGCGAAGCATTCAATAAGTACATAGATCGTGAAAATAGAATAATCACAAGTGACATAGATACAAAGTTTATACCTAGGATTAAATATGATACAAAATATTTCGGAAAACTTCAAATGTTAAAACTTCTTACATGGGACAAACTTGGTCAGATATCACAAAATTATAATACGAAAATTAAAGACCGTGTAGCAAAATACAATTCCAAAATAGCAAAATTTATAGGTCTTGGGTTTGCCGAAACTGGTCCATACGTAACCAGAAGATACATTCTCATAAAAAAGAAGAAAGGAAGTGAAAATAACAGTATAGGCAAAAGGGATGTATTTATAGATGTCGAACTTTTTGCACTCGATTTGAATGTTAGATATTTTTCCATCGAAAAGGGTAAAATAGAACCTTTTACATTGGGTGGAATACTTGATATTCCTTATATGAGACCAAAGGAATTTGGTTATGAAATAGTGAAAACACAGCGCCGGGGTGTAACATATAAAAATAAGGATACGGGTAGGATGATCCGTGACAAAAGGATAAGCATAGCGAGCAAACAATTTTTGATTGAAGATGTTTATCTCATGCAAAAACTTGGCTTGAGACCAGAAAAAAAAGAGAAAGATCGACAGCGTATGGTTAAACTTTCTAAAATGATTGACAAGAACATCAAAATAAATAATGATGACTCTATTGAAAAAATATTTGGTAAAATAAGATCTAAAATAAATACACCTGTTATAAAATCCAGAGGATATTCAAATGTACCCGTCTCCGCCGTTAAAAATATAAATCCAAATAAGTATACGAAATACACAACCAAACCGGTACGTGAAAGGTTGTCTAAACAAATTGTGTACGGGGTGAAAGCTTCTGTACCCAACATGAACATAAAAGGTTATAACAAAACACACGGAAAACAAAAATTTAGTTTACAAGACCAAAAATGGAAAAAAACTAGATCAAAAGCTTACATTGGCAATGAATTTACACACAGGCCGACAAATGCCAAGGAGTTTAATAAAAATATAGATACTTCTAAGTTATTATATGGTTACAGGAAAAACAGGGATGACTGGATTCCTAAGTATATAGTTAGGAACTCATCAAAGATACCTTTTGTTGGTTTAAAGAATTGATTATAATATTAACTATAACAAGATGATTTACGATACTCCTTCGAAGGGTGAAGACGGTCTCTACTTTGTCAAGGCGACCAACGATGATAAGAAGAAATGTTTTGTTCAAGTTAACCGAGTTGGTAACGTTTCTCTTTCAGGCGAGAACACAGAGGTTACTTTGAATCTTCTCACTGAAAACAATGTGAAGAAGATCACAGACGTTGATGAACTTAACATCACGGCTGCGGTTGAAAATGCGGCTTCCTGGTTTGGTAAGAACCTGACAGAAGACGTGATCCGTGCGGCTTACACTTCGAGTTTGGTCAATGACCAATTTACGTGTGAGCGCATTGTTCAGACTCGTGTCTTCAACAGTAACCTGGAAGTCGTGGACATCAGCACAGTTACTCCAGAAAACACCTGCACCACAGTTCTTGAATTCGCAGGTTTGTGGTTCGCCAAGAAGGCCTTCGGTCCGGTTTGGAACTTAGTTCAGGTCAAGGTCTTTGATGACCCAGTGGTTGAAGAAGCTTATCCAGAAGACTATATAATTCGGGATGAAGATGAGCAGTAAAAAAAAATTGTTTATTCTATATAAAGATGAAGGGTAGAACGAAGAACGTTCTTATGTTGGTTGCCGCTGTTGTTTTAATCTATGTCTTGTTCAGCATGATCGGTGGCAAGTCTAAGTATTCTATTACAGAACGCACTTATGCGCCGATCGGTGGTGACGAGCCGTCGGAAGGTGCCCCGGTGAGCATGGAAGGTCCGGGTATGCAAAATGCTACAGGACTCGCGTCTTCTCTCCTCCCGAGAGAGATTGCCACACAACAAGATTTCGGTCAATTTGCCCCAGAAGATATTTTGGCTGGCCAATCCTTCTTGGAGCCACGTCAGCAAATTGGTTTCCCGGAAACCATTGGCGGTGCACTCAGAAACGCTAACCAGCAAATCCGTGCCGATCCGCCGAACCCGAAGCAAAACTACGTGTGGAATAATACCACCATTGCGTCGGATGAAATGCAACGCAGTTTGTGCGCTTAAAGATTAGATTATAGTTGAATTTAATATATAATGTCCGCTGTTTCAGATGATCTCTCTGATACAGTTTCCAAACTCGTCGAACTTTCCAAACAGCTTTCTGAAGCTAAATCTGATATCAAAATCCTTAATCAGGAAGAAAGGCGTCTCAAAGAATCTCTTAAGATGCATATGATTAACCAGGGCATAGATACCATTAACCTCAGGAAGGGCAAAATTAGCCTACGCAAATCGGTTCGAAAAACCGGTATGAATAAGGATGCAATCCGTGACGGATTGACTCAATATTTTGGTGGTGATGAAGCCAAGATCGAAGGTGTTATGAACGCTATTCAGGACAACTTAAAGGTCAAGGAAACTACCGCCATTTCGTTAACTGGTATAAAAGATAAGGCCAAGAATGATAGTAAGTAATATATCATGGTTTGGAGTCAATATGTCTATGAGGCCGAAGTCGGCTTCGATGTTATTTCGAGTGATGATGATATTGAAAACGAATTTGATTCGCATCTGAATATCCATGACTGGGGTGTGGAATATTCAGATGAACTGTGGTATTTATGGGACATGATTAGAATTTATTTGTGTGATGCAATGTTGGAGAACATACTTTTTACAAACGCAACATTTACGGACTTTGAAGAGTTTTGTTACGTTGAACACGGTGATAACATGAGTTATGGAATGTCCCCATATAATAATGAACTTTATTATATTTGGACTAAAATTTTACAGTATTTAGAAGATACAAATCTACAAGGCGAGCTCATGAAAAATGCAAGATTTGAAGATTTTGTTGATTTTGTGATGATACACACAGACAACCAAAATAATATAGTATTATAATAAATGCTTCCAGATATTACATCTCAAAAAGTCGCCATCCCCGCCGCCCTCTTCCTCGCCCTCAGCCCGGGTGTTGTCCTCACAACCAACGGTCGTAACCTTAGGTTTATGAACGGTCGCACGAGCAACTCCGCCGTCTTCTTCCATGCTCTCGTCTTCTTCTTGATATACTCGCTCATTGCGAAGGCTCTTGGTATTGTGTTGACAAAGACTGATTTGATAGTCACCACCACCCTCTTCCTCGCCCTCAGCCCGGGTATGTTGCTCACCATACCACCAGGTAGCGGTGGACTTCTTCGATCTGGTCAAACCAGTGTGTCCGCCTCTATAACTCACGCCGTTGTTTTCGCCGTTGTTTTTGCGCTTCTTCGTCGCAGTTTTCCTTCCTACTATTAAGTAGGAGATGAAGTATCTAGTAATAGGTCCAGCGTCCATGGGTATATTTGCTTTAATTGGAGCACTTAAATCCAGAGAAAAAGAACTTAATGACACTTTAGAAATTTCAGGATGTTCGGCCGGATCTATACTAACTTTATTTTTAGCATTAGGTATGAACATTGATAAAATACTTGACACATGTCTTAATGTAGATATAGAATCACTTGTAACATTGAGTATTTCATCATTTATAAGTAATTATGGTTTTGTTAATATACAGACTGTTAGAGAAAAATTAGTAGAAATATGTGAATGTGACCCTACATTCGGGGAAATAGAAAAGAAAATACATATATCTTCTTTTTGTTTAAATACATCTAGAACTGAATATTTTTCAAAAGACACACATCCTCAAATGCGTGTAATAGATGCAGTTTGTATGAGTATGGCTATACCTTTAATATTTGAATCCGTTGAATACAATGGATATAATTACGTAGATGGATTTATAGCTGAGAATTATCCTTTGTTGCCATTCTTGGACAAAAAGGATTATGAAATAACGTGTTTGAAAATAAACATGGATAGAATATTCAAAGATGAGATAAATAATTTGAAAGACTTTCTTCAATCTATAGTATTTGCGGTAACTGATAACAGAACAGTTTATAATAAAAAGATAAATATGATAAACATAGACATAAAAGACACAAATATATTTGATTTTGGTATGAGTTATGAAAATAAGGTAAGGTTATTTAGTATTGGTTATGGCCGTACTACAACAGATTAAAATTATATTTAATGTTTTGTAGTAAAAATTTTGTAGATATATATAAATACGCAATGAATGCGTGTGATCCGAGTGCTGATATTAAGAACCTCAGAGACGTAATTAAGCAGAACACGGGCTTGGATGTTTCTCTGTCCAGGAAGGAAATATGTCAAGTTTATGAGGATGTTCAGGAAGGTAAGCTACCATTGCCACCACTCGTTCTTACCAAGGATAGAACATACTTATTAGACAAGAGATCGCCACTCACTGTAAGAGACTATGAAATATTGTTTAGTTCAAAGTCTACAGTTGCCAATTTGAAGCGAGTGATGCGCAAATTAAAAGCCATAGAACCGAAGGATGGTAAAAAGTCTAATATAATAAAAGCAATTCGTGTAAAATTGAAATCGCTTAATGTGCGTGAACCCATTAAAATTGCTTCCAAGAAAAAGCTTGTCAAGGTTGATTACAATTCTGCGATGGAAAATGTGTTGAACAATGGAAACATTTTGAACAACAACACGGTGTTGAACAACAACAACCGTCGTAATAACAATGTGTCGAACAACAACATGGTGTTGAACAACAATAACAACCGTCGTAATAACAACACCCCTAACAACAACCGTCGTAATAACAACACCACCCCTAACAACAACCGTCGTAATAACGCCCAAAATTCAAAAGTGAACTTTCCATCTCAAATAAGAATGAGTAAACCAAACATGGGTAGAAATAAGACCCGCACCGTTTCACGGTCGGTGTTTTTCCCCCAAAGTCTTTTTGGTGGTGGGGGTAGACCCAGATTTTTGGGAGGATCTGGTACATACCAATTGAATAAAAGCTTAAGGAAAAATCTCGAAAATAGAAATCTTGAAGCTAAAAAAAATATAAATGCAGGAAAGTTAAACACAGAAAAGAAGCGTTTTAGAGAACAAATGAACAAAAACAAAAACACAATAAAAAAACAAAAAGAAGAAGCTGAAAAGGAACTACTTGCACAAAAGTTAAAAATAAAAGAGGAAAAGAATGCATTTAACAAAAAAATATTTCAAGAAATGCAAAGACTTGAAGCAGAAAAGAAAAACTTCGAACGCAGATTATCCGAAAACAAATTTAACAATACAGCTGAACGTAATCAATTCAGGCGTCTCATGAATGAAAGATCGAAAGAGATTGAGAAAAAACAAAGCGAAATGGAAGAAATGAAAAAGAAATTTGTGGAAAACATGAAAGCTAAAAACCAAAGTATATCAGAGCTTAGCAAAGATTTAGAAAGACGTTTAAATAATCAAAAAAAGAAGGAAGCCGAGCTGAACGCACGTATCAAGATTCTGAACGTTCGGAAGGCGAACAACGTTCCGAAGGCGAACAACGTTCCGAAGGCGAACAACGTTCGGAAGGCGAACAACGTTCCGAAGGCGAACAACGTTCCGAAGGCGAACAACGTTCCGAAGGCGAACAACGTTCCGAAGGCGAACAACGTTCCGAAGGCGAACAAAAAACCGGTTAACCAAAATGCAATAAAGCAAGTAAAGGCTAAGTTGGGTTGGTTAGAACGAGGCCCCTATATAAAAAGACTTGAAGCGGGTGAAAACCGAAACACTGTTTTGGCTGATGTAAATGCTATTTTGAATAACAGAAAACAAATTGCTAACGAAAAACAGGAAAGATTAAGTAAAATAAACAAAAACGCAATAAAGCAAGTAAAGGCTAAGTTGGGTTGGTTAGAACGAGGCCCCTATATAAAAAGACTTGAAGCGGGTGAAAACCGAAACACTGTTTTGGCCGATGTAAATGCTATTCTGAATAAAAAACGCCAAAGGCAGCAAGAACAAGAAGAAAAGAAGCTCCAAAGGCAGCAAGAACAAGAAGAAAAGAAGCTCCAAAGGCGGCAAGAACAAGAAGAAAAGAAGCTCCAAAGGCAGCAAGAACAAGAAGAAAAGAAGAGACAAAATACACAATTGGTAAAGGTTAACAACGCACCGACCACAAACACACGAAAGTTAAAAAATTTGAACACAATGAAATCGGAATTGCGAAACATGTCCAAGTCTAGGGGTATTAGTATCAATTCTGCATACAAGAGGTTGTCTCTTAAATATCACCCAAACAAAGGTGGTAATGCGCTTAATTTTTCTTTATTAAAACAAGCGTACGACGAATTGTCGAAATTGAATGTAAAACCGACAGTCAATAAAAAACCATTGGCAATTACTAACAAGAAAAACAACAAAGCTGAAAAAATTCGTATAACTAGAAATATGGCGAGTAGATTACAACAAATGACAGACTTGTCCCGTGAAAACCGTAAGCGTTTTATGAATAGACTTAGCAGGGGTGAAAGCGGTGACAAGATACTGTCGAACGCTCAAAAGGAAGTTGAAGCCAAGAAAAAGAAGGAACAAGAGCGTAAGCGTATCGAAGGTGTTAAAAATCTTTCATCAAAACTTCAACGAATGACAGACTTGTCCCGCGAAAACCGTAAGCGTTTTATGAATAGACTTAGCAGGGGTGAAAGCAGTAACAAGGTACTGTCTAACGCTCAAAAGGAAGTTGAAGCTAAGAAAAAGAAGGAACAAGAGCGTAAGCGTATCGAAGGTATTAAAAATCTTTCATCAAAACTTCAACGAATGACAGACTTGTCCCGTGAAAACCGTAAGCGTTTTATGAATAGACTTAGCAGGGGTGAAAGCAGTAACAAGGTACTGTCTAACGCTCAAAAGGAAGTTGAAGCTAAGAAAAAGAAGGAACAAGAGCGTAAGCGTATCGAAGGTGTTAAAAATCTTTCATCAAAACTTCAACGAATGAAAGACTTGTCCCGTGAAAACCGCAAGCGTTTTATCAATAGACTTAGCAGGGGTGAAAGCAGTAACAAGATACTGTCGAACGCTCAAAAGGAAGTTGAAAGAAAAAAGAAACAAGAGCGTGACACGAAATTTAAAAATCTTTCTTCTAAACTTCAATCAATGAAAAATCTTACTAGAGAAAATAGAAAGCGATATATGAATAGATTATCCAGGGGTGAAGATCCACAAAAAATACTATCAAATGCAAGAAAGAACATAACCAATAAAAAAAGAAAGGAAAATGTGCGTAAAATGTGGAACAAGAAGAAGCAAAACTTAAACCAAAGTGCCAAACGGCCAGCAATTAACCGAATCCAAAGAATGCGTGGTTTGGGTGTTAAGAATAAACAAATGTACATAAGAAGAATAAAAGAAAGCAAAAATGTTGATAAAATCCTCAGCGAAGCTTCTAAGAGAAATGTGATGCTCAGATTGTAATTTTCTGGACATAATATATAATGATCCCTTATACACAAGAAAAATGTGAATACATTTATCGTGTTAGTTCACTCGAGAAAGTAGTCGACGGTGACACGATAGATGTAACCCTTGATTTAGGTTTTGACGTTTGTACACGTCAGAGAGTGCGTTTATTAGGGATGGATACTCCCGAATCTCGTACATCCAACAAAGAAGAAAAGAAATTCGGTCTTTTATCCAAAAAAAAGTTGAAGGAATGGTGTCTCAAAGCGGTCGCCTCGGAAAAGGATGACATTGAAATAGAATTACGTTGCCCGGAAAGAGATAGTCGTGGTAAATTTGGGCGAATTTTGGCGGAAGTATGGGTTTTTGAAGATGGTGTTTGGACCAATGTAAACAAGTGGTTGTGTGACGAAGGATATGCAGTTCCTTACACAGGTCAAAATAAAAAGGATGTCGAAGATTTGCACATGGAAAATCGCAAAATAATAATAGATCGTGGTGAGTTAGATTAATTATACGGATAAATATGAACCCACAAATTACAAATCCACTTTTCATTCGTATCAACTCCCGTTCCTTGATGAACCGCTTTTGATGTTATAAAATTATAATTATCCAAGTTGTCAAATAAAAGACAATCACCTTTGGCTAATTTATAACTTTTATTTATTTCCGTAAAATATGTTTCCCCTCCTTGATAATCGTCATTTAAAGCCATGATGAACGTGTACATTCTTTTGTTTTTTTCATTTTTAAATGCATCGTGATGCGGTGCGTAGAAACCTCCGGGCTTATATCTAACAACTTGCAAATTTTCACAATTACTAATAGGTCTATCAATATTTTTCAGGCATTTTTTAGCAATTTTGTTTATCATCGGATCTTTTAAATCGAGCCATGCTGTTTCGCTGACTCTATAGTTTTCATCCAATTTTTGTTCCTTTCCTATTGTAGATAATTTAAGTTTATCTTTTGACTTATCTATTATGTATTCACACTCATCCGAAGTCAATACCCCCTTTAGTATTCTGGGTTCTTGATACACTGGTATCAAATAAATAAGTATTATAATTAGTGCTAATAATATTAACATCTTATAATTTACAAAGAAAATTTTGTAAACTGTCTTGGTAATACACAATTATATCTTTTGTGTATTTTTGTTATGCATTCATTTCCATATTTTAACAAATTTAATAATATATCTACTATTTCATCATGCCTTTCTTGGTCAATCATATATTGCCTTAAACAGTCACCACCTGTGTCTATTATCATATTGTATATGTTTCGTATATCTGTGAATTTTTCTCTCATCTTATCACGTTTTTGTATTTCCTTTTTGAATCTTTCTTCTGATAGTTCTCCCAACATATATGATATTCTTAATGGTGTATTATTGTCATATGGATAAATATATCTATAATTTGTTGCAAATTCCAAGTCATATATCACATCTCTAAAATGTAGCATATAATGCGAGGAGTTTATACTTCTCAATTCTGTATAAGTTGGTACACCCCCACATGGTATATCGCCATGCTCCCTACCCAACCCAGTCTTTCTTTTAAATTCAATGTAATGTGGGTTATGAATCTTACCAGTCTCTATATTTCCATTATGCCAGTTGAATGCCGTGTGACAATCCGGGCACCACATCTGCGAACAACCCGAAGTTTTATGAATCATAGTTCCACATTTGGGACATGGTTTTGTATCCTTCAATAAAAGTTTCATAGTTTCCACTGCATTTTCGTCACATGTGTGGTTTTCGTGTTTCTTTTCGTTACATTTATCACACACAGATAATTCACAAATACCACAATACCATTCTTCATTCAAAAATCCCCTACATTCACCCAATGGACATTTTCTATAAAATTTCTTTGTATCCAAATTTTCCATGGTAAATCCATTAATTCTCAAATTATTATAATCTGAAAAACTTTTATTAATAGATTTTCTAATTTCTTTTATATCTGGAAACTTTTCATCAACTACGTCTATCGAAGGGAATGATGTATAATAGATTCTATGTTTTTGATAAAGTTCTATTAGTTTTGATTTTTGTTCATCTATAATTTTGCGCAATTTTCTCATGGCAAGAATTCGCTCAACTTCAACTTGTGTCTCTGGCATGAGAGATTTTTCACGTTCAAAAAGTGTATTTTCACGACGCACTCTCAAATCTGTATTTCTAAATTTTTTAGTACAGAATGTATCTACGAATTCACGGTTCCATGAATTTTTGCAAGACATACAATGGGGGTCACTAGCGATGGATAATAAATATGTCTGACAACATGTGCGGCATATCATTAAATCACAAAATGGACACGAAACTTTTTTGTGATTTAATTTGTTGAACTTTTCGCAACATATGTCACAATTATTCATAAATTAATTGATTACTTATTCTTTAAATTCACATATACTTTTCTTTAACCCAGTCACGGTCCTTTTTAAATATCTTAGACAGTTTTGGTTTTGTTCTCTTAAAAAGAATCATAAGTACATTGAGACGTCTGAATAAACCGAGAGGTGGTTCTCCTGCACGCACGACCCGGGCAAGAGCACGGTGTCTAGCAAGTTCGGACATATCTTTGACATCCTTGTACCCTTGTGTACTGAGAACTTTAGAATCACTGATTGGTATTATAATTCTTGTCTTCTTCATATTATTCACCGAGAAGAAAACTAAAGGAGTGCTTGAGTTTTGGGAGTTTGAAAGGCCACCACATTACTATTTTAATATATCATCACATTTTTGAAATGCGTTTTTTGATTCCGTTTCGTCGTAATATTTTTCGAGAAATTCTTCGTAATTCGAACTAAAACCGGAATATCCCAAAATCATACCTGTTTTTTCTTCATCATTTAACATTGACTGAACTTTGTTCCTCACATCTCGACATGTTTTTTCTTTTTGTTCAGCATTCGTCTCTGTGTTAACAGATTTAAACTGTTCTTCTAATTCTTCCAACTTGTATTTCTTTACATAATAGGGTTGTGTATTGGGAACCAAACCATAAGCAGTCGCAAAACCCGCAGCAACAGAAGATGCGCAAGAGCATAAACAACCCAGTAGTATAATTTCACTCATTCTGTATAGTATATTCAAATATTTAAAGATTCACCCTGACATTTGAGTATGGACGGTGAAAGAATTATAAACCTCGTCTCTGAAGTTTACTCAGCTCTTGGTGCTGGTTTCAGTGAGAGGGTGTATCACACCGCAGTTGAAGTGTCACTCAGGGAGTTGGGTATACCGTATGAAAGTGAACGTATAGTCCCTGTGACTTTTAAAGGTCACGTCGTTGGAAATCTTAGAGCAGACATAATAATAGGTAACGAAGTTGTTTTGGAGTTCAAAACTATAAAAAATCTCAACGATCAGGCGGAGTTGCAGGCGCAAAACTATCTGAATCTTCTTGGGTTGAAGAAAGCGTATCTGATAAACTTTCCTCCGTTTCCAAATCGAGATGTTGAGATTCGATTTGTTGAATTAGAACCATGAAAGGTAACAACTTGCATATGTTGGAACAGTGTTCTTTACTTTCCTCATAATATGCTTTTGGATCTGATTTACTCGCATCCATGGCTTCCTTAGCTCTTTCCAGGAAGTAATTTGCATCATTTATACAATACTCTTCGTATTGATTAACCATTAAAATATCTGTACTCCAATTCTTTATATCATGTAGTCGGTATATACTCCCACCTTAATTGGTTGCATACTTTCTTCCATATGACATCTTGTTGATATAACTTTTCTTTACTTTTGAGGAGTGGAAAGTATCGTAAATATTCGTCTTCCCCCAAAAGTTCACAAAATTTATACAAAACATATGAGTAACTGAGGAAATTCTTCCTTTCGGTTGGACAATTGTCATCAAAAGGTTTTTGAATATCTTTGAACATGATACGTAACCTTTCTTCCAGTTCTTGAGGCATATTTGGTGCTTTGATACCATTAAGTATATTTGTTATATAAGGCACATGTTCATAATATTTATTAAGTCTAAGTTTCTTCAAAAGACCTCTAATTTTTGCGTGTGTAATCTCATCCAGTCTTTTAATTTTCATCTTTTTGAGTTCGGCACGCAGTTGTTCCATGACTTCGTCGGGTATATTTGTCATTTCTTGTGCTTGAAATTGACTTAACCATTCATTAAAATGATTTTCTCTTTTGTAAGAATAATTAATAATTTTTTCAGATGTCTCTTGTTCCTCTCGATATGTCAATTCATCGCTTATAAGTGAACGTATAATTTTACCGCATGCATCACACACTAGATCACTTGTATCGTGAAAATGAATTATATTACTCGTTTCACAATCTTCACATAAATCATGTTTTCTTTCTTGCGGTCGATAGAAGTCGTTTGAATTTTCCACTTCAATAAGATAATCTCTGAATATATCCTTTCTTTGTAAACCCTTGGTTTCCTTTACATTGAAAACATTATCTCTGTCTGTCGTTTCTTCTGTGGTGTCAGTGTAACGATTCATATAAGACATACATTTGATTATATAGTCAGACATCTCGGCTTCATATGTATTTTTATTTTGAGGGTCTGTCTGTATCTGTTGTTTCCAACTTTCCAACTTGTTGTTGTATCTACTTAAAAAATTACCTTCCATTTAAGTATAGATAAATATGTTCATTAATCTTTTAACTAGCGTAATATGTTCGATGTATAGAACGTACAAAAGATTGGTAACACTTCCGGATTACACCATACTCACAGAAGAAATCGAATATCACATGGATCACAACAAGAAGTTCTTGATTGAAGATGCTTTTTGGGTAGAAGAATCTAGGAAATGGGATTTCATTCTAGACGAACATTATTCAAATGTCACTGGTATGGATTTCCGATACACATGCATACCTCAGAACATTGACAAAATTGTGATGCGCACGAAATATCTGTACAACGACAAAATTTACAAATGCATAACATATGACATAAACAAAACAGTTCCCAAAGACGAAAAGCTTACGTTTAGTCTTCCTTTCAGTAATGCATTTTTACTGGATAATGATGATAAACCAGTGAGAGACATTACTGAAAAGGTGAGAAGGTATGCGGGACCAAAAAATAATTTTCATGGCGAAGATGTCATGATAAAAGATCTTTTGTATTATGACGACGAAACATTAGAAAATGAATATCCCAAAATAAAGGTAACAAATATCATTGGTGTGAGTAAAGTTGTCAATACAATTGGCGGAAAAGTTACTGATCTTCAGATATCTTAGTCGCCAAATAAAATTTAAGTTCACCCAAATTTGCAACATTATATTTCATAATCAAAAATCTATTATCATTTTCTTGAATTAGTTGCACGGTAGAACACATACTAGTAGCTTTTGCAAAAATGTTTAAATATTTAAGAGAATAAAGTCCCGAAATATAAGGTCCATCGTTTACACATTCTATACATGTTTCTTGATTAGCAAATTCGCCTTCACATGCCAATTTAAACTTGTGACCATCTCTGGTAATCGAGATTTCATCACCAATATTAGACATATCTCTACATAATCGTTGAAAGTCGACTGACGGCATGGTCGTCGTAACAATCGTTCTGTCGGTCTCGGGAACTTCGATCCTGCTTTCATTTATATCCAATAACTTCAACTGAAAAGTCGTACTTGTCTTCTTTACATCATTTATAATCGAAATGTTCATGTACTCCTTACATTCAATCGATATGGTCAACACGTCGTTGTTCGTGATAGACTTCAAAAGCTTGAAAGTATTTAAAATATTTATACCTGCGATAATTTCGGACTCACATTCGTATTCTTCGAAGTTGTCCGCTGACAGAAACATATCAACCAACGAACTTCTGGCGGTATCGAGTGTCACTATATACATGCCATCAGGTCTAAAGTAAATATTGACATCGTTTAGAATATCTTTAAGTACTTCGAAAATAGACTTTATTGCGGATGCTTGTATTGTAACGAGTTTCATTATTTAAAATTGAAACTATGTCTTTATATTATTATATGATTCAGACACATTTCTGTTTATTTTATCTTCTAGTTCCTTTGTCATAGCTGGCTGTAAAGCTCTGCCATAGTTGTCCAAGACAAATATATTATCATCATCTTCACCACCATCAATAGATGACGTAAATGTGGATCCTCCCAGTTCGTGATGGTGAATATCGGTATTGGGCAGTAAAGATTCCAGCCAGTTTTTAATTTCTCGACCAACAAGTATTTTTCCATTTTTGGTTAGTAAAGTTGGAACACGTGTAATCTTGTTCACATACATCGGGGGTATACCTTGTGTATTGATGTTGTGAAATCTCACAAGTCGTTTCAGCTGAGGGTTACTATTTATAAACTCAACGATGCCCATCGAATGATTACACTTAGGACTAAATATCAGAAGCGACATCCTATATATACATATTGATTAATTTTCTGAAAAATAATAACGCATATTACTATATGAATAAGATAGTCATACTGGTACTGATAATCCTGGTGATATTTTTGACCAGGCGTGAAGGTTTCACGGAAGTGTTCGGGATGTCAGGCTATAACAAACCTGTTGACAATGTTCGTCTGGACGATCCTATTTTTGATAAGACTGGATACAAGCGTGTGGAAGCTATGGTTGATAGCGATCTCATCGATAAACTCGTAAAGGTTACAAACGATGAGATATTGCGAAGAACCGGGCTGTACACGTATATAATTGAAACAACTGCGTTAAAGCACTACAAAACAGAAGATGATGCACAGTTATTGTCTGAACTCAACGAAGACATTCAATCAATGAACGAACGTGCAAAGTTGATTAAGATGATGGGCGATGTTACCAAAATTGAAGAACTTCAAAAGGAGATTGCCAGGTTGAAGAAGCGCTACGATGACCTCAAAAACATGAACGACATCTACGAATGTATGTTTATGGTTGTTCGTGACATGGGTTTCTCTTTTGGTTTCTCTGTCGTTTCTACTATTCATATTAAGAATGGTGTCGCCTCTATCAAATCTATTCGTAGTCAGCCGATTGATGCCCAGAACCCTTCTAACATAAACCCATACATCGATGACATGTGTGGTAAGGATTTTGTTGATTACGAGCTTGTCGACGAAATTTCCAATATTTCTAAAGGTGAGTTTGATTCAGCAAAAAATAAGTTAATGTAATTGTAATGATCAATATAAGTGATGTCACTAAAATTGACACTATAAGAAAACAAATTCGTAAAGAAATTTATACAAAGATATATGAACAGTTTTCCAGAAGAATAAAGAATGCAGCTCAGCAATACAGAAAGGACATATTTCTGACAATACCTGCATTTGTCATGGGATATCCAACATTTGATCGATTCGCTGCTACTAAATATATAGAAAGACAACTTGTGTTAGCCGGGTTTACAGTTCAAATGGTAAGTGATTACGATTTATATATATCCTGGCATACATCTAAAAAGGAATCTAAAAACGAAGTTCGGCAACCAGAAGAAGAATTTCCAAGTTTAGTAAATTTGAAAAAGGTAGCAAATAGATACAGGAAAGGTGCGTAGTAAATAGTGTAAAAAAAAGCCCACTTAATCATAAATGGAGAATTTGAACATTCTTGTCGAGGCAAAGAAGGAGTATACTGGTCAGTTGTGTAGTATCATGATCCCAGTTATGATTACGGCGTTTGAGGATATGTACAAAGAAGCCATGAAGATGTCTAACAACAAAAAGGTTTTGATTATGTTCCAGAAGCTTCTCAAGGAAGTACCGAACTGGAGTAACGCCATGAGCAAGTCTCACAGTGACAATATTACAGAGCGCTGTGCTTGGTTTAGTGATCTTCTTGCGGCTGTTTTTGTCAGTCATGTCAAGATTTTGTCGTCCGTTCGTTTGAAGAGTCAAAACAAGAAGATTTCATTGAAGTTACCAACAAACGAAATTTTTATTCAGACTGCGTACAATAACATCGCAAAAGACTTGTATAAAGACCCATATATTTTTAGCGAAGAACAAAGTGAATACGCCCGTGACGAAAAGCTCACACAGCGCTTTGTTGTTTCGATCGAGGCAACAATCAAGGAATTGATTCCGGTTCAACAAATTCTTCAAACATATATGTCTCAAGAAACGCACGATATAAATCTCGGTGAAGAAATGCAAGATTCTGAAGATCCGGATGTTCTTGAAGGTGATTTTCCGGCCGAAGAAGAAGATATGGGTGAAGAACAACCTATGGGAGAACCAATGGAAGGTGGAGAAGAAGTTGGTGATGAAATGCCGACTCCTATGGAATCCGAAGAACCCATGGAACAACCGATACCTCAACAGGAAGCCCCAGAAATCCCTTCTTTGGCCAATGAGTTTAAGACCATCTCTAACGTCAGGGACCCGAGTCACGCCCCCCAGGCACATTCAGGGGAAGACGAGGGTGTTCTTTTCGGCGACGCCCCGGACCACCGAACAAAAAAAGTTGGCTATAATTAAATGGAACTCACAGAGTACTTCAGGGATCCGGCAAGTGCCGCTTTTTCAGCCGCCGCAATCACAGCCTTATACATACACCTCAAGTCTCACATAAACAATGAAGGTAAACTCGAATTAAATAATTACGCTAAACCCGCCGCCCTTAATGCTATTCTCGTCTATTTTATCGTGTCTAACGGCATCGGTCAACGTGAAACTATATCAATGGAACCTTTCTAACTTAAAGATAACGTAATACTAAATAACAATATGGCTTCCGTTGGCGCTTTCAATGACATGATGGGGCAGTTCTTGACTGAACTGCACAAGACTCTCCCCCAAGATAAGAGCATTAAGAAGTTTATTACATCGTTTGAACTTCTTAAGCAAACTAATCCCAGAAAGTGTGTCGACGCATTTGTGCGAGGTATCGCACCACACGCCGATAAGATTTCTCAAAGAGATGAATCTTTCATTAACGATCTTGAAAACATTGAATTTTTGAAGGATCTTAACATTAAGGAGTACTGGAACGGTACGCTTTCGGATAACACGAAGAATGCTATCTGGCAGTATCTCCAAACTCTTTACATGCTTGGCACTACTATTACGGTAATTCCCCAAGAAACCATGAGTATGATTGAAAACATCGCCAAGGACTGTGCTGATAAGATGCAAGACGGTGATGGTGGTATTGATCAAGACGCACTCATGAAGACCATGAGCGGTATGCTTGGTGGTATGATGAAAAAATAAACTTAACTTATATAAATGAAAGTTTGGTTTGAGGACATCAAACAAATCATCGATACAAAAAAGGTGACACAGTTCTGGCCAAATAATTCACAAACTCCAGAAGAACGTGTAAATGCCGCTTCAAGATTTATAATTTACGCTACGTGCATTCTGTATCTTATTCGCAGGGACATTAGAATTTTCGTTTTAGGTTCCATGGTTTTGGGTGTTCTTTATATTATGTACAAGTCTGACATGATTAAAGACACCACGGGTATGGCTCCGTTTTCTTCCGATAGTTACAGCGACTGTCAGAAGCCCACAAAGGATAACCCAATGGGTAACGTTCTCATAAGTGACTATATGGAAAATCCCAACAGAGACCCGGCTTGCTTTTATCCAGGTGTTCGGAATGGTGTGAAGAAGTTCTTAGACGGAACCATTCGCTACGATTCTGGACGTTCTAGAAGTCCTCTTCCACAGTACCAGCGCAACTCTATGGCTAGACAATTTGTGACCGCCCCGGTTTCTAGTATCCCAGGTGATCAAACTGGGTTTGCTGAGGCGTGCTATGGTTCTAAATTGGGTCCGATGTGCAAGAGTCACGGGGGTGTGTATTGTAGCCCAGATGCCAGAGGCGTTCAGCTCGAGGCATTTGCCGGTCTCAGCGCAGCGGGTGATGTTCGAAGTTCTCGATTAGGTGTCGGGAGGGCGTAGCATAAATATTCTCATGTAATAATAAATGGCGTACCAGCTTCAGCCCGGATTAAGTATTGTTCAAAACACCGGTGCCCTCCCCCCGGTGAAGGCGACCGAAGAGGTTTTCATTTACCCCCAACCGAGTACTCTTAACTGTGGTGGCTGCAGACCCAACACAGTTTTGTATGGTACGGCCCCTTATATGGCCGGCAAAGGCGCTCCGGCGGGTTATGTTGATGTAAGTGATCAACTCAGACCGCAGAGTACTTCTAGATTTAACAAGCATCTTGTTCAAACGTATGAGCGAAACTATTTCCCGCTCCAAAACATGACATGCAGTTTACCTTTGAGAAGTATGTCTTATTCTCCTTCGAGCACCCGTGCCGAAACCCAGAATGAACTTTTTCAACAAAGATACCGTAATAAAAATGTCAATAAGAAATAAGAATGGCTGATCCCATATCTCTTCTTGCTGTTGCTGGTCTCATATATACTGGGAGGAATCTCAGTAACAAGGTTGAGCGTACAGCACCCCAAGAAATTGAGGAAATAGATTTTACAGGTGTTGAACCAGAATATGAAGAAGATTTCGATGAGCCTGAACCTGATTTTCAGCGAAAAATTGAAATTGGTAGTTTTGCGGAACTTGCGCCCCAACAGCGCAGTGCTGGTCAGGAGGTGTTAGGTTTGCGTGATCGTATGTTTGACAGAGGGAGAATGAATAACCTTTCGCCGATTGAAAAGCAGATGGTTGGTCCTGGTTTGGGTGTCGGATATGATACACCAGCCCAGGGTGGTTACCAACAGCTCTTCAGAGTGAATCCGGTGAATGTCGGTGAACATCGCCTCACTACTTTACCGGGTAGAACTGGCCCAGCACACGACACGAAGGGTTACCGAGCCCCGCTTGTTGGACAACTCACACATAACATGCCAGAGAAGACTGCTTTCCTCCCGTCCAGGCGGCCGACTGTTCTTGGTCGTGCCCAGGGCATGTCTGGTGTAACGCCCAGACAAAGCCACGAACGCACAAAGAGAACGACGAATCGTTCTGAAACTGGCCTGCGCACGGATGGCCTTGAAAATGCTCCCAGAAAGCGCCTCGTTTCTCAAGGTGCAGTGGCACAAGACCCGACTAGATTCAAGAGTGATCTGAATGACGCTCAATATATGTACAATAACCAACCCACTCCGGGTATCCATAGCTTCCACGGGGCTTACACGATTTCTCCGGCGATTTCCACGACCGGTAAACGCACAAATGAAGAACTTGAAAGGTACGGTTTCCGTCCGGAAGATCGCAGAGAACAAGTCAATCGTGTGGGTAATCCGGGTCGTATGAATGTCAGAGCAGATGCCCTTAACCAGGGTGGTAAAATTACGACTGTTCGAAGCGATACCAGTCGCATCGATGGTCGCATCAATGCCCCGAACGGTGGTTGGACACAACAATACCAACAAAAGTCTTACCACCAATTCAATGCATACAAGGGTCACGAGAATCCGTATTCTAATAACATGAGTCTTGACATAGCTAAGCGACAACTCGAAAACAACCCATTCTCTCACAGTATTAACTAAATTTTACGTTTTGGTTCAGATAAAAACAATCATTAAAATTTTATACATAAATTCTAATGAAGGTCTATACATTGGACATTGATAGCAGTGAGAGAGATCCCATATTGTACCCAAATCAAAACGAATACGTTATAGATTTGAAAAATCAGCCTATTTATGATGTTACAAAAATTACACTCGTTTCTGCAAAGATACCAAATTCACAATTGTTAATTAATTCTACAAATAACACTTTTAGTATTGATAATACTGATTTCACTCTTGCGAACACAAACTATTCGTCTGGATCTGATCTTGCGTCAGATTTGGAGTTGTTAGTGGCTCCCCCGGCTTCTAAAATTGACAGAGTGTCGTATGATACAGATACTAATTCTATAACATTTTCAAATACAGTTTCTGATAATTTCTCTATTCAGTTCTATTCGGGTACAAATGGATACGTGTCAACACAAATCGGAAAAACGACACCTCATCAGATTTTAGGTTTTACAAGTCTCGATTATGATTCTGATGCGGGACAGTTAAAATCCGGTTCTATAAATCTCACAGGTCCAAATGATCTTATAATTAGAATAAGCAGTGGTTCTGATAATTTAAATAAACACATTTATTCGAATACACCATTCTATACAGGAAGAATCATAACGAACGGTACAACATCCACTATACACACGGGTTCAGATGATCCATTGAACCACACGTTTTACGCTGGACAACAAAAAACAATACACAGATTAAAGGTTGAATTTTTCTATATGAGTCATGGGCGATTAATACCCTATGATTTTAGGAATCAAGATCATATTATAAAGCTCGAAATAGAATGTTCTACTGATAAATTAGAAGGCTTACCGAAGGTTATGAAAAGCTTTGAGTTGCCACCACCAATAAGCATTCCCGAAATTGAGAATCCTTATAAATGGAAAGAGTATATGTATATAGCTACCATAGTTGTAGTTGGTACATTACTATTAATGTTGATGCGTCCAAGGAAACTTAGCGAGTAACCGCATAGATCGGTTGAACCGGCTTGGAAACACGCTTAGACATGCGAGAAATCACGAGGAAGAACACAATCGAAAGGAGTGTGGTCAAGATCGCCGTGAGGAGGTATTGCATACCGCCGTTCTTGGACGTCTTCACGAATTGTTGAATGATCCAACGAGCGAGGTCATTCCAGCTGAGGGCCGCAGCGAAGCTGAAACCAGCAACAATCGCATTGAGAGATTGGGTTTCGAGTTCCTGGGTCACAAGAGTGATAGTCTTAGACGGGTCAGAAAGAATTTCGGGCATTTTTATATAATATAAGTAGAAAATTATTCAGGTAACAATTCTTCTTCTGTTAAAATCTTTTTATATTTTGTTTTATTTTTATATGATTTATCAAAATTTATTATTTGTTCATCCGATGAATAACCATCACTAGAACTACTACTGTCGTCATCGTCACCATCCTGTATAATAAACTTATATTCGGTGGTCGACCATCCTTGTGGATCAGATGAGTCCATTACTATTAATAGCATTTTTTAACATCTCTTCTGTCGGATTGGTTGGAGACCACTGATCCCAAGTGTCGTAGGCTTCGTTTATCTTAAGAAAAGTTTCATCTTCACCCGAATATCTTTCGAACATTTCATCAGATTCTTCGACGACTTCTATATCGTCTTCGTCTGAATCTGTATCTTCTTCGTCGTATAGATCTGGAAAATGTGTCCCAATTTTTTGACCGACTGTGTGCATGACACAGTACTTCATTGCATATTCCACATCTTTTGATAAAATCGTGTCTCGACCACATGCGTGTGCGTACTTTCCTGCGAGTACCATCCCCATTTCAAGAACGGGTTGAATTATACCAATGGCGCTCTGCATCATTTGATTCTCGAAGTCCCCTGTACTTTCACCAAAACCCGTTTTCATCATCTTATATTCAACTGTTAAAAATAGTTTTGGCAAATCCCTCGCTTACACGTAAAATATTGTAACTGAGAGCGCAAACTCTGAATTCTCTTGAATGTATTGCCGATTCATTCAAACTTAGGTTTATAATTTGATCTTTTACAAGGCTAAAGTTTAACTGACCAGTTGGATAATGTTTTTCTGGTTCAAGAGCAAAGCTGTATGAGTAAAACCGTCTCATGAGTTGACATCTTGAATGATGAATGGTGGATTGTACAGCTTTTAAAAATATATAGTTACCAGTAGTTTCATTTATAACTTCTTCTGTGTTAAGATGTAAAGTTAAATGTTTTAATTGTTCATATAAAATCATTTTATTGTTTTGTGAAAAACTAAGATTGTCATAATCAAATGGGTAAACAAAATCAGATGCCTTTTTCTTGTTTTCTCTTTGAATTATGAAATACATTTCCTTCACAGGATTTATAAACGATGTTTTACATTTAAATTCATTCGTACCAAGTGGTATTGAAAATATATTTTGTTGAATCTGTGTTATTGTGTAGTCTATTTTTCTATTTCTAATCATATTTCTCTCTTCATTGTCTAAAAAGACAATCTCACAATTCAGCTTGAAATCTTTTATTGATTTATTCATCGGGGTTGTGACAAGAAAACCACTTGTATCAACTAACAAATCACTGAGATCTCTCAACTTTATTTCAACTTCAACTTCTTGTTTGGTTATGGCACACAAGGGTAAAGATAGTTCAGGATTGTTAAAAAAGTAGAATGGAATATCTACAAAACACTTTCTATCGCTCGTAGCCGAACCGAGAGAAGAAATGATACTATAATTAGAATTTCTTACACCTGCCGCCCGCTTATTGGGATATTTGCCAATCATGTTGTTAAGCGCCCATTGTTTTGTTTGTGTAACGTTTTGTTCGGAGTATATCTGTAAATAATCGCTTGGTATAGATTGTATGACTTCTCCACCTATCAAAAGATCAACTCTTTCTATCAATGCATGACCAATCGATTCAACGTAACATATTCCAGATGATATGGTGGGTAGTGTCATTTTCACAGATATAGTCTTTATAAGGTCACCTATGTTTGGTGGTATAGTAAAGCGTGCAATTTGACCAAAATCAACTTCACCTGATGGATCTATATCGATAAAACTTTTAGAATAATTTGTAGGTTTCTTGAAATTTTTTATAAAATAAGTATACTCTGGATCATCCGTGAAATACTTATCTTGAAGACCAGTCGCCTCTAATTGCACCAAACCAGCCATTACTAATATATAGATCTAAAATTTTAAACCAGCTAACCCGCTTTCAAAACGAAGAACATTGTAATTTACTGCATAAATTCTGAATTTATTATCACCTGAATAATAAGGACTTATTTCTATATTTAGGAGTTTATGACTTATTCTACTCATATTTATTTGGCCAGTTGGATAATACACATGTGGTTTTTCTGAAAAGGAATAAGCCCCGAATTTGGACCACAGAGTTGTAGTACTACCCAGGTAATTAGTTGCTGCTGTAATGTACGGAACATTTACATAGTTTTTATATGTTTGAACAAAGTTCATAAATAAATCATCTATATCAAATACAGTTTGATTATTTAGTTTAAGTTCTAACCTTGTTATATCTTCAAATATAAGAGAGTTGTTTAAATTTTTGACTGCATCCGCTTGTGTGACAAAAAATAGTTCACGGACAGGGTGTCTAAAGTTAAGCATCACGGATTTTTTGGTTTCTCCGTCTTTCATATTCACCTGTGACATCTGCACTTGTGTGATCACGTGCTCTATTGGGTTTGATAGCAGGTAGTTCTTTTCATCAGGTGTAAGAAAAACAAATTCTGTATCGAGTGATAAATTTTTAACTATAGAACCCGGTGTTTCGTATGGGTAAGACCATACGACTTCATTTTCGTTTCTAAGTTTAAGTCTCACTTCTACCAACTGTTTAGTAAGAGCACACATAGGTATAGCTAAGCTTGGGTGGCGATAAAAATAGAACGGAAGATCTATAAAATAGGTATAACTTCCTTGATATGAAAGAAAACCACCATGACCATTCAAAAAGTAAAGAGACTGGTACACGTCGTCATCAGAGTTATGCAATTGTTGATGCATGTAAATATACTCTCCTGTGAGTCTTTCTACTGTTTGACCACCTATTAAAAGGTCTACGTACTCGATTAACTCTGTACAGATTGATGGTACGTACGCCAATTGATTTACACCAACGCTTTCTGGTCCTGGATCTGTTAGGGTAATCTTAAGAGTCATGTTCTTAACCAAATCACCTTTATTGTAAGGTATTCTACAATCAAGTTTGCGTCCAAAACCAAGTTTTCCATCAAATGGTGTTTCGATTTGTTCTACAGAAAACTTTGTGTGTCTTTTAAAATTCATCAGGAAGTACGAAAACTGTGGTTCACCAGTGAGCCATTGGTCCTGGATCCCTCTGACAGCCAAGTTCAAACGACCTGACATCTCTAATGTATATGAGTAAAATTTTACGAAATAAAACAGGGCACATACATTAGAAGGATGAATCTTCAACTAAGAAAATTCAAACCAGAAACGATGTCTGATGATCGTGTGTGTGTTTTTATAGGGAAACGTAACACTGGTAAATCTACTCTAGTGAAAGACGTCATGTATCATAAAAAACATTTACCGGCTGGTATTGTTTTGTCTGGTACAGAGGAAGGGAACCATTTTTATTCAGAATTCATACCCGACTTGTTCGTATATGGTGATTACGACAGGGAAGCCATAGAACGTGTAATGTCCAGGCAGCGCAAATTGGTGGGAGCTGGAAAGACAAACTGCGGAGCTTTTATGCTTTTAGATGACTGCATGTATGATTCTAAATTCTTAAAGGATACGTGTATCCGGCAATGCTTTATGAACGGGCGTCACTGGAAGATCTTTTTCATGTTGACGATGCAGTATGTGATGGACCTCCCACCAGCATTGCGTGCCAATGTGGATTATGTATTTATACTCAGAGAAAATATCATACAAAATAGAGAAAAGCTCTATAAGTCGTTTTTCGGTATATTTCCAACATTTGATATGTTTTGTAAGGTAATGGATGCGTGTACAGAAAACTATGAGTGTCTCGTGTTAGATAACACAGTAAAATCTAACAAGATACAGGATTGTGTGTTTTGGTATAAAGCAACCGTTCGCAAGAATTTTAAGGTTGGTAGCCCGGAGCTTTGGAATCTTCATAAGAAGATGTATAACCCTAAGTATATATCACAAAAGGAAGACGACGCTAAGAAAGCTAATAGGAAAACATCTATTAATGTCATAAAAAAGAAGTAATTCAGGACAAATCATTTGCGTTTCACACAACTTTCAAAAAACTCGTTGTATATTAAATGTCGAACCCTGTCGTCACTATGAATTTATCAGAAAACAACGATGGTATGGTCCCGGTTAACCCGTCCACGAGTTTTGTGCAAGAAAACACCAATCCCCACCCCCCGCCACCGACGCAGTTAATTCGACATGAAAAAAATATAAGTCAACATAAAGAAACGATGGACTCTACGCCGATATCGGACATTATGATTGACAATGGTGCTGGCGAAATGGGTATGATGGAACCGCCCATGATGTCTGCACAGCCCAGAACGCAAGGAGTCATGCCGCAAATGGTTGCGGCGCAGCCCCAGGGTGCTTACCAACAACCGACTAACAATAGTACCGAAAATAAGAATCCGTTCAACTTGACAGACGATCAAATGACTTCTTTGCTTGTCGCCGCTTGTGCAGCCGTCGCTGTCAGTAAACCTGTCCAAGATAAACTTGTGACCTCTGTTCCTAAGTTCCTTAACGAACAAGGGAGCAGAAGCATGGTTGGTTTGGCTTCCACGGGTTTGGTTGCCGCGGCTGTGTTCTATTTTACAAAGAATTACATCGTCAAGGACTGATCACTTTCCCAACCCATATTACTGTAAATCGAATTATCAATTCCAGAAAAATAGGTCAAAAGAGCTCCTATGGCAAAAGCCGACATGAGCAAGATACTCAACTTAAGTGTCTTTCTTCTGTCACTTCCGTATTCCTCGACCGCCTTTTTACTCTCACCCCAAACACTGTTTACCACAAATGTAACTATCAAAGCGATGAGACTCGCTGAGAAAAAGAATATACGATCGACAGCTAAACGGGGGATACTACCCACAATCAAGCGCATAACGTTCGGAATGACAACAGTCAACCAAAGAAGATTGAGGTTATAGTTCTTAAACACATGCGGAACTATAGTAAGACCGTATATTACTAGCCAGTAAAAGATGACCATAATAACAGCACTGACTGGTGTTTTCATTTAGAGTATGTAAATATTATTTATCCTGGATGTGTTTGCCACAGAAACCGGTCTTTGTACTAATTTGTTCATAGACATTGAGTTTTACAGCTATGTTTCTCAGTTTTTCGTAGTTTTTCCAAAATTGTTCCGAATGGTCGTATTCCGAAACCGTGCAATGTGCGAGTTCGTGTAAAAGAACGTGGAATATTTCATTTGGTGTACCGGATAAACATATTCCTATTTCGGCGCCTTTATTTGTGTTATATCCAACTGTACCATCCACGGGTCTGTAATAACCACTCAATAATATACGTCTTTTAATAGAATCAAACTCCGGGGCATCAAGTGTAGACAGATGTTCCCTGAGAATCTTATACTTTTCCTTTACGACTAATAACTCTTCTGGTTCACGAGTGTAAGATAATATGACTATATTTATCACAACCAACAAGACTGCTAATATCATCTCTTATATACAAAGATAAATTTACTATACATCTCAGAAATTTTGTTTCCGGTAAGACCTTGCCATAGTTCCAAACTAAAACCCATATCTTCTAGATATGTTATGAGTAAATCTTTGAAAGCAATCGGTTCGGACTTTGCATCGTCCGCATAATATGGCGTATCTGTTAGATATACAAACAACTTTTCACCAAAGCCGCCATTTGCCTTTTGCTTGGTGATAAAAAAATTACCCATTTCATCTTCCATCGGAGTCTTGAACATAATTTGCTCAGAATCCGGAATAATACCGATAAGTTTACCACCGGGTTTCATTCTAGCTTTTATAGCAGCTAACGAATTGAAAAATAAATCACGAGTTTGAAATATATAATGAAGTGAAAAATTATAACATATAATATCAAATTTTCTTTTGGGGCAGTTATGTATATCACCCTCGTAAAAATTTACGCTCATATGCATATTTTCCGCGCGCCTCTTCGCTTCTTTAAGAGATTCTGAATTTGGATCACACATGTTTATCCTGCATCCACATGACCTCCATTTTTGGAGGTCTCCGCCAAAACCACACCCAACATCTAAAATCTGATGCCATTCTTTTGTTACACTCTGTATGAGTTGTCTCTTAGCATCATTATGATTTCGACGAATCTCTTCCATGTTTTTTATACGTTTTTTAGCTTTACACAGTTGACTTACTTGAAATATAAACCTAAGTTGTAATAGCTTAAAGTTTTGAAGATATATATTCGTATAAATAATGGCTTCTCTTGAACAAGATTACACTACCGTCCCGGGTCAACTCTTCGCTTGTTTGTCTGTTGTTGGACCGGAATGTCCGCAAAAGAATGACAAGTTTGGAATCAAGATTCGTGGAGCTTTTGCTACCCGTGATGAGGCAGCCAATCACGCTAAGCGTCTTCAAAGAGAAGACTCCACTTTTGATATCTACGTCGTCGACATGTATAAGTGGTTGCTCATTCCACCGGATCCAACTGTTATTGAAGATGTGCATTATCAAAATGAAAAGCTCGAAGAGATTATGACTGGTTATAGAGAATCTCAACAAATGGCTGTGCGTATGTTTGAAGATCGCAAGAAGGAAATGATGGACGCCAAGTCGTATTTACGACCGGGTGACGAAAACTCCAAGTATTACACGAAGCCGGATGAAGCACCGATTAGCCACCCGGCCGAAGTCTTGGAACGTCTCCAAAAGGAAGAACCGGATACGCCCATGGAAGAACTCGTCAAGCGTGCCGATGAAATTGTTAAGAAGGAAATCGAAGAACGACGCCTTCAACGGGAAGCCGAAGCCGAAGCCGAAGCCGAAGCCGAAGCCGAAGCCGAAGCCGAAGCCGAAGCCGAAGCCGAAGCCGAAGAAGGTGAAATCGTAGAATCTCAAGAATTGTCTACCGAAGCCAAGATCGAAGAAACGAAGGAAGATGGCGAGGAAGAAGTTTCTTCAGCCTAAATTTTTAATCTAAATATAATTTAAATGTTAATTGCATTCATTACAATTTTCATTGTCGCAATCAGTGTGACTATTTTCTTTTTTATGAAAAATTCAAGTTCCCAAAAAAAGAAAATGGGTGATAATAACGTAGAATATATTTCAGCAACAGAGGTTATGGAGGAAAACTTAAAGGATCCTGTTATAGTGAGTCGTGCGTATTTCACAGAAGATAAGCTTGGTGATCTAGGTAATTTTACCGGTTACTCAAGTGTATCTGAGGATCACTGGTTGCATGGTTTTCCCCATGAAAAAGCCCAATAAAAATACAGCAAAAGCTATAACAATCATATTTTTATCCATGTTTGAAAATAAATCGGATTTAGGCATAATAGGGGGTGGCGGAGGAGGTGGTGGTGGTTGCATATACATCATTTGTGGGTGATGTTGGGGTTCGGGTTCATCATAGTAGAAGTTATCTCCTTCATTACCGTTATCTTTGTCCGCAGGCATTAGATCGATGTCTGGTTTATATTCAATTGGATTTCCTATATCGGTTTCCATATTTAAATATAATTAATTTTATTCTTTTAAGCATCTTCTTCGTCGTCGTCCTCGTCATCATCAACGACGAAGTCTTTCAAGTTACCATTTTCGTCTTCTTCGTCGTCGCTATATTCACTTTCTTCGTCGGAATACAACTCATCTTCGGTCTCTATATCAGATCCCATGTCAGTGTTATATTCATCTTCCTTGTAATCGTCAATAAAAGATTCTTCGGTGGCTTTAAACAATTCGGGCTTTTTGATGTTTCTTCCAGATCTAGTCTTATAAATCATATATAATTAATAAATTCTATTGTTTAAGTATCTTGGATTAAAAGGTTTTTTATTGGCTATCGCACTTTCTAATATCTGCTCTTCTATTTCGTAAGCTATTTCCATGGCCAATTCTTGTATTTCTTCAAATACGTCATATTCGTTGTAAAGACCTATGTCTTCTAAATGATCAAGAGATTTATACAAATATTTTGAAGATATATACGGATCTTCCAAATTTTCTTTAGATAAATTTAAATTTTCCAAGAAAAAACTAAAAGATTCTTTATCTATGCCCGAGTACTTGTATGACTTTTTCACAAGTTTGTCTATAAAGGGTGTATCGTGTTTGTTGTCATACAATTTAGCCATGATATATCCAACAGTTCCTAAAAATATCAAAGACATCTTAATTATGTAAATTATTTTTTTTTCAATAAATTAAATATTTTTGGTGTCAATTTAATTTTTATGTTATTTTTGCAAGAACATTCCTGTGTAATAAAATTTTGAACAATTTTAAAAGTTATACATTTTTCATGGTTTGATTTAATATTATGACAATATGTTGCATTTGTAAACACCGTGTAACTCGTCTTGTTACGAACAACCTTTATGAGCTTGGTACAGTTATTACCCGGATAATACTTTCTTATGAATAACTCCAACTCTGGTTTGATTTCCGGGTTCATGGGTTCAACTTTTGGTGGTGGTTTTATCTCCGGACATTTCACCTTTTCCGGATATAGCATGTCTTTTAATTTTGCAGTTAATAAGTACCTTTTACCTATGAAATCTTTACAAAATCCACACTTTCTCTCTCGAATGGTTTCGCATCTACAAAAACATTTTTGTGCAATCATATCACCGGATATGTAAAACCATATATGATTAGAACCATGCCGTCTTCCAAGATTCTCACAATAGTGAGATGTTGTTGAAACAAGAAATTGATTGTTATGTTTAAAAATTTTAGTAATTCTCGCGTCACCCTGTCCTTCTAGATTATTTTGTACAAACTCTTCAATTTCACCCATTAAAAATTCATCATGCACTTCATCCTTCATTTCAGTTTTTGAAAAATTACCTTCTTTTATGGCTTTTGAAGGTGGTTCTACATCAATGTGTTCAGTTGAATCGGTTCGAACTGTTGCCATTTTCATGATATCTACCGTAGGTGTCTGATCTATAGTGATAAGACCCGTAAATCCGCCATACACAAATACGGGTAGGTAAGCGACCTGTATAGCTTTACCAGTCTGTTTACACTCTGCACACCCCTGACCACCACATGGGTCATGTTTCCCCTTTTTATGTGAAAATGGCATTCTAAACCCACTTCCTTTAGATCCACGTGTAATGTCACCATAGACTGCCGAATCGATGATCTCATTCCATTCTATAGACCCCTTTGCTGTGTAAAGTGCAACTAATATATGTTCACGAAGAGCTATCGCCGATTTTTGATTTACAACAAACCCCGGCCAATTTAAGTGAATTCCCGTTTTCACTTTGTTTTCAATTTTTTTGGGTGGTGCCACACAAATAAGACACTCCTTTCCGCCATATCTTTTGACTTTTGTGCATATGACTTTGCATATGTCTTTTATTTCATCGAGGGAAAGGGCATCTTCACCTTTGAAATCTATATCTACAAAAAAGTTATATAAATCTGTTTTTTGCTCAACAACGAATAACTTTTCACCACTTTTTACCGCCGAAACGTACACTTCATAAAATTCATTCAATTTATCAAATGGGACTGAAAGGACCCCGCCATCCATGAGTACATGTGATAAATTGCGACGATTGCATACATTGTTTTTTCGACACCAGTTCTTAAACATACTTACCTTATTAATGATCTTCTTCTCTATACCATCGCATACAAGAAACATCTGGATATTCCTTATTTTCTGAAAGATCTTTTTTAATAACCAACAATTCATAAACAGTTTTATTTTTTATATTTTCTATATACTTATCGGCTTCATCTTCATAATATCCCCTGTTGTTCAACAGTAATTTTCTAACCTGTGATAAAATGTAGCTCTTAGACTTCATTATTTAATACAAAATTTTTTTCTATTGAGAGAAGTTATGCACGAGTAGAATTCAGGGTTTTTGATTACATTGTTCACAATCAAATCCCATCTCTTTCTCGTTGCAAATTCTTCGAGTGTATCAAAACTGATGTAATCATTTTCATCGTGTGATTTTTTAATTGGTTGTTTATTTAATTTTTTTATAATTGTTCTGTACTTTTCTTCGTAAAATTTATTAATTATTGCACTTTGTTCATTCCTTTTATAGTCGACAAAGAATACAAAAACATTATAAACTAAATCAACAGTTGGACTTTCTTTGACGGTAAATACATAATGTGTATATTCACCACTTTTCAAATTAACAATTCCCCTCGTTTCTTCTTCGAGTTCCCTCAGAGCACACTTCAAAGGATTATTAATTTCCCTTCTTCTACACCCTCCGGTCACAAATATCCAGTCTTTAAATCTTTTATCCCTTACCGTGAGAAATTTTGGTTTTTCGTCAGCGAAGCTGACTGGTATCGCTATTGCCTTGTGTTTCTTCATTGCTCATTGGCAAGTTATGATAGCTGGATATCATTATTCTTCGGATTTTTCCCCGGAACCCTCTAGTTCGCTAACTTCCTCTTCTACCTCTTTGATAGCGTTGGAATTTTGTTTTCTTATCATACTCTCCTGAACGACGAGATGATTCATCATCTTAGAAGAGAAACCCTTGACACCATTGAGTTCTTCCTTGGTCTTGCTCAATTCTCTAAAGAGAAATGCAGTAGCGGCGACACAAGCAACAATAGCGACAATGAGCATAGTTTCACGATCAATTGGAATCATAATTATTATTTATATTTCGAATCATCTTTTTAAGCAGTTGAATAGATAGCACCCATCTGAACTCTGTTACTTACAGGACATTCGTACGGTTCTTGTCCAAATTGAATGGAGTTATAGTGTGTATTTTCACAATTTCGATTTGTTGGGGGTGTCGCCGTTTTAGGCTTTTGGCCGACCTTCGTGGGTTGACCGATGAATTTTTCTATCACCCTGGACTTGGGATCATACGTAAGCACGAATACGACCGCCAAAAGGAAAACGTTGTTCCAAAACATTGTGTTTATTTACTATTAATAAACAGAATGTTTGTGAGTAAAAATTAATTTATGAAATGGATTATTTAGTTGGAATACATGAGACCACCCATACCGTTTTCAATACGGAGGATGTTGTAGTTGATCGCATACACGTCTTGGCTAGAGAGCGCCTTTTCGTTCACGATGCGAGCAGAATCGAGGCGAGAGAAGTTCAAAGAGCCCGTCGGCTGAAGCTTGGAAACATCCAAACAGAGTGGGTAGAGGAACATGTGACGACCCACCGAAGCATCCATGGAAGACGTGTGATAGTACGCCGGAACTGTGGTGTAGGCCGGGTCAGCAAACTTGTAGTCACTGACATCCGTGCCGTTGATTTGCAATTTCAAACGGTTATCCGCGGCGACACAGGCAACTTCACCACTGCCGAGGCGGGTAGCGGACACAAGTGCCTTGACCGGGTGGTTAAAATTGAGTTCCTGGATTCTGGCACTCGACGCAATAGCCTTTTGCACTTGGGTGATGATCATATTTTGTGGTTGGGAAGCGAACATAGAACGTTCTTCTGTGTCGAGGTAGGCGTAGTTCGCATAGCATTCCCAACGAAGTCCGTCAGTCTTCGCACTAGAACCCCACGTAATACGCAATTCGACGTCGTGGTACTGGAGGCCGACCAATGGGAGGGCGGACTGCCAGTTTTCACAGAAAGTGAAGCGCAATGGGTAGAACTTAGAGGTGCCAGAAAGACCACCAAACATGTTACCTGAAACAGACTTGGAAATGTTACCAGCCATAATTCTCGGGGCAATGTCCCGCGTAAATACATTATCATGTTCATCAATTACTTGACCACCGATGAGAAGTTCAACCTTGGATATGTAGTTATCCCAGGCAGCCGGGGCAATTTCGGCAACGGACACACCGTCGGCTGCAACCGGGGTAAGGTAGACGTAACCCAAGAGATCACCCTTGCGTTCGAACCGCACCGTAGACATACCATTATCAGAAACATTCCCCTGGATCACCTGACGTTCCACGGTTTGAGAGAAGTTTGTGTGACGCTTGTAGGTCGATCGAAAGAAGCTTACTTCCGGTTGACCGACCAGGTGCGCATCCTGGGCACCAATCGCAACAAGTTGGGCAATACCACCAGACATTTTATATTATACTAAGAGTTTATTTTTTTAAGTTTAGTCTGATATCTTTACTATCTCAACCTTTCCATGTGGATCTGTATGTGTACCAAATGATATGCCTGTACCATTATTTCTCGATGTGCCGCCATAAGCACCCGGACTTATGTTATAGTTTACTGCTACACCTCCACCGTAACCTCCGCCACCACCACCAGCTTCCGCACCATTACCGGCGCCACCACCAAATCCTCCCACACCCGAAATAAACTGGGTATAGTTTACATTATAATAACCATAATCACCTCCAACACATGTATTGGCAGGTCTTAAACCTTGGCTATTATTTTGACCACCATTCTGTCCATCAGATGTAAAACCGGCACCACCCCCTGAACCTTGCCACCCATACGTACCGCCACCAGTTGAATCGGCTAGATTAGCTTGTGTTGTGCCACCATCTGTACCATATCCTTGTGCATAATTTTGTGCGTTAGCTCCGCCACCACCACCGGCCACTGCATATAAAACACTTAAATCTTCTGACAAAACCCACGAAGCCCCTCCTCCACCACCACCTACATAAGGAGCTGTGCCGTACACACCATCACTTCCAGCCTGTCCCACTATTATTTGTATTTTTGTTCCAGCCGTAAATACAAATGATCCTTCTGTCCACGCACCCTTACCACCATAGGCATATCCATTTGTTGAGTATCCAGACCTACCACCTTGAGCACCATATACTTTAATTTTGTATATGCCGTCATACGGAATAGTCCATAATTGATACCCCTGATATGTACCTTCATCAAAAACACCGGAATCGTTTGACCACGCACCATATACAGTTCTAATCTGTGTAAGTGATGGTCCATAACGACCGGTGCTACCGGCATTTGTAAATGTTTTTGTATAAACGGCGGGATCACCTGTTAACGTAATACGATTAGATAATATGTTATTTGTTTCGGTAAAATATATTAGATTGATGATACCAGATCCATTATCTAACCCGATTAATCTGGTGGTCATCGTTATTATTAACCTTTAAAAAAATAACATTAATTCGTTGGCATCTCCGGCCAAACAGGATTTTCGGGGTCCGTGGTATTATCAGGAAGGTCACGAAGAGCCTGACGATAGTCAAGCCAGGCCTGTTTGGCTTCTTCTGTTGGATGGGGGAAGTCGATAGTGGCGTATTTGTCCGTGTTAGATAATAAAAAATCTCTTTCTTTTCTCAGCTTAATGTATTTATTTTGTTCATGTAGTTCTGTTATTCTTTCTAGAGTTGGTTTTGTTTTTGTATTACTTTCATGCCATATTAAAGTTTCATATTGATTGTTATCAATTTCCCAAATACAATCATTAAAGTGTACACTTAAGACATCGACTATATCCATGGTATAATAGTTGATTATATTTTATTATGTCAAACGAATCGCTTGAAATCTCGATGGAAATGCGGAACCATTTGGATTCATTGTCGCATTACTTCCCGAATTATGATAAAATTCTATATGCGCATAATCTGTTGAACCATTAAAATAAACTAAACTAGCTCCATTAGTGGAATGGTAGTGGGCATTAGTTGTGTGATAGTTATTACCCCACATGAAAAATGAATTATTTTTGTGTAAAGATGAATAAGCTTCCATAACTGAATTTGTGGAATTCAATTTAAAAACTATACACCACGTAATCAAATACCACCCAGCCGTCGTTGGTTTAAATTGACCATTTCCGGTGTTATATGCGGAGCCGGTGTTGGTGATTGTTGTATTAAATATGTATACGTAATCATTGCCATTACTTATACTAAATGAGCTTGTACCACGTGTCATATCACACATAACACTTCCAACGGGGCCCGAAAAAGCTGCTCCGTTTTGATAGAGATCTCCTGTAAAGTTTATATCACCCACAACATCTAAATTATATGCCGGGTTTGTTTTGCCAATACCAACTTGATTACTTGTGGTAGTAAGGTTCTGTACATATGTTTCATCGGTCACATTAGTGGCTTTTATTGTAATATTTCTTACATAATCTTCTGCGATTACACCACCACTTCTACCAGTAATACCAACATATGTCGGGACATCATGTAAACTGTTAAATTTTGTACCAAAATCGTGTGTAGTTGTATTAAGTACGGAACCACTTGAATTTTTGATAACGGATGTAAATACACCATTGTTGTATGTTATTTTTACAGGTAACCATTGATTCATTGGCATATTCCACGATGCAGATTTTATAAGTGTATCTGCTCCGGCAGATGACGGTTCGTATAGCTCGACAACATCGGATCCGTAGTACTCATATCTGATAAATGGCGCCTCTAGACTATAATCTGCAGAACTCATGGGGTTTTCCGAAAAAAATATAAATCTCATATCATCTGCACCCCCATAAGTTTTATCTATAACTTTAATTTCAAATTCAGCTTCCCACGAACTTGTGAGGGTTGTTTCCCAATATACTGTACCAATTATACTAGTTGTATTGTACGTTAACATAATATATCCATTTGTAGTATCACGAACAGCAGTTGTCGGAACTTTATTACCACCAAGTGTACCTGTAAAAGGTGTGCTAGGTGCCTGGTCATCAAACACTAATGTTGAAGTTCCGACGATTGTCAACGCCACATTACTTTCTTGCCAAAGTGTACTTCCACCACCCCCACCCCCGGATGTGAATATGTTACTATTCTGATATAAGTTACCCGAAAGGTTTATGTCACCCACAACGTCCAACGTATACCCGGGTGTCACCGTACCTATACCAATGTTAGATGTCGTCACATTCGAATATAGATTCGTTGCAATAATTTTCAAATCTTCTGTTGGTACAACGACCGTGGGTGCTTCTTCTTCTTTTACAATCATTTCATCGAATTCGGCTTCGATCTGTTGTTGTGTTGGCATATGTTGTTGATACGCTTGCGGAACCTCGATTGAAGCGTAAGTATCTTTAAACTTAAATCGTGGCGGTAAGTTATTTCCAAACAACTTTTTGATGACTTTTTCCATTACCTTGTGGCGTCTCAACTTACTGTTCACCATTTATATGAAACTACATTTTATTATCCTATGAAAAAACCGGAAAATATGTTATAATTTTCTGTTGTACTTTCACCAAACGTAGAACCCTCTACTTGGTACACTGTGACATATTGCCCCGCTGTTAATTTAAGCATGGCAGAAATATTACACTGTACATAACCAGATGTAGGTGCATCCACGAGAGAGTTAATTTGTTGTCTCGTACCATTGACCACAAAGTCGTAGACGGTTCTGTCGTTTGTGGAGACACCATGGGCACTAAAAAAATAATGACCTGTGACGGGTGCGGTAAAACGCCCCGTTGATGTATTGTAACTATTTGTATTATCGTACAAAACGCTGTTATAGTCGATGTCTCCCACGCCAGCAAGGGTTCCGTCGGTCAATTGAACACGGAAGGCGGGGACATCAGTTTGTGTGACGGTTTGTGCGGTAAGTTTAGACGCCTGGAGGTGCGCCGATGGGAAGTCCACAATGTGGGTCGCCATTTCTATTATAGGGGGAGAAAAGTCTTATGGTGTTGGCGGCGTGGGCCATATGGGGTTAAATGGGTCAGTCACAGTTGACGGGAAATCTCTGAGTAAAAGTCTATAGTTTACCCATTCTGTGCGCTTTTCTTCTGACATAGTTGTTTTTATGTCGTCTAACTGTGATATATCCGATTTTTGTAAAAGTTCATTTCTTTTTATTCTTATAAACTTCATTTCGTGATGAGTTTTTTCTTCCCATTTTTCATCATTTCTGACTACTAGGGGTGTTCCATCCTCTCCACGAACAACATCAACACATTCATAGTGTAGAGGTGGTAAAATTTCTACATGCACCCATGTGTCATCTTGGTCTAATACCCGTTCATATTCGTACCAATGTTTTATTTCAAGTGTTTCGGGATCGTATGCTATGTAATATGGCATTTCTATATTATTAGAATAAAATATATTTAAATTGTTATCTTTTTTAACATCCAGTTACCTTGTACACTACCGGTACTGCACGTAACTCTTATGTATTTGGGTCTACGACTATTTGATGGATATGCAAAAAAACCCTGACCACCGACAGTTGATGCTCCTATACCACCCCAACACCCAACGGAGTGGTACATAAAGTGAAATCTATTGGCTGTTACGCTGGAGAGTTTTGGTATATTAAAATCTGTACCCGCTTGACCCAAACGTATAATAGCATAATAACCACTTGCTTGTGTTTCTCTGGAAGGAGTGAAATAGCAAGTAGAGTAATTACTAACAGAACCACTGGGTCTATTTACTCTACAACCAGGTTCAGATACATTAACTACAGACGAAGACGTATCTTGTGACCCGCTTATATAAAAATTTCCGCCAGTAGTCCCAGTAAACCCAAACACTAAATGTAATTCCCATGCAATGTGAGGCGAACCGGCATATCCACCGGCATCAAGATCGGGTGGCAAATAAAACGTACCAGAACCACTAAATGTTCCGCTTGAAGAACCCGAATATGCATTTAATCTCGTTATTCCATCAACGTGTAAGTTATACAAAGGATTCGTCACCCCTATACCAACATTCGTATTAGTAAAATTAATTATACCGGTTGGTGCAGCTGTTTCGTCATTTCTACCAAAACTATAAAGCGTACTGACTTCCGACGATGTGAGAGCAACATCATAAAGTTTAAAATTAGATATAGAAGTCGGTTGAGATTGATGCGTCGAATTTGAGTTTGCGGCGTCACCATTTAATCGCAATACACAGTTTGTAGATGGAATATTACACACTGTGGTTGTGCCACTAGAATTAAGAACACCGTTCACATAAAATTTTTTATTGTTTCCGTCATATGTGAGAACTATGTTGTACCACGTATTAATTAAAGGATCTGGTGATGCGAACAAGTTATGATTATTAGATCCACCGACAAAACTGTAATAGAAATCTTGTGTTCCGGGATTCCAAAATAAAGAAACTTCACCATTATCAGCGCCCGTGTACCTATCACCCATAGCAAATATTGCCGCATAGTTGCTTGGTGTGCCGTTCAATTTCACCCAAAGACTTATCGTGTGTGCATTATTGAGTGCGGAGCCATCAAAAAACACCTGTGTATAACTGTTTGTACCCGAAAAATCCAAAGATTTATCAGTTGAATTGTAAGTTACTGTACCTACAATCTGTCCATTGCGACTTTGTCCGGATGTATCTTGTACATATCCACTGGATATAGGATCAGAAGACGTGTCATATTTTGTTATAACTTGTGTTTGTTGTGGGGGTGTATTATTTGTAGTAGAATATGCGGTTATATTCGAAGTGGTTAGATATTCTGATATGAAATGATTTGATGTGACATTACCCGTAACAACTGCATTTGAAGAAACGATCAGACCTGTTGTGGCATTGGACAAAGCTAGTGTTTGGGTGGTGTCGATACCACTACCACCACCACCCCCACCACCCGAGAAAGCTACGCCATTTTCATAGAGTGACCCGCTAAAGTTTATATCCCCCGTCACATCCAACGTATAGGCTGGTGCATTAGTCCCTATACCTATATTTGACGTTGCGATGATCTTATCAGCCCTGGGAGTTCCATTCGTAAAATTTATAAATGCACTCGATGTAGTAATGGACATTTAATATATCGGGAGAGAATTATTAAAGTTAAAAAGATTAATAGAATTTAAGATATGTATTGGATTGAAAGTGTTTTAGACTACTCCAAAAGTGAACTTAAACTCATTGGCTTTGATAAAAGCGAACTCGGTGATATAATGCTTGAAACTATAAAAAAAATACACGAGAGTGTAGGTAATAAACCGATGCTAATTAAAACTATAATTAGAATGATGAGTGATCTGGTGGATAAAAAGCCGATATCAGTCATCACTGAAAATGATTTTGACGAGGGTGGTCGATGCACTCGATACGAATACATTTACCGGGACAGACATGGAAAATACTACAACGATAGGGCAGTTGTATTTAAAAAATCCGTCGACGATCCAAATAGTCAATACCTGTATCAAGGTCAGGAACGTTCAAAGAAGGAAATTGTACTCCCCTACATTTTAAGGGAGGAGACCAGAATCATTCCATGATTGGGTTTCTTCATTCCATATATAATTTGTGCCTGTATCACCTGGCATAGCTACGGGTGGTTGCCAGATACATTTGTCATTGAGAGTCCATGATGGATATGGTTGAGGTGTTGAGAAGTTCTCTTTATCTGGATGGTAAATGCAACCAACACTGGCAAAATTTTTACCATCAGTGTTACGATACGTTTTTACCCAGGTACCATCTAGCTCGTATTCACACCAAAATTTACTTTTAGCTACAATAACACGTAAAACTTCGTTAGTTTTTGTATTTAGTTCCGCAAAGTATGGCATAATATATAATTATAGCAAATATCTTATTATAACTACACCATCAGCACCCGCTCCACCCCCTGCTGCATCTGTGCCACCACCACCACCACTGCCTGTATTAAGTGCACCATCATAACCATTTTCTGGATAATTAGCTGCGATAGCTCCGTCACCACCCACACCAGAACCACCGGCACCATAATTCGTGGTCACTCGATATCCTGCGCCACCGCCGCCACCGGCGTAGTACAGCGCCGTACCCGATATGCTACTCTGTAAACCGTCACCGCCATCACCTGGCACAGTCTGTGTTGCAGTACCCCCCGCAGAACCAGCGCCACCGCCACCACCACCGCAGTAATCGCTTGTATGAGACGGTGCACTAGCGCCGCCATTGTTACCCTGTCCAGCCGTACCCGTTCCACCGGGTTGATTTCCTGAACCGGCTGTATTTCCACCACCACCGGAACCACCCGAACCCCCGGGTCCTTGTGTTCTTCCTCCACCCCCACCTCCACCTATAGCCGTGTACCCCAACCCAGTTGTGTCTGTACCCTGTAAACCTCTGGTGGTACCATTTATAGGCGTTCCGTCACCTCCCGCACCTACACTAATACTATATGTACCAGGTGTTATACTCATAGATCCGGTGATCATACCACCAGCTCCACCTCCACCACCCTCTCTCGCCCCACCACCACCACCACCTGCAACTATTAAGTAATCTATAGTACCGGAATCATAAACTATGAAATTGTCGGAAGTTGTGAATGTGTGTATTTTGTAAGAGCCACTAATTGTTTCAGTGCCACCCTGTGCCACGCCACCATAAATAACAGCACCAGTATTGACTTCTATCCAATCTGAACCGTTATAAAATTCTATTTTTGATCTCGTTGTATTATATCTTATCATACCAGTATATCCAGTAGAAGGTCGTTGATTGTGTGTGCCAGTGGGTATGATCATCGCCCCAGTGGAGTTTATGTCGAGAGCAGAACGTGGATTCGTCGTCCCGATGCCGACGTTCCCTGTGGCGACTACATCAACTGCTTGCAATTTTGAGTCATCAAATACTACTGTTCCTTTAGAAGAGGACATCTACTATTTAATGAGGTTATTTTTAAACATCGATTTACTTGAAACTCACCCACAATGGTACGTACACCCAACAAAAGCTGCTATGTGCACTGCGTTGGCTTCATCTGTGATATTACCGTCTGTGTCCAAGTATCGGATTTTGTAGGCCTTCTCCGTGGCACCGGAAGGGTCGTCTTCCCATTGAAGTTGGCCATGTTCATCGAGGACGTTTATGAGTTCTTGGCGGACTTCGAGCGTCGATCCTTCTCGTTCAGTTTTGGATTCCTCGGTTGAAATTTTTTGATGAATGGTTCGAGTGAGTTCTGTATATGTTGATTGAACGTTAGATTCGAGAGTGTTATATTTATCAGTCGTTATTTCACCATCTTCATTCGAGTAGTATATTTCAGTAGTTGTTGTGCGAACATCTTCGGCCAAGTTCAAGTACTCTTCGAATGAGACGTTCGAGTACGTGGTCTTGACCCAATAGTTTACGTTGGAGAGTTCCTTGAGGATAATTTGAATCGGTTGGGTCGCGGGCGCAAAGTCACAATCCATCGTGATTTTGGCGACTGTGTAGTTGGCGAGGAACTCACTGTCTTGCTTTTGACCGTAGCCCGCAACGTTTGAGGTCGTTATGTAATCACCAGATTCAAGGGCACCCGCCGTGTTCACCACCCAAATCGCACCTTCGCCGAGGGAATTGATGTAAACACGGGTATCACCGAGTTCTTTTTCGAATACAGAGACTAGATTACCGTATCTATTTTCTCTCGTCTCTGGGTCTTCCGAAGCCGAAATGACACCAAAGCACTTTTTGTCGTTCACCTTGGTAGAGAGGGAGACCACCGGAAGAGACTCGTTCATCGTGATGGCATTTGAACCAGTTTTCACACCATCAGTCATTTTGACATATTCGTTTTGGTTCGCATTCACGATAAGTCCTTCAAAATTTTCTATGTTTGTAAAAGGAATTTCTTTGATAAAACATCTATGCTGTCCCGTGAAATTAAGATCACTACCGGTACCGTTTCCATCTATATAGGCTCTTACCGTGCTTCCATTGGATTGGTTTTTTGCCGCGTGGAAAGCTATCCTACAGAGATTCCAACCACCTCCTACTGCCATGGTCACGCCACCCATAAAGAACCCAGGATTTCCTGAATACCATGTTATACCACGGTAACCAGATGCATGTCCACTTACATGATTGAATAAAATTCCACCACTAATAGTATTGTCTCCGTTTGTGTCTTTCCCTCTTAAAGTTAATAAGTCTGAATAATCTGAAGTATGATTAATATGAAGTTTTGTGGACGGGTTCGTCGTCCCGATGCCGACGTTGCCAGATGTATCGAGACGCATTTTTTCACCAGTCGAGTAAGACGGCGAAAATATGATCGGTGTGTTGTTTGTACCGAGCGCGAGCGCTCCAGCTGAATGATTGAACAGACCGACGCCATCTACACCACAATAACCCGAACTACCACTACCGCTATTGTAATAATGATTATACACAGCGTAACCACTCGCATTTGATTCCGATCTGGATATGAGCGTAGCTGCATCAGTTCTGAAAAGGTGTAATTTTGTCTGTGGACTTGACGTTCCGATTCCGACGTTGCCGGAATTATAGTAAATGTCCGAACCGGTTGCTGTCCACACAGAAGAACCACCTCCACCACCCGAGAAAGCTACGCCATTTTCATAGAGTGACCCGCTAAAGTTTATATCCCCCGTAACATCCAACGTATAGGCCGGTGCATTAGTCCCTATACCAAGTTTTGACGTTGTCGCATCCCAATATAGATTCGAAAGCGCTATGTTACTTTCATTCCAAATATTTGAACTACCTCCGGATGTGAATATGTTACTATTCTGATATAAGTTTCCAGTAAAGTTTATGTCACCGACAACGTGTAAATTTGACGTTGGATTTGCAGTTCCCACGCCGATACTTTCAGTGGCGATGACACCGTTAGCTTTTATCCTAGAATCATTAAATACTACTGTTCCTGTAGAAGAGGACATCTACTATTTAATGAGGTTATTTTTAAACGTCGATTTACTTGAAACTCACCCACAATGGTACGTACACCCAACAAAGGCTGCGACGTGGGCGGCATTGGCTTCGTCTGTCTGCTGGCCAGAAGCGTCGAGATACCTAATTTTGTAGGCCTTCTCCGTGGCGCCAGAGGGATCGTCTTCCCATTGAAGGCGTCCGTGACTATCTAATTCTTGTTTTATAACTTGTACCGGGACTTCTTGAGGGTTAAAATCACAATCCATGGTAATTTTGGCCACCGTATAGTTGGCGAGAAACTCATTGTCTTGTTTTTGTCCATATCCAGCCACATTGGAAGATGTGATGTAGTCACCCGATATCAAATTTCCGTTTATGTTTGTGACCCACATCGCACCTTCACCTATGCTATTTACTATGACCCTGTTATCACCCGGTAATTTTTTAACTTCTGTATTAATACCGTCAAAATTGGCTATTCTTTTTGTTCCTTCTTCTTCTATCTTATGAATAACACCAAAAACACTTCTATCATTTGAAACATTTGACAAAGATACTACGGGAAGTGATTCGTCGGATTTAATAGCACACAAACCAGTTTCGATAGAACCATTGAGCGATACATACTTATTTTTATTTGCAGAAACAATCAGACCTTCATCCATATACCCATCCGGAAAGCAGATGTGTTTTCCCGTGAATGAAGATACCGATGTACCAGCTATATTTATTGGCGAATCGAAATACGCCGTACCGACTACATGTAAAGTATTTGTAGGTGAAAGTGTTCCCAATCCCAATTTTCCACTATCAAAGTACAACCCCCCTCTACCTACATCAAAATACACACTTTGGTTTTTAAATAAATCTCCAACTTCCGTACTTGTTATGACTCTATTGTATAGTCTAAAATTTGCAATCGACCCATTGAAATAGTTTCTATTATCCATTAGTCTTCCAAGAGTTAATGCGGAATTTTGATACACATTTAGTGTGCTACCATTACCACCGGTTATAGATTGTTGTACATTATTGAAATATATTTCTATATTTTGTGTAGAAATTCCACCACCTTTATAAATAGCAACGATGTGATACCATCGCCCGGCGGTCAAGTCTGTTCCGGTATAAATGGCGTTACTCCAAAAATCCAATTTAAAATCCCCACTTACACCTACAGTAATATGGGGTGTTCTATTTGATTCACCTGTTGAATTATTTTTCATTGCGAAAACGGTGCCCGTGCTATTGTATGAAGGATCCATTTTGATCCACATACATATTGATAATGGTTGGTCTCCGGATGAATGTGTCATACTCGAGGATAAAACATAATCATTTACACCATCGAATACAAAAGATTCTGATGCACTATCAAATGTAACTCCATTGTACGGTGTACCGTTAGCACCTAAACCAGATTTATCATTTATTGTTGTTGGCATTGAAGTGTAATCTCTGCCATCGTAGTATGCAATTAAGCTGGTCGTTGATAGTGGATTTGTGTTTGTGACAGTCGAATCGTAATCTTCGACAAAAAATTTGCCTCGTACATCGAGTGTATAGTCAGGACTCGGTGTACTAACACCGACGTTCCCTGTCGTTGTGTCCACAAAGAGGTTAGCTGTTCCGATTTCCACATTCCCCGCCGCCACCAAACTTGTCGTTGGATTCGTGAACTCTACGGTATTGGTTGTGACGTTCCCAACATTCGTAATCTGTTGAAAGTCTTGGTTAGTGAGCACTGAAACGTTATTGAGTTTTAGACGTTGGGCAGTTATCACGTTAGACACAGAAACATTCCCATCAACCACGAGCACATTAGAACCCGTGTCATGTACATACAGGTTGGAACCGACTGAGAGGGTGTGTGTCGGTGCTGCATTTGAGACACCAACATTCCCCGTATTGTAATAAGCATCATTACCACTCTGTGTCCAGATTGAAGATCCACCACCCCCGCTACCACCACTCACATCTATTGTCGGAGTTGAGGCGTAGACTATAAAGGTAAACGGCGAAAATGTGCTAGGTGTTCTACTTTGCGAATTATCATAAAATTCAGCTCTAAAGCCTGTGGTCGTCTTATTTGAAATACCAACAAAAAAATCATCATACGTTTCACTATCCGTAATAACACTATAGTTTGCATCGGATTGTGCTGTGTCAAATGTAAAATCAAGTGTGTAGTTAGAACTATTCCAGCTTCCCCAACTAATTCCGGTTCCGGTACTATTAGCTGTCGTATCAACAAAAGCAAATGCTACTGGCGCAATAACGCTCGTGGAACCACTACTTCCACCCCCACCAGTAAAAATCGTTCCATTTTGGTAAATATTGCCGGTCAAATGAATGTCACCACCCACCACAACATTTGATGAAGCTTGGAACCCTGTCACCGCATTTGTAGAGATAATAGTGTCTCCAGTTGAATTATTTTCATTTGTCACGTGGTCTAGACCATAGGTTGCCGATACCAAAAAATTATCGAGGTGTAACGTGTTTGCTTTGACAGTATATGCATTTGCAGTGCCTGCAACATCCAGTGTGTAAGCTGGTGTGGTCGTATTTATACCGACATTCGAGGTCGTCGTGTCCACAAAGAGATTTCCAGTACCTATTTCTATATTAGAAGAAACAGTCAAACCCGTTGTCACGTTGGATAAGGCCAATGTTTGGGTGGTGTCTATACCAACACCCGTGAGCTGAGAACCGTCACCGATGAATGAACCCGCTGTCACATTACCCGTAACAACAACATTGGAATCCACCGTTAAACCCGTGGTCACATTGGACAAAGCCAATGTTTGGGTGGTATCCACCGTACCAGAAATGTTTGTGAGATTAGAACCGTCACCATAGATGTAATCCACTTCCAATTTTGAGTAAGTAACTGTTGGTAATGCATAGACTCTAACGTGACCCCGTTTGGTTCCGTTTAAGTATGAACCAATAGCTACAGAACCTGCATCAGACGACAAAGAAACGGACCATCCAGATTCATCAATATACGCTTCACCATCTATGTCCGTTCCAATCTGTGACCAAGTCGAACCCGTCCATTCGTAGACTCGAACGTGACCCGCATTTGGATCGGTTCCGTCATTATACGGTGCCCCTATGGCCACTACGGTTCCGTCTGAAGAAAGAGAGACGGACCAACCAGAAAAGTCATTTGCCGCCTCACCGTCGATATCCGAACCCCTCTGAACCCAAGCCGAACCAGACCAATCATACACACGGACGTGACCCGAATTATTTCCATTTCCGTCGCTACCGGCCGCCCCAATAGCTACGACGGTACCGTCTGAAGAAAGTGAGACAGACCGACCAAACCCATCACCCGCCGCCTCACCGTCTATGTCCAAACCACGTTGCGACCAAGCTGAACCCGTCCATTCGTAGATTCGGACGTGACCCGCATTTGTACCATTGCCGTCGTTCAAACTATTCCCAATGGCCACCACAGTTCCGTCTGAAGACAGCGACACCGACCGCCCATAATTATCACCATACGCTTCACCGTCTATGTCCAAACCACGTTGTGACCAAGCTGAACCCGTCCATTCGTACACTCGAACGTGACCAGCGTCCGAAGCAGTACCGTCATTCGTAATTGCCCCAATAGCCACAACGGAACCGTCTGAAGAAAGGGAGACAGAATAACCAGACTGGTCATACGCCGCCTCGCTGTCGATGTCCGAACCCTTCTGGACCCAAGCTGAACCCGACCATTCGTAGATTCGGACGTGACCCGCATTTGTACCATTTCCTTCATTATACGGTGCCCCAATGGCCACAATGGAACCGTCTGAAGAAAGGGAGACAGACCAACCAGACTGGTCACTCCCCGCCTCACCATCAATGTCTTGCCCCCGCTGGTTCCAAGCTGAACCATCCCATTCCCAGACTCGCACGTGACCACCCGCACCATTATAGAGATCTGTTCCAGTTGTATCATTCCATATAGCCCCTATGGCTACTACGGAACCATCCGAAGACATGGAGACGGAATAGCCAGATCGATCACCCCCTGCCTCACCATCGATATCCAATCCACGTTGGATCCAATTACCGTTAGTAACAGTAACAGTTTCTTTAGATAACACCAAATTATCATTATGGTACATGCTCGTAGCTAATTTGAGTATGTCAGCTTCTATGTTGGAAGAAACGGTCAGACCTGTTGTGGCATTGGACAAAGCCAATGTTTGGGTGGTGTCTATACCAACACCCGTGAGCTGAGAACCGTCACCGATGAAGTAGTCAGCGTGTACGTTACCCACGACATCTAACTCGTAGGCTGGTGTAGTCGTACCTATACCGACATTACTGGTCGTCGTATCCACGAAGAGATTGCCTGTCCCCACTTCAACATTGGAACGATAATAGAGGGAATCAGTACCGTCTGTCCAAAGGGAACTCACGAATGGTGAACCACCTTGGTAGAAGGAACCCGACAGGTTAATGTCACCCGCAACATCCAAAGTGTACCCCGGATTCATCGTGCCCACACCCACACGTCCGTCTGCGCGCAGAGACATCACGTTGGATTCTGTGTATGTCCCATCCGTGAGCGTCATGTCTAATCGAGAACGGGATGCGGTCCCACTGTTTTCGTACCTAGACATCTTGAATGAAGCCTTTGAACCGTAGTTTGTACCCTGCGTACCATCTCGGGTCAAGTGAAGGACTGCTTTGGGGTCATCAATGGCCGTAGTAGATGTCGGCGTTGGGTGTGTTAGTGTTAAGGGTGCATCCGAGTGATCAAACGACGCCGATTGTGTGGGTGGGTCGTTGACATACTGGTAACCCACGACGTGAAGGTTTGCCGAAGGTGCTGATGTTCCGATGCCTACATTAGAGTCTGCGACGAACGCCGTCGTTGCGTTTGTAAATTGTATGGTATTTGAAGTCGTATTTCCGTAGTCAGATACAGATTGTAAGGTTGTGGCTATCCCCGTCAATTCAGATCCATCACCTTTGAAGTAGTTTGCGTGTATATTTCCCGTGGCGACAATCCCAACATCTGCATTCGTAAATTGTATAGTGTTGGATGTCGTGTTTCCGAAATTGGATACGGATTGTAAAGTTGTGGCAATACCCGTAAGCTGCGAACCATCACCTTTCACATAAAGTGCTTCTATGTTTCCGGTGGTCGTTATGTTGTTTGCAAATAAGTTGCCATAGACACGAACGTCGAGACCACCATCAACGATGGGTGTTACGTCTGCACCAGATGCACCACTTTGTGTGTAGGCCAAAGCCAATTCTTCTTCATCACCACGATACGCCACCGCAACATTTGCCGTCGGTCGTGTCACTATAAGACCAGAATCCGTTGTATCACTCGGGTTACCCTTGGCGAGTTCTAATATTGGATCCTCGACGGCTATGTTCTGTGTGTCAATGAACGTTGTCATCCCAGAAACCGTGAGATTTCCGTCGACGGTGAGATCCTTGGCGATATGGACGTTTCCGTGCACATCCAAGAGTTCTGTGGGTGCGAGTGTTCCTATACCAACATTCCCCGATACGTAAGATATGTCCGAGGCGTTGGAGGTCTTCGTATAGAGCCATTTATCACCGTTATGCACCATGAGGTGTCGAATCTTATGGGATGCCCCTGATGTGGCGGAGAAACCCACGTAGCGTGAATCAAATTCTTGATAGTTTTCTGTGAATTTATGGGTCAAGACGACCTTACCCGCCAAGCTAATGGAGACCGCCCCTTGGAAATAGTTGATATTGACGTGTTGCCAATCTGGGGAACGAATGTTCGCCGAAGTTGTGGCGTGGACGGACCCCTGCCATCGAATATCGATTTGATTCCGGGTGTTATCAAACACGATCTTGTATCCACCATCATTCGCCGTATAGTCTGTGTGATTTGGTTCCGTTGTATTGAAAAGGCTATATGTAAGTACACCGCCTATTGTAGTTATGTGCATGTCAAATTCGGTATGCCATGCGTTTGGAAGCTGGAGAGGCCAATAGACCCATCCATCATTGAGATCGATGTAGCTCGCACCCACTGTCGTGTCTCGAGTCACACCGGTGGCTGAACGATACAAACTTCCTTGCTGGGGAATGAATGTCGTGTTTGCATCCTGATCATCGTAGAGAAGCACGTCGTTTCGGGAGACGGTGTTTAGGGCGGACGTAAAACCACCGGCTTGTTTAATGTCTATACTGGATACTCGCAGTACACCATTGATAATATCCAATACATTATTGTTTGAGTTTATAGACATTTCTATTATAAGGGGAGGAAAAAGTAATTAGGCATTTTCGAGGGCTGCAATTCTCGCTTCGAGTGCGTCATTTCTCGCCTTCTCGGCTTGGATTTCAGTATAAAGTTCTTGATTGGACTTGATGAGATATGCAATGAGTCCTTCGTATTCAAGTCCCGCACTTTTACTACCCCATGAAGAGTAATCGGGGTCATTCTGTGGGTCATCATCTGTGTATGGTTTAGTTTCCGTTGGTTCGGCGTCATCAGCAAGAGAAACCAAATGTCTCAACTCCGGTGCGTCGTAATACACGTCTTGAGCGATGAGACCAGATTCTATACGGGACACATTTGAAGTTGAACCTATATTTGGACCTTTGAGATATATTTGAGGCTTCAGTTTAAGGAGTGTTTCTGTAGCATTTTCAATGTACCTTTCTTCTGTTTTAATTCTATCATCACTGGTGACAACCACACCGCTCGCTAATTTCACACCCGCACCCGAATAATAATTAAGGTATAAGTCTTGTGAACCAGTAAAATTGGCTGCCGAATACACGTCGTAGTAGTGTGCGTTTGTCCATCTCCCCCACGAATAAGTACCGTGCGTCATAAGAAGAGAATCGCCACTCGAATTGGTACTTAATATATATCTTCCAGATGAAGCTCCCAGAAGACCAATACCGTTAAAGTCTCCGGCGGTTTTAATATCAAGAGGTACTCCGGGAGTGGTCGTTCCAATGCCTACTTGGTCATTGTAGAAAGTCATCGTCGGTGTCTGGGGGGTGAACTGACCCTTTTGTGAGTACCACAGTCCCATGGCTTGCTGCTCGTTGATGTACGTGTCGTACACCCGGAAGTTTGCGACCTTGCCATCCAAACCCTCACCAAAGCGGGCTACCACATCTAAGTCTTCTTGAGTACCATATATTTGCCACTCACCAATACACGCAAACGTAATTCCTGAATTTGTATTTTGTGCGTTCGTACTCGTTACGATGATAGCAAAATATTTATACAAATTACTCGAGTTTACGGTTATTGTGTATTGTTGTGTGAGTGTCGAAGGGGTAAATGTACCAAATGTAGCACCCGAAACTACACTATTCCACGTTGTGCCATCCTCCGATCCCCATATTTCACCAGTCTTAAAACATGAATATAATCCCTGATTACCATTAAGGGATTCTGGTCGTCCTTGAAGAATAAAGTGACTCACTCTTATTTTGTGAGGCATCTCTATCTGTAACCACTCACCATATGCACTACCTGTATGATGTTGTTTTTGTGGCGAAGCTGCATACGTTCCATTGACACTACTATACGTACCATTACCAGAAATCCATGCCCGACCGTATATAGTTCCCGCTGGATTAAAAGCTCCAAAATCCCTGAGTTCGAAATTAGGCGTTCCAATCGAATAATTACTACTCGCACTCGCCACATATCCCCGCTGTACCGGTCCGGTCATTTCAATGTGTGGATATTTCAGCACGGTCGACGACACAGGAAAGCGGGTCGTGTCGTTCTCTTTATGACCGTAGTATTGAATTTGGTTCAACCATAACCTAGTATTGGGTCCAACAATTTCTTGAACAAGTAATAATATATATTTATAAGCATTTTGATTTGTTATTCCAGTAACACGAGTATTTACACCAATACCACTCACTACAGTCCATGTGAGTGTTCCATCAAAACTTTTGATTACTTCCCAGTTTGAATCATCATTACTACCCAAAAATACACCCTTATATGGAACCCTGTCAGAAAACCGTCCAGATAGGTACACATAATCAACCTTCAATTTGTGGGGTAATTCTAATTTGTTCCAGTGGCCCGTATAGCTTACACCCCCTACTGTAAATGTATCGGGTGAATCAATTGGTGTAGATGGTGTACTATTAATGTCCCACGAGGGATCTCTTGTCATCCATGCGTTTATGGATGTGTCGTTGTCATTTGCATCATACGCTTTCCACGCTAATCTACCATCATTTGTGAATTCATTATTACTACTCACCGTGTACCCACCCTGCGAATATGTGGACATCGCAAAAGGTGGGTAGTCCCCAAACGTGTCTTGCACGGAAACATCCCCTAACTTTCTACCGTCGAGGTAGCATGTGCGGACACCCCCCACACCCTGTGTGGCGTACACGAGATTGTGCCACGTATTTGTCGACAGTAACTCATTGTCACCACCGTCTATCCATCCTAGGTGTCCCGTTTCGGTGAGTGAGATGGTGGTCTTGGCATCACCCTCATCCACCACAGTCCCGACGTGAAACAGGGTAGCGTTCGATGTCACATTCGCACAGTTGAACCACATGGACACAGAGTGTGGGTGTGTACCCTCCATCGCAAAGTCACCGGTGGACATCGTGACGTTCGAGGTCGAGAGGGACGAGAAGGACCAGGCGTTCCCAGAGAAACTCTCGCTGTTATCTGTGAGGGTGTGCCCCTCTCCAGAATAGTCTGTCGGGGTTGATCCCTCTTCTCCGTCGATGTACAACTTCAGATCCGTTGTATCCGGAAGGTTTAATTGGGATGTGTCATACGGTGTAGTAAAGAGTGTTTGCGTGGTGATCGTATTCATCGTGACATTCCCGTTAAAATCAACGTCGCCATCGACCGAGAAGTTTCCACCTACGACTGCATTCGAAGAAACGGTCAAACCCGTCGTCACATTAGAGAAAGTCAGTGTTTGGGTGGTGTCAATACCCACACCTGTGAGTTGAGAACCATCTCCAATAAACGAGTCTGCAGTCACATTACCGGTGACGACTGCATTCGAAGAAATGGCCAACCCCGTGGTCACATTGGACAAAGCCAATGTTTGTGTAGTGTCTATACCACCAGAAATACCCGTCAACTGAGAACCGTCGCCTATGAAGTAGTCCGCATTGACATTCCCTGTGACATCCAATTCGTAGGCCGGTGTCGTCGTGCCAATACCCACTCTACCCGTGGTCGTGTCCACGAAGAGGTTCCCCGTCCCCACTTCCACATTGGAACGGTAGTAGAGAGAATCGTCCCCGTCCGTCCAAAGGGAACTCACGAATGGCGCACCGCCTTGGTAGAACGACCCCGAGAGATTGATGTCTCCACCGACATCGAGTGTGTATTGTGGATCGGAGACACCTATGCCCACACTCCCTTGCGTGTACGCGATGTTCGATTCCCCTGTGTACACCCACTTTTCACCATTGACGATGCGAAGATTACGAATCTTCCGCCCATCCGTGGACGCTGAAGAGACATTGATGTATTCTCCGGTGGTGTAGGGTGTAGAGCGCTCGATGTCCTTGTAATAAAACTTTCGTAACCCATCGAGACTGATGGCGATCATGCCACGCTCGTAGTTAATCACAACCTTTTGCCAATTTTCCGTGGCCGTGAAGAGTCCTGTGACCGCGGCCTCCGTGAGGAGTGTGCTATCGTAGTAAAGACTGATTTTGTCGTTGTTATCATTGAACGTGAAAGAGTAGCCGTCTCCGCCAGTGTTTGTGGTGGTAAACACGTTTGTGTGGAGTGGTCCGGTGTTCGTCCCCGAACGAATATCCATCTCAAAGTCCATCACCCACGAATTGGGGAGTTTTTGACCCCAATATACGTAGCCATCGGCGACGTCGAGATATCCATTGACCGTGTCCCGAACTCCTGGGGTACTCGTGAACCCCGTGAACGTCGTTGTCGAAGCTTGATCATCGTAGATGAGCACACTGTTGGCTCTCGTGACATTGAGGGCGTTATCCACGCCCTGAATGTTAGAGACTTCCAATTTGCCTACACGTAATGTGGCGTTCTTAATATCTAAAGTACCCACGGGTGACTGTAAAGACATTTCTATTATAGGGGGAGGAAAAAGTAATTAGGTAATGTTCGACATTGAAAAAACGGGGTTAATTATTATAGTGTATTTCAACCCCCTTTCTACTATAATATTCACGTAAAGTTATAGGTTCCATATCCTTTGGCCACTGGACCTTTACTTCATTACACTTATTTATGTACTCTGTGACCTGTGTATCATTAGACTTGACGACACCATCTATGTAATCTTCCATTTTTGGGTAATCTTTGATTCTTAAGTCTTCGTACGTGAGAACTTCATTAAATATTTGTACACTCGAACCAGGTTCTGGTTTTTTCTCAACGTAAATCCATCTGTTGTTATCTATGTCAAACTTCTGTACCGTATTTTCTACTTTTGGTAAAAGATCCACTTCTGTATAGTTTGTCCAACCCTGATGAGTTGGGTCTAAAGCTTCGATGGAAGCAGAATACAAATACGTTCTCTCATTATATAAGTGTAACATGATATATATATTTACTGGTTATAATTTTTAAATGTATTGTTGACCATTGTCACCCAATCCATCCTTTGATCCATCCCTGTACACAACTTCTGTATATAAACCTCTTTGATAAGATGGATGTGTACCCCATCCATTATTATTATTATCTATTCGTATTCTTAAATATGGTGTACCTTGAACCGTAACTATATATTCTGGTGAAGGACTTGGAACATACACACCGAAACCACTAGTTCTTGAACTACCTCGGTAAGACGACGTAAAATGTCCAAATCTACCCTGATACTGAATTGCGGGCCTTCCGAGATATTTGTAAGTGCCGTTACTACTTTGTAAATAAATTTTAGGTTTGCGATCGTATATATTATCTGAACGATGGCCAATATAACCCAAATAAAAATCGGGGTAGCCGTATACACTTGGATCTTTTGGTGGGCATATAGGAACATAAATATTTGTATAGTTCGTACCTTGTTGCACGAGTGTCATCGCTTCACCATTCCAACTATCCGAATACCAACCAATTGTATTACCTCCATTCGACGCAAAATTTAAAGGTAGTGCCCTATGCTCAGTTAATCCATATGGATTTGCACGCATCGCTATACCACTCCAATATAACGTACCTCCATTGGTATTACCGTTTGCATAACAAAACCTCACCGTTATATTTCTGTTATATTTACTTTTATTATCCCTCATTTCCGAATATGAATATGATTCTACGATGTATTCCGGAATACTAAACATTTGCCATTCATGATACAGATGAGACAAAGAGATATCACCATTTGGACCCATCCACGATGATATAATGGTATCAACTGTTCCATTTCTTTCTGAATTTGATGAAGCTTGTAATCTGTATACTTGGGATCCATCCGAATTTGTTACGTATGCACAAACCAACGACCATCTATCATGAGTAATAAATTTTAAGAATAGTGCGTGAGAACACGTTTTACCATTTATATACTGAACAGGTAAAGATATTTGTGCGTAGTTTGTGGGACTCGCAAGATTTCCATCAGTATCTTGGCTAAGATTACCAGTATTAATCATATAACTCTCATTCCATTTACTGGTATAAAAATTTGAGTAATAAGCTGCACTACCCCCAGTTTGTAATCTTTTGAAACTTGAATCTGAATTATAGTAAAATGGTTCATTTTGTTGATTTAAGGTATTAACTATAGTATTAGTACTACCTTCCCACGTATACAAATCCTCACGCCCAATAACTCCATGCACCGGCATTAGTGGAAACTTTTGTACTTCGTCGATAATAACATCTTTTTCTATGAAAGCATCCCCTATGACGTGCAATTTTGCCTGTGGACTCGTCGTCCCGATGCCGACGTTGCCTGCAAAATAGGCCTTCTTTGAAGAGCAATCGATAGCAAATAAGTTAGTCCAACCATCGGTTTTTATACCAAATTCTTGGGTATTTGCTGTATGTATGGCTAAACCTTGTTTTCCAAATACACCTTTTGTGGAACCATGAACACCGATAGATGTGGTAGTAGCACCAAAACGTATTGCAAATAACTCATCGTCTGCAAACGTACTACTCGAACCAATTCGTATTCTCGGGGTATAACCAGATGCTTTAAGTATGTCTAATTTAACACCCGGGTTAGTTAATCCAATCCCGACGTTGCCAGCAGTATAGTAAATATCACTTCCAGTTGTACTCCAGACAGAAGAACCACCTCCACCACCCGTAAAAACCGTTCCATTTTGGTAAATATTACCAGTCAAGTTTATGTCACCCGTTACATCAAGATTATAGGCGGGTGTATTCGTGCCTATACCAACGTTAGATCCCACAGTCAAACCATACGCCATGGAGACGTTTCCACTGGAACTGTCCACCACCAATGTGGTGTTTCTCCAGTTGCCCCCATTTGTCGCCGGGTCACGCACGGTGATGTAGAAATCATCTCCATTGTTCCTACCAAACGCCGCACGAGACACCCCGTTATTCGCGAACGTGACCGTAGAAAAACCCCCATCCGTATCGTTAAGAAAAATGTCGGGTTCCACGGAATCTATGCGAAGAGCACCGACGCCGTCATTTAGAGAACTTGCCGTCAATTGAAGTGGCGGAACAGTCGTGCTATCACTTGAAAAAGAAAGTGTCTGCAAACCTTCTATGGCGCTCACATTCATGGTATTCACGTTCGCTGTGTCAACCTCTAAAGTACCTTGAATGCTCACCGAAAGGGGGTCATTTTCTAGCGTAATGGTCGTATCGTTCGCCCCACCTAAGGTGTACCCCATTTTCAAAATATCAGCACTTTCGTCGTAAAACACGGCGACGTTTGAATTCGATGCCCCGTGGCGGGTCATGATAATACCGAGGTCACCCGTATTTAGGTTATTTGACCCCAGTTCGAGAATCGGGTCGGACACAGTCATATTGACTGTGTTTGCAACGAGAAGGTCTCCCTGAACTCTAAGGTTTGATTCGAGGATCACATCACCTTCGAAAGTTTTTATACCCGTAAACGTATGTGTGCCACTCTCTATGCTTGTAATCCTCGTCACGTTCGACCCCAAATCCGTCTCAACTGTCCCAATACGGGTCACGTTCGACCCCAAATCAGTTTCGAGTGTCTCAATACGGGTCACGTTCGACCCCAAATCAGTTTCGAGTGTCTCGATGCGGGCCACGTTCGACCCCAAATCAGTTTCGAGTGTCTCGATGCGGGCCACGTTCGACCCCAATTCCGTTTCTAGGGTGTCAATACGGGCCACGTTCGACCCCAAATCAGTTTCGAGTGTCTCGATGCGGGCCACGTTCGACCCCAAATCCGTCTCAAGTGTCCCAATACGGGTCACGTTCGATGCAAAGTCACTCACATTCGAAGACTGGATTCCTGATAACGCAGAACCATCGCCTGCAAGTTTTCCCGTAGTACTAATGCTCCCAGTCACCACAAGTTTATTTTCGCCTGTATCATCTACAAATACATTTGATCCGATAGCAAGTGTATGTGTAGGATTGGTGTTAGAAATGCCCACATTTCCGGGAAATGTGGTTATGTTCGTGGACGCCATTAATATTAATATATAAAAGTTTTTACAATATCTGTACCTATGCTAATTGATTCTAACTGACCATCGGGTGCCGAAGACATGTATTCTACAAACAGGTCGCAGCCATAATTTGTTGCACCCACCGCCGAAGGTTCGAGTATAAGTTTGGTGGGTGTTTTCTGTATCGTCGCACTCCATGGTTTAGTATTTGTATTTCCGAAAAGGGATCCAGATCCCGTGGCGATGTTAAGAGAAGAAGTCGTACCATCTCTCGTACCACCCTGTGCATCAAACACCAAAGTACTTACTTCTTCATTTCCATGGGTTAATTGTGCCGTTATTTTCGCATAAAATACGTTGGATGCAAATGTCAAACCCACGTTTGAAAAGTTTGTGGGTACACTGACATTGCTGTATGCGTACGTTTTTCTGTTAAATCCACCACTGTGTGTGACAATACCACCCGTTGAAACTATCCCTACATTCGGGTTAGTGAATTGAACTGTACTGGTCGTGACATTCCCAACAGACGTTACTTGTTGTAGTGTGTATGAAGGTGTAATTTCTACCGATCCGAGCCACAAGTTATGTGCAGAAACGTTACCTTCAACAGTCACCACATTAGAATTTGTGTCTTCTACGTATAAATTTGAGCCGACAGTGAGATTTTTAGACCACACATTTCCGTCTACGTAAAGAACGTTTGAACCCACATCTTCAACCCAAAGATTGGAACCCACGTCGAGTGTATGTATCGGATTTGCGTTTGCTATACCTACATTAGAAGTTGTCACAAAGCCTGTGGATGGATTTGTAAACTGAACAGTGTTAGATGTAGTATTTCCTATACTTGTCACATAATCGAGTGCGTGTCCGGTCGCAAGAGTAATACTATCTAAAGTCATATTCACAGCCGCAACATTCCCAAGAACAGTGAGCACATTCGAACCCGCATCTTCAACCCAGAGATTGGAGCCTACGGCTAGTGTGTGTTGTGGATTGGTATTAGAAATACCAACATTTGAATCAACTTCGGTGATGTTATTGAGGCTTGTGGCCACACCCGTGAGCTGAGAACCGTCGCCAATGAACGAACCCGCTGTCACATTACCCGTAACAACAACATTGGAATCCGCCGTTAAACCCGTGGTCACGTTGGATAAGGCCAATGTTTGTGTCGCATCGATGCCACCAGAAATACCCGTCAAATTGGAACCGTCGCCAACGAAATAGTCAGCTGTCACATTCCCATCAACGACGACATTCGAAGAAACGGTCAGACCCGTTGTGGCATTTGAGAAAGTAATCGTATTCGCTCTAGATATTTCACCTCGAAGGACCGTCACATTTGATTGAAGTTCACTATCGGTCGCTACACCAGTAAGTGTTGTACCGTCTCCATAATAACTTCCGTGGACAACTATCATATTGTTTTGAGCACGTACATTGCCCAAGACATCTAATAAGAATACATTACTTGTAGTTGGGTCCTGTAAAACATGATCATCTGTTACGGTATTTTGTGTGTAACCCATTGAAAAACGATCCTCATCTCCGTGATGTATTAATCCGATGTTGTGACCCGGGTGTTCTATAATTATACCCGTATCCAAATCGTGACTCGGATTGTTATTGGCGATGCCAATAATTCTGTCTTCAATTATTACGTTATTTGAAGAAACAATGTAAGAATTACCCGTAACAAACAAATTACCGGTTATTTCAGTGTCACCGGAAATAATTATACTTCCGTTGTCTTTTCTTATTTGAGAATCTTCGAGAAAGTTGCCGGCACCAACAATTGGAAAATAGTTTGTGGTCAGACCTCCTATTGATACATTCTCTGTCGTTGTTAAACCCGTAACTTGTATAATATTAGACACAACATTTCCGGTATTTACAACTTGTTCAAGTGTCTGTAATTTTGTGAGCAGATTTTCGGGTGTAATCTTTTTCATGTCATTATTTGTTTCATTCACATATACATAATTTGGTGCCGAAGAAATGGGGGCGTTTGGAATATCATTTGAACGACCCACACCCGTCACGAAAACTACACCATTACTTGCATGAACTTTAATACAAATACCCACGTTTTGTATTTTATCATTTAAACCATATGGTTTCGTATTCATAATGTTACCTGCACTCGTGTTACTCACGTACACTGTTTGTCCTTCTGTGTATCCAGTGGTATTTATACCATCAACTTTACCATATGCAACTACAGCTCCTTCTTGTCCATCTAGGACATCTTCGTGAATTAAACCTATCGCCGGCATTGTTGTGCTGCTATCAGAGCGAGCAAGAGCCACATTTGCAACGTTTTGGTTATGTGAATCTACGATGTATACAGTATTACCACGATATAATGTACTACCTGTATCATTGTAGACTTTTATAAAATTATGCAAATTAAAATCATTAATCCAATTCGATCCGTCATACATGAGTAGTTGATCTGCTTGCGGTGGGCTAGTAATGACAACATTCGATAACTGGTCTAGTTTTAGACCCACACTAGACGATGGATCTGTTACAAATGCTGTTGTTGGATTTGTAAATTGGACGGTGTTAGATGTCACATTTCCATTATCAGTAATTTGTTGAAGATTTGAAGCTATATTGGACAAAAGTCCTCCATCACCTACTATATTTAGTGCGCTCAGTACACCCACATTCGCTGTACCGTGAACGTCTAAGTTATATTGAGGAGAGTTAGTCGCCACACCGATTTTATCCTGAACATTAATATTGTTCGTCAAAACCGTTGCATTCTCAATTATTAACTGTCCAGCGGGTGTCCCTATAGACATTTAATATATGAGGAGGTTTTTTATTAATGTGCTATTTTTATTGTAACAACTCTTCTATTTTAGCTTCAAGGCGTTCTTTGTCCTCTATAAGTTTTTGAATAGCTCCGTACATTGCGGCATATATCTGATCCGGATTCAAAAATTTCACATCATCTATACCATATTTATGATCAACTGTTGTGATTGCTTTTGGAATGACTTCTTCAACCTCTTGAGCAATCCAACCGACAACATTTTTATCTCGTGTATTTTCTACTTCGTCTTTCCAAGAAAAGCGTCTAAGTTTAAGGTTTTTAACCAAATCGTAGCATTTATCCAAATCGGCATCTACTATATTGTCTTTGAGTCTCATATCAGACGTTGTATCCCAACTACCACCACCAGTCTTAGCAGCCGTACCATTAACTTCGAGTGTAAATGATGTAGAGCTCGTACCAATACCCACGTTGGAAGTTGTATAGATCTTATCGGTCGTGAGGACCTTATAACTTGGCAACTCATACACACGGACGTGACCGGCGTCTGTACCTGTGCCGTCATTCCAATACGCCCCAATGGCCACAATAGAACCGTCCGAGGAAAGAGACACGGAATAACCAGACTGGTCACCTGATGCCTCCCCGGCGATGTCAGACCCTTTTTGGACCCAAGCTGAACCCAACCATTCGTAGATCCGGACGTCACCGGCGAGGCTTCCATTATACGGTGCCCCAATAGCCACAATGGAACCGTCTGAAGAAAGGGAGACAGACCAACCAAACCGGCCCCCACCATCAATGTCCGAACCCTTCTGAACCCAAGCCGAACCCGACCATTCGTAGATGCGGACGTGACTATTACCATACGCCCCAATGGCCACAATAGAACCGTCCGAGGAAAGGGACACGGAATAACCAAAACTGTCACCTGCTGCCTCACCATCAATGTCCGAACCCTTCTGAACCCAAGCCGAACCCGACCATTCGTAGATGCGGGCGTGACCGGCGTTCGAACCAGTTCCGTCATTATTCGGTGCCCCAATGGCGACGACCGAACCGTCGGAAGAAAGAGAGACGGAATTACCAGACAGGTCAGCTGCCGCCTCACCATCGATGTCCGAACCCTTCTGAGACCAGGCTGAACCAGACCATTCGTAGATGCGGACGTGACCACTATTAGAACCATTACCATCATTCCGGATCGCCCCGATGGCCACAATGGAACCGTCTGAAGAAAGGGACACGGAATAACCAGACTCGTCAGCCGCCGCCTCACCATCGATGTCCGAACCCTTCTGAACCCAAGCCGAACCAGACCATTCGTAGATACGGACGTGACCGGCGTTGCTGCCGGTGCCGTCATTATACGGTGCCCCAATAGCCACAATGGAACCGTCTGAGGAAAGAGAAACGGACGTACCGAGCCAGTCATATCCCGCTTCACCGTCGATGTCCGAACCCTTCTGAGACCAGGCTGAACCAGACCATTCGTAGATGCGGACGTGACCGGCGTTCGCACTAGTTCCGTCATTATACGGTGCCCCGATAGCCATAATGGAACCATCGGAAGAAAGGGAGACAGACCAAGCAGACCAATCATCCGCCGCCTCACCGTCGATGTCCGAACCCTTTTGCACCCAAACCGAACTAGGTGTCGTTGTTAAAACGGCGTCGTCGTTATAGTATATAGAACTCAAAATCTTGAGTTGATCCGTTGTCAAGGTGCCGTCGACAGAAGCGTTCGAAGAAACGGTCAGACCTGTTGTGGCATTGGATAAGGCCAATGTTTGGGTGGAATCGAGACCAGTGCCAGTTAGCTGAGAACCATCGCCAATGAATGATCCTGCAGTTACATTACCCGTGACTACTGCATTCGAAGAAACGGTCAGACCTGTTGTGGCATTGGACAAAGCCAATGTTTGGGTGGTATCAACCGTACCAGAAATGTTTGTGAGATTAGAACCGTCGCCGATGAAATAGTCGGCGTGGACATTACCCACGACATCCAAGTCGTAGGCCGGTGCACTGGTACCTATACCTACGTTGGATGTTGTATAGATCTTATCGGTCGTGAGAACCTTATAACTTGGCAACTCATACACACGGACGTGACCGGCGTCTGTACCTGTACCGTCATTCGAATATGCTCCGATTGCCACAATGGAACCGTCCGAGGAAAGGGACACGGAGCTGCCAGACAAGTCACCCGCCGCCTCGCCATCAATGTCCGAACCCTTCTGAACCCAAGCCGAACCGGACCATTCGTAGATGCGGACGTGACCGGCGCTCGAACCTGTACCATCATTACCCATCGCCCCAATAGCCACAACGGAACCGTCTGAAGAAAGGGAGACAGACCGACCAGAATTGTCATACGCCGCCTCACCGTCGATGTCCGAACCCTTCTGGACCCAAGCCGAACCAGACCATTCGTATATGCGGACGTGACCAGTGTACGAACCTGTACCATCATTACCCACCGCCCCAATAGCCACAACGGAACCGTCTGAAGAAAGGGAGACAGAATAACCAGACTGGTCATCCCCCGCCTCGCCATCAATGTCTGAACCCTTCTGGACCCAAGCCGAACCAGACCATTCGTATATGCGGACGTGACCAGTGTTCGAACCTGCACTACCGTTATTATAAATCGCCCCAATAGCCACAATGGAACCGTCTGAAGAAAGCGAGACGGACGAACCAAACCGGTCATCCGCCGCCTCACCATCGATGTCAGACCCCTTTTGGACCCATGCCGAACCCGACCATTCGTAGATTCGGACGTGACCGGCGTTCGTACCATTACCATCATTCAAATTTGCTCCGATTGCCACAGTGGAACCGTCGGAAGAAAGCGAGACGGACGAACCAAACCGGTCATCCGCCGCCTCACCATCGATGTCCGAACCCTTCTGAACCCAAGCCGAACCAGACCACTCGTAGATGCGGACGTGACCGGCGTTCGAACCATTGCCGTCATTATAATACGCCCCAATGGCGACGATGGAACCGTCCGAGGAAAGGGACACGGAGTAGCCAGACCTATCATCCGCCGCCTCACCGTCGATGTCCCCTCCTAGTTGCACCCAAGCCGAACCAGACCATTCGTAGATGCGGACGTGACCGGCGTTCGAACCATTACCGTCATTCCAGTACGCCCCAATGGCCACAATGGAACCGTCGGAAGAAAGAGACACGGAGTAGCCAGACTGGTCACTCGCCGCCTCACCGTCGATGTCCGAACCCTTTTGCACCCAATCCGAACCAGGTGTCGTCGTTAAAACGGCGTCATCGTTGTGATATATAGAACTCAAAATCTTGAGTTGATCCGTTGTCAAAGTGCCGTCAACAGAAGCGTTCGAAGAAACGGTCAGACCTGTTGTGGCATTGGACAAAGCCAATGTTTGGGTGGTGTCTATACCACCAGAAATACCTGTCAAATTGGAACCGTCGCCAACGAAATAGTCAGCTGTCACATTCCCATCAACGACGACATTCGAAGAAACGGCCAGACCTGTTGTGACATTGGACAAAGCCAATGTTTGTGTCGTGTCTAAACTCCCCGTCCACACATAATCACTCCCCGTCCATGACAAGACCTGTCCACCAGCCGCACCACTCGTATTTAAATGAATGTCAACCCTTTCATCCGTATAGTATAGGTTTGAACTTCCTTCTGGGACGTCGTCGGTTGAACTGCGCTCTTTCAAAATATGTATTGTATTTCCCATAGAACTATGGAAACTGCATCGGTAATAAAGCTCATCAGGAGCGTCCATAGGAACAGTAAATGTAGTTATACCAGTGCCGTTATCAACTACACCCGAAGTAAAGTTTGTTCCATTAATACCAGTGCGTATCTTAAATGGGTGTGACGAGTAATTTGAACTATTGTCAAAAATATACCTAAAACCTCTCATAAGACGAAGAACTGGATCATTTGTTGGATTGTCAAAACCAGGACCTTCAAATATATAATCACTTGTTCCGTTTACATCTAGTGTATACACACGTTGATTTTCTATGTTAGAAAGAAGCCCACCGTCTCCCAAGAAAACTGAAGCTGTCACATTCCCATCAACGACGACATTCGAAGAAACGGTCAGACCCGTTGTGGCATTGGACAAAGCCAAGGTTTGTGTCGTGTCGATACCACCAGAAATACCCGTCAAATTGGAACCATCACCAACGAAATAGTCAGCTGTCACATTCCCATCAACGACGACATTCGAAGAAACGGTCAGACCCGTTGTGGCATTGGACAAAGCCAATGTTTGTGTCGTGTCGATACCACCAGAAATACCCGTCAAATTGGAACCATCGCCAACGAAATAGTCAGCTGTCACATTCCCATCAACGACGACATTCGAAGAAACGGACAGACCCGTTGTGGCATTGGACAAAGCCAATGTTTGTGTCGTGTCGATACCACCAGAAA
>Ga0209771_1000017_pt1 | contig 79563 bp, 46 predicted proteins | sample SaaInl59LU_5_DNA_FD_184639 | JGI IMG/M metagenome (GOLD analysis project Ga0209771, IMG submission 184639) | Marine microbial communities from expanding oxygen minimum zones in the Saanich Inlet - ESP_59LU_5_DNA (SPAdes) (version 2) | ecosystem: Environmental > Aquatic > Marine > Intertidal zone... | reverse complement strand
ATATTACCGGAGAATAAACGCAAGGTTGATTTGGATTTTTTTGTTAATGGTAGCTCTTGTTCAGGTTGCCGTTGGGCAGGAATCAGTCCAAACACCTACAAAAGACGAAGTTTTGAACACTTTAAAGGAACAACATCCCCGTCTGATTTCAGTAGAAAGGGTGGAAAAAATTACGCAGGCGATTCAAGAAAATGAACTCGCAGAAGAAATCTGGTTATCCAATCTGGAATTTGTCGAAGAATTAATGGATAAAAAACCAGTGATTTACGAAAAACCAGATGGCCGAAGATTACTCAGCGTAAGCCGTGAAGCACTTGAACGCATACGTTCCTTAGCCTTAAGTTATCTGATTTTGGGTGAAAAAAAATATGCCGAGCGGGCATGGCATGAACTCAAAGCGGTAGCTTCATTCAGCGATTGGAATCCATCGCACTTCCTTGATTGTGCAGAAATGACACACGCTGTTGCCATTGGTTACGATTGGCTTTACGATTTCTGGAATGCAGAACAAAGAAAAATTATGGAGGATGCAATCCTTCAAAAAGGTTTGGGGCCTGCGCTGGAAGTATATAGCACAGAAGAGGGTTGGCATACCGGAAACATTAACTGGAACCAGGTATGTAATGGCGGTATTTCTATAGGTGCACTAGCTATTGCTGAGCATATTCCTGATGTTGCCTCAGAAATTTTGAGTACTGCTATTGAAAGCGTGCTGTTGCCTATGAAGGATTATGAACCGGATGGTGGTGGCTATGAAGGACCTACATATTGGGATTATGGCAGCCGCTATAACGTACTCTTCATGGATGCGTTGGACAATAGTTTAGGCACCGACTTTGGATTGAGCTCGATGGAAGGGTTTCGCCGTAGCGGGGATTTTCAAATTCACTTATCCGGAACTGACCTTTGGTGTTTTAATTTTAGTGATAGTGATCTCAAAAGAATGTCAACTGCACAACATTTCTGGATGGGAAAAAAGTATGACGAACAGCGTTATTCCGGGTTTAGGTATATGGCACTCCAAAGAGGTGTCCAAGGAAATCTTATGGATTTGTTGTGGTTTGATGATCGTTTCAAAGACTTTGATTTGAATAGTATGTCTTTAGATAAACATTTTCGTGTAGCTGAGATAATTACCATGCGTGATTCCTGGGATAACGGAAAAGGCTTTGTTGTTGCAATGAAAGGTGGGTCAAGTACCCGAGTTCACAGTCATATGGATTTAGGATCGTTTATTCTTGAATACGATGGTGTACGCTGGTTTACTGACTTTGGAAAGGATGCACAAACCTATCAGCGTCATATAAACAAAGCAGGTCGTTGGGATTTTTACAGAACACGTGCTGAAGGGCACAACACCTTGGTCGTTAATCCTGAATTTAGGGGCAGTCAGAAAAGAACAGCGAATGGAATTGCTGAATTTATAAAGTTTAAATCTGGCAAAGAATCTGCTATGGCCGTATTGGATGTTTCAAAATCCTATTATAATGACGTATTATTTAAACGAACTTTTACACTAAACAGAGGAATAGAATTTAGGATTGCAGATGAAATAGAATGCAAAGAGCCTTCCGAACTGTTCTTGTTTTACCATACAAAAGCCGAAATAGAACTCACTAAAAATAATCGCCAGGCAATTCTTAAACAGGATGGAAAATCTATAGTGGTAGACTTGGTTAAGCCTTTAGAAGCTCAGTTTGAGGTTTTGCCTGCCGAACCGATGCCTGAGTCACCAATCCTGCCATTTCAGGAAAAGAATGAAGGAACTAGAAAGCTGTCGATTCATTTTGTAGATGCCGAAGACATTAACGTTGAGATTACTATAAATAAAGGTATTTAACGGAAACTGAGTCGATCATTACTAATTTTACGTTATGCAAGTTTGATTCTGTGTAGAATTCCATAAAAACAATACAAACGATGATACAATCCCGATTTTCCAGCTTGACAAAAATTAGAGTCAAAGAAGTTCTAGTGTTAACTTTTTCTGCTTTGCTGTTTATTTCTTGTAAGCAAGAACAGCCAATAAATACTGCATTGAAGCAAAAACAAGATATTGTTCCCGCATTAAATGCGTATTCTTTTGCAGATTTACTCAGAGCCAAGAGTCAGCGAAGTGATGAACAGGTATACACTTTGTTTAATTTACTAGATTGGTGTGCTTCAAAAGAAATCATGGCATTAGACCCAACAGCTTATTTTTTTCCGACCTATCCAGAAGTTCCTTCCGATGAATACCTTGAGCGTTTTAAAAACCGTGCAAACGATCTGGGGATTCTTATTTCGGGAACAGGCATTAGAAATAACTTTGCCTCTCCAGATTCAGTAGTAAGAAAGGAAGGAGTAGACTTAGCCAAAGCTTGGATTGTCGCAGCTTCAAAGATAGGAGCACCCGTTGTTCGGGTTTTTGCAGGAGCGATTCCAGAAGGTTACGAAGAAAATTGGGAAGTACCAGCGCAATGGATGATTGATTGCTATAAAGAATTACTTCCGGTAGCGGAACAATACGGTGTTAAAATAGGTATTCAGAATCACGGCGAAATGTTGCAAACCGCGGAGCAATGTATTTATATCATGAAAGCACTTGATTCAGAATGGGCGGGTATCATCGTTGATACCGGAAATTTTAAAACACCGGATCCTTATAAGGATATCGCTGAAGTTGTTCCTTATGCAATAAATTGGCAGGTGAAAGAAAGTCCGTTCGGTCTTGGTTCGGAAATCAAGACAGACTACAATAAACTAATAGAAATTATCAGAGCAGGAGGTTATACAGGATACCTGCCTGTAGAAACCTTATATGTTAAGGGTAAACCTTATGATCCCTTTGCATTGGCATCAGGTATGATTGCTGAATTACGCATTGCGCTTTAACTTAAACAGCACTAGAATTTAAAACTATGAAAAACACAATTAAGACCGGAATACTATCCTTTGGGATGTCCGGTAGTTTATTTCATGCTCCTTTTCTTAGGTGCCATTCCGGGTTTGAATTTTCTGCAGTAGTAGAAAGATCTAAAAAAAAGGTTTGCTTAGATTACCAAAATGTAAAAAGTTATAATTCCGTTAATGAACTTTTACTGGACGAATCTATCGAACTTGTAATTGTAAATACACCAAATGACACACATTTTGAATTCGCTTTAAAGGCAATTAAGGCCAATAAGCATGTATTAATTGATAAACCTTTTACCACGACGGCCGCTGAGGCAAAACAACTATTTAAAGCGGCAAAAAAGAAGGGTGTATTCTTATTACCCTATCAAAACCGAAGGTATGATTCCGATTTTCTCTCGGTGAAAGAAGTTGTTGAATCTGGCAAACTTGGAAACTTGGTCGAGGTTCATTTTAGATACGATAGATTTAGAAACGCTGTTGTTCAAAATAGCTGGAAAGAAGACCCTATACCCGGAAACGGAGTGATTTACAATTTAGGTGCGCATGTTATAGATGGAATAATTTCATTATTTGGATTACCCTTAAAATGGTCAAAATATTCATCATCTGTTCGTCCTGAAACTCAAGTAAATGATTATGAACATGTTCATTTACAATATCCTAATAACTTGCAAGTATTTGTAACCATTAGTTTGTTGGTTGCGGATCCACAGCCGGCATTTGTTCTAAGTGGCACATTGGGAACCTTTAAAAAAAATAGAACCGATGTTCAGGAAAATCAATTAAATGAGGGAATGCAACCTGATAATTCATTGTTTGGTATAGAATTACCTAAAAGTGAAGGGATAATAACCACTATAGCTGCCAATGGATTAAAAACACAAGAGAAAATCACCGCACCAAAAGCAAGTTATATGAATGTCTTTGAAGATGTTTATCAAACCTTAAGAATGGGTAAGGGGTATCCGGTAACGGAAGAACAAATAATAGCACAATTGGAAATATTGGAACAGTAAATTAGGATACCAGTACCATCGATACAGGTTATCAAGCTTTCAGCTGACGTATCGAAATTACTCGTTTTCCGACTAACGAAATACATAAGAATAATGAAAAAAATTAGTTCAATTTTACTTTGCTTATGCTGTTTTTCAGCTTTATGGGCACAAAACGGCATTCAGCCTGGGCAAGAAAAAACGTTGGGAGACTCCATTTCAAATCCTGCAATCAATAAAACTTTAGATGAAATAAACAATCGGTTTCAACACACTGATGTCTCTCTTATTGAGTGGCCAGATGCGCTGCAAAAGAAAATGGGAAAACTAAAGAAGATTGCATTCATTGCTTTTCCTGTGAAGAAACCCTCTGAAAAATTACCGCTACTTATTTCCTTGCATGGCGGAGGGGGCAAAGAAATGCCCCTAGAGCAACAGCTTGCCCGATCCGCAAAGGTGAAAGGCCTAAGATTAGTGGAACTAGCCAAAAAAGATTTGATACTATTGGAGCCGAATTCGGCTGAGGATTGGAATGTTACCTCGCTGAACGCAATGCTCGATTACGTTTTGGAAAACTATAAGGCGATTGATGCAAACCGTGTTTATGTCATGGGGCATAGCATGGGCGGTCGGGGCACGTGGAATTGGATAAATGAATCATCAGATCGTTTTGCAGCGGCAGCGCCCGCTGGTTTCTCGGCTGGTGATACCGGTAATCCAGAACGCTTGGTAAACTTACCAATTTGGGGAATGGCCGGCGGAGACGACGGAGATAGGGCAACGGGCATCAAAAAGATGGTGGAACGCTTAAGGGCGGCCGGGAACAAGAATGTAAAGCATACAGAATTTCCCGGAGCGAATCATGCTGCAGGAAACGCGGCTGTTTTCAGTTCGGTGGAACTGGTTGATTGGATGCTTGGATTTTCTAGCGGTAGGCACTGAAATAACCTCGCACTAATTAAGTGAATTACCCAGAGGTATTCCCATAAGCATCTATTGAAGATAGATTTACGACACATGAAACACTAAAGCAACTAACGAATACTATAATGCAAAATCGAAGAAAATTTATTAAAAACTCGTCCATGGCGACTATCGGACTTACATCCGGTTTGCAGGCATCTGCTATGTCTTTGAAATCGGTCATAGGAGCCAACGAAAAAATCCGGATGGGGTTTATCGGCTTGGGCAATCGCGGCACTTTATTATTGAACTGGTTCATGGAGAATGACGATGTTGAAGTGGTCGCCCTATGCGATGTTTACGAACCCTACACCCTTCGCGACCGTTCAAAAGTAGCGGAGCGCTATCTGGAAATCGGGAAAGTTCCAAAAATGGGAGAAGAATTCAGTTCGAAGATAAAACGGTATACTGATTTTCGAAAATTGCTCGAACAAAAGGATATTGATGCCGTATGTATTGCCACTCCGGACCACTGGCATGCCCTGCAGACGATTGCCGCTTTAGAGGCAGGCAAACATGTGTATGTAGAAAAGCCATTGACCATAACCATCCAAGAAGGCAGGGCTATGGTCAATGCGCATAAAAAATCGGGCAAGGTCTGTGCCGTAGGATTGAATCGTAGGGGGTCTTCCATTTACCAGCATTTATCCAAAGAAGTCCAGGGCGGAATTATAGGCAAAGTCACCACGGCCCGTGCGCAACGCACCAGCAATATGTACCCCAACGGTATTGGTATGCTTCAACCAGAAGAACCACCAAAAGATTTTGACTGGAACATGTGGCTGGGGCCAAGAGCGTTTCGTCCGTATCAATATAACATCGCTCCCTATTTTTTCCGTTGGTGGAAAGAATACTCATCACAAATGGGGAATTGGGGCGTGCATTACATGGATGTAATCCGTTGGTTATTGAATGAAGAGGCTCCCGTAGCCATCACCGCCACTGGAGGAAATTTTGCCGTTCAAGACGACCGTACTATTCCCGATACCATGGAAGTGCTCTTTGAGATGCCTTCCAAATCCATAATAAAGTTCAGTATTCATGAGGCCAACGCAGGTGGCGGTATTTCTGGAGGCGAAATTGAATTACATGGAACAAAAGGAAACTTGATTGCCGACCAAAATGGCTATTCCATTTCTTCGGCAAAACCCGGACAGTTCCAAACTTGGGATACCTTGGTAGAACCCATGGAAAAGAAGTTGGAGGGAGGTACCGAGTTTGGGGATTTAGGTAGTAAAGAGAATTCTACGGGCAACCTCATCCGTAATTTTTTAGATTGTATCAAAGATGGTGGAGCACCACTTTGTTCGTTGGAAGAGGGCCATCGCTCCACGAGCTTTGCCCATTTGGCCAATATTTCATTGGAGTTGGGACAGCGTATTGAATGGGATGCGGTCAATGAGCGCATAACCAACAGTGACAAGGCCAACGATTACCTGCATTATGAATATAGAGCTCCTTGGAAACTTTAAATCAATAAGGTCATGACGAATCAAAGAAGAAAATTCATAAAACAAACAGCCCTTGCAGCAGCCGCTGTTCCCTTTTCAAATGTTCTTGCCGCATCCAAAAAAGCACCAAAGTCAAAACCGTATCCTATCAATTTCTTTACCAAACCACTCGATAAATATGGGCCTGATTTCTTTATGGACACCCTAAAAATGGCAGGAATCGACGGACTGGATTTGACCGTTAGGCCAAAAGGTTGCGTGCTGCCAGAGCAGGTAGAAAACGATTTGCCTAAAATTATAGAAATGGCAAAGCAAAAAGGACTGACCGTTGAGATGATGGTAAGCAACATCACCAAGGCAGATGACCCATTGGCAGAAAAAGTATTATCCGCCGCCGCCAAAAACGGGGTTAGCCATTATCGATTGGGATATTATAAGTATGATAAAGCCTTGGGTGTTCGCCCTTCTATTGAAAAGATAAAAAGCGAAATGCAAGCGCTTACCGAATTGAACAAAAGTGTAGGAATACAAGGAGGGTATCAAAACCACGCGGGAAACTGGTTCGGAGCCGCAATGTGGGATTTAGCCGAAGTGCTTAAAGATATTCCTAAAACCTACATGAGCAGTCAGTTCGATATTCGACATGCGGTTTGCGAAGGCAATAGATCGTGGGTAACGGCTATGCAACTATTGGCAGAAAAAATAGGTTCGCTTGCGATAAAAGATTTTACTTGGGACGTTAACGGAGGGCGATCAAAAGTTAAGAAACTTCCCCTTGGCGAGGGCATCGTCGATTTCGATGTATTTTTTAAAAACCTAAAGACCTTTGGCGTTGTTGCACCGATAACACTTCATGTGGAGCATGCTTTATTAAATAGCGAAGAAGAAAGTTTACCCCTATTGGAACAACAGAAAATTTTGGTTTCAAAGCTTAAATCGGATGTGGATTTTATCCGTCAGAAACTTGTAGAACATCAATTAAACTAAACGCATGGAACATAACTCAAGAAGGACATTTATCAAAAACGGACTACTGGCATCAGGAGCCATGGCCGTTGGTCATCCCGGAAATCTATTTGCCAATTCAAAAGAACAAACATTGAAAAACATAACCATCAAAACCGTAGATTCTAATTTTGAACGAGAACCGCTCATCCGTCCCTTTGGGTTTAAAGGAGGGTATATGTCAGAAATCTGGCAAACCATCAGCTATCTTGAAAGTACCTCGGGACAGCATCAAATAGGTCTCTGCACCCAAAACGTGCTTTGGTCCGATGCCAAGGTTTTTGCCAATAATTCAGAAAGCGCCGGTAATGCGCTCATGTATGCCATCACGGAACGGGCACAACAAATGATAAAAGGGCAAAGTTTTGCAAGTCCGGTAGATTTGCTTGATGAAATTCTTCCTGAAGTGTATGCATATGCCAAGAAAGTAACTTCCAATCCAAATTTGAGAAAGACCTTTGCTTTGAATGCCTTGGTCGGTGTTGATAATGCGCTATGGCTTTTGTATGCCCAAGAAAACGGATTCAAGACTTTCGATGAAATGATTCCGAAGGCGTATAAACCGTCCCTTTCCCACAATCATAAAAAAGCAGCGGCCATTCCTTTAATGGCATATACGATTCCTATCGATGAGATTAAGTCAACCGTGGACGAGGGTTATTTTTTTATGAAGATAAAAATTGGGCAGCCGGGCACACAAGCCGAAATGCTCGAAAAGGACAAAGCCAGATTATCGGCCATTCATAAAACGATTGGGGATGTACGAACACCTTATTCCAAAAATGGAAAATTGCCCTATTATTTTGATGCCAATGGACGCTATGAGAAGAAAGAAACCTTACTGCAACTTTTACACCATGCCAAAAAAATAGGTGCTTTTGACCAGATTGCCATTATTGAAGAACCTTTTGCGGAGGAGTTGGAATTCGATGTTTCCGATATTCCGGTACGATTGGCGGCTGATGAAAGTGCCCACACCGATGAAGACGCCATTAAGCGAATGGAAATGGGCTATAAGGCCATAGCGCTGAAGGCTATAGCAAAAACCTTAAGTATGACCATGAAAATCGCCCAAGCCGCCCATGAACGCGATATTCCCTGTTTCTGTGCTGACCTAACAGTCAACCCGATATTGGTCGAGTGGAACAAAAATGTGGCAGCACGGCTAAAGCCGTTTCCGGGAATGGGAAATCTAGGGCTTATTGAAAGTAATGGCCATCAAAACTATAAAAACTGGAAAACCATGTTAGGATATCACCCACACCAGAATGCCGCTTGGGTAAGCGCAAAAAATGGGGTTTACGAGTTAAACGATGATTTCTATGCAAAAAGTGGCGGAATTTTTGACCGCTCGGAACACTATGAAACCATGTTTGCAAAACCATAGTTAAGGTTGAAAATTGTTGCATTAGCTATTTCCTTTGGTAGGTTCTTGAAAACCGGATATTCCAATAAGTTCTTTGCAACTTAACTTCTAGAGAAAAAGAGGACAGTCACGTCTTTTAAGCCCCAAGCTTGAAGAATGGTTTTTAGGCTCTTTTTTAACGTGTTTCCCAAAATTAATTTAACAAGTTATTCTTCTCATTAGGAAAAACAAGCGATGGATTAAACTGTTTTACGTCTTCGAAATCCATAGTTCCATAACAAATTAGAATAAGCACATGGCAAACGAATTTGCAGTTATCAAATTCTTTAAATAACAAGAGAGAATCGTATGGAAATAGGACAATCTTTACTCAACATCTAATACTATATTGGTATCTTAAACTCGCTGCTAGAGCTTTTCAATCTCAAAATAAACACAAAAACGTATGAAGAAATTACTCGTTTTAACCCTAATGGTATCTTGTCTATCGATGGGAATGACAACTAAAAAAGCACTCCCCATCTTGGGAATAGCCCATGTGGCGTTTCAGGTCTCAAACTTGGAGCAATCGCGTGCCTTTTATATAGATTTCTATGGATTCGAATTCGCCTTTGCGGCGAATGAGAATCAGGAAGCTTGGTATTTAAAAATCAACGACGACCAGTTCGTGAAGTTGGTCTCAAAGCCCGGAAGAACGGATGACAATCGGTTGGTGGAAATCGCGTTTCAGGTTTCGGACATCGAAACTACTGTCGCGATACTCCGAGAAAGAGGGCTCGATCCGACACCCGTTGAAAAAAAACCGGATGGCACCTTGGCGAGTGGTCTCGTAGATCTCAACGGACATCACTTGGTTTTTGTTGAATATACCTCCGGTTCCAAGCAGGCGCTATCGCGAGGCAAGCATCTAGGAACGAGGCGGATTTCCGATCGTTTGCTCCATGTGGGTATCACAATTACGGATGAAGAGTCGGCCAACAAATTATATAGAGATGCTTTAGGCTTTAAGGAGATTAGGCGCGAACCGGCTAAGGAAGGTGGTCCATATGGTTGGGTGAATATGCAGCTGCCAGGAGATCGAGGCGACTATGTTGAGCTTATACTTATAAACGATATGAAACTTAATAGAAAGCAAATGGGAACAATGCATCATATGTGCATTATGACTGATGATACGCGAAAGGCCCATCGCGATATGTTATTTAATGGTTTGCCCGATCTTGAACGCTACAAGCCGATGATTGGTCGCAGTAAGCGCTGGCTGTGTAATGTGCACGATCTCGATGGTACACGTGTTGAATTAATGGAATCAAAAGAAGTGGTAAAAAAATGATAAAGAGGTAAGGTAGCAACAGAATCATGGAACTATATTCGACGTAAAAGTTGTGCGTTTGGCTCTCGCTATAGCCAAGAACGATCTAGCTCGTAAAAAACTAAAATCGGTGAAAGAAAACCGTATCGCTCGTCAAATAGAACCGGAAGGATTTCAGCCCATGGAGCTAAGTCGCACCAAGTCGTTTGACTACTCCTAAATGAATTTGGAGGGACTCACTGAGTTAGCGACGCTTGGCGAGTGGGTCGGGGTGGATTTATGACCTACGAGACGGCAGATGGACGCAGCATACGACAAGCGTTGGAGTTCCTTAGGCCTTAGTCGAGAAAGTACCCGAAAGATGGTTTCCTCGGGTTTGGCACTACAAGCAGATTGTTCCCTTTTTGCCAGAGATTCCCGCTCCTGCATTTCGTATGACGAGCATAGGATATCTGGATGAAGAATTTTGGATGAACACGCCTTTGAAAAGCTTATCCAATAAAGAAAATTAAATTAACTAGATTTTGACAGATTTCTTGGAGCATGGGAAATAACTCGAATTGATAACAATGGTAAAAGCTCTATTCAGCTTATTTTTAGAATTTATATGAAGGTAAAGTAGCTATTATGAAATACTTGAATAACATATTTATATTTTGTCTTCTTATATTGACTACAACCTCCTGTCATCAGGAAAAAAATATTCTATTATTTGATGGACAAACATTATCTGGATGGGAGGGGTCAAGCAGCGCTTTTAGACTAGAGAATGGCACCATAGTTGGAGGAAGCCTGGAAAAAGGGTTAGAAGAGAGCTTCTATTTGTGTACAACGGAAGAATATTCAGACTTTGAACTCACACTAGCTGTTAAACTTAGTCATAATAGCTCTATGGCAAATGCAGGTGTGAGCTTTAGAGCTGAAAGGGTGAAGGGTTCAAACGAAGTGGCATCTTATCAAGCAGATATTGGTTATACTAACCCAAAAGCAGTTGTTCGTTTTTCAGACCATACTCCAGCAGACATGAATACCTCTTTTTCGCTTTGGGGCGCCCTAATTGACGAGTGTAGAGTTGATGTTTCAAGATATCCGGATCCAGAATTTTTCCCAGCGGTTATTCTGAAAATGCCTGAAAGAGAATTAATCCATAAAATAGTAAAACCTGATGATTGGAATCAGATTCAAGTATTAGCTAATAGAAATGAAATTGAAATTAAAATCAATGGTATTACAACTGCAAAATTTACAGAAAATGGTGAAGCAGCTTCCAAGGGGTATATATGCCTTCAAGCCCACCAAGGAGAACCGTACGAAATCCATTATAAAGACATAAGACTCAGAAAAATAGATTAGGGTTTATGATTGAGAAAACCATTTGTCAACACAACCTCCTATAAACAATACGGGCTTTGTGTTTATTTGCAGGGTTCTAATATTTTTAGAAAGTCCGCAAAATCTCTCGGCTTTTGCTTTTAAACGGGGACAAAGAAAAAAAACAAAACCAAAGGATTTCGCTATGTGAGTGGTGGAAAGCGAACGTTAGATTGCTCCCAAACATACGAGTTCAACCGTTGCCATCTATTTGCAGGTATCGCTGCCTCTGTTTTACATGTTATTTCCGGTCCGGACCATTTGGCGGACTTTACGCCCTTGGCTATTGAAACCAGACGAAAAGTCTGGAAGATTGGTTTGTTCTGGGTTTTGGGCATTTAGCGGGAATACTCTTACTCCGTGTTTTTGATGTGATTTTTTTTAGAATCACAGGAACTTTCAAATCAATACTTAAAATTCAAAAAACCAAACAAACCGGTTGCGAAATAGATGCTTGATTTTCAGAATACGTCAACATGCCAGATTTTTTATCAACTTTAAAAACGACGATATTATTCGATTTTCTATTGGCTACCAAAAGAAATTCACCATCGGGGGATAACGTGAAATTACGGGGCCAATCCCCTTGTACCGGCTCATTGCGCAATAAACTTAGTTTTCCTTCTTCCGTTACAGAAAAAATCGCAATGCTATTGTGGCCACGGTTCGAAGCGTATAAAAACCGACCGTCATTACTTAGACGAATATCGGCACACGAATTTTTATCCTTAAAATCTGGTGGAAGGGTACTTTGCTTATCGATTCTGGTAAATGTTCCTGTTTCTTTATCTACTCTTGCAGATACCACCGAACTTGAAAGTTCGTTGATCATAAATACTTGGTTTTTATTAGGATGTGAAATTAATAGCCGTGGCCCATCACCGGGATCAGCGGCAAAAGCCACTTGTGGTACTTGCAAGTTTCCTTCGGAATCAATAGGATATTGCAGTACCTTATCGATACCCAAGTCAGAGATATATAGAAACCGGCCAGAAGCATCGAATAGGGCGCAGTGCGCACGTGGAGATTCTTGATTGGGCAGAATCGGCCCGGTACCCGAATGTTGCCTTGTTTGGGTTCCCCCAGAAATAGCCCCATTTGAATCTAGAGGGTATACCGCAATATTGCCAGAACTATAATTAGCGACCGCAAGCAGATTTTCGGCTTCGTTCAAGACGACGTTACAAGGGCCTTCCCCTTCAACAAGATGAGTGCTTTGAAGATTTAAGGCTGTTCGGTCCTCATTCCATTTGTAAATTGCAGTAGTTGCGGGATCCGGTCGGTTTACCGAATACACTGTAGATCGATCTTTAGAAATACAAAGAAAAGTCGGACTCGTCTGTTCAGCCAAAAGTATTTTATCGCTCAGTGTTCCGGTAGCAGGGTTAAAATTGTATTTATAGATGCCCTTACTTTCTTCATCACTATAGGTGCCAACCAAAAGTTCGATGGTGCTCTCAACTTGTTCTCCTTCCATCTCGGATACAGCTTCAGAACGTTGGTTTTTTTTGGTGTCCTTTTTACAGGCCATGGCCAAAATTAGGAGCGTGTAGATTAATGTGTTTCTGATCAACTTTATTTCTGTTTTCATACTTATATACTTAAAACCATTTATTGAATCAATCGTCTGCGTTGGTTATTTTTAAAAGGTTTGTAAACGGTTACAGATTCTTCATCGATAAGATACAAAAAAATAGGCTCTGATTGTCAGGGCCTTTCATTTTTATGGATAGCATTACGGCGGTTATCAAGGCAAAGAGCATATCCCTTACGAATAAAAAGAAAGACCGCATATCCATCTATCTAAACCCACATTACCCTGAAGTAAAGGTCAAAAATAATGGGAAGACAGATGGTGGCAATACGAAAAAGATAAATGTTGTTCAAAACAAGCCTTACCGCCTTAATCAGGTAGTCCAAAATAGCACCTCCGATTTTGAATACGACCCCAGTATTACGTATTTGGAAGGGGTGGTGTTAAAAGAGAGAAAAATAAGCAAACGAGCGCTCCTTGATGAAAAACTCAACGCGCGAACATTACACGGATTTGCATCGTCCAGACTTATTCCAGATTCTATTCCTAGGGTTGGTCCAGGATCGCCCACATTCGACATGCTAAGATCTGTGGGTGGAGTTCAGGTTTTCGGTACCTTTCCAAATCAATCGGTATCAATAAGAAACGAAGGGGCTCTTTTTTTACTGGATGGTATTAGAACTTCTCCTGCAGTTATTCAAACTATTCCTATCTCCAATATCTTATTTATAGATGTACTTAAGGGAGCTGAAGCAACTATTTATGGAGGTTTGGGTCCCGGTAGGATTAGTGGTGTGATAGCTGTTTACACCAAAACGGGTGATGAGATAGTACAAAACCCAGATGTACTTTCTGGTGTTACCAATGTGACAATTCCGGGTTTCTATAAAGCAAGGGAGTTTTACAAACCCAATTACGCCCTTACTAAACCTGCCCATCAAAGGCCAGACTATCGTAGGACTTTACATTGGGAGCCTGAAATCTCAATAAAAGAGGACTCCGCTTATAAATTAGACTTTTACACAGGTGACCTTAACGACACCTATATGATACGAATAGAGGGTATGACTTACGATGGCAGAGCTGTGAGTGCTCTTTATGACTTAAATGTTAGGGAAATGGATTAGTATCTCAATAGCTCTTAAATCGAACATTTAATAGTTGAAAACAATCGTAGCATTGGATTTTATAAAATAAAAACCAAGAAGTTTTGATTTCACGCTAACCATATTAAAGACTTTCTACAACCTGACTGGGCAAAAACCCTATTCGGTGTGCTTTTGCCATCACCGATGCTCCCTCTGGGATAGTCACAGGCGCTGTGTAAACGCTCCAAGCCTCAGGCACCTCACCATTGGCAGCAATAACTTTATATCCTATGGATGCCCCTTCCGTTGCGCATCCTAGCGTTAAAGTAGCACCTTGTAGGTTCATATTTGGAGTTGCCGTAACGGGCTGGGTTTCTCCACCGTTCCAAAGCTGGGCCAATAGCTCTTTCTCGGGCAGGTTGGGTTGGTCTCCTATTTCAGTAATCCAACGGTCCATCTCCTTTTGTAGCTCTTTCAGTTTATCGGCATACTTAGAATCGTTCACCAAATTATGAAGTTCATGAGGGTCGTTTACACAATCGTACAATTCTTCGGGAGCCTTGGTTTCCCTAAACCATTGCATTTGTATACTGTCCAAAGTGCCGGCATCACGCATGCTCAGCAGCTCTTTCATGGTGGGTATGCGCTCCCGGTAATCAATAGGCAAATAATACCCTTGTTCTGGCCTGTAATTACGTATATATTTAAATCGTTTGTCACGAACCGCACGAATGGCGTCCGTATATCCATCGAACCTATCGGCGGCAGCATGGATGTATGTTCGATTTTCATCAGCCTTATAATTACCCAAAAAAGCTTGTCCTTGAATATGTTCGGGTGGCTTGTTCCCTGTAAGCGAAAGTAAGGTCGGCGCAAAATCGATAAAGCTTATCAGTTCGTCATTTTTGGTTCCCGCTCGCATTTGATTCGGAAATCGCACGATCATCGGCGTATTCAATCCGGAATCATAAATTAATCGTTTCTGCCTTGGTAAAGGCCCGCCATGGTCCCCATAGAAAAATATAATGGTATTATCCAGCAATCCGTCTTCTTCCAATTGCTGCAATACGGCACCTACTTGTCGGTCCATCTCAGCGATATTATTATACAGTTTCCACATATCGCGTCGCACGACTTCGGTATCCGGCAAATACGGTGGTATATCAAATTTAGTGTCCTTGGGAAGGTGTTTTGGAGTGTCTTCTTCCGTCATCCTGTCCCCTTCCCATTTAAAGTTCCGGTTTCCCAACTGATAGTGTCGCTGTTCGATATATCGATGTCCATAAGGCTCAAACAAGCCGGACTCATGGGTATCCGTGAAATTCACGACCGAGAAGAAGGGTTGGTCTTCTCCCCTATTTCGCCAATGTGCATAAGGACTACTTTCGTCCCAAGCGGTCATTGGGGCTTTAAATTGGTAATCGGTTTTATAGTTATTGGTGCAATAATACCCACCGGAACGTAATAATTCACTTATCATTCGCACCTCTGGTGGTGGTACCGCTCCATATTTTGGCAAACCGGTTACTTCTGTATACGAAGTCGTTCGCATGTGGTTGGCACCGATACTGGACGGATACATTCCCGTGGCAATGGCTGCCCTACTGGGCGCGCAAACCCCCGAAGTAGAATACAGATTTGGATACACGACACCTTCCCTTGCGAGGCGACTTAGATTTGGTGTCACAATAGTAGAATCCCCAAAGGATGGTAAATACGCACCCATGTCTTCTGTAACCAACCAAAGGATATTAGGTCGCTCTGGTAAGGTTATCGTTTTTTCCGCTGATGCGTCTTCGGCTTTCTTTGTTGTTGAATTACAGGCCAATAGCGATATTCCCAAAAGAAAAAGGGCTGCGTATTTATTTTTGTCACGAACAAAAGAATTACTCATAGAAGTTATTTTGTAAATTAAGCTGCATTACAATAATAAGGGTATTTCTTTTTATATCTACCCTGCTCTATACTGAAATCCAATGAATAAAAATGACTTCTTGATACAACATAATCATCTCAACACCCTCTGGGTAACGATACTGTTAGTCTGCCTATTTCAAAGCGCCCCTGCAATAGCTCAAATTCGCTTGCCTTCCTTTTTCTCCGATAATATGGTATTACAACAAAACGAATCAGTGACTATTTGGGGTACTGATGTACCAAATACGGTAATTGGTATAGAAACCAGTTGGGGTGAAAAAATCGACACCAAATCCGATTCGGACGGATATTGGAAAACCAATATAAAAACGACCAAAGCATCTTTTACACCCCATCAATTAACTATAACGGGTAGTTCGGTCCAAACATTAAAGAACGTGCTTTTGGGAGAGGTTTGGTTTTGTTCCGGGCAATCCAATATGGAGATGCCCATTAAAGGTTTGGGGAATTCTCCCGTGAACGGTGCCAACGAATTTATCCTCAATGCTGAAAATCCGAATATACGATTGTTCAATACGGAACGTGCAGGAAGTCTTACCCCCGAAAACGATGTTATCGGCAGCTGGGAAGAGGCCAATGGCGCATCGGTATCCAACTTTAGCGCCGTAGGGTATTTGTTCGGTAAAAAATTATGGGAACAATTAAACATCCCCATCGGAATAATTGAATCCTCATGGGGCGGCACGCGGATAGAGGCATGGCTACCAGAAGATGCATTACTAAATTATTCCGAGGTAAACATATCAAAGACCTTAAATGAAGACCCTAACCGTCGAAAGCAGCCCACACAGATTTTCAACGCCATGATACATCCCTTTCAAGATTTTAACATCAAAGGTTATCTATGGTACCAAGGCGAAAGTAATAGAACCAATCCAGAACCCTATAAAAAATATATGCACACCTTGGTAAATGCATGGCGTTCACAATGGAACAATAAAGACCTTCCCTTTTATTTTGTTCAGATTGCCCCGTATGCGTATGAGCAATTTCGCCAGACAAACGCAACCAATGCAGATTTAATTCGCGAATCACAGTTATTAGCCTCTTTGGAAATTCCGAATAGCGGACTGGTAGTGACTTCGGATGTTGGAAAATGCGATGACATCCATCCTCCGGAAAAAGAAACCATAGCAGACCGGTTGGCCTATTGGGCCTTGGCCAAACAATACGGTTACGACCAAATACACTTCGCAGCACCGGTATACGATTTTATGGAAGTCAATAAAAACACCGTAGAACTTAGCTTTAAATCGATTCAAGGGAATGATAAGGTAAGGCTGTCCAGCTTTGGGCAGGCGCTAACCGGTTTTACTATCGCAGGTACGGACAAGGTATTTTATCCTGCTCAGGCAAGCTTGAACAATAAAGGAACCATTAGTCTAATCAGTGACAAAGTCCAAGATCCTGTTGCCGCACGTTACGGATTTGAGGATTGCTTTAGTGCTAGTCTCTACAGTCTAGCTCAAATACCGGTTTCGCCCTTCCGTACGGATCGCTGGTAAAAGTGTTCAGGACAGAACAGGATGGATAATACTCCCTCTACAGCTATGTTTGGTTACACGAGAACGAATAATCGGTCTGGCTCTGAGCTACAGGTCGATTCAAACCTATTTTAAATAGTTATTTTTATGAAAATGAGACTTCTAGCCATTATCTTCCTTTGCCTTATTACGAGCCTATCATTCGCTCAAAAAACCATTCAGGAAGCAAAAAAACCAAATATCATTTTCATTCTTACCGATGATCAGCGTTTTGATGCAATCGGCTATGCCGGAAACAAATTGATTACCACCCCGGAAATGGACAAGCTGGCGAAAGAGGGTACCTATTTTAAAAATGCCATGGTCACAACACCGATCTGTGCCGCCAGTAGGGCCAGTATATTGACAGGGCTTTACGAACGTTCACACAATTTCAACTTTCAAACGGGTAATGTCCGTGAAGAGTACATGGTGAATTCCTACCCCAGAATCTTAAGGAAAAACGGCTATAAAACCGGTTTTTACGGAAAATACGGCGTACGCTATAACGATTTGGACAAACAGTTTGATGAATACGAATCCTATGACCGTAATAATGGGTACAAGGACAGGCGTGGATATTATTATAAAACCTTGGGCAAGGACACCGTACACCTTACCCGCTACACCGGCCAAAAAGCATTGGATTTTATCGCCAAGGCCGATGGTAACGAACCCTTTTGTCTCTCGCTTAGTTTCAGTGCCCCGCACGCGCATGACCCTGCGGAGGACCAATATTTCTGGCAAAAGGAATCGGACGCCCTACTTCAAAATATGAACATGCCTGGTCCAGCACTTGGTGAGGACAAATACTTTGAAGCACAGCCGAAAATTGTGCGCGATGGTTTCAATAGACTGCGCTGGAACTGGCGGTACGACACCCCGGAAAAATACCAGCATAGCGTAAAAGGATACTACCGCATGCTTTCCGGTATTGATCGCGAAATAGCTAAAATTAGGTCGGAATTGCAGAAAAAAGGACTAGCCGACAATACTGTAATCATTCTAATGGGAGACAATGGTTACTTTTTGGGAGAGCGCCAATTGGCGGGCAAGTGGTTAATGTACGACAACTCCGTTCGCGTGCCGCTTATCGTTTTTGACCCAAGACAGAAAAAACAGAAAGATAGCGATGCATTCGCCCTTAATATAGATGTGCCGGCTACCATCTTAGATTTGGCAAACATTGAAGCCCCTAAAACCTGGCATGGAAAAAGCCTAATGCCCGTAGCCACGAACAAAACAAAAAACTTAGAACGGGATACCGTGTTAATTGAGCATATCTGGGACTTTGAGAACATTCCGCCTAGCGAGGGCGTTCGTACCAAAGATTGGAAATATTTCCGTTATGTGAACGACAAAACAATAGAGGAACTGTACGATTTAAACAAAGACCCGCAGGAAATAAACAATCTAGCAAAAGACCCTTCCTACACTAATAAGCTAGCAGCGTTCAGAAAATCGACCGATGGTTTGATTGCCAAGTATAGCGATGCCTATAGAACCGCTCCCACAGACCTCACGGTAGAATTGATTCGCTCACCCGAAACCGAAGTAGCCATTTACGACCTACAGCCAGAGTTTGGCTGGACGGTACCTTTGGGGGCCAAATTTCAATCGGGCTATCAAATTTTATTGGCATCTAGCAAATCAAGTATCGATGCCAATAACGGCGATGTATGGGATAGTAAACGTGTAGGCTCCAGTGCGTCTACAGATGTGGAATATACAGGTACACCTTTGGAGGTTGGAAAAACCTATTATTGGAAAGTACGTATATGGGATCAGGACAACCGCTTGGTGGACTATTCCGAAACACAACAATTTACGACTGGCAAAAGCGATAGTTATATCATATCCACCGAAAACAAATTCATAACTACCAAAGTAAAACCAAAGGTGTTTGAAAAACGGGGTGATTTCTATTTTATAGATTTTGGAAAAGCTGCTTTTGCGACAATGAATTTCTATTACGAAACCAAAACACCGCACACCTTAACCATAAGGGTTGGTGAAATGGTGGATGACAAGGGCAATGTAAATAGAACGCCTCCGGCAAAAAGTAATATTCGCTATCAAGAACTAAAGGTTGATGTAAAACCAGGGCAGACGCAATATCAAATAGAGGTACAGAAGAATGAACGCAATACCAGGCCCAATCAAGCCGTACCACTTCCAGATGGTTTTCCACCATTGGTGCCTTTTAGATATGCCGAAGTAGAAGGAGCGCAAGAACCAATCTCAGCTGAAGATTTTGAACAACTAGCCTTTCATACCTTCTGGGATGAAGAGGCGAGTGATTTTGCAAGTAACAACGACATCCTGAACCAAGTTTGGGACTTATGCAAATATTCCATAAAGGCAACAACCTTTAATGGCTTATATGTAGATGGGGATAGGGAACGTATTCCTTATGAAGCAGATGCCTACCTGAACCAGTTAAGTCATTATACCACGGATAGGGAATTTGCCATGGCAAGACGTACTATAGAGTATTTCATGAAAAACCCAACTTGGCCAACAGAATGGCAGCAGCATGTTGCATTGTTAATACATGCAGATTTTATGTACACGGGCAACACCGAACTCATAGAACGCTACTACGAGCCACTAAAACACAAGACACTTTTTGAACTATCCAATGAAGATGGCTTAATAACCTCAACTAAGGTAGATGCAGAATTCATGCGTAAACTAGGTTTTCCTGACGGATATAAAAAACCATTGACTGATATTGTAGATTGGCCACCGGCGAATTTCAACCGAAGCACAACCCCTGGGGAACGAGATGGTTTTGTCTTTAAACCGTACAGCACCGTTATCAATTCTTTCTTCTATGAGAATATGAAGATTATGGCGCAATTTGCAAAATTACTGGGCAAAACTCAAGATGTATTGGATTTTGAGCTGCGGGCCGCTAAAGCCAAAAAAGCGGTAAACGAACAAATGTTTGATAAAGAAAGAGGTATTTATGTAGATGGTATAGGCACGGACCATGCTTCCTTGCATGCCAATATGATGCCGTTGGCCTTTGGTTTGGTTCCTGAGGAGCATTATGAGTCTGTTGTAAACTTTGTGAAATCTCGTGGAATGGCCTGTAGTGTATACGGCTCTCAATTTTTGATGGACGGGCTGTATAATGCAGGGGAAGAAGATTATGCCTTAGACCTCTTAGTGGATACCAGTGATAGAAGTTGGTACAATATGATACGTATAGGTTCTACCATCACTTTAGAATCTTGGGACAATAAGTATAAGAACAATTTAGACTGGAACCATGCATGGGGCGCCGTACCTGCTAATGTAATTCCAAGGGGATTATGGGGTATAAAACCAAAAACCCCCGGATTTGGAATTGCCACCATCAAACCACAAATGAGCAAGCTTAAATCCAGTAGTATTGAAGTACCAACCGTAAGAGGGACTATAAAAGGAACCTTCACGCATAATGGACCTCGACTTCAGACATATGAGATCGAAATACCCGGTAATATGGTTGCGGAGTTTTCTTTGAACAATCTAGACGGTAAAGACTTTATTCATAACGGCAAAAAAGTACCATCTACTTTTGAATATATCAGGTTAGACCCAGGGAAACATACGGTTCAATTGAAAATAAATTCATTTTAAGCACCAACCGCTAACTATACATAATCGCACCTATGAAGGTATTCAAAAAATTGTTTGTACACATCATTTTCATAGGTGCTGCGTTATTGGTTGTGTCCTGTTATCAGAAAACAGAGCCAAAAATAGATGGCGAACTTAAAAAATGGCACCGGGTTACGCTTAGTTTTGAAGGGCCGGAAACAAACGAACTCGCAGCGGTAAATCCGTTTTTGGACTATCGACTGGACGTCACGTTTACAAACGGAACTAAAATCTATGTCATTCCCGGGTTTTATGCTGCAGATGGTCAAGCCGCAGAAACCAGTGCAACTAGTGGGAATATATGGCAAGTACGTTTTACCCCGGATGCTATCGGGGAATGGAAGTATACCACATCCTTTAAAAAAGGGAATGAAATTGCGGTTACCAATAGTACTGAAAACGCAACATCCGCTGGATTTATAGACGGACAAACTGGAAACTTTACCATTACTGAATCGGATAAAACGGGGCGAGACAATAGAGCAAAAGGCCGACTGCAATACATTGGCGAATCCTATTTACAGTTTGAGGAAACCCAAAAGTATTTTATAAAACTGGGCGTAGACGCCCCAGAAAATTTATTGGGCTATGCGGATTTTGATGCACACACCAATGCCCTTGATTTCTTAAAGGAATGGCAACCCCATGCAAAAGATTTTACGGCAGATGCCCAACCCTATGTTTGGCAAGAAAATAAAGGCAAAAACCTGTTAGGGGCTATCAACTATTTGGCTAGTGAGGAACTGAACGTATTTTCCTTTCTGACCTTTAACGTAGATGGTGACGACCGTAATATTTTTCCCTACCTATTAAACAAGCCGGTTACCGAGTATGAAACTTATGCTAGCGACAAAAAGAACTTGGAAGCTTGGGAAACCTTTTTTTATAAAACAAGGTTGGATGTTTCCAAGCTAGACCAGTGGGAACGCATTTTCGAGTATGCGGAAACACTAGGTATGTTCCTTCATTTTAAGACCAATGAAACCGAGACGGACCATCTGATGGATAAGGGCGTTTTTGGTACGGAAGGAAAACTCTATTATCGCGAATTGATTGCCCGTTTTGGCCACCACCTGTCCATGAACTGGAATTTGGGAGAAGAGAACGACCAGCCTACGGAGGAGGTCTTAAAAGTGGCCAACTACATTAAAAAATTAGATGCCTATAGTAACCATTTGGTTATGCACACCTTCCCGAACAAAGACGACCGTTACAACGATTTTATAGGAAATCAATCGCCCTTAACCGGTGCCTCACTACAATTGAGCGATCCGGATTTTAAAGATGTAAATCCTAGGGTACTAAAATGGCGCGATAAGTCAAACGCTACAGGAAGAAAATGGGCCTTATCCGTAGATGAACCCGGTAAGGCAAATATTGCTTTGTTACCGGACGATGAGGACCCGGAACACGATTTAGCGCGCGGAAACGCCCTTTGGGGAACACTTCTAGCAGGAGGATTTGGTGTGGAATGGTACTTTGGTTATGCCAGTCCCAACTCAGATCTAACCTGTGAAGACTTTAGGAGTCGGGATTTATTCTGGGACCAAAACAGGCACGCCCTTCACTTTTTTGAAACCTACATCCCCTTTTGGGAAATGGTACCTGCCAACGAACTTTTAGGAACAATAGCAGGTTTCTGTTTTGCTAAAACAGATGAAACATACGTAGTCTACCGTCCTATGAGTGCAGAAACCACACGTTTGGATTTAGGTAACTCCGGCAAGGAATTTTCGGTTCAATGGTACGACCCAAGAAATGGCGATACCATGATGGAAGGTTCTGTAACTACAGTTGTCGGTAATGGTATTCAATCTTTGGGAAATCCGCCTACGGATCTGGAAAAGGATTGGGTGGTATTGGTTAAGAAAACGCAGTAAACTAGCCAGGGCAAGCAAAGATTCATTCGTATGGAAGGAACTTTAGTTTTCAAGTTCTGAACGACACCTTCGGACGACATTAAACCATTTTAATAACGAGCTATAAGGAAATGAACAAAATAAGTAACATGAAATTAGTATTTGCTTTATCCCTGATTGTACTAACAGGTACTTTTAAAATGACAGCGCAGGAATCCATCCTCAAATTGCCTATCATTGACAAGACCAACCTTTTTGTGGAGAAAAACGGAATCGTTGCCGTAGAGGCAGAATATTTTTATAAACAAACCCATACCGATAAACGCAGTTGGTACCGTGTGAACAAGCATGAAACACCGATGGAATTAGCGGACCAAGACCCGAACCATAGTACAGGGGCAAGCAACAACGGCTATCTTGAAATTCTCCCCGATACCCGGGTCACACACGATGATAAGCTCATCCGTGGGGAAAATTTTTCCAACGAACCCGGCAAACTGGCCATTGCCCATTATCAAGTACAAATAAACAATCCTGGGCGTTACTATGTTTGGGTCAGGGCCTTTAGTACCGGTGGGGAAGACAATGGCATTCATGTTGGCCTCAATGGAACATGGCCAGAAAACGGACAACGCATGCAATGGTGCGACGGTAAAAACAAATGGACTTGGGCGAGTAAACAACGTACTAAAGAAGTCCACTGTGGTGTACCCTATCAAATCTATTTGGATATTACCGAGAAAGGCACACACGACATCCAGTTTAGTATGCGGGAAGATGGTTTTGAGTTTGATAAATTCATCTTAACAAGCGACAAGAATTACGTACCCGAAGAAAAGGGCGAACGCGTGGTCCTCACATGGCCGGAACCTTCCTACTATGAAACTATAAGCACGTCGGTCGTTGAAAACAAAACCTTACCCGTTGCCGATTTTCCGGTAAAAGGGACGGGATTCTATAAAGATGCGGGCGGACGTTGGCTTGCTATTAACCCCAATGAAAGAAAAGAGGCCAGTACCACAACAGATTTCAATTTCAAAAGTGACTCCTATGATGTTGTTTTTATAGGGGTTGGAGAGAATGACGGACAATCAAAATTTACCGTTTTAATCAACGACAAGGAATTGGGAATCTACTCCCCTGCCCTTACACAGAAAATGTTTGCCGAAGGCGAACCATTTAATTCCGTTTGGGAAAATGTTGCTTTGACCAAGGGCGATAAAGTTACCGTAAATGCCAAAATTGGCAGTGCGGACGGCAAGGAATGGGCAAGGGCACGTTGGGCAGGAATCATTTTTACTCCGGTGGGTAAAGGAAAAATAGTGAGCGCGGCGTCAGGACTCCCAAGGGACAAGGGTACAGCAAATACAGCACCCAAAATCAATCCGCCAAAAGGCCGTATCGCCATTGTTGCGGATGGTAATTCGCCCGACCCAGATGATTTGGGCGGCACGGCAGTTTCCATTTCTTTGTTACGCGCCACAGGACTGGAAGACCGATTAGTACACTATTCCCATAGTTGTGATTTGGAGCGTGTAGAAAGAATATCCGCTCGGGCGGAAAAGGAGCGGCACGCCATGATGCAAACGGCCTGCGATGTCACCGCAAGGCGTTGGGGAGGCTTTGACGATCTTACCTTTTTTGATGCCAAATGGCAGCAGAAAGAAACCGTGGCAGATCTTGCCAAAGCTATAAACGCATCAAGTGCAAATGACCCCTTATGGATCGTGGAAGCCGGTGAACCGGATATTATTGGTATGGCCTTAGATGCAAGTTCAAAAAATAAACATCAATATGTAAAAGTAGTTACCCATCACCCTGCTAATGACGATGCCGGCGATTTTTACACCTGGCAACAAATTTTGGATTTTGGTGTGGAAGAAGTCCGTATCCCGGACCAGAACGTGAACCTAAAGGTAAATCTAGAGAAATGGGACTGGGCAAAAAATCATCCGGACCCTAGAGTACAGTGGGTCTGGCTACAAGGTAAAATAGCCGAAGTAGATGATGTAGTGAAGTTTCAAAAGGGAAAATGGGACTGCTCCGATGCCGGCATGGTGCTTTACTGGATTACCGGTGCCACAAATGGCGGATTAGTAACAGGAGGCGTTGAAGATGTAAAACACTTGCTATTGAACTATATCGATAAAAACTAAAAATATTAAAGATGAAACATAGGTTGGTTATCATTAAAAAAATAGTTTTCGTTTACCTAACCGTGTTACTTTCAACCTCGAGTTGTGCGGCTCAAGAACGTAGCAGACCCTTTATATGGGTAAATACCGAAGAACGCGCAACTATTATTGAAAAAATAGAGAAAAAAGCTTGGGCGGCGGATTACTACGAAAAGCTAAAGAAAAAAGCAGATACGGAAGTTGCCGAACATCAACGCGATACCGATGCCTATCTACGCGGTATTCCGTTGGACTGGGATAAAGAAGTTAAAGGTCAAATCCCTCCCCTAAGCTATACAACTACCGGTGAAAAGGGAAAACATGAAAATTTGGATAACGCCAGCGAGGAAGATATGGCGAAATTTTTCAAATTATCGGACTATTTGCAAACCGCTATTGATTGTGGTGTGCTCTACTACCTTAACCAAGAAGACAAGTATGCGCAATGTGCCACGGATATTCTTCATACGGCAGTACATGGTATTGTACAATTGGAACCGTCCACATGGAAACCTCGCGGTGGCTGGTTATGTCCCGATGATATTCTAAGGGAATCACGGGTCATTGGGGAAAAATATCCCATTATATATGATTTTATAGCCTCCTTTCTGGAAAAAGGCGGTCAACCTTATGATGTAGCGCAAGAATCCAAAGTCGCTTTTCCGTTGCAAAAGGCACAGCAGGTTTTTAAGACCTATGCGGAACTGGTCGTAAATCACGGCATGATCAATTCCAACCATCCCGTACTGGAATCCAACTGCCTTGTCTATAATGCACTGGCATTGGAAGACCTTGTGGAAAGAAAGACATACCTCAATTATTACCTCAAGGAAAATACCAATGGACAAGACGCTTTAGCTAAAGTAGCCTTGTACTATAAAAACGAAGGAGATATTTGGCCGGAATCCTCCCAATATACCAATGACGTGGCGGACAGGACGACTAAACTCATGTTCCTCCTTACAAAATATGACCCATCCCTGCAATTAGGCAGGAAGTATCCCAATATTCCCTGGGCCTTGCAGCGCTTGGATTATTTGGTGTATCCCAATGATGAACTGGTGCTTTGGGGCGATGGTCACCGGCGGTACAAAACCCCTTATGACGGCTACGAACTGGCCTACCAATTAGGTAAAATAGACAGCGTACCAAAACTGGCCCAACGCTTTTCACAACTCTTAGGTAGCGCTTTGGCCAGCGGCGAGTATCAAAGAAATGGACTGGAAGCCCTACTTTGGTATAGTGATGATTTTGTACAAAAAGAAAAAAACCTGCAACTCCCAAGAACGGACGAACAACCCCATGCCGGTATTTTTCTACAGCGCAATCTTAGTCCTAGCCAAAATCCTGATGACGGACTCATGTGTTTTGTTGGCGGAGCGCCGATGGTACACGGACATGCATCAGGGATGAATATTGAACTGTATGGCGAAGGAGTGGTCATAGGAGTGGATAACGGACGTGGATCGTACGCCAAGGACATTCACGAAAACTATTCCAGATTGTTCGCCGCCCATAATACCGTCATTGTAAACGGTGTCTCACAAGGCGAAGGCCATTGGGTAAATTTGGGAATGGATACGGTACGCCTTGAAATTATGGAACCCCTTCCGAAACAAGCTGCCGTCGCTCCCAATTACTCTTTTTCTACCACTACCTTTTTTGATGGTGGTGGCAACAAAGCAGAGGCGGAACAAAAACGCACTTTGGCACTCATACGCACCTCTCCTACCACGGGTTATTATCTGGATATTTTTCGTTCCAAATCCGCCCTGCCCGATCAATACCATGACTACTTGTACCATAATTTAGGGGAATCCCTAAACTTTTTGAACAAAGACCTAATGCTGCAACCAGAACCTCAGCGGTATATGGCAAATGCCAAGGGAGACTGGATACGCAATAGGGCCTTTAGAAATCCCGGATGGCACTTTTTTGAGGAGGTGCTGAGTTCCAAACCCTACGGTAAAGATGTAACCCTAGTGTTCAAAGCGGAAGGTTTTGCCGATAAAAAAAGATACATGAAGGCTTTCTTACCGGGATTTGAAGGTCGATCGTACACCAAGGTAAAAGCACCCAAAACATTTGAGGCACCTGCTCCCTATGACGAAATGCCTACTCCTACCCTTATCATCAGACAAGAAGGCGAGGCCTACACCAAACCCTTTGTGGCCGTATATGAACCCTTTACAGAAAACGAGAAGAACGGGTCGGTTTTGAGTGTACAAAAACTAACGCAAAACGGCCTGTTTCAAGGGGTAAAAGTCATAAGCTCCATTGCTGGTGAAAGCCTGACCCAATATATCCTAACACCTTACGAAGGGGGTTCTTTTTCGCTACCGGAAAAAAATATTGACTTTACCGGACATTTTGCGATACTGACTTTCGATGGAGCGGACAAGTTAAAAGACGTTTACCTAGGTAATGGCGAGCGATTGCAAGTGGGCAAACGGCAAATAGAATCAATGGTTGACGCGCCAAAAACGGGTTATATCGATTTTTCAACACCTACCCCATCCATATCAGGAAAAATAACATTGAATACTATAAAATAAGCAGCATGAACTTAAAAAATAGAAGAGTATCCATATACAACAGCATCAGTTTTGTACTCTTGTGCTTGTTCCTGTTCCAATCCTGTAAAACGAAACAAAAGCAGGAAGTTGAAAATGTTGAAAAAGAACAACCCAATATTCTCTTTATTGCGGTAGATGATTTGCGGCCAGAACTAAATTTTTATGGGGCGAAACACATCAGCTCCCCAAATTTGGATGCCTTGGCGGCAGAAAGTTTGGTCTTTGACCGCGCCTACTGCAGCGTTCCTACCTGCGGTGCCTCCAGAGCCAGTATTTTGACAGGTACACGCCCTACCCGATACCGATTTTTAACCCATGATGTGCATGTAGACGAAGAAATTCCGGAGGCCATTACCCTACCGGAACTGTTCAAGGCGAATGGCTACACCACCATCTCCAACGGAAAGGTATTGCATCACAAAAACGACAGGAAAAAAGCATGGGACGAAATTTGGCGACCTGAGAATGCCACTATGAAATATCTCACAGCGGAGAATAACGAATTAATTGCCGTACCAAATCAACGGGGAAATCCTTTTGAGACCTCCAATACGGATGAAAGTGAATACCTAGACGGGCAAATTGCCGCCAAGGGCATTGCGGACCTCAAGAAACTCAAGGCCGATGGAAAACCCTTTTTCCTGGCCATGGGCTTTATGAAACCCCATCTCCCTTTTAATGCGCCACAAAAATATTGGGACAAATACCCTATCGAAAATATTAGCCTCCCGGAAAGCTATGTGCAACCAAAAACGACTCCCTCAAAAGCCTTTCACAATTTTGGGGAATTGCGCAGGTATCACAGCGTTCCTAAAAAAGGACTGGTTACGGATGATATGGCAAAAAAGCTCATTCAAGGCTACTATGCCTGCGTGAGTTTTGTAGATGCCCAAATTGGTAAGGTATTGCAGGAACTGGAAGACTCGGGATTGGCAGAAAATACGATTGTGGTGCTGTGGGGAGACCATGGTTGGAATTTAGGGGAACATCAACTCTGGTGCAAGCACTGTACCTTTGAGACCTCCTTGCATAGTCCGTTAGTGGTAAAAGTACCCGGTAAAACAAAAGGGGAACACGTGGCAAACATCACCGAATTTATTGATGTATTTCCAAGCTTGGCAGAACTGGCCGGACTGGAAGTCCCCAAAAACCAATTGGAAGGGGAAAGCTTTGTTTCACTTATTGAAAATACCCCTGAAAAACGACAAAAAGACTATGCCATTTCCAAATTCGGCGATGCAGTTGCCCTAATTCAAGGCGACTACCTCTACACCGAATGGACGGACCACGACGGAAAAGCCTACGCCAGAATGCTCTTTGACCATAGCACCGACCCTATGGAACTGGACAATCTAGCGGAAAAAGCATCCCACCAAGAAATTGTAACCGAAATGACAGCGGCACTCCGTGAAAAATGGGGAAGTAATTTTCTGGTGAATACGGTGGTTAGAGATGATGGAGAGTAATCAAGATTTAGCTTTTCGTATCTAAAAGAACTTCGGTAAAAAAAATCCCCAAGCGGTGAACTCGGGGATTTTTTTGTTTTACATCATAAACTTACTTTTCCAAGACTCCTCATAAGGTTTGCCCCAATGCTGCATGGCATCTTTATTGTACATGATACCTGTCTTGCTGTCGATATCAAAATTCTGATTGATACGGGCGGAGACATTGGCATAGTGCACCATAGCCATGGAAATATTGGCATCGTCAATAGGTGCCTTTAGGGTCTCTTTTCCTCTAACGGCCTCAAAGAAATTCATTACATGAACGGTAGACATATCGCCACCGCCGCCCAAGGCGACACCGCCTTCCTCGCCACCACTAGAGACTTCTTCGACGAGTTTACCCCTTCTATCAAATAATTTATAATGTCCACGATTTACAAAAACGGTTCCTTCCGTACCATAGACAATAACGCCCCTCCCACTTCCGTAGGTATTATAGGCGTTTCTACTTTTTCCGTCCCATTCAATTTGCTTGTTATCATCAAAGGTGTATTTGGCCAACATGGTATCATACATTTCCCAACCGTCATCTACGAAATGTCTTTTTGTGGCATCCACCTCAACTTTCTGCGGCAAACCAACATCAAGGGCCCAACGTGCCACATCCAATTCGTGGGTGGCGTTGTTGCCCATTTCTGCGGTACCGTAGTTCCATCCGTACCAGTGCCAGTTGTAATTCCATGTTTCCGAGGTATATTCCCTATGCACCGCTGGCCCCTGCCACAGGTTCCAATCCAGCCCTTCCGGAACGGCAGCTGCTTTCTGGTGAGGCACTTCCCCACGTCCGTTACTGTAAAAAGCAATGGCTTTATACGCATTACCGATGGCGCCTTCATGAATCTTTTTGATAATCTGTATGGTATGTGCCGAGGAACGTTGTTGGTTCCCCATCTGAACGACCTTGCCGTATTGCTTGGCTGCATTTACGATAAGTTCGTTCTCCTCCATGGTACAACTACTGGGTTTTTCCACATACACATGTTTACCTGCTTTCATTGCCATTACGGAACCTGGTGTGTGCCAATGATCCGGCGTAGCATTGATAAGTACATCTACCTTATCGTCTGCCATAACCTTAAAAATATCCTGCTCCAGTTTTGGTGAATAACTGATGTGCTCCTCAAATTTTGAGGCTGCCTTTGTCATTTGACCTTGCATGGGATCGCATAGATAAGCCAAACGCACATTGCTCTTCTTATTTGCTATAGGTGCATAGTAAGCTCCCAATCTACGTCCTAATCCTGCAATGGCTATGTGCAAACGGTCATTGGATCCTATAATATTATTGTAACTCTTAGCGCTCATGGCCATTGAAGATGCACTCACCAAACCCAATCCTCCTAAGGTAGATTTTTTTACAAAGTTTCTTCTGCTGTTCTGCTTACTCATACGTCTTAATTTTAATGTTCTTAAAGGAGACAAGGTCTCCGTGATCCTGTAAAAGAAGGTTTCCCTTCTCATAAAGGCCAAAATTGGGCCAATCCTTGTACTTGCTCTCGCTAACCAATTTTAAAAAGTCTTCACTACCGCGTTCGTACTCCAAAATTTTAACTCCGTTTAACCAATGTTCCACATGATTGTCTTTGGATACAATATGGGCCGTATTCCATTCTCCTATAGGGTTCATGTGCTTATCGGTATCTGCTTGAATTAAATCATATAAAGAACCTACTGTTCTACTACCCTGGTGACTGCCCAGTTTAGCATCTGGATGGCGTTCGTCGTCCAAAATCTGAAACTCCAAGCCTATAGAAGAACCCTCGCCTTTATTAAGTTCAGTGTCTACATAATATTTAATACCACTATTGGCGCCTTCGGTAATCTTAAAATCGACCTTCATTTCAAAATCTCCAAACATTTTTTCGGTAACAATATCTCCCCCTGCGGTTGATTCTCCACCTCCAGTGGCAAGAACACTCAAGATACCATCATTAATTTCCCAGCCTTCCTCTGGAAAGCCGGTCAATTTGGCTCCTCTCCATCCAGTCTTGGTTTTTCCGTCCCAAAGAAGTTCCCAACCCGATCTTTTTTCATCAAAGGTCAGTTGGTTTTTAGTCAATACTGGCGCTAATGGTGTTTGCATACTGTATTGCTCCAAATTTTCGGTAATTAATTCAATATTCCGCCATTTAATTTCTACTCCAGGTTTTCCCTTATTACCAATACTGTGAACTTGAAGGGCTATAAACCCTTCAGCGGTCATGTCATCTATCAAATGTGCAGCGGGTACACCGTTTATCCATGTTTTTATGGTGTCAGAAATTACCTCAATACGGTAATGGTTCCAGTCATTGGGCTTGTATGCTTTTTGTGCAGCAGGGTTCTGTTCCAAGGGATTTAGCCATTTACGTCTCTTTTCGTCGTAAATACCGCCACTCCAGGCTCTTTTAGAAGGATCTATTTCTACTTGGTAACCATGTACCATACCATCTCGGTACCAAGGAAAACTATTACTTCTTATCTGTACTCCAGAATTAGAAACGGAGTCTGTTTTAAAATCGATTTCCAATATAAAATCCGTGTAAAGGGAATCTGTAGCTAAAAAGGTGTTAGGTGTATTGGCCACCGTAGTACCTATAATCTCACCATTTTCTACATGGTAAGTTGCTGATCCCCCTAAGATATGCCACCCATCCAAATTTTCTCCGTTAAACAAGGGTGTTAAATGGTCTTTCTCAGGTTCTTTACAACTACTGATACTCGTAGCAATTAAAATTGCAAAAACAGTTGTAAGTTTAAACGGCATTGTAAAAGCGTATTTTTTCATTATTACATTATTTAACAATAAAATTAAGTGATAAGAAGTATTAACTGTCCTGTACCTCCCCGCTTCAAGTAACGAATATTAGACCCTTTTATACTTATAAAATTAGTAATAAGTAAGATAATAATTGTACACCGCATAGTACAGGATGGTAAATTAATACCCATGGGTTAAATTTATGTGACACCATTATATAAACCCAACTAAATTTAGAGAATGAAAAGAAGTTCCTTTGTACAGTTATCGGCCTTTGGCAGCATTGGTATAATGATCCCTCAATACGGATGTAAGAATGATAAACACATTGTGCCAAGTACAAAACAAATGACTGCCTTTGGAAAAGATTCTTTGCGTTTATTAACAACATGGTGTAATGCCATGATTCGCGATCAAGTAAACGATCCAAAAAACACCGTAATGCACGGTTCTTTATATTGCCATGCATGTGACGAAATACATGGTCGTTGCCCAGATTCCGTATATCCATTTTTATATTTGGCAGACAAAACTGGAGAACAAAAATACCTCGATGCTGCCATAAAAGTGATGGACTGGTCTACAAATATAGACAAACCCGATGGGAGTTGGACCAATATGTTAGATCCCAAATCTTGGAATGGAACTACGGTATTTGGAGCCATTGCGTTGGGTGAGGCGCTGCATCACCACGGGCATGTGTTACCCAAAGATATTAAAGAGAGATGGGAAATACGATTAAAACGCGCTATAGAATATGTGTACCAAAAATTCGATATGAATTTTAGCCACATAAACTATAGATTTACCGCTATTTACGCCCTATATTTTTTAGGAAAGTATTTTAAAGAAGATAAATATGTGGCTCGCAGTAAGGAATTTGCAGCCGAGATTCCCAAATGGCTCACTGAACCAAATAAATTGATTTTTGGAGAAGACAAACCTGACAACGACAAAAGCGCAAAAGGTCTTTATCCTATAGATCTGGGATATAATGTAGAGGAAAGCTTAAATGCCGTAGTACAATATGCTGTGCTCGAAAAAGATGAAGAACTCCTAGAGTTACTGAAAGCGTCCATGAACGGTCATTTAGAATTTATGCTACCAGATGGCGCTTGGGACAACAGCTTTGGTACCAGGCAAAATAAATGGACCTACTGGGGCAGTAGAACAACCGATGGTTGCCAGCCAGCTTTTAGTTTAATGGCCAATAGGAATCCGGCATTTGGGACTGCTGCCGTTTTGAGTACAGAACTTTTAGAACGTTGCACCGTAAACGGATTGTTAGCCGGTGGTCTTCATTACAAGTCGCATGGTGTTAAACCCTGCATGCACCACACTTTTGCTCATGCAAAAAATTTGGCCTTCGTGCTGGATAACATGGACAAGTTACAAAACGTAAATAAAGAAACAGCATTACCTAGAAGTACCAGAGACGGCGTAAAGCATTTTCCTGAACTAGATGTATGGTTGGGTGCAAGAGGTCCTTGGAGAAGCACCGTTTCTTCTTACGACCAGGTTTGGAAAAAACCAAATTCTGTTGCGGCTACCGGGGGTTCCTTAGCAGTTTTATGGCATGAGAAAGTAGGCCCGCTGTTCACTGCAAGTATGGTAGAATATATAGAAGTAGAGCCCGCCAATCAGCAGCCACAACCTGGTGAAGATTTTTGTCTTACCCCCCGTGTAGAAAGATATTTAAATAACGTACAGTATACAAACGTACAGGATCTAAAAGCTAAGCTAGCTGTTACAGATACAAATGGTATTATTGATTTTACCATAGACACCGTATTGACCAATAGCGACAAGGAAGTAGTAAAATCTGGTGGCGGTTTTACATTAAACTATCTTTTTGACAGAGATAAAACAACCATTAAAGCCTTACGGACAGACACGAGTGAAAACGGAGACACCTTAGTACTTCCCCTAATATCTCCTACAGGCGAAAAAGTAGTAGTGAGCGATGAGAATAAAATCGAAATCCATAAGCCAGAAGGGATTGTTGTGGTCCGCTCTAATACACCCATAAAAACAAAAGAAATAAAGGAAGGCCGAATCTTTAATCAAGTTCCAGGAATGGAAGTGGTACCTATTATAATTTCCTTTCCAAAAGGGATAAAAGAAGTTGTTTGTTCCATAACAGTGGTATGATAGTGCAGTTTTTTCCCACATCATACAATTACCCGAATCAATCAAAACAATAGGAACAATGAAAAGAATACTCCTCTTAATGATACTAGTGCTATACTCAAGTTTAAACGTATTGGCACAACAACAATTTCCACTCCCTATTTCAGACCACGAAACAGGTTTTACTTCTATTTTTAACGGGGTATCACTTGAGGGATGGGAGGGAGACCCCACATATTGGCGCGTGGAAGAAAGACAAATTATAGGTGAAGTTACTCCCGAAACAATTTTAAAAAGGAATTCATTTTTAATATGGCGTGGAGGTACCCCAGGAGATTTCGAGTTAAAATTAGAATACAAGGTATCTGAAAGCGGAAACTCAGGTATTAACTACCGTAGCGAAGAAGTTAAAGACACCCCCTATGCCCTCAAAGGGTACCAATGCGATATTGATGGAAAAGGAAAATGGACAGGACAAAATTATGAGGAACGAGGGCGCAAGTTTTTAGCACTACGTGGTCAAATGACGCAACAAGAAAAAAACAAAAAAGCGACCGTTTATGGTTCTTTAAGGGATAAAGAAGCGCTTTGGAAATATATAAACAAAGAAGGCTGGAATAGAGTACACCTTATTGTCCGCGGCAACACTATGGTACATATCATCAATAATCATGTAATGAGCGTTGTGATCGATAATGATAGTGACAATATAAAAATGCAAGGACTCCTTGGGGTACAAGTTCATGTTGGCCCACCAATGACTATTGCTTACAAAAACATCAAAATAAAAAAATAATAAAACTGGTATGAACATAAATCAGATACTATCATATCTTAAAATCTCTTCAATTTTGTACAAAGCATCCTAAAAAAAATCCCATGAATATTAAATTTTATAACCTCATTATACCATGCATTCTGATTCTATTGGGTATGATTTCCTGTGAGACTAACCAAGCAGTAAGGGCTTATTCTTTAACTGTTTCCGAAGGTTTTAAAAATCCCTTAGGGTTTTACGATGCAAAACCGACTTTCTCATGGAAATTACCTATAAAAAATGGGGTTAGCTCCCAAAAGGCATACCGCATAGCCGTTGCCAGTAATCCAGATTTATTACCGAATAATGCAGACTTATGGGATTCTGGAAAACAAGAAACAGACCAATCGGTATGGGTTGCTTATAAAGGAAAAAAACTAGCATCAAGACAAAAGGTTTATTGGCAAGTGCAGTATTGGAATCAGGATAACAAGCCCTCAGTTTGGAGTAGCGTTAATTATTTTGAAATGGGCCTATTGGAAAATAAGGACTGGCAGGCCAAATGGACGGGCTTGGACACCGCTAAAGATAGCCTTAGAGGAAGAGGTAAAATACGCATCCACAAGCCACAATATCTAAGAAAGGGCTTTGAGATAAAAAACGAAGTAGTTACGGCAAAACTATATATAACTGCGAAAGGTGTTTTCGATGTTTTTATAAACGGAAGTGATGTAAGCGACGACGCTATGTCCCCCGGTTTTACCACTTACGACAAACGAATTGAAACCTTAACCTACGATGTTACGGATATTTTGGAAAAGGGTCAGAATGCTATTGGTGTAGAACTAGCCTCAGGTTGGTATTCCGGCAGATTACTTTGGGGAATGCCCCCTTGGGACAATACCGTTTCACCCAAAATTTTGTGCCAACTAGAAATTGAACTACAAGATGGCTCTAAAGAGACTATTGTTTCAGACGAAAGTTGGAAGGGAGTTACCAACGGCCCCCTTAGGTTTTCAGAAATTTATGACGGCGAAATCTATGATGCAAATTTGGAGATACCCAATTGGGCAAGCGCAGATTTTGATGATGCGCAATGGCGACAGGTAGAGACAACAGAAATAGATAAAAACGTACAACTTAAACCAAAAAGACATACGACCGTCAAAGGAAAAATGAAACTCATCCCTCAGACTATAACCAAAAAGAAGGACGGAGTAATATTTGACCTTGAGCAAAATATGGTAGGGGTTCCAATGGTAAACCTGCCAATGAAAAAAGGAGATACCCTGAAGATACGCTTCGCAGAAATGCTTTCTCCAGACGGCTCCTTTTATACCAAAAACTATAGGAGTGCACATTCTACAGATTACTTTGTTGCAGACAAGGATGGCGAGATAAGCTATATGCCTAAGTTTACTTTTCACGGATTCAGATATATAGAGTTAAGCGGGTATGATACATCTAAAGAACCTACAAAAGATTGGGTAACGGGAATTGTTCAGTATTCCGATTTTGAGGAAAATGGGACCTTTACCTCCTCTCATGATAAATTAAATCAGCTGCAAAGTAATATTGTTTGGGGATTGCGCGGTAATTTCCTAGACATCCCTACGGATTGTCCACAACGGGACGAACGATTAGCCTGGACTGGCGATGCACAGGTATTTGGCCCCACTTCTATGTTCAATGCAGATGTCTATAAATTCTGGGCGAGTTGGCTACAAAGCGTACGAGAGGCACAGTTAGAAAACGGAGCCATTCCGTGGACTGTTCCAGATGCCCGTGGCAATAAAATAGCAAGCTCAGGCTGGGGAGATGTATGTACTATAATTCCCTGGAAAATTTATCTAAGAACCGGAGATAAGGGCTTTTTAGAAGACAATTTTGAGATGATGGAACAATGGCTGGCCCACCATGAATCAATGTCTAACGACTATATTTCCAATATGATGTCGTTTTCAGATTGGTTACAGCCCTATCCCGAAAATGGAGACAACAGAGGAGACACTTCTAAAGAATTAATTGGTACCGCATTTTTCGCACATTCTGCCAAACTAACAGCACAGGCTGCTCAAGTATTGGGTAAAACCGAAAAACAAAAAAAATATGAAAAATTATTTCAAAAAATTGCCAAAGCTTTTGATGAAACCTATTTTGACGAAACCGGTGCTATAAAAGGCGTAAGCGAAACCCAAACCTCCTACCTTTTAGCCCTAGCATTTGATTTATTGCCTGCGCAAAAACGAAACACATCCCGAGCAAATCTATTGATAAAACTTAAAGATGCAGACAATCACCTACGGACCGGATTCCTAGGGACGCCTTTACTCTCAAAAGTTCTGGATGAGATGGGAGAAATAGATTTAATGTATGAACTACTTTTTAAGGAAAGTTACCCCTCATGGTTTTATTCCATTGACCAAGGTGCAACCACCATCTGGGAACGTTGGAACAGTTACAGCAAAACCGAAGGTTATAATCCGCAACGTATGAACAGCCTTAATCACTATGCTTATGGTGCCATTGGCGAATGGATGTACGAGCGCATTGCAGGAATTGCACCTTTAGAACCCGGTTACAAAATGATTGAAATAGCGCCGCAACTTGGACCACAGCTAACATCGGCCTCGGCAAGTTTAAATACACCTTATGGGAAGGTAGTCTCTTCTTGGAAGGTAGATGGTACGTATTTTTCTTTGGAAACTACCATACCACCAAACACAACTGCCAGAATAATCATTCCAGGAAATATCGCAGAAGAAATTCTTTTGGACGGAGCTATTATGGTCAATAACCCAAATATGGAACTAGTAGCAAAAAAAGATAGCGCTTTTGAGCTAAAAGCACAACCCGGTAATTATACCCTTAAAACAATATTACAATAGTTTATGAAACAGCTTATTTATCTCTTAGTGTTGGTATTCACCTTTTCCGGTTGCGCGCAAAAGCAACTAAATGTTTTAATCGTAGACGGTCAAAATAATCATGCGGTATGGCCAAAATCAACCCTAATGATAAAACAGTATTTAGAAGAAACCGGTCTTTTTAAGGTCGATATACAACGTACGAAAAACGTTTGGAAGGCAGAGCGCGAAAAGGATTTTCTGGCCTTAGCCGTTAACAGAGATATAACTTTGGTGGAAGAACCAACAACAGATGCATCCTTTAGCCCCAAATTTTCAGATTACGATGTGGTGGTCAGTAATTTTGGTTGGCGAGCGGCCCCTTGGCCCAAGGCGACACAAAAAGCTTTTGAAGTGTATATAAATGCGGGCGGCGGATTTGTGAGCATCCATGCCGCCGACAATTCCTTTCCCCATTGGGAGGCCTACAATAAGATGATAGGTCTGGGTGGTTGGGGAGGCCGTACCGAAAAAGACGGACCTTATGTCTATTATACCAATGAGGGCAAAAAGGTCACTGATACCACGGCCGGCCCTGCGGGTGCACATGGAAAACACCACCAATTTCCAATTACCATAAGGGAAATGGAGCATCCCGTTACCAAAGGAATGCCCAAAGTTTGGCTAACTGGGATCGATGAGTGTTACGCAAAACTGAGGGGTCCGGCAGAAAATATGACCGTTTTAGCCACAGGAAAGGACCAAAGCGAAACCGCTCCAACAGATAGACATGAACCTATGCTGATGACTCTCGTTTATGGGAAAGGGCGTATATTTCACACCACTTTAGGCCATGACTCGGATTCTTTTGAGAATGTAGGGTTTATCGTTTCGTTTTTACGCGGAACGGAATGGGCCGCCACCGGAAACGTAACACAAAAAATACCTACAGATTTTCCAACGGAAACAGAACCGACCAGCAGACCATTTCAATTGAACAGACATTAAAAAACAACTGTGAAGACAAGTACCTTATTAGTAAATATCGCTCTTATAGTAATTTTTGGCAGCCCTCAATTATCGGCGCAAAAAAAACATAAACACCCCAATAAAACAGTAAGATCAAATGATTGGGTTTCGCTTTTGGACCAAAACCTATCGCAATGGGAAGTCTGGACAGGCGTACCGGAACCGTCCGTTGAAAACCTTCCCACTGGCTATCAAAAAGACAAAAATGGGGAAAACAAAACGCCCATAGGCCTCGGCGATCCCATGGGCATTTTTAAAGTGACCGAAGATGAAAACGGGGCCCTTATCCTGAATATTTCTGGGGAGGTATATGCAGGGCTAACCTCAAAAAAAGACTATGCCAATTATCATCTCACTTTCCTTTTTAAATGGGGAGAGCAAAAATACGAGCCCCGCCTAGAACGAAAACGCGATAATGGACTGCTCTACCACTGCCACGGAGAACATGGGGCCTTTTGGAACGTATGGAAATCAAGTTTAGAATATCAAATCCAGGAAGGTGATTTTGGCGACCTCTACAAGCTCGCCGGAGTTAAGGCCGACGTAACGGTAGATGAAGAAGGCAAATGGAATGCTGACGCGAGTGAATTGTCAAAAGGCGTACGCACTATTCGAAAAGTAGATCGGGAGAGCCCCCATGGGCAATGGAGCCGCATAGATCTTTACGTGTTGGAGGATAGTTCCGTACATGTTGTGAACGGTAATGTAGTAATGGCCCTGAAAAACGCAATTTCAAAAGATGGAAGCAAGCTAGATGCGGGTCAAATACAATTGCAATCCGAAAGTGCCGAGTGTTACATGAAGGATATCTGGATCAGGCCTATTTCAAAATTTCCGAGATGGATCAAAAAAAAAACAGGTTTTACTAGATATTATTAAAAATTACGTTTGTGAGAAATAGACTTAAAACATCAATACAAATCATAGGGTTTTTGTTCACTGCCATCGTTCACGCTCAATCCCAACAACATCCCATTATTTATACCACCGATGCCGAAAGACCGCAACTTTTAAAAACTATTAAAAGTTATCAATGGGCACAAGACATGGTCACACAATTACACCAAAACGTAGATCCGAAATTGGAAGCGTACCGCACCAATCCTACCGTGATTTTGAACCTGCCCAATTTTAGTGACGGTAAAGTGGAAAAACACGAGTTTGAAGCCACTCCGTGTGTTGCGGAACATCAAAACGTACTAAAGATTGCCTCCGAGGCAGGTATGCTCTACCATATTACACAAGATGTACAATACGCCCAATTAGCGGCAGATATTCTCGCTGCATACATCGATGAACTCGCGCCAAGGGATGCAAGAACAACGACCATCTGTGGCAATGCATTTTTAGATCCTAGAACCTCCTATGCTACCTTTGCGCTATCCTATGATTTTATCCATGATTTTCTACAAAAGGAAAGCACCACTGTTTTTAACGCATTATTGAACAAAAGGATTCCCTTTGACCATAGCAAAGCACAAAAGGTTATACGGAACATGATAAGCAACGTACTGCAGGAATATGGAGCACCAGATACCCATGGCAAAACAGTTTCCAACCACCCCATTTTAACAGCTCCGGGTGCGCTGTTCTTGATTTTGTGCGTCGCAGACGATACCGAACGAGAACGCTTGTTCCAGGTATTTTGGGAAAAAGGCACGGCGCACCAAAATTCGTTCAAGAACACCATTTTACCTATATTTTCCAAGCAAGGCTTGTGGCCAGAATCGTTAAGCTATGGTTTTATGCCCATTATAAGCATGACTTTGAACATAGTGGACAGGATTAAACCCGAAATGGAGGTAACCAAAACCTCAAAACATATCTTCAATGGCAACTTTCTATACGATTATTTAAGGTATCCCGATAGGCGATTTGTGCGCTACGGCGATTCAAAGAGAAAGGCCGATCTTACGGAAAAAAATTACCGATACGCCCTTCATATTGCTGAACGAAGGGGATATACCAGCATTAAGGAAAAAGCGCAAATGGCGTTGCATCAGGCCTACAAGGCACAAGGAGGGTACAGACCCAACATCAAAAGCAGTTCTCCATACGACCAATACCAACATTTACAATTGTTCTGGGGTATTGACATCCCTAAAAATCTGGAGAGCGGCATTAATTTCGACAAAAAAACCGTAATTATAGAGCATGCCGGTATTGCCCTGCAGCGAAATTCCTCGAAACAAAATAATGAACTTTACGGCCTGTGTGGTATCATTGGAGGCGCCCACTATGTGCATTCGCACCTAACGGGAATTGCTATGGAACTTTACGGGTCAGGATATGTTATTGCCCCCAACGCGGGACTCCCGGCTAGCGTTCCCGAACGGCGAATTCCCCTGCACGAACATTATTTTAGGCTCTACGCGGGCAATAACACCGTTGTGGTAAACGGCACCTCTCACGGCTTAGATGAGGGCTCTTGGAAAGCTAATGCAAACGTTTGGCAAAATACCGTGGTCAACATCGCAGCAGAACCCAAGCATTTGAAAGAGGGTCTTGCAGACGAATTTAGTTTTGCAACCCAGCTATTAGAAGATACTGTTAACAATGCAACACAAGAACGCACACTAAGCACAATTAGAACCAGCGCAACAACAGGATATTACTTAGATATTTTTCGTTCCAAATCCCATGGGGAGAATAAATTTCATGACTATATCTACCACAATATTGGAGATAGCACCCATATTCTAGATTCCAATAACCAAAAAATAGCCCTACAAAAAACCGACCGCTATGAGAATGACATTGGCGATGTGACCAAATCACCTGGATGGCGATATTTCGAAGCGACTCAATCCACCAAAGCAATTGACGAGGCGGTCAAGGTAAGGTTTGATGTGGAATACGATGACCGATATATGCACCTCTTTGTGCCTGAAGGAGTTTCTAGGGCATACACTAAAGCCTTAGCTCCCCCAACGAGAGAAGCAAAAAACGGATACTTGAACAAAAAAACACAGGTGCTTGCTATTAGGCAAGAAGGAGAGGCATGGAACCGACCCTTTGTAGCAATTTTGGAACCTTCTTTAAAAGAAGTATCAAGCATTGAGGAAGTCAAGCCTCTATGGGATGGAGATAAAATTGTGGGGGCCAGGGTCGTATCAAAAGTGGGGGCTATTTTAATTACAGACTACATTATCTCACAAGAAAAGAAAAACGCCTTATATCACAACAAGAACCTAGACTTGTTGTTTGAGGGAAGGTTTGGTATTGTCCGAACGGTGAAAGGTTCAGAAAAAAACGAAACCATCTTATATATTGGTGAAGGAGCGCGATTGTTATGGGGAAATAAAGTATTGAAAGCTACTAGCGATGAAAGGGCTTTTCAACGTTTTAATTAAATGAATTAAAGATGAAAACTAGTCAAGTGATTATCTTTCTCTGCTTGTTTGCCATGGCAGGCTGTGAAAAACCAAAAACACATAAGAATGTGGTGTTCATTTTGGTGGATGATTACGGCTATAACGATATGAGTTTTAGAAACAATAGTTTCTATGAAACTCCAAATATTGATCAACTGGCAAGCGAAAGCACCGTTTTTACCGAAGGATATGCCAACTCAAGGGTCTGCAGTCCGTCGAGGGCGAGTATCTTGACGGGGAAATTTACGGCACACCATGGCATTACTGATTGGATTGGCGCTCCAACAGGAGAAGACTGGCGTAAGAAAGGGCGTCTGAACCGGCTATTGCCTGCAAACTATATACACCAATTACCAGATGCTGACATCACTTTGGCTGAAGCGCTAAAAAAACAAGGGTATATCACCTTTTTTGCTGGCAAGTGGCATTTGGGCAAGGTAAATGTCATTGCCAAGGTACTTTTAAACGGAAAGGAAATGGGTGTTAGTTGGATAGCGCCCCATAGGCTGGATGTGACATCTGAATTAAAAGAAGGTGAAAATCAATTGGAAATTCAAGTCACTAACCAATGGACCAAACGTTTGATTGGAGATGAAAAATTACCGAACCAGACTGGATACGATGTAAGGCGTGGTAGCCCTAATTATGAAGCTAGGGATGTTGATGGAAGGCCTAAAAAAATGCCTGAATGGTTTAGAAATAACGAGCCACTTCCAGAGGGGCCACGAACAACTTTCAGTGCGTATTCCTTTCAAAACCCTACAGATGAATTATTGCCATCGGGATTATTGGGTCCTGTAAATATTGTCTCTTCCAAAATTATCAAAAAATAGGTCTTTCATAATAAGAAATTCCGTGGCTTTCAGTTTTAACCATCTTGTCTAAGGTGCCATAAGGCTACCAAAGTCCTGGAGTGTCCAAAACCAAACATTTACATCAAGATTGATGACTGGGTTTCAAAATCCCTAGTAATATTTCCTGACACTTTTTATGAGATTTTAAAAGAACTAAGGGTGCTTTAATGGCTTAAAACTATGATGCCCTTTTTAATAAACTATGCCACAAAAGTATCATTTTCTAAGGTCCTTGTTTGGGCCTACACTTTAAATTATTAATTCAGCGTAACCACGTAATAAGGGGATAGATATTTTTCATGAAACAAACCTGGATGCATTTTGGTGTATCCCTCTTCTGTGATGGAAGTAAAATAAATAAGTAAGTCATATTCCGGATCAAGTTGGGCCGTGGGTATGTTGATGGTATAATTGGTATTGTCCCACTTCATGGGCAACTCCTGGAATTTACCGCTGGTCATATTGGCAATTCTATAGTGAACTTTTGGCGTTTGACTGGTTGGTAGTTGTTTTCCTGTGACCAAAGTAACTTTTATTGGTTCTTTTGTAGTGGCCTTTTTAGGCACCATAGCCGTAAAATTATCTTCGAGAGGATTGTCGATAGGTATCAACCCATCGCTGTGACTTAAAGCCACAATATTTTTAGAATCGCCAATTAATTCCTTTAGTCCATCGATATCTTTTTCAATTTCTACGAGCCTGTCTTGCCATGTACCATTATCATTTAAAAATAGCGGTCTTTGAAAATAGATCTGTTGTGTAAACGTAATAATGTCCTTCCAATTTTCCCTTGCCTTCTCCATCTTTTCAAGACTTGATGGCAAATAGCCTTTTTTCTTCGTTTCTAGATAAAACATAAAATCGGTCGCCGCCAAGGTCTTGAAGGAATGATACGCGGAGAGGGCAGCAATTATCTTTAAGTCCAACTGATTGGAAATAAAGGCTGTTCTGTGGGATTTCGGGATGTCTTCCGGTTCAACTTTGGCCAAGGCCGCTAAGGTTTCATTGGATAGATTTTCGTAAATTTTTGCTAGTTGAATAGGGGTTATTTTTGGTTTTACAGTTCCTTTTAATACGTCTTTCACATAATCTTGTATACCATAGAACAGCCCTGGATCACCCGGTTCTGCAGATTGATAGGTACGTTCTTTGTCCTTATGGAAAGCACTTGCATTATTTGAGACAAAGAGCGCCCCACCGCTTTCGATTTCCGCCCAGTTGTAGTTTGCCGGATGGTAGGTAAGATGGGAAGATGTGATTAAGGGCAATACTTTTCCTGCAGCGCTATAAGCATCCAAAACAGCTTGGTAGGATTTGCCGTAATGCTGTCTAAATGTTCTTTTCCAAACTTCTGGATTGGTTTTTTTTGAATATCCCAATCTCCCGAAAAGCAAATGCCAAGCCCAATACCGCTGGTCTTCCCAATTATAGTAAACCAAGGAATCATTGGTAAAAAGATTCCAAGTATTTGTTTTTCTAGCCATAGGCGGTGTTACCTGAAAACCCCTGGCACCCCCAAATGTAGTAGTATGTGAAAAACGTTTAACATAATCGGGATCGGCCCAGGTGAACATGCGAATGGTGCCAATGCCCCACAATCTATTTATATAATCGAAATCGCGCGATTTATTTAAAAAATCTGCATAGCCATAGCGCTGTCGCTTGTCGATGTTGTCCAACATGGCCAACTCGGTTTTTCGCATCTCGGTAGGGTGAAACGGAAGCCCTACACCTTCCCAAGTGTATTTGCTTGTGACGTGTAAATTGATACCTGTTTGCAAGGCCCATTCCCGAATATTTTGGGTTAAGCCTTTCGCTCGTATATCTAAAAATAGCCGCCCGTTACGTGCTTTATAGCCATCTCCTATACCCGTGATAATGTCTTTCCAAAATTTATCCGCGGTAGCACCAAAACCGCCTACGCCAGATTCGTAATTAACACGAAGTTGGATGCCATCAATCTCAGGCGCTTGTTCTAGTAATTCCCGCATACCATCCGAACAATATTTTGTGTAGCGTTCTGGGTCTTCGGGCAACCCCATGACCAAGGTGTCGTTTCTGCCATGACTCCAAATTCCTAGCACAAACTCAAGTCCGTAATTATGGATTATTTGTCCTATTCGCCTTAGTTGGGTCAAATATTCTTGACGTGTTTTCTTAATGTCGCTTTTAAGATTTACGCCATCAAACCCGGGTACTTTAACAAAAAATGGGTAAAGGGGCATCATAAAATCTTTCTCACTACCATTGTTATATCCCGTTATAAGTGTAAGCCTGTTAAAACGATTCTGGGCCAATTGTTGAATGTAATACTGCCAATACGCCTCGGAAAAAAACCAGGCATCATCATTTTTATCCTTTATAAATCTATCCAAACCCCGAATTGGATTATCCGGGAACTCTACGGTATTTTCTATCCTGGTCAAAACGCTAAGACCTTTGTCCTTGACCTGTTGCGATAGTTCGGTAAGTGCATACATGAGACCTACGGAATCGGTTCCGCCCACTACCAATGCCGTGTTACTTTTTGTTGTTACCCATTGATAAAATACACCTTCAGGCCTGTTGGAAAGGATATCGGGATTATCCGAAACCAATCTTTTGACCAGATTATTTTCCAAGGTGCCAATAAGCAGATGCGCTTGCCGTTGGGTTTGCGTATGGTGATGAATATTTTCAATTTGTCCTCCCACAGCTTGAATGGCCGTATACAATTCGCGCTTACCGAATGCTACCGGATGTTCATCATCATCTGATATTCCCGTACGGTCCACTACGGTTACCATAGTATCTAATATCAGTTGGTCTTTTTCTATATTTTGCCCTTTTGCCGATTGTGATAAAATCAGAAAAAAAAAGAGTAGCCAACCGATGTAATTAGTATTTCTCACTTAAATGAATGTTAGGTTAGTTGCCATGTTGCGCTATCATCATCGCTTTCCTAAAAGCGATAAAGATTCGAATGCGATACAAAATCATGTTATACTTAGAAAGATAGCAAGCCCGTACTGCGAGTCCGTCCTGTTGCATCCTGTTTTTTTTGGGTGTTACCTAAACAAATAATCGTTGCCAGTACCATCGCTAGGGACCTGTGTATTCCCAAATTCCTTAGTAGAAAGGATTATTCGCGGTATAAAAGGAACTCCAACATATAGCATCCATATGAAGACGGAGATGTATCTTTTCCCTTTTAACCTTATGGTACAGGATGCCATCGTTTTTCTAAAAAAGTATCTTGGGTTTACGATTGTATAGACCATGCGAAACCTCATTATTTACTGGGCAATAGCCTTATTATTGCTTTTTTCTTGCCAATCAGAATCGAAACCATCTGATTTGGAAACTGGTTTTCAAAACCCGCCCAAGGAGGCGAAGGCACGCACTTGGTGGCATTGGCTTAGTGGTAATGTCTCCAAATCCGGAATCACAAAAGACTTGGAAGCGATGAAGTCCGTGGGAATTCAAGAAGCGCAATTATTCAACGTGCATTTGGGTTTTCCACAGGGCCCTGTAAAATATCTAAGCGAGGAATGGCTGGATTTGTTCAAGTTCTCCGCCGAAGAGGCAAAGCGATTGGATTTGGAGTTGGCATTTCACAACGGTCCGGGTTGGTCGTCTAGCGGCGGCCCTTGGGTAACAGAAGCCCATGCCATGCAAACCGTGGTTTTTAGTGAACTTGAAGTGAAAGGCGGACAACCAATTAGCACCGTACTACCAAAACCTGAAACGAAATTTGAGTACTACAGGGACATAGCCGTATTGGCATTTCCAAAACCAAAAGCGGACATCAAGATTGATAATCTGGATTATAAAAACCTCTCGGAACGCATCCGAAATCATTTAGTACCGGATACGAAAAGTATTCCAAAAGACGCCGTTGTTTCTAAAGACGCGATTATTGATATTACGTCCAAATTCTCGGAAGATGGAATGTTGGAATGGAAGGCACCGCAGGGCGAGTGGATTATCCTAAGAATGGGACACACCCCAATAGGTACCACGAACCGACCAGCTCCTTTGGAAGCCAAGGGCCTAGAGGTTGATAAAATGAGTAAAACTGCCGTTGATGCCTATTGGCAAGGTGGGGTACAGCCCATTATTGATACATTGGGAGATTTGGTCGGAACCACGGTAAACAATTGTTTGATTGATAGTTACGAAGTAGAAACCACCAATTGGACGGTAGGTTTCGATACGGAATTTGAAAAATTAAGGGGGTATAACCTAACAGCCTATTTGCCAACTTTGGCGGGCTATTATATAGATGGCGGGGAAATTTCCGAACGCTTTCTATGGGATTTTAGAAGAACTATCGGCGATTTGATTGCCGAAAACTACTACGCCCATTTTCGTGAGCTGTGCCACCAAAACGGAATGAAATTATCCGTGGAACCGTATTGGGGACCTTTTGACAATATGCAGGTTGGTGCCGCCGGCGATATCGTCATGTGTGAATTCTGGAGCGGTGGCTATCCATTCTTTGATTCCCCGAAATTCGTTTCCTCCATAGCCCATTTAAATGGCAGTTCCATAGTCGGTGCAGAGTCTTTTACCGGTATTGGTGGTTGGAACGAACATCCTGCCCAATTGAAATCCATCGGTGACAGGGCTTGGGCAGAAGGCATTACCCGTTTTATTTTTCATACTTACGTGCACCAGCCTTGGGATGTGGCCCCGGGATTAGCGCTGAGCTATCACGGTACCGACTTCAACCGTTTAAATACCTGGTGGCAACAAAGCAGTGTTTATATGGATTACATAGCACGTTCGCAGTTTTTATTGCAACAAGGCAAAAGCGTGGCAGACGTATTGGTGTTTACCGGAGAATCTTCTCCAAACACAGCTTTTTTAAAGCCTGAAATCAAGAATTTGGGCTATGATTACGATTTGATAGGGGCAAACAAACTGCAAGAACTATTCGTAGAAAATGGAGAAATCCATACTTCAAAAAGCGGTCCGTATAAAGTGCTACAATTAACCGCCTCGGAATGGATGAAGCCGGAAACCATTAAAAAAGTAGAGCAGTTGGTAGCTGCTGGGGCAAAGGTCATTGGGGCGAAACCGAAGAAGTCCCCCAGCCTTGAAAATCACTCCAATGCCGATGCCGAAATACAAGTCTTGGCAAAAACCTTGTGGGATTCAGAAGCAGTAAAAGATACCTCCATCGAAAACTACTTAATACAAAGTGAGGTACCTGCGGATTTTAAAGTGGAACGTGGTGATGGGTCCGATATCAATTTCATCCATAGAAAAACCGAGGAAGCCGATATCTATTTTATCGCCAATGCAAGGAAAGAAAGTCGGGATATTTTAGGTCGATTTAGGGTTTCCGGCAAACAACCGGAATTATGGAATGCCGAAACTGGAGAGACCAAAGAACTAGTGGTATTTAACGAAAATACCGATGGTACTACAACCGTTCCTATTTCCTTGGGTATGGAAGCCTCCGTGTTTGTGGTTTTCAGAAATTCAATTACCAAGCCGCACCTGGTTGAAACCTCGATAAAAATAGAACGACCGGATTTAGAGCCACTTTCCAATTTGGAAGTAATTAAAGCGGAGTATGGGACATTTTTACAGGAAGGTCTAATCGATATTACAGATAAGGTTTCCGCTGCGGTAACAAATGGAAAGCTTGATTTTAGGATGACTCGTGCATTCTGCGATTGTGATCCGGCCATGGGGTATAAGAAAGAATTCCGAATGGAATATCAAATCGGTGAAAAAATCCATCAGCTGGTTGCGGAAGAAAGAGAGCATATCCGCATTAAAGCGGGCCAAGAGCCACTAAGAATACTAAAGGCCGTCTTTGGTAAGTTCAAGGCAGAGACCAAAGGAGTACCGGCCAATTACAAAATCCACGACATTACCGCTAAAATACAGGATATGGTGGCAGCGGGTAATCTCGATATTCCCATACAAGATGAATTGATAGGTGCAAAAGACCTCGAAGGCAATAAGACCGCCTTAAAAATTACCTATAACACCGATGGGGAGGAATATACACGCAGCATCCCTAAAGGTGGGATACTTAAACTGTCAAAAGACCTTCCAAAACCCGAACTGCTATTTGAAAATGGGGCCGTACAATGGGCAACGCCTTATCCCGGTGTCCTAACCTATGCGGCTGCGGACGGAAAAAGTAAAACTGTTGAAGTAAAATCCACCCCCGAACCCATTGAACTCTGTGGCGCATGGGAAGTGGAATTCCCCGAGAAAAAAGCCACTTTTGACACCCTTATTTCTTGGTCAACCTCCACTAACGACGACATTCGGCACTTTTCGGGTACGGCCAGTTATAAAAAACAGTTTACGGTTTCAAAGGATGTAATCGGGACCGAAAATAGTTTGTTACTGGATTTGGGCAGCGTACACAAAATTGCCGAAGTGTTTATCAATGGTCAACAAGTGGGCGTCTTATGGAAACAACCGTTTCGACTTCCTATCGATAACCTAGTCAAAGCAGGGCAAAATACCCTTGAAATAAAGGTGACCAATCTATGGCCCAATCGGTTGATCGGTGACGAAAACTTACCATTGGACTATGAACGTAAAGGAGATCAAATAAAAGAATGGCCTGCTTGGCTAACGGAGGGGAAAGACCGCCCCACAAAACGCAGCACATTTACTTCTTGGAACCATTGGAAAGCCGATGATGCCTTACTGGCATCGGGTCTTTTGGGTCCGGTTAAAATAATTGTTTTGGAATTAAAAAATATCGATGATGAGTAAAGAAAAAGCAATGTTATTACTATTCATTTCGGTATTGCTGTTCGCATGTAATTCGAGTAAAAAAAACGTGCCAACAACAGAAAATAATGTGCCGGAGGTCGACTTTTTTGCGGATAACGGCTTTGGCAATGCAGTTGCCGTGGTGCAACACCCTGCCGGTATTTACCATGAAGGTATCACTTACGTCTGCTACCAAGGTCCAAAAGAAGACCCCTACGTAGCCTCCTACAACCATTCAACCAAAGAATGGAAGGGACCGTTTAGGGCTGGCATAAGCGAAATGGGAAAGGACCCTAACCGCAAAAAGAGAATAGACAACCACGGCAAGCCTTCAATGCTGATTGATGACGCCGGCTATATACACATCACTTTTGGGGGTCATGGCGGCATGAAAAAACACGGGGAAAATACCTTGGGGAATCATCATTATGGTAAAAACCTGCACGCGGTTTCAAAAAAACCATTGGATATTACCAGTTGGGAAACCTTGGATAACATTTCACCCTTTGGCACCTATAATCAAATGATTAAAATGGATAACGGTGATATCTATTTATTCTATCGCCACGGGGCGCACCGCAGCAATTGGGTGTACCAAAAATCTACGGATAGCGGACGCACTTTCGGCGAACCCATTTCATTCTTAAAACACAAACGCAGAACAGAGATAGAGGCCGAAGACTCTTGGTACCCTTGGTTGGGTAGAGGTCACGGAGACGATATCATCGTAGCATTTGATTACCATATTTGTAGGGACAATAAGAACGCCCAAGACAAACGCGGGCATATACCCGAAAGACATCATGTGTATTACATGGTGTTTGACACCAAGCTTGGGAAATGGAAAAACGTAAAAAATGAACCCTTACAAATACCCTTGACCAAAGAAATGGCAGATGAAAAGGCTTTAGTGGCAAATACAGGAACGGATTGGACTTTTCAAGGAGTTACCGAGGTAGACGCTAATGGAAATCCGCATATCGGCATTACCGTAGGACCTGATATTGGCGAAAAAAGAAGTGGTCCTAAACGCATGCGCTATTTAAGATGGAATGACACCAAATGGGTTTCAGTTCAAAATTCCGGTCTGCCCATTGGCAATGGAGATATGGACATCACACCAGCCAATGAAATACATTTTTACATGGCAGAACAAAATAGTGAGGGAACAGGAGAAGTAGCACGATGGGATGCCCCTGCAAATGGCAACTCCTTTCAAAAATCCAAAATTCTATTAACAAAACCCAACGCCAATTTTGCCATATCCACCGTCATTGAAAACCCGCATCCCGATGCGCGGTTGATCGTTGCAGAGCGCAAACGCGGTACAGATTACAGAAAAATGTATTTGCTCGGGGACAACGGACCGGTAATACGACTTAAAAATGAGGCATTGGTCTTAAAAGAAAAATAACGAGAAGAACTCAAATCAAGTTTGCATGCGGTCAGATGCTGTTTGAAAATTAAATGAACCTAAATGAAACTATCTAAATTGTATTTTGTCGTAGTCGCAGCATTGATCTATAGCTGCACTACCCCTTCTGATGTAAGCGTCACGGATTTAAAATGCGAGTACCGCAGCAATCCCTTGGGTATCGATACAAAAGCACCACGGTTCAGTTGGAAACTGGTTCAAGATAAATTTGCAAGAGGTCAAAAACAAACGGCCTATCAAGTCATGGTGACAACCTCTACGGAGCCGCTCAATGATGAGGATGTTATTTGGGATTCAGGAAAGGTTGTTTCCAATCAATCGGTCAATACGGTGTATGCCGGAACCCCTTTGAAATCGACCAAAACCTATTATTGGAAAGTAAAAATTTGGGATGCAGCAGGCAGTCCTTCCGATTGGAGCACACCGGCCAAATTCTCCATGGGCCTTCTAGAACAAGACGATTGGATTGGCGAATGGATCTACAAAAAAGACCAAAATAAGAAAGACCACAACTGGTACCGAAAGAATTTCACCTTGGAAGAAAATCCAGAGTCCGCATTACTACATGTGGCCTCTTTTGGGTATCATGAGGTGTATGTGAACGGCCAAAAAGTAAGCGACGCGGTCATGAATCCTGTGCTTTCCTACAAGAAAAAAAGACTGCCCTACCTTACTTATGATATTAAGGACTTTTTAACCGAGGGCGACAATGTCATTGGTATTTGGCACGCCGCAGGTTGGGCACGTTGGGGTCGGATGAAGGAGTACTATGACCCGCCATTTGTTTTTAAAGCTCAGGCCAGTATTACTGGAGATGCTACCAATTTAGAACTGATAACGGACGATACTTGGAAATGTAAGAAAAGCTATAGCGCCTACATCGGTTCTTGGGATATTTTGGATTTTGGCGGGGAAATCATTGATGAACGTTTACGTGAAGACGATTGGAATACGGCCGAATACGATGATAACGATTGGACAAACGCAACGGTTTTTGATAATGATGCCGCCGAAGAAATTGGCTTTACCGATATTAATTTAGGCCCCAAGGGAGCTATTCGCGCGCCCAGTACCGATGCCAATCCGCCTACCAGTAAAATCACGGCTACCCTCAGTGCCCAAATGGTAGAGCCACAAGTGAAATACAAAGAAATTACCCCTATTGGTGTTTCAAAAAACGAAAAGGGCAACTATCTCATCGATATGGGCGAAAACTACACGGGCTATTTTGAAATGGACCTCTTTAACGGCAAGGAAGGGGATACCATCACTTTTGACATTGCCGACCATAAAGAAGTAGTATCCTCTTGGGAGCAACGCAGTAAGTACGTTTTTGATGAAACCGGCACGGGTCATTTTACCAACCGTTTTAATCTCGCTGGAGGGCGATTTGTCACCGTTTATGGCATTGATTACGAACCCGATTTAAAAGATATCAAGGGTTATGTGATTACAAATGATAGAAAACAAATCAGCAGCTTTGAAAGCTCCAGCGAACTGCTGAACAACATTTATCAAATTAACCTCAACACCTATATCGCCAATACCATAGACGGCATTTTGGTGGATTGTCCACATCGCGAACGGCGCGGCTGGGGCGAGGTAACCGTGGCGGCCATGTATGGTGATGCACTCCCCAATTTTGAGAGTGGTGCCTACATGTCGCAATACGCACAGTTTATGGAAGATGCGCAGGCCGATGACGGTAAAATGCGCGCCGTTATCAACGGAGATGATTTTGAGTTTTTAATGTGGATGGCCAATAGCCCCATTACCATTTGGGAAACCTACCGCATGCTGGGCGATGAACGGTTACTCACCAACCATTACGACAGCATGAAAAAGTGGATGCATTGGCTGTACGACCATTCGGATTATGATACGGGAGGTACGCTAAAAATTGGCAAACGGGGTACCTTGGAATTCCCAGGTTTGGGCGATTGGTGTACGCCTAGAGGTAATTTCTGGACCTCGAGCAATTCTCCGGAATCAGGCCATTTCAACAATACGGTATATGCCTTTATGTTAGAAAATGCGCTGAACATCGCCAAAACGCTCAACAAAACTGAAGATATAACACTATTCTCAAAACGATTGGAAGTACAACGGAAAGCCACGCATAAAAACCTTTACGATCCGGAGACCGGAAAATATGGCGAAGGTCATCAAGTCAACCAAGCTTTTGCGTTACTTTCTGGGGTAACCCCAGAATCTGAAAAACAGAAAGTCTATGATAATCTGGTGGACCAAGCCCTCTATAAATTTCCGTACTACGATACGGGCAGTTCCGGTCAGGCTTTGTACACCCGTTATTTTACGGAGTACGGCGAGCGAATGGATTTAATCTACGAGCTTTTACAAGACCAAAGGCATCCTAGCTACGGCTACTTTTTGGAGCAGGGCAAAACCGTATGGCCAGAACGTTGGTCCGCCATCGGAGGTAGTCAGATACACACCTGTTATACCGGTATTGGAGGGTATTTCATTAAAGGCTTTGGGGGCATTCGTCCTGACCCTGAACATCCGGGTATGCAGCATTTTCTCATAAAACCCGCTACCGTAGGCGACCTGACCCATGCCAATACGGAATACCAGTCCATGTACGGTAAGGTGGTCGTAAACTGGAAAAAAGAAGGTAAAGGGGCAAAATTTCATATCGAGGTACCCATGAATACCACTGCTGAGGTCTACCTGCCTGCAATAGATAAAGATGGAATCAAAGAGAACGGTGTTTTGGCCGAATCCGCTAAAGGAATTCAACATATAGGAGAAGAGAAAAATGATGCCGTAGGCAATTATGTGCTATATAAGGTGACATCGGGCAGCTATGACTTCGTAGTTGATGAACTGCCTAAAACAAGCTATCCCGAACCTTTGAACACACCTGATAACTTATCCCTAATCGGTCGTATGAATGCCTCGTCAATGACCATACAATCAGAAAAACTACCTGTTTTTGAGGCGTTCAGGGCCAATGATGAAGATGTTGCCACCAAATGGCAAGCAAGCACCAATACCAATGAATGGCTAGAGGTGGAATGGGTGAAACCACAAACCTTCAATACCGTAATTGTTCAAGAAGATAGCGGTCGTATTTTGAGCTATACGATTCAATATTATGAAAATGGTACCTGGAGGGATTTAGCTGAAGGCACAACATGCGGAGCAAATAAAGAACATCGATTTAAAACCGTCTCCACAACCAAATGCAGATTGTTCATCTTAAAAGCGAAGGATAAACCCGCCATTTCAGAGTTTAAAATTTTAAATAATTAACCTGTGATAAAATCAATCTTAAGTCGGCATATGTGCAAAACCCAAGCACTGGTACACCTTATGGTAAGTGTTTTGGTGCTTTTTACGGTAGGATGTTCGTCACCACAATCAAAAGTTGCCGTTACCGACCTAAAATGTGAGTACCGTACGAATCCCCTGGGAATAGATAACACCGCACCGAGATTAAGCTGGAAATTAACCGGGGAGCATCCAGCTAGAGGGCAAAAACAGACAGCCTATAAAATCATTGTTGCCAGCAGCCTAAAAAACATCGAAAGTAATATGGGCGACGTTTGGGAATCTGGAAAAATAGCCACAAATCAATCTGTAAATAATACCTATCAGGGAAAATCATTAACGGCTGCAAAACAGTATTTCTGGAAAGTAAAAGTTTGGGATAAAGACGGTAACGCATCAAACTGGAGCGATTACGGCAGGTTTTCCATGGGGTTGTTAGCGCCATCCGATTGGAAAGGCGATTGGATTTTGAAGGGAGATCAAAAAAAGACCGACCACAATTGGTATCGAAAGAATTTCGAATTAAGGGAAACGGCCGAATCAGCATTTGTTTTTGTGGGCTCATTTGGGTATCACGAATTGTACGTTAACGGGGAAAAAATAACTGAAAACGTTATGAACCCGGTATCTTCCTATATGAAAAAACGGATTCCTTATTTAACCTATGACATATCGGACAAATTAAAAAAAGGCGAGAATGTAATTGCCATATGGCATGCCGCGGGATGGTCTAGATGGAGGCGTATTCGAGAATACAGACTCATTCCTTTCGTATTTAAGGCACAAGCGGAAATTATAACGGGAGGAGAACAAATTACGCTAAAGACCGATACGACTTGGAAAACCAAAAAAAGCCATTCTGAATATTACGGTGATTGGGATATACTGCGCTTTGGAGGAGAAACGATAGACGATAGAAAACGAGAGGATAACTGGAGCACAGCAGACTATGATGACAGTAATTGGATGAATGCAACTGTTTACGATCATAAAGAGCTAAATGCTAGAATCCCCGAGGGAAACAACATCAGTTTTGCATTAAACAGTAACAAAAGTAGAGAAGTGCGTGGTTTATACACTCCAATAACCGCCCAGTTAAGCGCCCAAATGGTAGAACCACAAGTAAAATTTAAAGAGATAAAAGCGATTGCTGTCGATAAAATGGATAACGGCACCTATCGCATTGATATGGGCGAAAACTACACCGGTTTCTTTGAAATGGATTTGTACAAAGGACAAGAAGGTGATTCCGTTCTGTTTGAAATTAGTGATCAGACCGAAGTGGTGATGAACTGGAAACAAAAAAGCAAGTATATTTTTGGGAAGTCGGGAAAAGGTAAATTCCAAAACCGATTTAATGTTGCCGGAGGAAGGTGGATTACCGTGTACGGCTTAAATTATGAACCTAAAATAGCAGATGCCAAAGGGTATGTTGTAACCAATAATCGCAAACAAATTAGTGGTTTTGAGTCATCGAGTGAACAACTCAATGAAATATATCAGGTTAATTTAAATACCTATTTGGCCAACACTATGGATGGTATTTTGGTCGATTGCCCACATCGAGAGCGTCGCGGTTGGGGAGAGGTAACCGTAGCTGCCATGTATGGCGATGCCCTGCCCAATTTTGAGAGTGGTGCGTATATGGATCAATACTTACAGTACACAAGGGATGCCCAATTTCCAGACGGTCAGACCAGAGCGGTAATTAATGAAGAAGACCGTCCATTTTTAATGTGGAAAGCAAATAACCCCTTAACAGTCTGGGAAACCTACAGAATGTTAGGTGATAAAAAAGTATTGGAAGACAATTACCGATCCATGCAAAAATGGATGAAATGGTTGCATGAGCATTCCAATTCGGATACTGGCGGCGCTTTAAAAATAGGAGAACAAGGAAAAAGAGAAATGCCGGGATTGGGCGATTGGTGTACTCCACGCGGTAATTTCTGGACGAGCAGTAATTCCCCGGACGCTGCACATTTTAATAATTGCTTGTACGCTTTTATGCTGGATAACGCCATGCATATTGCCGAGGAATTGGATAAGACCGAAGATGCAAAAACTTTTAAGGACAGACTTAAGGTGCAACAACAGGCAACCCACGAATTGTCCTACGATTCAGAAACGGGCAAATATTTAAAAGGGTTTCAAGTAGATCAGGCGTTTGCATTAGTATCCGGGGTAACACCTGCATCGGAAAAAGGAAAAGCAGAGGCTCAATTGGTCAATAATGTGTTGTATGATTTCCCATATTACGATACGGGAAGTTCCGGACAGGCACTTTACACACGTTATTTTACAGAATCCGGAGAGCGTATGGATCTGATCTATGAACTCTTAAAAGACAAACACCATCCCAGTTATGGCTATTTTTTGGAGCAAGGCAAAACCGTATGGCCAGAGCGCTGGTCTGCCATTGGAAATAGTCAGATTCATACCTGTTACACAGGTATTGGTGGCTACTTTATTAAAGGTTTTGGAGGTATTCGTCCAAATCCGAAAGCCCTTGGCATGCAAAATATGATTATTAAACCCGCTCCCGTGGGCGATTTAACTTTTGCAAATACACAGTATGAATCGTTGTACGGAAATGTCGTTGTAAACTGGTCCAAGCAGGATACGGGTGCCAACTTTCATATTGAGGTTCCTATAAACACCACGGCTGAAGTCTACTTACCGGCAATAGGTAGGGAAAATATCAAAGAAAACGGTGTTTTGGCAGAAAATGCAGAAGGTATCCGATATATCGGTAAGGAAAAAAATGATGCCGTGGGCAACTATGTTATTTACCATGTTAGTTCTGGAGTTTATGATTTTAAAGTCAATGCATTACCGGTAACTCAGTTTCCAGAGCCGTTAAGTGGCGTAGAAAATCTCGCGAAATTAGGTAGAATGAACGCATCATCCATGGTGATACAATCAGAAAAACTGCCCGTTTTTGAGGCGTTCAGGGCCAATGACGAAGATAGCACAACAAGATGGTGGGCCGCAGAAAGTAAGAACCAATATTTAGAGGTAGAATGGGTAAAAACGCAAACGTTCCATCAGATTATTGTAGATGAATACGAGAACAACATTCAGGCTTATAAAATACAATATTGGGAGAATGGGGAATGGAAAGACATTGTGCAAGGCACTACCTGTGGCACAAATAAAACCCATCAATTTGATGCGGTGAAAACTACAAAATGCCGATTGTTTATTGCTATTGCCAAACAAAAACCATCGATTACCGAATTTAAAATTTTATACAATGATTAAGAACAGCTTTAACCAGTTGTACGTGATGAAAAAATCTTTATCGAGTGAAAAAATAACACAAATGCGTGTGCGGTTTTATATCGTCTTAGCTATCCTGTATTATTGTGGAACGGGTACGTGCTATGCCTTCCAAGCTCGGGACACGATTTACCCCATTTTTCAATTTCCACAAAACAACATGCCTCACATTGATGGTGATTTTGCCGAATGGAATAAGGTTCCGGATACCTATGCAATAGGTCTAGGCCAAATGAAAGAAAGTATGAACGGTATCGGGTTTGATTTGGACCCGACCGACTTGGATGTTACCGTAAAAGTAGGATGGGTCAAAGACTTGAATCGCCTATACTTCTATGTGGAAGTTTTTGACGACTTCTGGGAATTTGAACGACTGGATATCAAACAAGATATTTTTGAACTGGTGGTAGATGCAGATATGTCAGGGGGAAATTTCATTAAAAAGTGGAATGCCAATACGAGTAGAATCCCTATGGAGGAATTACATTTTAGGGGACATGGTTCGCATGCCCAAAATTACCATGTGTTTATGCCTTCCATAAATAAAGATTGGGCAATGGTTTGGGGGAATACCCCTTGGATCAAAGACTTTCCGTATGCCAACGCCGCCTATGAACACAATTTGGAACAGGGGAAATCAGGTTTGCTCAAAATGGAGTTTTGGATAACACCCTTCGATCATGCGGCCATAGAAGGGATAGATCGTTCCGCCGTTTCCCAGTTAAAGGAAAATGAAATCATTGCCCTATCGTGGTGCGTGCTCGATTATGACGATGATGATAAAGTAAGAAAGGATTTCATTAACCTTGCCCATGACCTCAACATGATTCATGATGGGGATTATATGAATGCCTTTCGGTTAATGCCTTTATCGGAAGAATTGAATGCTGGGCTACAAGCAAACTGGTCTTTTGTTGAAGTTGATCGAGACAGGCGGGTTTTTGCGTTTAAAGACGAATCCTTAGGCAGCGTTGAAAAGTGGACCTGGGATTTCGGGGATGGAACAACTTCCCAAGAACAAAACCCAGTACATCAATACACCACATCAGGTCATTGGACGGTGGTGCTCACTATCGAAAACAAGGCCGGTAAATCCATACGATCTAAGGTTTGGGATGTGGTGACAAAGTAGATGGAATGACTGCAGGGTCTTAAAAAATAGCTGCCCTCTTGATATAGAAGTATAATGCGATAAATTAATTTTCATGAAGAATATAAAAATAGGATTGTTCGGTATTGGGTTGGATACCTATTGGCCGCAGTTTGAAGGTTTACTTGAACGACTGGAAGGCTATCAAACTAAAATTGCCCAAAAGATGGAAGGTTTTGGGGCCGAGGTAGTCAATGTAGGGCTCGTGGATTCTCCTGAGAAAGCTCGCGAAACGGCACAAACCCTAAAAACGGAAGATGTGGATATGCTAGTCTTATATGTGTCCACCTATGCCCTATCATCCACCGTATTGCCCGTGGTGCAAAAGTTGAAATGTCCCGTAGTCATTTTGAACATTCAACCTGTCGCGGCCATAGATTATGAACGTTTTAATGCTTTAGGTGATAGAGGTAAAATGACGGGCGAATGGTTGGCGCATTGCCAAGCCTGTTCCGTGCCAGAACTGGCGAATGTTTTTAATCGCTCTGGCATAGCCTATGAATTTGTGACCGGATATTTGGATGAGCCAGCCGTTTGGACCGAAATTCAAGATTGGATTGATGCCGCCCGGGTAAAATCTATAATGAACGACAATCGCTTGGGCGTTTTAGGTCATTATTACGGTGGTATGTTGGATGTATATTCGGATTTGACCAAACAGTCCGCCGCTTTTGGTACGCACATCGAAATCGTGGAAATGTGTGAACTCAAAAAATACAGGGATGCCGTTACCGATATTGAAGTCGACGGAAAGTTAGCGGAATTCCAAAACACCTTTGAAGTCGTTGATGCTTGCGAAGATGCCGAACTTAAAAGGGCTGCAAAAACATCGATAGCCTTGGACAAGTTAGTGCAAAACCATGATTTGGGGTCTTTGGCCTACTATTACGAAGGCGAAAACGGCAACGAATATGAAAATATAGTAACCTCCGTAATTGCTGGAAACACCTTGCTAACAGGGAAAAATGTACCAGTTGCAGGCGAATACGAAGTCAAGAATGCCCAAGCCATGAAAATTATGGATGCGTTTGGGGTAGGTGGTTCTTTTTCGGAATTCTATGCGATGGATTTTAATGATGATATCGTAATGTTAGGGCATGACGGTCCGGCCCATTTTGCCATTGCAGAAGGAAATGTCCAGTTAGTTCCGTTACCCGTATACCATGGTAAACCCGGTAAAGGATTATCCATTCAAATGACCGTAAAGCACGGTCCGGTAACCCTGCTCTCCGTAGTTGAAGGCAAGGATGATGTTTTTATGTTGGTGGCCGAAGGCGAATCTGTAGAAGGGCCTGTTTTGCATATTGGCAATACCAATAGCCGTTATCGTTTTTCCATTGGGGCAAGGGCTTTTATGAACGAATGGTCCAAACAAGGGCCTTCGCACCATTGCGCTATTGGCGTGGGTCATATTGCGAACAAAATTGAAAAACTGGGGAATTTATTGAACCTAAGGGTGGTTAAAATCTGTTAAGGTGTTTTGTGCATTAAAAAACGGTGCAAGACATTAATCTGAATAACTATGGTAAAATGAAACGAATATTGCCGCTACTATTGATCGTATTTTTTTACGCTGCCTGTACCAATAAGCAAGATACTAGTCCCCCAAACATCCTTGTTATAAATGTAGACGATATGGGTTGGAAAGATGTGGGATTTATGGGCAGTCAATACTATGAAACGCCAAACATAGATTATCTTGCCGGTCAGGGCATGGTATTTACCAATGGTTATGCGAGCGCATCCAATTGCGCTCCAAGTAGGGCCTGTTTAATGACCGGGCAATGGACACCACGCCACGGAATATACACCGTATCCCCCTCTACTCGAGGAAAATCAGAAGACCGAAAACTGATTCCCATAAAGAACACCCGCACCCTAGCTGCTAAACATAAGATACTACCAAAGGTTTTAAACGAAAACGGTTATACCACCTGCCACGCTGGTAAATGGCATTTGAGCGACAACCCTTTGGAATATGGCTTTGATATAAATATTGGAGGTGGTCATAATGGTCTTCCCAAAAGTTACTATCCTCCCTATAAGAATGTGACTGTAGAGAAAGGGAATGCCGAATACCTTACAGATTTGATTGTTGAAAAAACCCTAAACTTTATGGATACGGTGCAAAAACCCTTTTACATAAACTATGCGCCTTATGCCGTACATACCCCAATTATGCCCGTAGATAGTATTGTACCTAAATACGCAAACAAATCCCCTTGGAACGGACAGGGTAATGCGGAATATGCCTCTATGGTAGATAATTTGGATAGAAATATTGGTCTACTTACAGACAAATTAAAGGAAAGGCGCCTTTTCTCTAACACCCTTATTGTATTTACATCGGATAATGGGGGGCTATACGGTATCACCAAACAAAAACCATTACGTGCAGGAAAAGGCAGTTATTATGAAGGTGGCATTAGAGAACCTTTTTTCTTTGTATACGATAAGAAAATTGAGTCCGGATCCAAAAGTGACGTACCTATTACCAACATGGATATCTTTCCAACTGTTTTAGCCTACGCAGGTATTGAAAATACTACTATAGCATTTGACGGTGCCGATTTATCAGATGTCTTAGAACAGAAAACCCAAACCTTGGAACGTCCTCTTTTTTGGCATTTCCCCGTTTATTTACAAGCGTATAATCCTGCTGATAATGAAAATAGAGATGCTTTGTTCAGAACCCGTCCAGGTTCGGTCGTTAGAAAGGGCGATTGGAAATTGCATTATTATTTTGAGGATGATGGGTTGGAACTCTACAACCTATCGGAGGATATTGGGGAACGAAATAATCTTTCAGAAAAATACCCCGAAAAAACCGACGAACTTTTCGGTCTCTTAAAAGAATGGTGGGAACGTACAAATGCGCCAATACCCACTACGCTTAACCCTGAATTTATAGACAACATTCAATATCAACAGATTTTAGCACAGAAAATATGCAAGCATTATTAGGAGTTCTTTTTCATTCGTTGGGCGGCGTCGCCGCCGGCAGTTTTTACATGCCTTACAACAAGGTCAAAAACTGGTCTTGGGAAAGCTATTGGATGGTCGGCGGGCTAATGTCATGGTTCATTGTACCCCCGATTGCCGCGTGGTTGACCGTCCCTAATTTTATGGAAATTATAGGTGCAGCATCAGGAAGTTTACTCTTTTTTACCTACGTCATGGGATTACTCTGGGGCGTTGGCGGACTATCCTACGGCTTGGGTATCCGATATCTGGGGATGTCTTTAGGCAACTCTGTGGTACTCGGGTTTTGCGCTGCTTTTGGAGCCTTGGTGCCTCCTATTTATTATAATATCGTTCCTACAGAAGGAAAAATTCCGTTTACGGACATGTTGGCGGCTACTGGCGGACAAATAGTGCTTTTGGGGGTACTCGTCTGTATTCTGGGAATTGCCATTTGTGGTAAGGCCGGAATGCTAAAAGAAAAAGAACTTTCCGACGAGGAGAAAAAGAAAAGTGTGGCCGAGTTCAACCTATTCAAAGGATTGATTGTTGCCATTCTATCAGGTATTCTAAGTGCCTTTTTTAATTTCGGGATTGAATCGGGCAAACCCTTGGCGGAGGCGGCCATCGCATCAGGGCACGATAGTTTGTTTGCCAACAATGTCACTTTTGTAGTCATCCTTTGGGGCGGACTCACCACCAACCTCATCTGGACCACCCTCTTGAGTCTTAAAAACAAATCCTATACCGATTTCGTTAATACGGACTCCCCCATTGCCAAAAACATTGGCTTTGCCTCCCTGGCAGGATTCATCTGGTTTTTACAGTTCTTTTTTTACGGAATGGGCGAAAGTAAACTAGGTAACGGGGCCAGCTCGTGGATCCTACACATGTCGACCATCATTTTAACCGCGAACCTGTGGGGTATCTATCGCAAAGAATGGAAAGGGGTAGCTAAAAAAACTAAAATGACCATAATCGCCGGTATTGGGGTTATTCTTTTGTCCGTAGTATTGGTGGGAATTGGGAACTCTATTTAAATGAAACTAGCCTTTGTTGAATTCATTTATAAACTCCTCCAACATTTCTTTAATAATCACTTTCGGGTTACCCTCCGATAGGCTCTCAAAGGAAACATACCCTTGAAATCCCTGTTTTTTAATCATCGCCGCCATCTTGGCCATATCGGTCGGTTTCTTGACTTGGTTATGATAAATATGCTCTTTTATAAACCAGTAATTGGCATACGGCGCCAATTTTTCCGCCTCGGCATAGGGGTCGTCTGTGGTTCGCAAGCCTGATATATCCAAAATAAGTCCGAACCATTCGGAGTCTACCCGCTTTAAGATATCAATAACTTCATCGGCCGTAAACAAAAACTCATTATGGTTCTGCAAGGCGGCGATAACACCAACCTCGGCACCGTATTGGGCGCATAATTTGTATTCTTCCACCAGCCATGTTTTTACCTGTTCTTTGGTATAGCCATCTGGAATGTTTCGCCCCGTGAAAATCCGTAAAATGGATGACCCTAGCTCAGAAGATATTTGCAGCCAATCTTTGATCATTTCACGGTCCCTTTTTCGAGCCGCTACATCTGCGGTAACAAAATTGTTTCTGACCCCAGTCCATGAGATGTTGAGTCCAAGCTCCAAGGCCCGTTTCTTTAAGGCGAATATTTCAGATTTCGCCGGAAGATTGGGATAGGACGAGAAATAATAGGAAGTCAAATCAACGGCATTGAGACCAATCTCCGCAGCAAAATCCATCATATCGAACAAATCCATCTCCCCTCGTTTAAACGCGTCGTTAAAAGAGTAGGCATTTACGCTGTACTGCACGCGCGTGGTATCAGGTATTGCTTGACTTTTGGTAGTCGCTGCTAACAACCCAGGTGCCGTTAACAAGGCCGGAGCCAAGGCCATCTTTTTGAGGACATCTCTTCTATTGTTTTTCATCGTGCTTTGTTTATAAACTACCTCGGACCGGATATTATAAAACCCTTAACTTACCCTACTACTTAATCTAGGTCTGTAGTTGGTTAAGTAGCTTGCCAAAAGGTTACTTCTCTTCCTTCTCGTAGGTCGTGTTTGCCCATCTTATTTGAGCCCTTCCGCCTTTAACACGATATGCACCATATCTAATTCCAGATTGGGTACCTCTTTCCGGTTCTGGAATTTCCCAATTGAAAGAAGTGCCTCCAATAACCGCATCCGCATAGTGTATTTTTTTAGTGGCATCGTTGGGGTCTTGCCTAAAGCCCACCTCTAAAACAATTTCGGTGGGGTTGTTTTTCTTTACATTGGTCAGAAAAACAATTTGTCTTCCTTCTGCTCCTGAACCGCCTCTAAAATTTATTTGCTCCCGGTAAATATCAAATGATCGTTGTACTTGATTTCCGTCAGCATCCAGACCGTAAACCGGTTTTGCCAAATACAGACAAATAGCAGGGTCTGGCGAGCCACCACCTCCAGTATGTTTGCCTTTGGCCTGCATAATATAGGTGCCATCGCTACCTTCATTATCGGTCTTGCCCACTTCAAGGATTCTAACCGTCCCGGTAAATCTGGCGTAACTACCAACACCGGTGGTCTGTGATCTGGCTAATGAGCGTTCTATTCTGGGTTGTAGGGTATTTGGCGCATCGATATGATTGGATTCATGGGTGATATTATACACGCCCCAGATAGTATCATTAATAACGCTTTCCTTGTAGTTCGCGTAACAACTGCGATCATCGATTGCTCCCACATTCACCGGATTTGCAATATCTGTTTCTCTAACCGTATTGGTACCAGCATCCGTGCAAATTGTAAAACTACCGATCTCTTCATCGCTGACTGCATCTGTTACAGGGTCGGTTACAACGGGATCATCAGGAGCATCCGTTACCATCGTATCTTCTTCAGAAATATCGTCTTCCGATTGGCATGATGAGAACGAAATCAGAACGATTGCAGTGAATAACGTAAGAATCTTAAAACTAAGTGTTGATTTTAACATAGGGGGCAGAATACCGGTATACTTCAAAATTAGGTATTACTTAGTGTTAACCGTCCTGTGGTATACTGATTTAGCGCGTTGCAAATCATAAGACACTTTCTTACCAAAAAAAAAGAACGTTTGCCTGTTTTTCTTATTAAATAGAATAAAACGAATGTGCGTTAAACCGCAAAATACGGATAGCCGGTTGTAGACAGCGATTCGTTCTCAATCAACTTGCTATGCTGTGAACCAAATCAAACACTCGAACCAACTTCTCGCAAAAAACCTTTAGAATACGCAACGGGCTAAATCGGTTACTTTTTTCCAGATTTCTTCGCTTACCTGCATACCGTTTTTCTGATTATTGATTTTATTGGCCAGCGAGCGCTCTCCGGGATAATACGTTTTGCCGTTTGGCTCCATTGGAGTGATATCTTGGGTATAGGCGATGATTTCTTCCATCAGTTTTTCTTGGAGGTCGCTGTCATGAAAACTAACTGGATCAATACATAAAAAGATCTGTGAAACTCCATATTCGTGTGGCTCCAATCCCAGTTTATAGGTAGACCTTCCCGCAGAAAGTAGGGTGGCCAACATATCCAACACCATAGAAAGTGCCGAACCTTTCCAGTAGCCGATGGGGAGTCCGCTTTTAGTGGCCAATATCTCTTCCGGATTTTTGGTAAGGCTCCCGTTCTCATTAAATCCGCCATCGTAGGGCAATTGTTCCCCGTTCAATTTGTACTGATTGATTTTACCAAAAGAGAATTGGGTCATGGCCATATCCAAAACCACATGCCCTTTTTTTCTGGGTAGGGCAATCACCAAAGGATTGTTGCCCAGTCGTGCCTCTTTACCGCCCCAAGCCGGCATATTGGGTTCTGTATTGGTAAACAAAATGCCGATACAATTTTGTTCCGCCGCCATCCAACCATAATAGCCAGCGCGCATCCAATGATTCGTGTTCCGGAGGGCCACCAGTCCCATGCCATTTTCTTTGGCCAAGGTAATGGCCCGGTTTGTGCACTTTATGGCATTAATAACTCCCGACCCCAAATTTCCGTCCCAGCGTTCGATACTGCCAAAACCTTCCACTTTTTCGGCCTTCATCTCCTGCTTGACCAGCCCACGTTTTACTTGTTCACTAAAAAAAGGCACGCGATTAATGCCATGGGAGTTGACGCCGTGCAAGGTATTTTCCGTGTGTACTTCTGCCAACACTTTCGCTTTTTCTTCTGAAAATCCCTGTTTGCTAAAAAGTTGAACTAGCACTTCGTTCATTTCTTCTTTGTGGATGGTTATTGTCATCAATTCTTAAGTATGTAAACTTTTTTTTAAAATTAAGGCTTTAGGCACAAACTGCAATCCTGCTATATCATGTGTTGCTAAGCGCTAACGAGACCAAAACTAGGATGGAGTTATCCAATTTATGTTCACGAGGTTTCGAGAAATTCAAGAATAAAAAAAAGCAACTACCCAACAACCTAAGCGAACCCAACAGTGCAGGATGCCTAAGCTAGCATAAAGATTTACTTTGGAAGATAAGACTGAACTATTTATGAGTTTCACTCTTATAGATTTATTGATACCGATGTATACTCAAAAGACTTATAGCAAATCCTAGTATGAAACGCACAGGAAATTCTTTGTATTAATAAAGCTATAATGAACCGAAAAACACCTCATAATACTCACACCCATTTTCTATAATCATGAAAGTATCAACAAAAAATTTTGTGTTCCTCACCCTTTTTATGGGCATGTATACATTTGGACAGGATAAAATCAACACGTTCCAACAAAGCAACACTTCTCAACAATGGCAATTGGCCTTTACAGATAGCGGAAAGAAGGATTGGACAAAAAAATGGACCTTAGACGGGCTTTTTGCTACAATCAAAAATACCAAAAAAGGAATGCGCTTTAGTGCTGGCCCCGAGGCACGGAATGATGCCCACCATGCCGTATTGTGGACCAAAGAATCTTTCAATGGCGATATTAAAATAGAGTATGACTATACCCGAACCGATAACGAAAACAAATGGGTAAACATTCTTTATATACAAGCCACAGGGGACGGCGAAGGGGATTTTGATCCTGATATTTCCAAATGGAGTAAATTTCGTGAAGTACCCGCCATGAAAACTTATTTTGAAAACATGAACGCTTTGCATATTAGTTATGCTGCATTTGGAAATTCTGGAGATGGCACCTATTATGTGCGGGCAAGAAGATATCCAAAACCAGCAGATAAAAGTTTCAACGTCACCAAAATTACCCCTTCCTATGATCAACAAGGGTATTTTGAAACTGGCAAAACCTATCACATTACAGTCATCAAAACTAAGAATCAACTTTCCTTCCAAATGGAAAGTACTGATAAAAAACGGAGCTTTACTTGGGACTTATCCGATGTTGACCCCATCACGGAAGGAAGAATAGGCTTACGCCATATGTGGACTAGAGCAGCCCTATACCGTAATTTTAAAATCTATACGAAATAAGATGAAAAATACAATCATCCTTTATGTCTTACTTGCAAGCACCTGCATTCTCAATAGTCAGATAAAAAGCGAGCAAACCGATTATTTTGCTGACAACGGTTTTGGAAATGCCATAACAGGTAACACGGGAGAACACTATAAGGGCGTTACCTATGTTGCTTATCAAGGGCCATTGGAAGACCCTTATGTTGCGGCTTATGACCATAAAAACAAAAAATGGATTGGTCCTTACAAAGCAGGAAACAGCCTACTGGGTAAAACTGCTGGAAAGAAAATAGACAACCATGGTAAGCCTACTTTGATTATAGACCGTGACGGATACATTCATCTGGTCTTCGGAGGCCATGGCGGAACTAAAGATTTAGGAAAAAACGAGCTAGGCAATTATCACGATGGAAAATAAATTCATGTGGTGTCAAAAAAACCTTTGGACATTTCAAGTTGGGAGGAAGTAGCTAATATTACTCCTTTTGGAACCTATAGCCAATTTCTAAAAATGAAGAATGGCGATATCTATTTATTTTACAGACACGGCGCACATCGTAGCAATTGGGTCTATCAAGTATCTACCGATAATGGCCGCACCTTTTCTCCACTAACATCCATTGTATTATCCAAAAAAACAGAGGGTACCATAGAAAATCCAATTATTTGGGACTCTTGGTACCTAAGTGTTAACCATGGTCTTGGTAACGATATTGTCGTAGCCTTTAATTATCATGTTTGTAAAGGGCCTGATCACGATGGAGAAAGGCATAAGGCTTATTACATGAAATTCAATACCGATACTAAAGAATGGATGAATGTAAAAGGTGAAACCTTGTATCTTCCAATCACAAAAGAATATGCCGATAAGATGACCTTGGTAAAAAATACTGGAGAGAACTGGACCCATAACGGCATAGCAACTATAGATGACCAAGGTATGCCGTATGTTTCTTCCTATCAGGGCGAAGACGACGGCTCCAAACATGGCGGGCCTAAAGTGATACAACACTATTACTGGGATGGCGCCGCTTGGAAAGGAGGTAGTACGGGACTACCCGAAGGTGCAAAGGGCATTATGTTGGCAGAATCCAAAGAGAAAGTAAGCTTTCTGTTGAGCAGTAAGGAAGGTAAAAATAGTGAAGTTGCTTGGTGGAAATATAAAGAAAACGCCCAAGGTTTCGCAAAAGAAAGCCTACTGCTATATAAAAACCAAGGCCCTTTTTCGCTTTCCCATACGATTAGAAATGCACACCCAGATGCGTATATCATTGCATCGCAAAAAATTAAAAATAGGGATAATACGTATATGTATTTGGTTGGTAAAAATGGCCCTTTAAAACGATAAATAGACATTCGGTACCCAATACTTATAAAAATAGAATAGATTTCTACCACTTTACTAATACAACCATATAGTACAGGATACCTTGTCAGCTCCAAAACTGTATTTTAGTCCGTTAGGGGTTAAAATGATATGAAAAAAATTGTTTTAGGTATTGTAATTATAGTATTTGCAGGTTTTTTTTCATGTAAAAACAAAGACTTGCCATTAAGTGAGCTATCCAAAGAATTTTTGAAGCCGCCGGCGAGTGCTAAGCCCAAAACATGGTTTCATGCCATGAGTGGAAATATGACCAAAGACGGACTTACCAAAGATCTAGAATCCATGGCAGAGGCAGGGCTTGGGGGGCTCCTCTTATTCAATGTTACCCAGGGAATTCCTAACGGACCCATAAAATATAATTCAGATGAACATCACGAACTTATAAAACACGCCGCTAGCGAATCTGAAAGATTGGGATTGAGTTTTGGGGTGCATAATTGTGATGGTTGGTCTGCTAGTGGCGGACCGTGGGTATCACCAGAAGAATCCATGAAAATGCTAGTTTGGAGCGAAACTGTAGTAGATGGCGGAGCTATTCATACGAATCTCAAGGAGCCAACCAAACGAGTAGGTTTTTATAAAGACATTGCGGTGCTGGCCTACCCTGCCCTACCGTCCGAAGTAGATGATACAACAAATATTCCGGTAATTTCGGCCTCAGATGTATCTTTGGACATTGAACTAATTTCCGACACCAAAGTGGATGCCGAATCTAAACTAAATGCCAAAAAAAAGGAACAACCCTGGATTCAGTTCTCTTACCAGAATCCAAAAACCATCCATTCCGCTAAAATTATTTTTAACGACCGTCGCAGTACTGCAATTCTTCAAACGAGCTTAGACGGAAAAACATTTATAGATGTTCGTGCGCTTTTTAAAGTACGTACTGGAAAAGGAGAATGGGCAATCAATGACCATTTTGAGGGGATTACATCGAGGTACTTTAGACTTAAATTCAATCTACCTACAGTCATAAAAGAGGCACAACTAACTTCCAATTATTTCATAAATAATCCACTAGGAAGAACAGCCATAGCGAGAACAGAAGACAAAAACTTACATCCTATTGGAACTCCCCAGCCCGAGATGATCATAGATCCAAGCCAAATACAGAACGTCTCTAAAGATATGGATTCACAGGGAAACTTAAATACGAAACTGCCTCAAGGAACATGGACCATCATGCGTTTTGGATACACATCAACAGCTGCGTATAACAATCCAGCTTCCGATGAAGGCCGTGGTTTGGAAGTGGATAAATTAAGTAGACCGCCCTTTAAAAAACACTACGATGCCTTTATCAAAAAGGTAGTGAACAATGCCGGGCCAGTAGCTCCAAACGCTTTACAGTATATTGAAATAGATAGTTATGAAATGGGCGGGCAAAACTGGACGGACGATTTTAACGCCACATTTAAGGAGGCAAAAGGCTATGATTTTATTGAAATGCTACCCTTGGTCGCAGGCAGATTTGTGGGGAATGCGGAACAATCGGAGGCTGTACTCTCTGATTATAGAAAGGTGATTTCGGATTTGATGACCAAAAATTACTTTGAGTATTTCACGGAACTTTGTAACGCAGACGGACTCAAAAGCTATATAGAACCCTATGGTTTTGGTCCGCTGAACGATTTGGATATTGGCGGCGTAACCGATATTCCTATGGGCGAATTCTGGATGAACCGTCCTATTACCCAGACGGAATCTGCGGTTTCCTCGGCACATATTTACGGGAAACCCGTGATATCGGCAGAATCCTTTACCTCAACGCCTCAAATAAATTGGAAAGGGCATCCGGCCATGGCAAAAACTTCAGGCGATTTAGGGTGGACCTATGGTATTAACGAATTTATGTTCCATCGCTTTGCGCATCAGGCCAATCCCAACGTCGCTCCGGGAATGACGATGAACCGCTGGGGTTTTCATTTTGATAGGACCCAAACCTGGTGGGAAAATGCGGGTGCGGCTTGGTTCACCTATATTGCCCGTGGGTCGCACATGCTCAGGCAAGGGGTACCGGTTTCCGACCTGCTGATTTATATAGGAGAAGGAGCCCCGAATTCCGCTTATTACCGAAACGACATCTCGCCGGCCATCCCCAAGACCATCAATTTTGATAATGTCAATACCGATGTACTTTTAAACCGCATCGCTATAAAAGACAAGGAATTGGTACTTCCCAAAGGTACTACGTATAAGCTATTACTGCTACAAAACAGTAAAACACTTTCGTTAACTACCTTAGAACGCATCCTGGAAATTGCAAAAAGTGGCGTTCCGGTCTACGGAGAAATCCCCGAGAAACTAGCGGGATACAAAAATTCCGAAACCGATGTTAAGACCTTTAAAATCAAACTTGCCGAGTTAACACCTTTCATCAAAAAAGTGTCCGACTGGCAAACGGTACTATCCGAAAACTCCATGGCACCGGATATGAAATTCTTAAATGATGCAACCAGCGATTATGCGCATAGAAAAACACCTACCGAGGATATCTATTTCTTTTTCAACGCGGATACGGCCGCAACTAAAACAATCAGCGCACAGTTTAGGATAACCGATAAAATTCCGGAATTATGGAATCCCATGACGGGCAGCATCGGTAAACAAGGTCAGTTTACGCATGACAACGGTACCACGACTACATCGATTCAACTGGACGCGGGTGAATCCGTTTTTGTTGTCTTTAGAGAAACCTCAAACATGGAGGAAAAAGCGAAAACTAGTCCGGAAGATATCCACCTCAACCTATCCGAAGAAAATGTGCTACAAGCGGAGGCAATAAATAACGGCACCTATTCCATACCATTGACTTCAGGAAAAACCTGGGATTTTCAAATTACCGATATTCCGGAACCTAAGGACATCTCGAAAAATTGGGATGTTACCTTTCAAAAAGAAATGGGGTATGGAGGTACCGTGGCATTCGATTCCCTGATGGATTGGAGTGAACACCCCAAGGATTCCATAAAGTATTACAGCGGTACGGCACGCTATCAAAAAACTATTGTGCTCAATGACCAGCGGCTAAAAGAAAATCTAAAAGTGCAGCTAGATTTGGGTGAAGTCAATATTGTAGCGGAAGTTATTATCAACGGGAAAAAAGTGGCGGTTTCCTGGATGCCGCCTTTTGAAGTGGACATCACCGATTTCGTAAACACGGGTGAAAATAGGATTGAAGTACTATTGACCAACCAATGGAGCAACCGATTGATTGGTGACGAGCGCTATCCCGCAAATGATGACGGCTATCAACTTGGCCCACATCGTGCAACGGATTTGACCATGCCAGCATGGTATACCAACAATGAACCCCGACCTACCGGAAAACGAACCACCTTTACCACATCTCCATTTTACAAAAAAGACGACCCTTTAATGCCATCAGGGCTATTGGGGCCGGTGCAACTTAAATTTTCAAAAATAATATCACGCTACTAATGAAAACCAAACACAACGTAGGACACCACACATTTAGGTCTTTTTTTATGGCCTCTATTTTAATAAGTATGTTATTGTCTTGTGCAGAATCGCCAGAAAAAACAGCACTTTCGTTTGCTGAGCTAAGCTGTAACCAAAAGGAAAATCCTACCGCTATTGAAACGGAAAACCCGAAATTTTCTTGGCTGGTAACTACAGATGGTTTCAATAAATCACAATCTGCCTATCATATTTTAGTGGCCTCCTCCGAGGAAAAATTAAACGAGAACGACGCCGATATTTGGAACTCGACAAAAACAGAGAGTGCCAAATCGGCCTTTGTACCCTTTGCCGGTTCACCGCTAAAAGCGATGCAGGACTATTATTGGAAGGTAAAGATTTGGGACGAAAGCGATGGCGCCTCTGAGTGGTCTGCCGTTCAACATTTTCAAATGGGATTGATGAACGATGAAAATTGGGGCGACTCAAAATGGATTACTTTGACCAATGACAACAGAACCTCTCCGCATCGCTTTAGGGATTACAAAACGGGAAAAATGAAAGCACCTATTCCTGTGGATGGTTTTGCAGCGAGCTATTTTAGAAAGGAAACCAATATTAACAAAGAAATTAAAAGTGCAACGGCCTATATTGCCGGGCTCGGCTATTATGAACTCTACCTCAACGGCGAAAAAGTAGGTGACCATGTGTTGGACCCTGCGCCTTCCAACTATGACAAACAGGCCTATTATGTGGATTATGATATTACCGAACAGTTGGTTTCAGGTAAAAATGCCTTCGGAATCATTTTGGGCAATGGCTTTTACGGACAGAACATCTCTTGGAAAAACGACCCAGAATCCGAAAAGGACATGGCGTATGGCCCTCCAACGGTAAAATTACTGGTAAAGACCACCTACACCGATGGTACCCAATCTGATTTTTACACCGATGGCTCTTGGAAGGAATCTACCGGGCCTATTGTCTTTAATAATATTTATGGTGGTGATACCTACGATGCCCGTTTTGAAATCAAGGGTTGGAATACCGTGGGATATGACGATACCGATTGGGAAACCGTGACAGAAACTATACCGGACATCAAAAAAGTAAGCGCACAACAAATTCCGCCAATTAAAAAACTAATGGAGCTGGAGCCGCAAAAAGTTTTCAAAGGCGCAGATGGGGAATGGATCGTAGATTTCGGACAGAACATCGCCGGTTGGGTAAAATTAAATGTTGCGGAAAAAGAAGGACAACTCATCGAAATCACGACCACAGAGGCTTTATTGACCGACGGTTCCGATATTTTTCAGGGTTCCACGGGTGGTGGGGCCAATGGTATGGCGCAGGTTTATAAATATATTTCCAAAGGTGGGGATGCAGAACCGTGGGAACCAAAATTCAGTTATCATGGATTCAGATATGCCAAGATAAAAGGTATCTCCCAAAAACCGAATGCCGATATGATAAAGGCGGTACTGGTAGCCACGGACATACAAGAAACCGGTAGTTTTAGCTCTTCGAACGACATGCTTAACGAAATGCACAGCATTAGTAAATGGACCATTGTTGACAACCTTCATGGCATTCCTGAAGACTGTCCACATCGCGAAAAATGTGGCTGGTTGGGCGATGCCCACGCCTTTGCCGAGTATGCGCTGTACAATTATGATATGTACGACTTCTATAAAAAATACATGGAAGACATCCGCACACAAATGCGGCCCACAAAAGGGCATAACGACCCAGATATCAAATTTCAAGTACCGACTATGATTGCCCCGGGCAAACGTACGTCTACCTATGCAAAAATTGATTGGGGCGTGGCCACAATGTATTTGCCGTGGTACAATTATTGGTACTATGGTGACGATACCATTATTAAGGACTATTATGAAGAAATGAAAGGACTAACCGACTTTTACCTCAATTTTAAAGGAGAAAACGGTATTATGCAAGATGGCATGGGCGATTGGTGTCCCCCACTTTGGGATAGAAGAAAGAATCCAAGCGCCATGGAAACCGACCCTATCATTTCGGCCAACGCCTATTTCTATGATGTTTTAGGCATCATGGAAAAATTTGCCGCCATGAACGATGACCCTGACTACGCCGCCCAAATGAAGACGGAGAAAGAAGAATTAAAAACTGCTTTCAATACCGAATATTTAAAATCCATTACAGGAACCGAACATAAATGGTATCTAAGTCAGACCGCTACGGTACAAGCTTTGCAATTTGGTATGGTACCTGAAAATGAAATAGAAAACGTGGTCAACGGTTTGGTGCACAATATCGTGGAGGTGAAAGGAGGCCATCATGCCACGGGCATTCATGGAAACCGTTACATCTATACGGTGCTGGCAGCGCACGGAAAAGCGGACTTGGCACATGAGATATTGACCACTCCCGAATTTCCGAGTCAGGCTTACGTGATGAACTCCGGGTTTACCACTTGGCCCGAACGTCAGTTTATTTGGGAGGAAATGGAAGGCCCTACCAACTCTTTGAACCATCCCATGCATACGGGTTTTGCTACCTATTTTTATGAGTCTTTAGGAGGAATTAAATCCTCCAAAGAAAATCCGGGATATAAAACATTTGTAGTCAACCCCCAATTTCCAAGTACGGTAACCAGTACCGACGTTTCGGTACCGACCCCTTACGGTAACATAGACTCCAAATGGACAGTGGACAACGGAAACTTTACGATGGAATTAATAGTGCCGTTCAATACGACCGCACTTTTACCGCTAAGCGATAATCAAAAAGATAGTTTAACTATTAATAACACCGATTGGAAAACATTTCAGCAGGAAAATAAAACAGGAGATGAAGTACGGCTTGGTTCGGGCTCCTATACCATAACCTACGTAGAATGATAAATAAAATCCGAAGGACATCATATATACTACCCTGTTTTTTAGCACTACTTGCGTCCTGCAGTGCCGAATCTGCAATGGAAGAACCCATAGAAGATAGGCAAGAACAGGAAGAAGAAAGTACGGAAGACCCAACCGACCCGAATACCAATTTGGATATCATAAGCTACACAGAAAGCAATGGCATCATAAGTGTGGAATTTGAAACTGTAGAGGGAGATTTAGAATGGGAACGTGGCAACACACTGGATGCTTTTGATGGAACTGGATACCTACGTTGGAACAAGGAAGATAATTTTAATACACCCGGAGTCGGTATTTTGGTGTATAAATTGAACATTTCTACGCCTGGAACCTATCAGTTTGTATGGCGGTCCAGAATTTCCGAAGGGGATAGTCAGTCTGAAGGGAACGACTCTTGGCTCCGCTTTTCCGATGCCAGTGATTTTTTTGGTCGTCGTGACGGTAGCACTGTATTTCCAAAAGGTCTTGGTAAAACACCTGTTCCGGAAGGCAGTAGTTCAGACGGTTGGTTTAAAGTTTATATGAACCGGGTCGGGGAATGGTTTTGGCGCTCGAACACAAGCGACAACGACCCACATAATATTTTTGTAACATTTGATACGCCAGGTATCTATACCATGGAGGTTTCCGGACGTTCTAAATTTCATGCGCTGGACCGATTTGTTTTATTTATAGAAGGAAAAACATTGACCGAGGCACAGAACGCTGAACGAAGTACCATTGTACAACCCTAAAAATGGCATAACTCTTGAAATTAACACTCAAAACACCTAATACAATTAAACACTAATGAAACAAATGAAATATCACATCCTAGTTTATCTATCCCTTATAACGTTAGGACTATCGGCACAAAAGAAAAAAATGCCTTACAAAGATGCCTCCCTCTCGATTGAGGAACGTGTCGAAGACTTACTGCCCAGAATGTCCTTGGAAGAAAAAGTGGCCCAAATGCGAATTTTCCATGCCAATATCGGCGTGAAATCCGATGAGAAGGGCAAGATGGAATTATCCAATAGGGTCATTGAAAAATTAAAGTTAGGAATTGCGGGAATCAAAAATCCCGGAGAACATATTTCTCCGCTCGCAGCGGCAAAACTCAATAACGAATTGCAGAAATACATCATGGAGAGCAATCGTTGGGGCATTCCGGCACTGTTCGTAACCGAATCCTATAATGGGGTCGATGCTGCAGGTTGCACCAAATTCGGACGACCCATTAATTCGGCCGCAACCTTTAATCCTGAATTGGTCAATCGTATTTGGGATGTTGTAGGTCGTGAGGCAAGGCTTAGAGGCATGCACATGTGCCACTCTCCGGAAGCAGATTTAGTACGTGACCCACGTTTTGGTCGTATGTCGGAAGCATTTGGAGAGGACACCTACCTGACCACACAAATGGTACTGAATGCCATTAAAGGCGTACAAGGCGATTATGAAGGCTTGGGTAATGGCACCCATATTGGTGCCGTGGCCAAACACTTTGCAGGGTATGGACAAGTATTGGGTGGTTCCAATTTTGCAGCTATTGAGATTTCGCCAAGAACATTGATAGACGAAATTTACCCTCCTTTTGAAGCGGCGGTAAAAGAAGCTAGAACGCTTGGGGTGATGGCATCTCACGGCGATATCAATGGCATCGCCAGTCATGGTAATCCTGAGTTGTTAACCGGCGTGTTGCGTGACCAATGGGGATTTGATGGCTATGTCGTTTCCGATTCCAATGACATTGCAAGGCTCTATTATTTTATGAAAGTAGCCGAAAGTCCAGAAGCCGCAGCCTTAATGGGATTGGTTGCCGGAATCGACATCGATTTATATGCTGAAGATTCATATGCCTACCTGCCCGAGATGGTCAAGAAAGACCCCTCAATAGAAAAAATGATAGACCGTTCCGTGCGACGTGTCCTGAGAACAAAAATGATTTTGGGGCTTTTTGACAATCCGTTTATCGATGTGAAAAAAGTGGAGAAAGAAGTGCGTTCTGCATCTTCTTTAGCTTTAGCGGAAGAGGCCGATTTGGAGTCCATCATCCTTTTAAAAAACGAGGAAAACACCCTTCCTCTAGCCAAAACAGCTCAGAAAATAGCGTTATTAGGTCCTCTATTAAACGATGGAACTCAAAAAGCGTTTGAATCTGTAACTGGAAGTCAAGTGAGGTATGTCACGGATAAAGGTTTTGAATTGACAGATGGTAACAAAGGCGTGCCCGCTGTATTACCTACCGATGAAAAAGCCTTAGAGCGCCTCACCAATCTGGCAAAAGAGGCAGATGTTACTATCTTATTTTTAGGTGGAGATGAATTTACGGCAAAAGAAGCTTATTTTAATAACGCTTTGGGCGACCGCGCCACTATTGAGCCAGTTGGGCCACAAGATGAGTTGGTCAAGCGTATTAAAGCGTTGGGCAAACCCGTAATTATCGTCTTAAAACACCGCAGAACCTTGGCCATAAATGTTATGGCAGAACAAGCCGATGCTATTCTTGATGCCTGGGACTTGAGCGAAATGGGCGATAGGGCCATGGCTAAAGTCATTTTTGGCGAAGTTTCGCCTTCCGGTAAACTACCGGTTACCGTGCCACGTTCCATTGGTCAATTACCATTCCATTACAGCATGAAAGAAATCAATAACAAGAAAGGCTATCTCTTTTTGGAGGACGGCCCATTGTATCCCTTCGGGTTCGGATTGAGTTATAGTCCGTTTTCTTATGAAGATATTACGCTTTCATCTACAGAAATAACACCTAGCTCAGAAATTACGGTGAGCGTCAAAGTGACCAACACCGGTAAAATGAAAGCCAAAGAAGTGTTACAACTCTATGTAAAAGACGAAATTGGCTCCGTTACCCGACCGGATAAGGAATTGAAAGGCTTTGAAAAAATCACCTTGAATCCCGGGGAATCCAAGACCGTTAGTTTTACGATTACTCCAAAAATGTTGGAATTTACGGGCTTGACCATGGAGAAAATATTGGAAGCCGGCGATTACACCGTTATGGTAGGTACCTCCTCAAAAGAAGGACTGACCGCAAGATTTAGATTGGAAAAATAAACAAGAACATAGAAATCAATACAAACAATATGAAACAAATACATCAATTAGTTAGTAAAAGCGTACTACTGTTTTTCGTAGCATGCCTTGGGCTAAATGCCCAAAACAACATAAATAAAGAAAACATTGAAAAAGCAATGGTAAGTGCTATGGAATGGCAAGAAGCGCATCCTATTTTCGCCTTGGCACCAACGGATTGGACCAATGGCGCCTATTATGTAGGTGTCACAAGAGCACACCAAACGACCAAGAATCCTATATTCTTGGCAGCATTAAAGACCATGGGCTATCGTAATGAATGGAAACCGCTGTACAGAACCTATCACGCTGATGATGTGGCCATTTCGTATGCCTATTTATACGCCAATTCCACTAGAAAAAACTTGGTGGATTTAGGGCCCACAAAAGCATTCTTGGACACCCATTTATACGAACCCAACAAATGGAAAGACGGTACCGATAAAAACAAGGAGAAAAAGATTCTCTGGTGGTGGTGTGATGCGCTGTTTATGGCGCCGCCCGTAATTACGGAATACGCTAAGCAAACCGGGGAACAAAAGTACCTCGATGCCATGCACAAATACTATATGGAAACCTATAACTTGTTATACGACAACGAAGAACATCTTTTCGCCAGGGATACCCGTTACCAATGGGGTGTCAACGAAAAAGACCTCAAAGAACCCAATGGTAAAAAAATATTTTGGGCACGTGGTAACGGATGGGTTTTAGGCGGACTCGCCCTGGTATTGACCGACCTTCCTGAAGATTATAAGCACCGTGATTTCTACGTTAACCTGTACAAGGAAATGGGGGCTAGAATTAAAGAGATACAGCATGAAGACGGACTCTGGAGAACCAGTTTACTTTCTCCGGAATCATGGAACCACGGTGAAGTGAGTGCCAGCGGCTTTTATACGTTTGCATTGGCTTGGGGTGTCAATAACGGACTTTTAGACAAAGCGGAGTACGGCCCAGCCGTAAAGAAAGCATGGAACGCCCTAGCTGCCTGCCAGCATGATAATGGCATGGTAGGCTGGGTACAGGACATTGGTGCCGACCCACAACCCGCAACTGCGAATAGCTGGCAGAATTATGGTACAGGAGCTTTTTTGTTGGCCGGTAGTGAATTGTTAAAAATGGACTAGTGCAAAAAACGGTCACCACGTATTTAGCATCTTGTTTTATGTTGTGCGCCGTAGTATTGGCACATGCACAGATGGACACAACTTTGACCAACCTAAATTATAAAGATTTGGTATTGGTAAAAAAGGCCATTACAAATGAGGACATTCGATTTGTACCCGCCTATAAAGCACTGATAAAACAAGCGAATAAAGCTTTGTTGGAAGGACCGTTTTCAGTACTACAAAAGAAGGGATTGGCAGCCAGTGGCGACAAACATGATTATTTAAGTTTGGCACCCTATTGGTGGCCAGACCCTGAAAAAGAAGATGGTCTCCCATGGATCCGTAAAGATGGCAAAGTCAACCCGATGACCAAAGGGGATAATGTAGACGACC
>Ga0209771_1000014_pt1 | contig 83264 bp, 84 predicted proteins | sample SaaInl59LU_5_DNA_FD_184639 | JGI IMG/M metagenome (GOLD analysis project Ga0209771, IMG submission 184639) | Marine microbial communities from expanding oxygen minimum zones in the Saanich Inlet - ESP_59LU_5_DNA (SPAdes) (version 2) | ecosystem: Environmental > Aquatic > Marine > Intertidal zone... | reverse complement strand
TGATACTGCTACATTTGTTTCGTCCTCACAAATTGGAGCTTGTGGTGTTACCACCGTCACCATTGGCGAATCCACAAATGAAACAACGATGGAGGTGACTTCATCAGCTGTACACGGGTCTAGTGCAACCGCTCTTAGTGTCAAGGTTACTGATCCATTGGCTAAATCATCCGTTCCAGGTGTATAAATAGGGTCTATAATGTTGTCAAAATCAAAGAATCCGCTGCTAGATCCATTGGTCCACTCTAAATTATTTACAGTTGACCCATCAAAACTAGCGGTGGTAATTTGGAAAGGCAAATCACATTCAGTTAAATCGATTCCAGCATCGGCAACAGGTAAAACTTGAAATGTAAGGTTGAAACTTTCGGACACTTCAATCGCACATGGTGCTACTGAATCGACCGTAATTGTCAAGGTTACTACACCCGTTGCTAAATCGGCATTAGAAGGGTTATAAGTTGGATTCAACGGATCACCAGAAACTGTGAAATCTCCAGTACCAGTGGTTTCCCATACAATAGAATTTGGATCATAAGCCGTAACTGGTGCTATGGACACTCCACCAATACCAAATGTATTTTGATCTGTACAAATGGAAGTTGTTGCAGGAACTGTAATTACCGGGAGTTTTTGTAAATCAAGTTGAATCGCATCTGTAACCAATGCATCACAGGGCGCTATTGAATTTGCTTGAAGTGTAAGAATAACAAAACCTGTGTCGTAATCTGTTGCAGAAGGAGTATATGATGCCAATTTGGTAGTCGCATTTGTAAAAATTCCAGACCCCGAGGTTGACCATGTAAGCGTACTATAATTAATGGCTTCCGCTTGGTTTGTCACATAAAAAGACGGAGCAAGCGCACCTTCACATAAACTTATGCTTGGAGGTCCTGCATCTACTATTGGTGTTTCAATAAAATTTAGTGTAATTGTATCTTGTGTTGAAGAATTACAATTTAAAGGATCCCTTGAAGCTGTCAGGGTAAGAGTTACGGTTCCTAAAGTATAATCCGCTGCCGAAGGGGAATAGGTCGGAGTTTCTGTTGTATCTGAAGAAAAGGTTCCTGATCCTGATGTATTCCACAATAAAGAATCATAATAATCCACTGTTAATAAGCCTATTATTGGAAAATCTGCTGTTCCTACACAAATATCTACATTTGGGTTGATAATATTAATCTCTGGAATTTTGTTGATTGTCAGCGTCATTTGGTCGACTGCATCTGCGTTGCAAGGAAAATTTTTAGTTCCTACAATTGTTAAGATTACAGATCCTGCGCTTTTATCATTATTTCCAGGAGTATAAATTGGAGAAAGTGTATTTGCTCCAGTCCATAATCCATCACCATTAGAAGTCCAACTCACATCAACGTAATTGGTAGCAATAGCAGAGTTAATTTCATAAACCTCATCTTCACAAATTTGAGCATTATTTCCAGCATCAACAACTGGCTTTGAAACAATTGTAATAGTGGTATTTGAACTCGATGGAATTGTACATGGAGCAATCGCATTGGCTTCAAGTGTCAGAAAAATAGTTCCAGATTCATTTGCTTGAGAGGTATAGGTTGGATTGCTGGTATTATCGTTAGTAAAACTTCCTGTTCCGCCACTACGTATCCAGCTATAACTACTTGCATTGGTTCCTGTTCCTGGGATTGTAATGATATCTCCTTGGCAAATTGTTTGTGCAAGACCTGCGTTTGCGATCGGATTTTTTTGAATGGTCAATACCATATCATCAGTCACATTTGCACAACCAGGTTGTGACGCTGTAACCGTAAAACTGACAGAAGCAGAAGCTTTATCTCCAGGGCTGAGTGTGTAAATAGGGTCTTCTGAATTCACATTATCAAAACTACCTGAGCCTGTAGAAGTCCACGTAATAGAATTTGAATTTGTTACAGTTGATTGTAATTGATACGTATTATTATTTTCACAAATCGTCGCATTGGCACCGATCACAGCTGTTGGCGCTGCGTTAATTCTATAATTAACTGAATCTGAAATATTTGGACCACATCCATTCATAGGAGTGACTTCAACAACAAGAGTGACTGTAGAGTTTAAATCGCTTGCAGCAGGAACATAGACTGGATTTTCAACTGTAGGATCAATAAAAAACCCATTTCCTGTTGCAGGATCGACAGTCCATAATATGGAATCCCAGTTTTGAATTGATGCACCTAGTATATTTATTTGACCTTCACAGGCTAAACTATCTGGACCTGCATTAACAATCGGTGTTTTTACGATGTTAAGTATCATAGAATCTGTAGCCGGAATAAAACAAGGACTGTTTCCTGTAGCTTCAAGTGTAAGTGTTACCAACCCGGATGAAATATCATTTGAACCAGGAATGTATGTAGGAGTTAAAGAACTTGTGGAAGTGAAAATACCATTTCCAGAAGTTGTCCATGTATAAGTGCTTGGTATTCCGTCGGTTACTGTTACTAGACCCGGTGAAAATGTATAATTAGACCCGTCACAAATCGTAGCCTCTACAGTAGCAACTTCTACCACTGGAGGTGGAGTGATGGTAATGTTAACTGTGTCTGTATCACTCGGACATGTATTTCCAGACAATGCTTCTAGGGTAAGAGTGATAGGTCCAACGTAATTCAAATCAGTAAGAGTTGGTGTAAAAATAGGTCTTAGAGGATCAGCTTCATTTAAAGATCCCGTAATTCCTGATGGTAGAGTCCAGACTAAAGAGTCAGCGTTTAAAGTTCCACTTGCATCTATAGTCACAGCGTCTGTACCACAAGTAGTGACATCATCTCCGGCATCTGCAATAGGAATCGCGTCTATATTAATGGTAATTGTATCTGAATAGGTTTGTGCACAAGGCCCTAATCCTGTGACTGTGAGTCTTAACGTTGCAAACCCAGTTGAAATATCGGCGGCACTTGGTGTATAGGTGGGGTTTAAAATATCCGTAGAACTGAAATCACCAGAACCAACGAGGTTGGCCCATACTATAGTTGAAGTGTCATAATTTGTTACAGTTGATTGTAGTTGAATGGGGGTCGTTGGTATTTCACAAATATCAAAAGCAGGACCGTCAATAATGGTAATTATAGGCTCGGGCTGCAGGGTCACAACTACCTGGTTTGTTTCAGAACAGCCATTTGGCGTTGTTTCTGTTAAAATATAAGTTGTTGTTACTGTTGGTGTTACGGATGGGTTGGAGTTTGTAGATGTAAATCCAACAGGGATACTACTCCAACTGTATGTGTTTCCCAGAACCGAAGCAGCTCCAATATTAATGGATTCAAATTCACAAATTGATGTGTCATTTATAACTTGAGCGATTGGCAAGGGATTAGTGACCACTTCAAAAGTATCTTCGATGAAGCAGCCTGTACTATCATTTGTGATTCTGTAAGTAAAAATTTGTGTTGTAACTTCGTCAAATAGCGCAGTATATATATTTTGGTTACTAAACGCAACTGTTGGGCTCCCTCCTAAATTTGTGTACCAAGTATAAGAATGGTTTGCTATAGGTGCTTCACCATAGGTTCGACTTTCTCCTAAACAGACTTGTTGGTTTGGTATGTCGGTTATTGAAGCCACTGGATAAACAACAATCTCCACTTCTGTTGAAAACGCTGACGGACAACTCCCGTTTTGAACTTCTGCTCTAAATAAAGTAGTTTGAGTAAGAACCGGAACTGTATAACTATTAGTTGTGTTGGTAATACTTGACCAGCTAGCTCCATCATCAATGGACTCTTGCCATTGTATTATGGTACCTACTTCAGATGCTAAATCGATCGTCCCTCCAACACTATTTTCACAAATGGATGTTGTGGCAGTTGTAAGCTCACCACCTTCACTAATTTGAGAAACCTCAACAAATGCGGGTGTAGAAAATTCTTCAGTAGCTGAACCACTTTGAACTACGGCTCTATAGTATAAACTTGAAGTTGTATTTACAACTGTATAGGTAGATCCTACATTACTTATTTCTGAAACACCTGATAAAAAATCAATTACAGGAGATGACTCCCATCTGATAATACTTCCTGTTTGCCCTAATAATGTTAATGTTGTAGAATTCGTTCCAGTACAAACTGTTGTGGTACCAGAAACACTTCCACCCACAGCATTCGGGAAAACAGTGACGGGTACAGACGTTCTGTTTATACTTTCACACCCGTTAGCGGCATCAATTTGTGCTGCAAAATAATTTCCAGTAACTAAAGAAAAAGTACTCGCATATTGAGTTCCTGCTACTGCTTGATCATACCAAACCGGGGATCCCAAACTCGTAATTTGTAAATTTGAAATTGTAGCTGAATCCGATTCTAAAAATGATTGTGCATTTGCAGTTGGCGGATTTGGTGTTGTAGGCTGAGCATCCATGACTATATTCAAAGAAGCATCCGAAACACAACCAGTTGAATTATTGGTCACTGTATAAGTATGAGTTCCTGTAGGGAGACCATTGGCAACATAACTTGCACCAGATCCTGTAACTGATACATTATCACTAACTCTGGTTAAAGTCCAACTCACTGATAATGGTAAATTTGTTAATGTCGCTGATCCTGTAGAAACTGTACATGAAGGTTGAACAAGTGTCCCGACAACTGGTGCAGATAACACTGGGACCGGATCTATCGTGATCGAATTTGTGACTAAAGACTCACAACTTTGATTATTAGAAACCGAAAATGAATATGTACCTGGATTCAAACCACTAACTGGGTAAGAAGATGTATTGCTAGAATAAGTTGTACCATCTGTAATGTTCGTTATTGTCCAGTTTCCTGCTGGTAAATTAGATAACTCTACACTTCCTGTAGGAACAAAACAGCTCGAATTTGTGACTGCTCCAAGTGTAGGCGTTGCAGGGATATCTGCAATAGTTACTGTGATTGCTGTTCGTAAACTCTCACACCCTAAATTATTTGTTTCACTAACATAATATGTGTTGGTTCCGACTGCACTTGTATCAATAACTGGAGCTGTCTGGGATCCGATACCTGAAATAGCAACTAAATACCAATTTAAAGTTCCACTTGTAGAAGTACTAATGAATGATGATAAAGGGTCGGAAGTTTCATTTTTACAATAAAAAACAGAAGAGGAAGTAACTGTTGGAGCTGTTGGTACTGAAAACACATTAACTTCAACCTGTGTTCGTGGACCTTCGCAATCATTTAATGAGTCACTAACGTAAAAATTAGTAGTCCCAAGAGAACTTGTGAGTGGAGTCAGTGAAGTTCCAATTAAATTTCCTCCAGTAATTGCATCATACCATTTTGGATTTGAAATTCCTGAAGTATCTAAAGGCGATGCAGCTTCATTCAAACAAAAATTAACAACTGAATTTGCTACTGTAGGAGCAACTGGGGACGGAGTTACATTCGCTATAATTTGAGATCGTGGGCTTTCACATCCAGAAGAATTAATTTGACTCACTTCAAAAATAAAAGTTCCAGAACTAGAAGTATCAACCGTAGGAGCTGATGGCAATTGAGTACCATCAGAATTGAACCAAACTAACGTATTTCCAGTATTGGTATCTGGTGCTAAAGGCGCTGCTGTATCGTCTAAACAGTATGAAATTGGACTCGTAACTACTGGTGCTACAGGATTGGAATTGACAAAAATAGTTTCCGAATCTGTCAATGAAATCGTACAATTAGCATTGTTAACAGAAATAAGACTCATTTCGGAATCTCCCAAAGCAGCCGGCTTGGTAATGTTAGCTGAACCGCTATTGTCTAAGACCACTGTTTGATTTGCAGCAGAATCAATTGAATAAACAACTGTTGCATTTGCTGAACCTGTGATCGTAAACACTGCATCTTGTCCTGAGCAAATTGGGCTTGAAGCACTTAAATTAGCCGTTGGCTCAGCATTGACTGTAATTGTAATTTGTGCAGAACTGGAACAACCATCTGCATCGGTTCCAATCACTGAATACGTTGTATCGGAAGTTGGAGAAACTGGTATTGATGAAGTCGTCTCACCGCCCGGACTCCAAACATAAGAAACACCTCCATCTGCAGTAAGTATTATTCCCTCACTAGGGCATATGCTATCATTTCCACTAATTGAAATGACAGGGATTACATTAATTTGAACTTGAACCTCGGCTCTTGGACTTTCACATCCATTGATCGTTTGACTCACATAATAAGAAAAAGTTCCTGGGTTTGAAGTAACAGGAATAGGCGCTAATGACTGCGAAGATCCACTCGATGGTGCCAAATACCATTTTAAATCAGTTCCAGATGCCGTTAGAGCAACAGGAGGATCTCCTTGGCAATAAGGTGGTGGGTTTGTTACAGTTGGCATATCGGGAATGGAGTTGACAAAAATAGTTTCCGTAATATTCAGAGTAACATCACAATTAGTAATAGTATTGGTAACTTTTAACAAAGAAAGTTCTTGATCTAAAGTAGCATTTGTTATTGGTAAACTGTAAGAGCCTGAGGGACTTAGGGTTACATCAACTTCAGCTCCTGTGTTTAGTTGATAGGTTACTACTGCTCCAGGAGTTCCTGTAATTGTAAACACTGCATCTTCTCCTGAGCAAATTGGACTTGAACTAGCATTGAGACTAGCCGTTGGCTCAGCATTGACGGTAACTGTAATTTGTGCAGAACTGGAACAACCATTTGCATCGGTTCCAATAACACTATAGGTTGTTGTGGTTGTTGGAGAAACCGGTATTGTATTGTTAGTTTCACCAGGAATACCCCAAACATAAGAAACTCCACCTGATGCCTCTAGTATAGTGGAGTCTCCAGGACATATGCTATTATTTCCACTAATTGAAATGACTGGAGTGGCATTAACTACAACTTCAACCTCAGCTCTTGGGCTTTCACACCCATTGATCGTTTGACTCACATAATAAGAAAAAGTTCCTGGGTTTAAAGTAACAGGAGTAGGCGGTGATGACAGTGGAGATCCACTCGATGAAGCTAAATACCATTTTAGATCAGTGCCCGATGCCGACGAAGCAATCGAAAAAGAAGGATCTCCTTGGCAATAAGACGGTGGATTTGTTACAGCTGGCATCGGAGTAATGGGTTCGACAATCACAGTTTCTGTAATATTCAGAGTAACATCACAATTTGTAATAGTATTGGTAACTTTTAACAAAGAAATTTCTTGATTTAAAGTAGCATTTGTTATTGGTAAACTGTATGAACCGGAAGAACTTAGAGTTATATTTGTTTCAGCTCCTGCATTTAATTTATAGGTTACTTCTGCTCCAGGAGTTCCTGTTATTGTAAATACTGCATCTTCGCCAGAACATATGGGACTTGAACCAGCATTGACACTAGCCGTTGGCTCAGCATTGACGGTAACTGTAATTTGTGCAGAATTGGAACAACCATTTGCATCGGTTCCAATCACTGAATACGTTGTTGTAGTTGTTGGAGTAGCCGGTATTGATGAAGTCGTCTCACCGCCTGGACTCCAAACATAAGAACTAAAAAGTTCATTAACAGTAAGTTGTGCGCTTTCCCCAACACAAATACTATTATTTCCACTAATTGAAATGACTGGAGTGGCATTAACTACAACTTCAACCTCAGCTCTTGGGCTTTCACACCCATTGATCGTTTGACTCACATAATAAGAAAAAGTTCCTGGGTTTGTGGTATTTTGAGTAGGCGGTGTTGACTGCGAAGATCCACCTGATGAAGCTAAATACCATTTTAGATCAGTTCCAGTTACCAATGAAGCAATCGAAAAAGAAGGATCTCCTTGGCAATAAGGTCCAATATTTGTTACAGTTGGTTCCGCAGGAATGGTTTGGACGGATACAGTTTCTGAAATATTCAGAGTTACATCACAATTTGTATTGGAAACTTCGACCAAAGAAACTGTTTGATTTGACAAAGGGTTTGATATCGATACACCAAAAGAACCAGAAGGACTTAGAGTTATTGTATATTCTGTTGTATCTAATTCATAGATTACTTCTGCTCCAGGAGTTCCTGTAAATTCAAATACAGCATCGCTTCCAGAACAAATAGATCCATTGGAGGTTACTGTTGCTGTAGGTAGCGGATTGACCACCACTTGAACCGAAGTAGATGCTTCACAGCCGTTTGAATCTTTTCCTGTAACGCTATAGCTTGTTGTTGTTGGTGGAGTATCAACAATATCATTGTCAGTTGAAAAACCATTACCCCAATCATATGATGAAGCTCCACTTGCTGTCAAAGTGATTTGCTCACCTTCACATAAAATAAAGTCTCCAGATAAGTTATCTATATTAATTTGTAAACTATTAACTGTTACTGTAGAAGGATCAGAAGTTTCATCTCCATCAGCGTCGGTAACAATACATATATAATTGCCAGCATCAGCTGCCACTGAGGCCGGTATATTCAAATTAGCCGTTGTTGCTGTGGCATTTGTAATATCAACACCATCTTTTTGCCATTGGTAACTAACAGTTCCATTTCCAGGTGATGCCACTATAGACAATGCTATTGCATCCCCAAGACAAACATCAAGAGTTGACTTTGGTTGTGTTTCTATTGAAGGATTAGCTAAAACATTTGAAGTCTCAAACTGGTTTATGAAAAGGTTGCTTTTGACTGTTTCGTTAGTATTTGCAAATACACTTAAAGTGGTCGTAAATAATAAAAGTCCTATTAAATTTATTTTGTTCATCTTAAATAAGTAAAGATTAGTCAATTGGTTTTATAAACAAATATAAAAAAATTGTTAATAAGTTTGGAGGTTTTCTGAAATAATGAATAAAAATAATTACTAAGTTTTGAATTATAATCCATGAAAATCATTTAAATTTTTAAAGAATCGATTATTAGAGAGGGTTGATTCTTGGCGGTAATGAAATTAACTTCAGGCCAATTATTTAGCTAAAACTACGTTTTGATTCTTAAAAGTTCTTAGTTTTGTTTTAAATAAATGACAATATGAATATTTCGTTTTTTTGGAAATTTTTAATTTTCTGTAGTCTCACTAACTGCAGTTCAACAGCAACTAAAGATCTCGGGTGTGTTGTGGAGTTTCAATCAGATGCTTACAAAAACAAGTTTTTTTACCTCGCTAGCCACTACGGGAAGTATCAAACGCTTCTAGACTCTGTGTATGCAGACAGTACTGGTAAACTCACTTTTAAGAAAACCGATAAATATGTAAGCGGAATCTACATGCTTCTAAATAATTCAAAAGAGATAGAATTTGAATTTCTAATGGATGATATTCAGCAGTTCAAAATAGAGCCCAACTCCAAAAACCCTTCAAAAACAAAAATTTATAACTCTCCACTAAATATCGACTTTAGGGACTTTAATTATTTTTTGAAATCAAAACAAACGCAGATCCAATTGTTACAACAATCCATTACAACTGTCGATGCCCAAAAAGAAAAGTTTTTTGTTCTAGAAAAAATTAAAATTGTTGAAGAAGAAATTAAAAATTATAAACGAAACTATGTTTTATCACACACAAATACTTTAGCTCTTTTATTTAAATTAACGCAGCCAATAGACGATTTTTCATCGCTCACAAAAAATCAAAAATTAGCAACTAAAAAGGACTCTGTTTCTTATTTAAAAAACAATTATTTTAAAGACATTGATTTCAAAGACAGTCGTTTATTGAGAAGTCCTTTTTTAGAACCCAAACTTTCTAAATACTTTGAATTTTTTGTTCCCAAAACTGTGGACGCAATTTCGGATGAGATTGTCAAAATTTTAGATGAAGCCTATTCTAATGAAAGTGATATGTTTAAATACATGAGCATGTATTTTATGGACCAATACATAGCTCCCAAACAAATGGGGCACGATCGTATATTTTTAAATTTATACAATAGGTATTTTAAAAACAAAACATATGAATGGCTTCCCTTGGTTCAAAAGGAACTTTTTAACTCAAAGGCACGACATTTGGAGCATAATCAATTAGGATCCAAAGCAAAGGAGTTGTTTATGAATTCTATGGATGGAAACCCACTTTATTTACACGCCACTAGCGCCAATTATACTGTCATTGTTTTTTGGGATCCTACTTGCGGACATTGTCAGACCGAGATTCCAAGAATTAACCGCTTACACAAAAACGAATGGAAAAATTTAGACCTTTCAATTTATGCTGTAAACATGAACACTGATGTGGACATAGAATGGAAAAAATTCATTGAGACTTATCAGTTGAGCTCGTGGAATCATGTGTCACCTGCAAAAGAGGTCAGTGGAAATTATTCGCAAATAGATGTAGATTACCAAACGCTATACAACATCGAACAAACCCCTGTGTTTTATTTATTAGATAAAAATAAAACGATCATCGCCAAAAATATTGACCCACAAGATTATTTAAAACTCATAAATCAGTAAGAGGTCAATTGAAATGAAAACTAACAAAAATTTTCGGCAATCAATACACCAAAAACTTAAATAATTTTGTCTGAGTTCTCTCTTGAACATGAATTAAATACATTCCTTTGGACAAGCTAGAAACATCTATTTTATTTCCTTCTAATTCATATTCTAGTTCTTGACCTAACTGATTGTATATTTTAACAGAGTCATCAAACAGTTCTAAACCTTCTATATACACATGGTCTTGAACGATAGTTGGATGAATAAATACAGATTTAAAATCTGAATCTGGTGTAGAAAGTACTCCCCATAAATCTTCTGAATTTGGACCATTCCATATAAGAGTTGCTAAATAGGGATTGTCAATAAACGGATTTCGATTGCCTTGAAAAGAAAAAATAACATTGTTTCGGGTGCGTTCAAAATCAGAAACAGGATCTTCTTCATTCCATTCCAAAAATATATCAGGCATATCGGCAGCGTAGGTTGTATCACCAGCTCCTATATTGACAGGCTCACATTGGGTTGGATAGCGTAAATACATATACATAATAATTCGGGCTACATCTCCTTTAAATTCATCTCCCGGATAGAAATTATCAGCAATTTGAATCGAATTTCCGGATCCACTTCCAAAAATAAAATTCCATCTATAGCGGTTCATCTGACCATCGGCTGCTCTCAAATTGTGAACATCAGTTCCTGGACCAGGGTCATCCGTTTCTAAATCAGGGTTTGCTAGAGATTTCGCAAATACGTGTTCTCTATTCCAACGCCCTATGTAAGATGGCCCAACTTGTTGTAAACTAATCGCACGTGTACGATCGTTTTTTGTAACATTATCAGTATCATCATATCCATAAATTAAAACCACATTTCCTAAAATGGAAACATCCGCATCACTTTGATGAATGACATCCCAGGTGTCTATTGAACTAGAAGTATAAGGAATTAAATTATTGTGTGTATCAATAATTAAGTTAGAAAGATCTTGTTTGAGTGCATTTCCATTTTGATTAAAACCAACACTGGAGTAATAATCCGGGATTTGAGCAGCGACTAAAAACGGCACCAAAAACAGTGGCACCAAAAACGTAATTAATAGCTTTGTATTCATAAAACAAAAAAGTTAAATTGGTTAAATTTGATTCAAAATTACAATTAATATTTGGCTTTTAACCAAATTAAAATTGAATTGCTAAATTATGTTTTAGTTGTAGTTTAAAAATTATATTTTTGCAGCGAACAAAAAAAATCACAATGACCTTACTATTGATGGCCGCAGGAAGCGGTAGCCGATACGGAAAACTAAAACAATTTGACGATTTAGGCCCTGCAGAAGAATTTTTGATGGAATTCAGTATTTTTGATGCCCTCAAAAACAACTTTAACCATATTGTAGTTATTACCAAAGCTGCTAACAAATCATTCCTAGAAACTCATCTTTCAGAGCGCCTTCCTAGCAATGTAAAATTAGATGTTTTAGTTCAAGAAATTGAGGACATTCCTGATGCAATTTCTCTAAATACGAAGCGCGAAAAACCATGGGGTACTGCTCATGCTGTTTGGACTGCAAGAAAAGTCATCAAAGGAAGTTTTGTCATTATAAATGCCGATGATTACTATGGGCAAAATGCTTTTGAGGGTGCCGCAAAATTTATCAAAAATAATGATACTCCCGATAAATTTGCTTTGGTTGCTTACAACCTTAAAGATACACTTTCAAAATTTGGATCCGTGTCTAGAGGTGTCTGTGAAGTAAATAATCACCAGTTATCTTCTATAATAGAACGCACTAAAATTACAGAGAAAGACAATCAAATTATCGATGAAGATTCAGGAGTCGTTCTTGATGCTAACACGTCGGTTTCTATGAATTTCTGGATTTGTAATGCGTCGATTTTTAAGTATATCGAAACCTATTTTACAAAGTTTTTAGAAAACGTTGACAACCACGAAAAAAACGAAATATACTTACCTTTTGTGACTCAAGAAATGATGGAAAATGGACATATTACAGTCGGAGTGATTGAAGCACAAAGCACATGGTTTGGTGTTACCTATTACGATGACAAAAAAGAAGCGGTCAGAACTTTAGCAGACCTTACCAAACAAGGCGCCTACCCAACTCCTTTGTGGGGATAAAAATTTTATTTTTCAACCTCTAAGCCACTTGATTTCCATTTAGAAAAACCTTGGTCTAAATCATAGATTTTCACAAATCCATTGGCGATTAACTGTGAAGCACATTTTGCACTGCGACCCCCACGCTGACAGTACACAATAACAGGTCTGGTTTTATCTAGTTGTTGGATATTTATTTCAAAATTTTTATCTAAAAAATCAATATTTAGTGCATTTGGAAGGTGCCCTTTTTTATACTCATTTGGAGTGCGCACATCAACCAACTGAATGCCTTCAATTTTAGAAATTTCCTTCATTTCGGCAGCCGTAATTAGCTCGATAGCCTCAGGAGGATTATTCTTACAATTAAAAAAAGTAAGTAAAACTAAGAGTGCACATCCAAATTTAAAATAACGCATCTTATTGAGGAATTTCCGTTGCACCATCCCACTCATTGAATCCACCTAAAAGATTATAAACAGCTGTAAAACCTAATTGTTGCATGATAGAACATGCTTGCCCGCTTCTCGCACCAGATCTACAGTAAACGTAGTAATGGTTTGTTTTATCCAATTTTTCAAGTGCCGAAATAAAGGCTTGACCTTGATGAATATCCAAGTGAATGGCGTCTGGAATCATCCCCTCTTCTACTTCTGCATCTGTACGCACATCTAAAATTATTGATTTTGAATTGCCCTCTATTTGTGAAGCCCATTCATTTTGTGGTAAATCTGACATAGTATATGTTTAGTAAATTAATTTAAAATATTGTTTTTTTGTTTGTTGTGGCAGTCTTAAATCTTGATAGAACAGCCAATAGCTTTGGTTTTATGCATCTCAAAAGTAACACCCTCTAAAAGAGCATTCACTGCATTTTCAACATATTTGGTTTTCACTAATGCCGCATCTTTATAATTATCGTCAATCGCACCAATATACTGTACAACAGGGCCTTTGTCAGTAGATTCTAAAATGTAAACATGTGGCGTTTTGGTTGCTCCATATTGAGGATAAATAGATTGATCGGCATCTATTAAATACGGAAATGTAAACCCTTTTTCTTTCGCACGTTTTTGCATCGCTGTCATGGAATCTCCAGGCTTTGATTGAACGTTATTAGGCATAATTGCAATGACAGGATATCCTTTTGAAGCATATTCTTTGTTCAGGGCTTCAATACGGTCTTCGTAGGCTACTGCATACGGACATGTGTTACAAGTAAAAACAAGAATAAATCCTTTCGCCTGCTTAAAATCTGAAAGAGAGACAAAATTACCATCAATATTTTCTAATTTAAAATCGGTTGCAACATCACCAATATCATATCCTTTGTCATCTATAATCGGCGAAAAAGCAACAGTAGAAAATAATAGAAATAAAGAGAAGATCGTTTTCATAACAATTTGGTTTTGTGGGTTATTAAAAAGTTTTAAGTTCAGTTTCTAATTCTTGGTAAGTAAAAGTACGACTATAAAACTTACGCTTTGATTTATTATAAATAAGTGTGACAGGAATTGCACCATCCCATTGTGGATTTACTTTTGGAATCCAAGAATTCATATCGGGGTCGTCTAAAACCACAACTTTGGATTTTAGATGATGCTTTTGAATAAATGGTTTTAATTTTGTTTCATACTGATGTGGGAAATCCAAACTTACTAAAATAACTTCTACAGAGTCTTTATAGTTGGCCTGAAGCGTTTCAAAATGAGGTAATTCTTTTACACAGGGTGCACACCAAGTTGCCCAAAAATTTACTACATAGGTTTTTGAACCATCGAGTTCTAAATAAGGAGCAACTCCTGCAAAATCATGAACCTCTAATATGACAGGGGCTTTTTTATCGGACTTACAGGACAGATTTAAAAAAATTAATAAGAAGACTAAATATTTCATTTTACAAAGTTAGCAAAATCATCTTAAGGTTCTCGGAAGTTTTAACAGAAAATTACCAACCCTAAAAGTATTGTGCCATTAAAAAAATGTGTAATTTGCATTAAAATTAACTTAATTAACGTCATGAAAAATACAATATCAAAATTATTTGCCCTTTTGTTTGTTTTAGCACTTACAGCATTTACTGCTACAGAAAAAAAACAAGTAGATACTGACCAAAGTATTATTAACTGGGTCGGATACAAAGTAACAGGACAACATGAAGGAACGATTACACTTCGTGAAGGTACTCTTGAATTCAATGGAGATCAATTGACTGGAGGAAATTTTGTAATGGATATGACCTCTATCAACACCACCGATCTTGAAGGGGATTACAAAAATAAATTAGATGGTCATTTAAAGGCAGATGATTTTTTTGGTGTCAAAAAACATCAAAAAGCAACTTTAGTTTTTACATCGGTTAGCAAAAACGAAGCAAACTACGCTGTTGTTGGAGACCTTACGATCAAAGGAATTACAAATAAAATAACTTTTGATTTAACCGTTTCAGATGATACTGCAACAACGACCTTCCAAATAGACCGTACTAAATTTGGAATCAAATACGGATCTGCTAGTTTTTTTGATGGATTAAAGGATAAAGCCATCTATAATGAGTTTGATTTAAAGGTTTCTTTAAAATTTTAAAAAACTATTAAATTAATTTTGCAATCATAAAAATCGTTGCTACATTTGATTTTTAATAATTAAATTATGAACCTTTCTTTAAACAATACTTGGTGGTGGTACTCTCGAAAAAAAAATTCGTGATACACCCCTGTATGTTTAAATCAAAATATCTAGGCTTGTCATCACGACAAGCCTTTTTTTATGAAAAAATTTGAATTAAAAACGCATAACAAAAAAATACTCGCTGATACTATATCGCCAGTGAGTGTGTATCTAAAAATAAGAGATAAATTTCCGAATAGCATCCTGTTAGAAAGCAGCGACTATCACGGCAATGACAACAGCTTCTCTTACATTTGCTGCAATCCTATAGCATCTATCAAAGTAGACGCCAATTTGATTACTAAAACATATCCTGATCAAACCGTTAACACCACAATTGTAACTCCAGATAAGGTGACGTCCGAAATTGATACATTTACAAAACAATTTGAAACCCAAAAAGATACCTCATTTAAGTTTATAAATAATGGGATGTTTGGCTTTACAGCTTATGATGCTGTAAAATATTTTGAAGACATCACCATCTCAAAAAAGGACGATTCCATTGAAATTCCAGAGATGTATTATGCTGTTTATCAAAACATCATCGCCATCAATCACTTCAAAAATGAAGCCTATATTTTTGCACATTGTTACGAATCCGAAAGCAATATTGATGCTATTGACCATTTGATTAAAGTACAAAGTTTTTCATCTTATGATTTTGAATCAAAAGGAGACATTAGCTCCAACTTGAGCGACGAAGAATTCAAATCGAATGTTGAGCTCGCTAAAAAACATTGTGCTCGCGGCGATGTATTTCAATTGGTATTATCTAAAAAATTTCAACAAGATTTTAAAGGAGATGATTTTAACGTATATCGAGCATTAAGAAGTATCAACCCCTCCCCTTATCTTTTTTATTTTGATTACGGAAAATTTAAAATTTTTGGAAGTTCACCCGAAGCCCAGCTAGTTGTACAAGATCAAAATGCAGAAATTCACCCCATTGCTGGAACTTTTGCACGTACTGGCGATGATTTGAAAGATGCCGAATTAGCAAAAAAATTAGTCGCCGATAAAAAAGAAAATAGCGAACATGTCATGTTAGTTGATCTGGCTCGAAACGACTTAAGTCGTCATTGTACAGAAATAGATGTCAAAAAATATAGAGAAGTTCAATTCTTTTCACACGTTATTCATTTGGTAAGTAAAGTAATGGGGAAGGTAAGAAAAGGCACCCCAACAATTCAAATTGTAGCCGACACCTTTCCTGCGGGCACCTTAAGTGGCGCACCCAAATACAAAGCGATGGAACTTATTGAAACCTACGAAAAAACAAGCCGTGCCTTTTATGGTGGTGCTATTGGATTTATGGATTTTGATGGAAACTACAACCATGCCATCATGATTCGAACCTTTTTGAGTAAAAACTACCAACTCCATTGGCAAGCTGGTGCAGGAATTGTTTCCAAATCAAGTCCCGAAAACGAACTTCAAGAAGTATATAATAAATTGGGCGCCTTAACCAAAGCGATAAAACTCGCCGAAACCATTTAGAACATGAAGAAGATATTAGTCATTGACAACTACGATAGTTTTACATTTAATTTAGTCCATTACCTAGAAGATTTAAACTGTAATATTACAGTCTTGCGGAATGATAAATTTGAACTTGAAGACATCCAGCATTTCGATAAAATCGTACTTTCTCCAGGTCCAGGAATCCCTGACGAAGCGGGTCTTTTGAAAGCCGTAATTAAACGATATGCATCCACTAAAAGTATCCTTGGCGTTTGTTTGGGACAACAAGCAATTGGCGAAGTATTTGGTGGAAAAATTATAAATTTAGAGGAAGTTTATCACGGGGTCCATACCGACATTACTATTTGTGTTGACGATGAACCGCTATTTAATGGCATGGACAAAAAAATAGAGGTTGGTCGCTACCATTCTTGGGTGGTTGATGCAAATTTACCAGAAGTTTTAGAAGCTACATCAATAGATGAAAATGGACAAATCATGTCTTTAAGACATAAAATATTTGATGTAAAAGGAGTTCAGTTTCACCCAGAATCGGTACTCACACCCAACGGAAAACATCTCTTAGAAAACTGGATTAATTCCTAAAAACAATCTTAATTTTCAACAATGAAACACGTTTTAAATAGACTCATTAACCACGAAACAATATCTTCTGAAGAAGCAAAGCAGATTTTGATTAACATCTCCAAAGGCGATTATAATCAAAGTCAAATTGCAGCATTTCTGACTATTTTTATGATGCGAACAGTGACTCTTGAAGAATTAAAAGGTTTCAGAGACGCACTTTTAGAATTGTGTATTCCTGTGGATTTATCAGCCTACAACCCTATTGATTTATGTGGTACAGGGGGCGACGGTAAAGATACGTTTAACATCTCAACACTTTCCTCTTTTGTAACAGCCGCTGCAGGCGTTCCAGTTGCAAAACACGGAAATTATGGGGTGTCTTCTGCTTGTGGATCTTCCAATGTTTTAGAATCCTTGGGTGTAAAATTTTCAAACGATACAGACTTTTTAGAACGTGCTATTGCTACCACTGGAATTTGCGTACTACACGCCCCATTGTTCCACCCAGCCATGAAAAACGTAGCTCCCATCCGACGGGAATTAGGAGTTAAAACCTTTTTTAATATGTTAGGCCCTATGGTAAACCCTTCCTTTCCAAAAAATCAAATGGTGGGGGTCTTTAGCTTAGAATTATTACGATTGTATAGTTATTTATATCAAGATACAGACAAAAATTATAGTATTGTTCATGACCTTGGAGGCTATGATGAAATCTCATTAACCAATACCGTTAAAATCGTATCTAATGACTCAGAAGTCCTGTTTTCTTCGGAAGATTTAGGTTTACAAAACAACACACAAGAAGCTATTTTTGGAGGAAATTCGGTGGCAGACGCTTCAAAAATATTTAAAACTATTATTAGTGGAAATGGAACAGAAGCACAAAATAATGTGGTGTGTACCAATGCTGGCCTCGCCATTGCGACGGCTAAAAAAATAGCTCACGTAGAAGGTTATGAATTGGCCAAAGAAGCCCTCCATTCTGGAAAAGCAAATGAATGTCTCACCAAATTAATCGCCCTATAATGAGCAGTATATTAGATCGTATTGTAGCAGACAAACGCCTCGAAGTTGCCCTTCGAAAACAATTGATTCCATTACGTCAACTGGAAACATCCGTGCTATTTGAACGCCGCTGCCCCTCCTTGAGTACACGATTAACAGAAAGCACTTCTGGGCTGATTACAGAACACAAACGCCGCTCCCCATCAAAAGACTGTATCAATCAAAATTTGAATGTGCAGGATGTGGCGCAAGGCTACGAATCTGCGGGTGCCTGTGGAATGTCAGTACTTACCGATATGAAATATTTTGGTGGGAGTTTAGAAGACCTATTAACAGCAAGAGCCAGTTGTGACATGCCCTTACTTCGAAAAGAATTCATTATTAATTCCTATCAAATTGTAGAAGCAAAAGCGTATGGCGCCGATGTGATTCTACTCATTGCTGCCATTTTAACTCGAGACGAAATTCAAGTATTTTCAACGCTCGCCCAAAGTTTAGGGATGGAAGTTTTATTAGAAATTCATAATGAAGAGGAGTTGCACAAATCTCTGATGCCGTCGCTCAATATGATTGGAGTCAATAACCGAAACCTTAAAACGTTTGAAGTCAGTCTAGAAACAAGTCAAACACTCAGTACACTTATTCCAGATGAATTTGTAAAAATTTCAGAAAGCGGGATTCTTACTGTGGAAGATATACAAAGTTTACAACCTTCTGGCTATAAAGGATTTTTAGTTGGTGAAAATTTTATGAAAACAGACGATCCTGGAGCAAGTGCTGCAGCATTTATAAAACAATTGAACGGATGAAACTAAAAGTATGTGGCATGCGCTATGATGACAATATTCAGTTGATCGCTGCGATCCAACCTGACTATATGGGCTTTATCTTCTTTGAGGGTTCGTCGCGTCATGTATCTGCATCGACTCCTACCCTTCCGTCGACCATAAAAAAAGTAGGCGTTTTTGTAGATGCTTCTTATGACACTATTGTCGAAAAAATCAATACCCACAATTTGCAAGCGGTTCAATTACACGGAGAAGAAACGCCTGAATTTTGCAAATCCTTGCAAGCACTCAATATAGAGATCATCAAAGTATTCTCCATTAAAAACGAGTTTAATTTTGCTATACTCACGCCATATGAAACCGTTTGTGATTATTATCTATTTGATACCAAAGGGCCTTTGGCTGGCGGAAATGGGTACTGTTTTGACTGGTCTGTTTTAGAACACTACCCCTCAACAAAACCCTATTTTTTAAGTGGTGGTATCGGGTTAAAAAATTCAGATCAATTACAAGAATTTAAAACAAGTGTGGCAGCAACCTACTGTCATGCGGTGGATGTGAATAGTAAATTTGAAGATGCACCCGCTAAGAAAAATAAAAATAATTTAGAAAAATTTAAACATTTATTATGAGTTATCACGTGAATGAAAAAGGCTACTATGGCCAATTTGGAGGAGCATTTATTCCAGAAATGTTGTATCCTAATGTAGAAGAATTACGTCAAAATTATTTGAAAGTAATGGCAGAACCTGATTTCAAAAAAGAGTTCGACCAACTCTTAAAAGATTATGTAGGCCGACCAACACCATTGTATTTCGCGACACGATTGTCTGCAAAATACAACACCAAAATATACCTGAAACGTGAAGATTTATGCCATACGGGGGCACATAAAATCAACAACACCATAGGTCAAATTTTGATGGCGAAAAAACTGAAAAAAAAGCGCATCATTGCGGAAACTGGGGCTGGGCAACACGGAGTGGCTACAGCAACTGTTTGTGCTTTAGCAGGTTTAGAATGTATTGTGTATATGGGTGAAATTGACATTGCACGTCAAGCACCTAATGTGGCACGTATGAAAATGCTTGGCGCTGAGGTACGTCCAGCATTGTCTGGAAGTCGCACCCTAAAAGATGCTACTAATGAAGCCATTCGCGATTGGATCAACAACCCTGTGGATACCCATTATATTATTGGAAGTGCTGTGGGACCACACCCTTATCCTGATATGGTTGCCCGTTTTCAATCGGTTGTTTCCGAAGAAACAAAATGGCAATTGAAGGAAGTTGAAGGACGCGAGAACCCGGATTATGTGGTGGCTTGTGTGGGTGGTGGAAGTAATGCCGCTGGCGCCTATTACCACTATTTGAATGAACCCGACGTGAAACTGATTGCTGTGGAAGCAGCAGGGAAAGGGATTTATACCGGCGAAAGTGCAGCGACTTCCGTCCTCGGAAAAGAAGGGGTGATTCACGGGAGTAAAACCTTATTGATGCAAACTACGGACGGACAAATTACAGAGCCTTACTCCATTTCGGCAGGCTTAGATTATCCTGGCGTTGGGCCTATGCATGCGCATTTGTATGAAACCAAACGTGCAGAATTCATTTCGGTGACGGATGATGAAGCCATGACAGCTGGACTGGAATTGTCACAGTTAGAAGGCATCATTCCGGCAATTGAAACCTCTCATGCGTTGGCTATTTTTGAAGATAAAAAATTCAAACCTGAAGATGTGGTAGTGATTAGTTTATCGGGACGTGGCGACAAAGATTTGAACACCTATATTGATTATTTTAAACTCTAAGATTGTGAATCGAATACAAGCAAAATTACAAGAAGATAAGAAGTTATTATCCATCTATTTTACGGCGGGATATCCCAACTTAAACGACACAGTGACGACGATTAAAAACTTAGAAAAAAACGGCGTTGACATGATTGAAATTGGGTTGCCATTTAGCGATCCGTTGGCGGATGGTCCTACCATTCAAGCGAGTTCAACACAAGCATTACACAATGGCATGACTTCAACTGTATTGTTTGATCAACTGAAAGACATTCGAAAAACAGTGTCTATTCCCTTGATTTTGATGGGCTATTTTAATCCAATGCTGCAATATGGCGTGGAAGCTTTTTGTAAAAAATGCCAAGAGGTAGGGATTGATGGATTGATCATTCCTGACTTGCCGGTAGAAGTCTATCACGAGGAATACAAAGCCATTTTTGAACGATATGGTTTGCTCAATGTCTTTTTGATTACACCTCAAACCAGCGAAGTACGCATCCGTTATATGGATAGTATTTCAGATGGCTTTATTTATATGGTGAGTAGTGCCAGCACTACAGGAAGTCAAAGTGGCTTTGGAAACACACAAACCGATTATTTTAAGCGTATTGCAGACCTAAAGCTCACCAACCCACAGGTTATTGGGTTTGGAATCTCAGATCATGAAACCTTTAGTCAAGCAACGCAATATGCCAAAGGGGCAATTATTGGTAGTGCGTTTATAAATTATGTAACTGCCCATGGGGTAGATGATTTGGGAGCGTTTACAGCACCTTTACTGAACGGTTAAAAAAGACACTTCACTTATTAAAATCACGTATGTTTTTGGAGGTGCGTGATTTTTTTTTACATTTATAACTGATTTTGATCCCAAGTCTAAATCTTCATAAGCAGCTTAACCGAAGTTTTAGATCGTATTGTATTGAATACCATAGTGGAAAGGTTCCAATAGTTGCCTGGTTAATGCGTTATTAGGACATTACTAGTAATAGTAAAAGAATTTACGTTTACAAAAATCTCTAAATATAGACCGTCTAAGGACTACTAAAACAAGGGGATATACATTAAAAACAATTGATTTACAATATTTTAATCACAATAACCTATCAATCAAACATAATGGAAATATCGGTACCAGTACTGATATACAGTAGATAGCAACAAGCAAAGAAATGAATACAAAAATTTTAAATACTCAAATAGAACTTGAAAATAACAGGGTCAAATTAATCCCATTTAATGATGTACGAAATCAAGAACTTAAAGAAATAATCTATGATGATGAAATATGGAAGTATATGGGAATGTTTATACAAACAGAATCTGACTTTGAAAACTATTTGACTAATACACTAAATGCACAGAAAAATGGAATTTGTTATCCTTTTCTGATTATTGATAAATCGACTGGAAGAGTAGCTGGAAGTAGTAGATATGGGTATTTGAACACTTCAAGTAAAAAATGTGAAATTGGTTGGACTTGGTACGGTAAAGATTTTCAAGGCACTGGATTAAATAAAGCTTGTAAATACGAGTTATTAAAATTTGGATTTGAAAGTATCGGATTCCGAAGAATACAATTTAGTGCTGACCAAGAAAATATTCGTTCGCAAAAAGCTATTGAAAAACTTGGAGCAGTAAAAGAAGGACTTTTTAGAAACAATTATATCGATTCTGAAGGAAAGAGTAAAAATGATGTTTATTACAGCATAATAAAGGAAGATTGGAACGACTTAAAACAAGAACGATTCAATGAATTTGAAAAACAGCCAGTTGCTAACAATGTATATAAAAAATAGGCGAAACAGTAATAAAATTAATGGTTTTGGCTCGTATCAAACTTTACGCTTATCTGAAAGCTTAGTCCTTTGTAATCGCCTACTTTTCATATACTAACCGTTAGACCCACTCTGTCCCCGCTGCCATACGACTTTTTCGTGTGATCAACATAAAAAGTTATGAATTACAAACTAAAAATATGAGATTCTTCTAGCTCGAACTTGTGTCCATGCATCAATACCAAAAAGTCTCACCAAACTTTAAACCCTAACAAAACCTAAATGTTTATTGTCAGAACAACCAAAAGATTAATACCTTCTTAACGCATTTAAGCGTTTTATATTCTGATATTTGTAAGGATGACAGGCATAGACTTCAATTACGGAAAAGGGTTTACGTTTAGTAAACACATCGTCAAAGACGTATCGGATTTTGATCGTGTGTTTGGGGTGTTCAAAGAACTTTTGACGCATACCTCCGGCGATATTGAGGAGGCTTTTGAATGGCTCAATACGCTTGACAAAGAGTATAATATCTTTAATGAAAACTATTCATTAGAAGATTTTGAAGAAGACCTTAAAAAGCGGGGCTATATCAAAGAAGATATTGATCCGGATGCTGTAAAATCTGGAAATGGAACTGGTAAAGGAAAAAACAAGCTGACTGCCAAACTTGAATCGGCATTGCGAGATTATGCCCTCAACCAAATTTTTGGAAAATTAAAAAAGAGTGGTCTTGGAAATCATAACACAAAAAAAATTGGGGTTGGCGATGAACGTGATGGTGAAAATCGAGCGTTCCAATTTGGCGATGATTTATCGAGAGTCAACATGACGGAGAGTTTGAAAAATGCACAAATCAACCACGGTATTACGGACATACGCTTAACAGAAAATGATCTAATTGTAGAAGAAACCAAGCACAAAGCACAGATGAGTACTGTGTTGATGATAGACATTAGTCACTCTATGATTCTGTATGGTGAGGACCGCATTACACCCGCTAAAAAAGTAGCGATGGCTTTAGTGGAGTTGATCCATCGAAAGTATCCAAAAGATTCTATTGATATTATTGTGTTTGGAAATGAAGCTTGGCCCATTAAGGTGAAAGACCTTCCCTATTTAAAAGTAGGCCCGTACCACACCAATACGGTTGCTGGGCTAGAGCTGGCTATGGATATTTTACGGCGAAAACGGAATACAAACAAACAAATTTTTATGATTACGGATGGCAAGCCGAGCTGTATTCAGCTCCCCTCTGGAGAGTTTTATAAAAACAGTAATGGTTTAGATGATATGATTGTTTCGAAATGCCTTAACAAAGCAGCACAAGCCCGGAAATTAAAAATTCCAATTACCACATTTATGATTGCCCAAGACCCTTATCTGCGTCAGTTTGTGGAGCTGTTTACAGCGCAAAATCAAGGGAAAGCCTTTTTAACAGGGCTATCTGGTTTGGGAGAAATGATATTTGAAGATTACGAAAAAAATAGAATTAAAAGAATATGAGTAAAGACATCACGTTTAAAGAGTTGAAAAAATCGGGTTATAAAGATCAAACTATAAACCAAGAGATTCAGGCAAATTTAATTGCGCGCATCAAAGCAAATCAGCCTGTTTTTGAAGGGCTTTATGGGTATGAAGATACGGTTGTTCCTCAACTTAAAAAAGCAATTATTGCTGGGCATCACATCAATTTATTAGGATTACGTGGGCAAGCAAAAACCAAAATTGCACGCAGTATGGTAGACCTCCTTGACGAGTACATACCGATTGTTAAAGGTTCTGAAATTAATGACAGTCCGTTTCAACCGATCTCAAAATATGCACGAGATTTAATTGCCGAAATGGGTGACAAAACCCCCATTTCATGGGTACATCGGTCCAATCGGTTCTTTGAAAAATTGGCAACTCCCGATGTGAATGTATCTGATTTGATTGGTGATATTGACCCGATCAAAGCCGCGACTTTAAAACTACCCTATTCCGATGAACGTGTTTTACATTACGGCATGATTCCGCGAGCCAATCGGTCTATATTTGTGCTAAATGAACTCCCAGATTTACAAGCACGTATCCAAGTGTCTTTATTTAATATTCTTCAAGAAGGCGATATTCAAATACGTGGGTTTCAACTCCGAATGCCTCTTGATATTCAATTTGTATTTACTGCTAATCCTGAAGATTACACCAATAGAGGTAGTATTGTAACGCCCTTAAAAGATAGAATTGGCTCACAGATTTTTACGCACTATCCAAAATCAATTGCACTGGCTCGAGAAATTACAGCACAGGAAGCAAGAATTTCTAAAGAAGATCAAGCTTCTATTGTTGTTCCTAACCTAGCAAAAGACTTATTGGAGCAGGTTGCCTTTACGGCCCGTAAAAGTGAATATGTAGATGCCAAAAGTGGCGTGAGTGCACGTCTTACGATCAGTGCAATGGAAAATCTTATGGCAGCAGCAAAATTAAGATTGATTGAAACAGCCGCTGAAAAAACAACGGTTAGATTTGTGGATTTTATGTCGATCATCCCATCTATTACAGGAAAGATTGAATTGGTTTATGAAGGCGAACAAGAAGGTGCTGATGAAGTTGCTAAAACTCTTATAGACAATGCAGTACTGATACAATTTAGTCAGCTATTTCCACGCATTTCGAAACTAGAAAAAGAAGGCGTTAAAACTCCTTACAGCGATTTGATTGAGTGGTTTGATCACAATTTTATTGAATTGAACTATACGGATTCCGATAACGAATTTTTTACAAGTCTAAAAACTATAAAACCCTTAGTGGCTATTGTTGAAGAGTACGCAGCTAAATTAAGTAAAGAGGATCAATTTTTTTGTATGGAACTCATTTTGTGGGGCTTAACAATTCACAATAAGCTGGACAAATCGGAAAATAATTCTGCTTTTAAATTCGATTCTGCTGGAATCAATCAATATTTTAATAGAAATAATTAGTGTAAAATATATTGAAAAAAAAAATTACGTATGTCGTTGGATGTACGTAACTTTTTTATACATTTATTGCAGATTTTAACCCCACGTCTAAATCTTCGTAAGCAACTTAACCGATGCTTAAATAATACTTTATAGTAACATTACTAAATTATTTTGATACACGGGATCGTGTTTCATTTACGAGTTTTATGTAAAATGCTTATGGAAAATCATGATACAAAAGAAAATTAAAACCTGCCCCTACCCAGATACTCTACCCTAAACCCTCAATCTACTGCAAATGAACGCCCTATTAACTCTATCTATAATACTAATTTCAAACCTCAGTTTTACCCAAGATTACCCCCATGAACTTCCTGAATATTTAGATTATTTATTAGATAAAAATAATAGAAAAATTTCCTGTAACATTAGAGAAATAAAAAATGGAAAAGTAAAGTTTCTACAAGAAGATAAAATTTATATTAAAACTGAAGACCTCTCTAACTTTAGTGATGTTAAATTTAGTGAAACAAATGTTCTTAAAAATACTTTAAATATTGAAATTCAAAACCCAAGCAGAAATTACGCAAACATATATTTTTACGCTTCAAATGACATCCCTTACACTGTGATGCAAAATAAAAAGAAAGTAGTGAAAATTAGTAACCATAGTTATTATTTACACAAAGTTGAGGCAGGCAAAACTTATGAGTTCTACTGCTTTGGAAACCCTAGAAAAAGTGATAAGTTGGTTTTTCAGGCTAAAGATGGCAAAACATACATCGTAAAAGGTATAAAATTAGATGAATCAGGGAGAAAAGTATACAGTCGAGGAGTAACAACTAAACTAATTATCGATAATAGTAAATTATCAAAATATGCTTTGGTGACAATGTCAAGAAAAGCAAAAAAATAATTTACAAATTGCTCAAATACTTTGATATAGGCTGAAAAGCAGCTATTAAACGAGTACTAGTAATTGTGTTTTAAATAAATTGTGTTAGATTTATTACTAAATTTCTTAAACGTTTAGGAACACACTTATAGAGATCACACCATGGTTATAACCAATAGTAATTTAAATGATATTTCTGAAATATTCAGGTTATATGATTTAGCAACTAACTTCCAGAAAATAAAATTTCCTAAAAACCAATGGCCGCTTTTTAATCAAAATAATATTGCAATTGAAATTATTCAAAATAGACAATTCAAATTAATAATTGATGGTAAAATAGCGTGTATATGGGGCATCACTTATAGTGACCCACAAATATGGGAAGAGAAAGAAAATGCTCTGTCAATATACATTCATCGCATTGCTACAAATCCAGAATATAGAGGTAATAATTTCGTAAAAACCATTGTTAATTGGGCTAAAGATCATGCACTTCAGCATCACAAACAGTTTATAAGAATGGATACGTGTGGTAGAAACGAAAGACTTATCAGTTATTATAAAGGCTGTGGATTTAATTTTTTAGGCATTAATAAATTGCAAAACACAACACAATTACCGTCACATTATCATAATGCAGAGGTGTGCTTTTTTGAAATAAAATTATAACATATACATGGTTAAATATATAATTACAAATAATTTACATAATCATTTCTGCCCTAAAAAGTTGAATATTAATTAAATTAATATTATATTTAATTTCAATTTTTTATAATATATTTTATTTTAACCCTATGAACAGACCCGCTTATGAAGCATTAGAACGTCAAATTATTGCTCAAAAAGAAACGATTAAGAACTTAAGCCAAGATGAACAACAGATGCATCAGTTTTTTGACTCAGTCCCTAAAAATGTTAAAATCATTGAACTGATAACAAAAGGTAATGAGGGTGTAAAAGACTATTATTACCGATATGTAAATAAATCGTTCATGCAATTAGTTGGAAAAACAAAATCACAACTTATTGGGAAACGCTACAAAGAGTTATTTGAACCTGTTGATTGGTATTGGTTGGAAATATATAATGAAATAGCGAGGAAAGGAATATCGATAAGTTACAAGAACAAAAAATCAACTAATGGTAAATATTATGAAATATTTGCTTGGAAAATACAAAAAAATTTAATCGCAGTTATTTTTGCAGATATTACAAAACGTAAAATAAAGGAGCTACAGTTTTTAAAAGATAAAGAAAATGCTGAAAAAAATGACAAAATCAAAAATGATTTCATAAGTAATTTATCGCATGAAATTCGTACCCCAATGAATGGAATTTTAGGGTTCACAAAATTCCTAAATGATCCTGATCTAACAGAGGTGAAGCGAAAACATTACATCAGTATTATTCAAAATAGTGGACACCAATTACTACGAACAATTGATGATTTAATTGAAATATCAAAAATTACCTCAAACCGAGTAGAAGTTATAGAAAAAGAGGTCAGCCTCAATAACTTACTTTTAGAATTATTTACAATTTTTGACCTCAAAGCCAAAGAAAATAACACACCACTATACTTAAGAAAGGGGCTTTCAGACAAAGAAAGCTTTATACTTACCGATGCCTATAAATTAAATAATATCCTCAGCAATTTACTTGAAAATGCTTTAAAATTTACAGCTGAGGGGTCTATAGAGTTTGGGTATAAAAAAATTGGCAGTAATATAGAGTTTTATGTTAAAGATACAGGAGCTGGAATAAAAACAAGTAGACAAAAATCTATTTTTGAACGCTTTACACAAGAAGAAAAAGAAATAAAAAAACAATTTGGTGGACTAGGTCTAGGACTATCAATTGCTAAAGAAAACACTAAATTAATAGGCGGAAAAATCACACTTAAATCTAAAAAGGGAGAAGGAGCAACATTTTTTGTGACCATCCCCTACACCCCAACACACTACAAACTAGCAACTGATACTTCAGAGCAAACTATAGAAGATAACAGCAAGCATCATTGCAAAATTTTAGTCGCAGAAGACGAGGAAATTAATTATCTATATCTGGAAATATTATTAAAAGATAAAATCAATTTAGATTGTGCTATTATTCATGCGAAAGACGGCGAAGAAGCTGTTAGTATTTGCAACTCTCAACCTGAAATTGATGTTGTATTAATGGATCTAAAAATGCCAAATATGAACGGTTTTGAAGCTCTGAAATTGATAAAGGAAGAGCGTCCGAAATTACCCATTATAGCACAAACGGCGTTTTCATCCGCTGAGGACATAGAATAAATAAAAGCAGCGTGGTTCGATGATTATATTTCAAAACCTATTAGCGAAGAAGCGTTAACAGCTGTCTTAGAAAGAACGAGAAAACGAAAGGAAAAGAACACGTTGAAATAAGCGTTCTAAAAATTCACAAACGTTATCAAATTAAACTGATCACGACTAGAAGTTTCAAAAAGCTGACTCATATATCCTGCTTCCACTCGAACGTTTTTATTAATTTGATAGCCAAATCCGCCATACACACGATTGCGATCAAAAACAGTACTTTCAGTATTTAAAAATACTTCATTATACGCTGATATGTACAGTTTCGAAGGCATTTCTTCTGTTTTTAGCAAGGGCACTTTAAATGCCAAGAAATACCGCAAACGCATCTTAAAATCTGATTCCACAAAACGCTGCTCAAATCGATACCGGTGGGTTAATGATACTGCTCCTATTTTTTGTTTAGAGGTAAATTGCTGAAAAATACGGTGTTCATTTACCGTGATTTTTTCCGTTGTATCACCAATGTAGTTTTCAGAATTGATATATCCATACCCTAACAATACATTATGATTATTTTCGGATAGGTTATACCCAACCCCTGTACGCAGTAATAATTGCTCTAAATCGCCTATGGCATCATAATTTCGAAACTGAATCTCGTTGTGAATATTCCACTTGCTGTTCACTTTCTTACTACCTATATAAATCAGCCAATTTCCAAAATCACTACTTTGGGCGACTGTTACATAAGGCAGCATTAACACACAGGTTAATGCTGCCATAAAGAAATTAGTTTTTTTAAGCATAAAAAGTTACTTTTCCATTAGAAATATCATACATACCACCTACTATTATCAATTCGCCATTAGCTTCCATTTCCTTGAGAATAGCGCTTTTGTTACGAATATCGCTTAAAGTCATTTCGACATTTTTAGCGGCAACAGTATTCACAAAGTTGATATTACCCGAGGTTCTCGACGCTTCATCTTCAGGAAGTTTAACCGCTTCAACTGCAGGTTCAATTTTATTAATCAGTGCCGTTAAATTTCCCATACGTGCATGGTCACAAGCGCCCTTAACGGCTCCACAAGCGGTGTGTCCAAGAACTACCAATACTTTGGTGCCTGCAAGTTTACAAGCGAATTCCATACTCCCTAAAATATCTTCATTAACAAAATTTCCAGCAATACGAATACTGAACAAATCACCAATCCCTTGATCAAAAACATGCTCAGCAGACACGCGCGAATCTATACAATGCAAGACTGTTGCAAAAGGATATTGTCCTGTACTCGTTGCCGCTACTTGTGCGTTTAAATCTCTTGCAATTTGCGTTGCATTGACAAAACGTTCGTTGCCTTCTTTTAAAGCTTGCAAGGATGTTTGTGGGGTCATTGCTGCTTGACTTTCTTTAGTGTGTGCATTCATAATTTTTAATTTAATTTATTTATATTTTCTAAACTGTTTGTGGGCGTAATTGAAAAAACTGTATAAAACTTTCTGGGTTTTCAACAACACCTCTAACGGATATTAATTTGATATCAATATGTCTTTGACGTGCTTTTTCAGAAAAATCTTCTAAAATTTCAATGATATCATTGTCAAGATAACGTGTTTTTGTGACATCTAACTCTAAATAACTATCACGTGGCAAATTGTCTAGCTCTTTAAGAATAGCTCCTTTGTTAAAAAAAGTAACTTCTTCTGCCAAGGTCATTTTTATTTTATGTACGCCATTACTCTTATCTTCGATGTGTAAGAAATGAGAATTCTGGAAGTTTTTAATCAAAATAACAACAATTCCAACGGCAAGACCCAATGCAATTCCAACTAAAAGGTCTGTAAAGATAATTCCTAATACTGTCACAACAAAGGGAGTAAACTGTTTCCATCCCAATCGATACATCTCTACAAACAATGCTGGCTTGGCTAATTTATAGCCAACAATAAACAAGACTGCTGCCAAAACAGAAAGTGGAATTTTATTTAACAAATTTGGAATTAAAATCACCGATATCAACAATAAAAATCCGTGGATAATGGCTGACATTTTTGTTTTCCCTCCCGACTGTATATTGGCAGAACTACGTACAATTACTTGTGTCACTGGTAACCCTCCTATAAAGCCAGAAACCACATTCCCAATACCCTGGGCTAACAACTCTCTATTGGTAGGAGTAACGCGTTTTAAAGGATCTATTTTATCGGTTGCTTCAACGCATAATAAAGTTTCTAAACTTGCTACTAAGGCAATCGTAAACGCAACAATCCATACTTCAGGGTTGCTAATGGCTCCAAAATTTGGAAAACTAAACTGCGCGAAAAAAGAAGTTGCATCTTCGGGAACAGGAACGCTCACCAATAAATCTGGTGAAATACCCCACTGCGTATTTCCTTTGGTACTTATAAAATAAATAATTCCCGCAGCAACAGCGACCAACGGCCCTTGAACGAGTTTAAAGAATTTTCCTTTATCGTTTAAAACTTCACTCCAAAGCAGCAATATAGCCAACGCAAAAAGAGCTATAATTGTAGCTCCAGGACTAATGAAATTTATGGCATTTAATATTTCCGAAAATGTGTTTTCGCCATCCACTTTAAAAAAGGCGAAATTCCCTTCTGGATTAGAATTATATCCAAAGAAATGTGGAATTTGTTTTAGGACGATAATAATTCCGATTCCTGTGAGCATCCCCTTAATAACTGAAGATGGGAAATAATAACCTATCACCCCTGCTCTTAAGATCCCAAACAAAAACTGAATAGTACCTCCTAACACAACAGCTAATAAAAAGTTTTCGAAACTACCTAGGGTTCCTATGGCGGTTAAGACAATAGCTGCCAAACCTGCTGCAGGACCACTAACGCCTACTGATGATTTGCTAATAGCCCCTACAACAACACCACCGACGATTCCTGCTATAAGTCCTGAAAAAAGTGGCGCTCCACTGGCTAGGGCTATTCCTAAACATAGCGGTAATGCTACAAAGAATACAACAATACTTGAGGGTAGGTCTGATTTTAAATTTTTAAACGGATTTGAACTGTTCATTGTAATATAATATAGTAAAGCAATACATAGAAGTATTACTTGAATTTAATTTTAATAATTTTGATGTAATTTACATAAGGCACCTGATCTAGCAGAACCTCTAAAAGGCTGAAGGACTAAACGGCTTCTGGTGGGGGATCGTGGGTATCGATGGTGATGTCCATTTTTAAAAAATGCACTCCAAATATAGATCCTCTTTTGAGGTAGGTATTTTCAGAAGATTCTTCTCTTATAAGTCGAATCTCTACTTTTTTATCTTTCGAATCTTCTAACTCTTGATTTTCTTTTTCACTAGAATCACTACCAGTTTCCACATCGAGCCAAGAAAATGCTTGGGGCTCAGAAACCACCATCGACTTTATAACAGGCTGAAGAATAATAGAGCTAAATACCAATCCAAAAATTAGCACTCTAATACCCATAGCTATGATGTATGACACTTGTTTCATTGGTTTGAAAGGGTATTAAAAACTAAATCGGTATAAAACCTAACAATATTATTTTTTCCTTCTTCAAAATCGGTCAGCGATGGTAAGTGTTTTGAAAAATACCGCTGATGATGAGCACCTTCAATCACTGTTGAAATTAACATGTGTGGAAATTCGTAACTCGGATTAATTTCATTTACAAGGTCGCTCACACGCTGCACTACACGTTTATACGTTTTATAATAGCCTTTTTTATTTTCGCTATCAATAGCTTTTGTATGGTAAGCTTTAGATGACTCTGAAATAATAATTTTGTTCAATAGGACTTCATTGATGTACGAAAACGCATTATCCTCTGTAACCTCAGCAGTTAATATCAAAATTGCTTGAGTGAGGCGGTCATGGGCTGAAGGCACATTCAAAGTAGAAAACACCAATTTATACTCAATCCAACTCCAATACCAGTTGATCAAATACACCAACATTGCGTGCTTACTGTCAAAATAGCGATAAACAGAACTTTCGTTAGATCCGATCTCTTGACCCAATTTTTTGAACGTAAAATCTTCAAAACCTAGTGCATCAATCATCTCAATACTTTTAGAGACAATTTTTTGGCCTAAAACCGAGGACTCTGGATTCTTTGTGTAAAGATCCGGACTGATAGTGATATGTAATTGAAGTTTTTCCATGGTAATACATCACAAATATAATAGTATTACTATTAATGTTAAATAGTTTAACATTTATTTCACAAATTTAAGGGCAAAAGCCAGAGTAGAATTTTATTAAAAATAGCAATTGTAATTACAAAAAATATAAAATCAGCTCCGCCCTACTTCGTCTTTAAAAACTTCAAATAAAGGTTCTCCACTTTGGTACGTGCCCAAGGCGTCCGTCTGAGAAACTTAAGACTGGACTTTAAAGTAGGTCCATCTGTAAAACATCGGATATTTATTTTTTCGCCCATCGCTTCCCATCCATAATGAGCTTCAAGAGCAATGAGAATTTGCTCCAGTTTCACGCCATGTAAAGGATTGTTAGGTTGAGATTCCATAAAATTAACGACGACGGTTGTGGTTAGAGCGGTTACCACCACCAGCAGACCCTTGTCGGTTGTTGCTTGGTCGACCTCCTCCACGTCTTTGACGTCCACCCCCTTGTTTAGGCGGTACGGTAGACGCATTTGGATCAGGTTCAAAACCTTCAACAATTTCTTTCTTAAAACGTTGCTTTGTTAATTTTTCTATAGAAGCTAAGTAAGAAGTTTCTTCGGCACAGACTAATGACAAGGCGACACCATTTGCCCCTGCACGCCCTGTACGTCCAATACGGTGCACATAATCCTCTGGTATGTTAGGAAGTTCGTAATTGACCACATGCGGCAGTAATGGAATATCCAAACCACGTGCAGCGATATCCGTTGCCACTAACACACGAATATCATGATTTTTAAAACCAGCCAAGGCATTTGTTCTTGCCCCTTGACTTTTATTTCCATGAATGGCCATCGCAGAAATGCGAGCACTTTCTAGTTTTTTACAAAGGTTATTAGCGCCGTGTTTAGTCCGTGTAAACACCAATACTTGTTGCCAATTTCCGTCTTGAATCAATTTGATAAGAAGCTTTGTTTTTTTCTCTTTTGCCACTCTATATATCTGTTGAGCAATCGCTTCAACTGTTGTATTTTCTGGTGTTGCTTCTACAAGTGTTGGACGTTGTAAAATGGTTTGTGCCAAGCTTTTTATTTCTCTTGAAAAGGTGGCCGAAAACATTAGGTTTTGACGTCTCGATGGAATCAATGATCGGATTTTATCGATATCACGTTTGAACCCCATATCCAACATACGGTCAGCTTCATCAAGCACAAAAATTTCTACTTTAGACAACGATAAATGACCTTGATTTTCCAAATCAATCAATCGTCCAGGAGTCGCTACTAAAACATCAACTCCATTTCGAAGCTGTTTGATTTGTGGATTTTGATTCACCCCACCAAAAATAACAGCAGCACGCAAGTCCAAAAACTTACTGTAATGTTTTACATTGGTATAAACCTGATCCGCCAATTCTCTAGTTGGTGTCAACACTAACGCACGTACGGGACGACGATGTGGCACTGGGTTATTGGATAAAATTTGCAACATTGGCAGCGTAAACCCTGCTGTTTTCCCTGTTCCTGTTTGAGCTGATGCCAATACATCAAGACCTTCAAGAATTGGAGGAATCGCTTTTTGTTGTATTGGAGATGGAGTTTCATAGCCCTGTAATCGGACTGCTTTAAGTAGGGCTTCAATGAGGCCTAAAGATTGAAATGTCATATATGTTGTTTTGAAAATGACAGTATACAATACGATAGGTCATTCTGAACGATGTTACAAAGGTACGTCTTATTTTAAATAAATTAACGGGTAAACACCAATTTAGTATCCGTTGACAAATTCGCATCATACGCATAGCCATCCGTTGCAAAGGTTTTCAAGCCATCAATCGTCTCCACAGAATTTTCAATGATGTGTCGTGTCATATACCCTCGGGCAAGTTTGGCAAAAATAGCAATGGTTTTATACTGTCCATTTTTAAATTCTTTAAAATCGACATGAACAACGGGTACTTTAAGAATTTTGACATCAATGGCCTTAAAATACTCTTGACTTGCTAAGTTCACAAACAACTCCCCTTCTTCTAATTCATCATTCAAAGCAGTTGTTACTTTTTTTCGCCAAAAGTCATAAAGATTTTTAGATTTACCTACCGGAAATTTTATACCCATTTCCAGACGATAAGGTTGCACTAAGTCTAATGGTTTCAGAATACCATATAAACCCGATATAATCCGTACAGATTGCTGTAAAGCTTCCATTTTTGATGCTTCAATGGTATAGGCATCTAACCCACGATACACATCGCCATTAAACGCATAGATAGCTGGCCGCGCATTTTCAGGTGTAAAAGGCAACGCCCACTGTTGATTGCGTTGATAATTGAGCTGTCCTAAATTGGGCGAAATATGCATCAGTTCCGAAAGTGCTTTGGCTGATTTCTTTTTAAGAATTGTATTCAATTGTTTAGCTTCATCCAAAAAATGACTATTGGTGCTTAATTTGGTAGGCAAATCACTCTCGAAATTTAATGATTTTGCAGGTGAGATAACTAGTTTCATGAGTCTTTATTTTCTGAAATATGATTCGAATAGGTTTGCCATTTTTCGATACAATTTTGCATGTCCTGAGGAATTTCGGTTGTAAAAGACATCGTTTTTCCTGTAGTAGGATGTACAAACCCTAAGGTTTTGGCATGCAAAGCTTGACGCGGAAGGGTTTTAAAACAATTATCTACAAACTGCTTGTACTTAGTAAAAGTTGTTCCTTTCAGAATGCGCTCGCCACCATACCGTTCATCGTTAAAAAGCGTGTGTCCAATGTGTTTCATGTGCACCCGTATTTGGTGCGTACGTCCCGTTTCTAATCTACAGGCTAACAACGTCACATAGCCCAAACGTTGAAGAACTTTGTAATGGGTAATCGCTGGTTTTCCTTTGTCTGCTTCATCTCCAAAATAGACCGTATTTTGTAACCTATTTTTAGGGTGACGCCCTATATTACCTTCTATTGTACCTTCCTCTAATTCAACATTTCCCCAAACTAAGGCAACGTATTCGCGCTCACTAGTTTTGGCTTTGAACTGTGCCGATAGATGCGCCATCGCTTTTTCAGTTTTAGCAACAACCAACAATCCACTTGTATCTTTATCAATCCGATGGACTAAACCTGGTCGGTTACTACTGTTATTAGGTAAATTATCAAAATGAAATAGCAAGGCATTAATTAGAGTTCCAGAATAATTTCCATGCCCTGGATGAACAACCATCCCTGGTGCTTTGTTGACCACCAGTAGGTCATCATCTTCATAGACAACGTCAATTGTAATATTTTCGGGTACTAATAAATTTTCGTGAGGGGGGTGTTCAAATAAAACACGAATTTGATCCAAAGGCTTCACCTTATAATTTGATTTGACAACCAACTCATTGACTCGTATGCTACCATCTTTAGCAGCGGCTTGTATTTTATTTCGAGTGGCATTTTCGACAAAATTCATCAAGTATTTATCAATCCGTAAAGGCTGTTGTCCTTTTTCGACTGTAAACGAGTAATGCTCATGTAATTCACTTTCATTCTCTAAAAAATCATTGGATTCTTCCATGGTTACTTATTGCTTTCGAATACCGTTTCCTAAAACAAGGTCGATTTTCGAGGTTTTTGGAAGCATCGTACCTGCTTCAATAATTTGACCGTTATGGCGTATTTCTAAAACTTCATCTTTCCCTAAATCATCCTCATAGATCATTGATCCAATTTGAAACCCTAAGGTTTCAAGTGTGGGTTTTGCTTGTCTGAACGTCCGACGAATGACGTCTGGAACTGCAAGAGTTCTGTAGGCAGAAGGGTTAAGAATTAAATATATTTTTCGATCTTCTTTGACTTTGCTCCCTGCCAAAGGATCTTGTTCGATCACAGCCCCTTTAGGGTAATTAGGGTTGTAGTTTGAAGAATCTTGCACTTCACTTCTAAGATCGAGATCTCTAATAAGAACCTGAGCTGATTCAAAAGTTTTACCTGTAAGTGCTGGCACCGTCACAAAAGAGCCATGATTGGTATACAATTTGAGCCATTTGAGTGCTAAAAAGCCAAAAACTAATAACACTATAAATGCAAAAATTAATTGCTTTATAAATGATTTACTAAAAAAGAATTTAATGAAATTCATGGTTTGTTTTAATGATGTAACAAAGCTAAGCAAATATTTGTGTCCTTAAAATCTTTAGCTTGTTTAGTTTGAAGTAAATATATTTGGTTTAAAATGATTTTGATTTGAGATAAAAGTAATATTTTTACTTTATAAATGTACTAATGAAAAAAAATATTGCCATCATCATGGGCGGATATTCTAGCGAATATTTAATCTCTTTAAAAAGCGGAGGTGTCGTTTACGACAGTTTACCAAAAATAAACTACAATGTGTATTGCATCCATATTTTCAAAGATAAATGGGTATATGTTGCAGAAGATTTAACAGAACACCCTGTAAATAAAGTTGATTTTTCTATTGATGTTGCTGGTTCAAAAATCAATTTTGACTGCGTATTTAATGCCATTCACGGCAGTCCAGGCGAAGACGGACTTATGCAAGCCTATCTTGAATTATTATCTATTCCGCATACCAGTTGTAGTATGTACCAAGCGGCCCTTACGTTTAATAAACGTGATTGTTTAAGTGCGTTGAAACCTTATGGTATTCTCACAGCAAATTCCTATTTTTTAAATGCTGGCGATGCAATTGACTCTACAGCCATCGAAAAAGCTGTTGGATTTCCTTGCTTTGTAAAAGCCAATAAAGCCGGTAGTAGTTTTGGAGTTACCAAAGTCTATTCAAAAGCCGACTTACCTAATGCCATAGAAACTGCTTTTAAAGAAGATGATGAACTCATTATTGAATCGTTTTTAGACGGCACAGAAGTATCGGTTGGTGTCATTCGATATAAAGGGGAGGTTACAGTACTCCCAATTACCGAGATTGTAACAGAAAATGACTTTTTTGATTACGAAGCAAAATACTTGGGTAAATCAAAAGAAATTACCCCTGCTCGTTTGAGCACTGCCCAAGAAACAGATGTTCGAAAAGTTGCTAAAAAGATTTATGAGGTTTTAAAATTAGATGGGTTTTCTAGAAGCGAATTTATTTTTAAAGACAACAAACCGCATTTCTTAGAAATCAATACAATTCCTGGTTTAACCAAAGAAAGCATCTTACCTCAGCAAGCATCTCAGGCAGGAATTTCATTGCCCGATTTGTTTGACAACGCAATTCGACAGGCTCTTCAGAAAAATCCTTAACTTTACAACATGAAGAAAGCAATTTTTCCAGGATCCTTTGACCCTATCACATTAGGGCATTTTGACATTATTAATAGAGGTGTTACCTTATTTGACGAAGTTATTATTGCCATTGGCGAAAACTCTTCTAAAGACTATATGTTTTCATTAGAAGAACGCAAACAGTTTATTGAAAACACTTTTAAAGATAATCCAAAAGTAAAAGTAATGTCGTATAGTGGTTTGACTACTGAGTTTTGCAAAGAAATTGGAGTTGATTTTATTTTAAGAGGCTTACGGAATCCTGCGGATTTTGAATTTGAAAAAGCCATCGCTCAAACCAACAGGCATTTATCAACTTTAGAAACTGTTTTTCTACTCACCTCTGCCCAAACTTCGTTTATTTCCTCCTCTATTGTGAGAGAAATTATTCGCTTTGATGGAGGTTACAAAAAGCTTGTTCCCGATTCCGTACGTATTAAAAAAAGCTAGAGTTTATATTCTGAAAGTCCTTCTGTAAAAGCTTCAGGGTTTTCAGCTAGATGGTACCTAGGGTCATCAATAGCCTCAATTATAACATCTTTAAAAAGTGGACTGGATTTGTATAATAAAATCTTGCAATCTTCGCTCAAGTGTTTAAGGTGAATTGTTTTACCATCTTCTTTATATTTATTGACAAGGTTTGATATGGCTTCAATAGCAGAATGATCACTCACTCGCGATTCAACAAAGTCAATTTCAACAGATTGAGGGTCGTTTTTTACATCAAATTTATCATTAAAGGTTTTGATGCTTCCAAAAAATAAAGGCCCCCATATTTCATACACTTTAATACCGTCTTCTTTGATCCGTTTTCGAGCACGAATACGTTTCGCATTTTCCCATGAAAATACAAGCGCACTCACAATCACTCCAGAAATTACAGCGATTGCTAAATCAAAAAATACTGTCATCGATGAAACTAATATCAATACAAAAACATCTGTTTTTGGAATTTTATTAATAATTCTAAAACTTGACCATGCAAAAGTACCAATCACCACCATAAACATAACACCTACCAATGCAGCGATAGGAACTTGTTCTATTAGTCTTGATGCAAATAATATAAATGCTAAAAGTGCGAGTGCAGCTACAATCCCAGAGAGACGGCCTCTTCCTCCTCCTTTGATATTAATAATAGATTGTCCAATCATTGCACATCCACCCATACCTCCAAACAATCCAGTAACGATATTTGCACCTCCTTGAGCGATACATTCTTTATTGGAGTTTCCACGTGTTTCAGTAAGCTCATCGATTAGGTTCAATGTCATTAAGGATTCAATCAATCCAATCGCTGCAAGAATCAATGCATAGGGTCCAATAAATTTTAAGGTTTCAAAATTAAGGGGGATTTTTTCAAAAATAGCCCACTTTGGAAGAGGTAACCCACCTTTTAAGCCTTCACCACCACCGTCTCTAATAAAGCTTCCAACAGTTGCTACATCTAAATCTCCAAAAATAACAATTGCAGAAACCACCAAAATAGCCACCAATGCTTCTGGTAATTTTTTAGTGATCTGTGGCAATCCAAACATAATAGCGATTGTTAAGCCAACCAATCCAATCATAGTCCATAATGAGGTTCCTTGCATCCATACCATCTCGCCATTTTCAGACGTCATAAACATACTTAATTGAGAAAGAAAAATAACAATTGCCAATCCATTCACAAAGCCCATCATTACTGGATGCGGAATCAAACGGACAAATTTTCCGAGTTTAAAAACACCTGCTAAAACCTGAATAACTCCCATCAAAATAACGGTCATAAAAAGATAGTAAAGTCCTAATTCATCACCTTCAGCTCCCATTGCATTTCCACGCGCCACAAGAGTAACCATAACTACTGCTAAAGCCCCCGTAGCTCCGCTAATCATTCCTGGACGCCCTCCAAAAATTGAGGTAATAAGTCCAATCATAAACGCTGCATACAAACCAACTAAAGGGTCGACTCCTGCCACAAAAGCAAATGCTACTGCTTCTGGAACTAAGGCCAACGCTACGGTCAAACCACTTAAAACATCATTTTTAACATTACTTGAACGCTTTCTTATAAACTCCATCATTTTTTGTCAATTTTGCTGGCAAAAATAAACTTATTGAAAATGATAACAACTGTAAAGCACGTTTAATTGAAGATTTTTATAACAATATACCTCTAAATCACTTTAAATGAGCAATTTGATGTTCGCGTAAGAGTTATTAAATACCTTTTGAAGTTTGGTTTCGGGAATCCATTTGACTTTAGTGATGCCTTCTTTTTCTTGTGGAATTAGTTTTCCGTCGTATTCTGAATACATTTCGAACCAATAGGTCACTTTGATATAGTTCCGATCATTTCTTTTAAATATATGATACGTAATTTCTAAGGGCTTGGTAATCTTTAACCCCGTAACACCTGTTTCTTCTTCTACCTCCCGAAGTGCGGTGAAATTTATCGTTTCTTTTGCCTCTGCTTTGCCTTTTGGTAAATCCCATTTACCATTTCTAAAAATAAATAATATTTCGTTTTTCTGATTATAGACCTTCCCTCCTCCAGCAATTACATTGGGCAATAAAGAGAGGAATTTTTTAAGAAGTACATCTTTATCGGTTCCAACAAGACGAACAGAGCCGTATTTATCTTTTTTGAGTTTCGCAAGTACTTTGTTGATATCTACTGAATCAATCAAAAAATTCTTGAAATTTGTTTCAGGCTCTAGCTCAGTTGTGAGAACTATTGGTTTATTACCAACAAATATTTTATACATTGTTAATTAAAAACAAGTTAATAGAAAGTAAAAGTAGTTATTTTTAGTAATTTTGACACATGATTTTCAACAAAAGTACCGCCAAAAAAACTGCAGAAGTTTTACTTCAAATAAATGCCATAAAATTAAACCCAAAAAACCCCTTTACTTGGGCTTCAGGGTGGAAGTCTCCAATCTATTGCGACAACCGTTTGGTATTATCGTTTCCAATTGTTAGAAACTATATCAAAGAAGAAATTGCTAAAAATATAGAACTAGAGTTCGGAAAACCAGATGTCATTGCTGGTGTAGCCACCGGTGCCATTGGTATTGGAGCTTTGGTTGCAGAATACCTTGGACTTCCTTTTGTGTATGTGCGTCCTGAAGCAAAAAAGCATGGTCGTCAAAATCAAATTGAAGGGTTTATTGAAAAAGGACAAAATGTTGTTGTCGTCGAAGATCTAATCAGTACAGGAAAGAGCAGTCTGGTCGCAGTAGATGCTTTAAAAGCAGCTGAAGTCAATGTAAAAGGAATGGTTGCAATTTTCACCTATGGGTTTGATGTTTCTAAAGAAAATTTTGAAACCAACAATGTGAATCTTTTTACACTTAGTAATTATGAAAGTTTGCTAGAGCAAGCTTTAGACACTAACTTTATCAACCAAAGTGAAGTGGATATTTTATCAAAATGGAATTCAAATCCGTCTGAGTGGACAGGTAAATAAATTTTAATATGAAACTAGAATCAGCAAAAGTGAGTCTTGAAAAATCAGCTCAAGAAGTATTTAATTTTTTGACAAATGTTGAGAATTTTGAACAATTAATGCCCGAAAATATCAGTAAGTTTAAACTTATCGACGCCGACACATTTGTATTTGCTTTGAGTGGAATGCCCGAAATAGTTTTAAAGAAAAAATCAATGGTATCTCCACATACTATTGTATTGGGAGCTGCTGGCGGAAAATTAGACTTTTCTTTAACAGCTAAAATTGAATCCCCTTCTGAAACTCAAAGTGATGTTCAGTTAACGTTTGAAGGAGATTTTAATGCCATGATGGCCATGATGATTAAAGCCCCCATCTCAAAATTTATTGAAACCTTGGCTCTTAATATTCCTAAGAAAATTTAATACAACAATTTCAACTCTTTCAAATTAAACTCTTGTGTTGTGTTTTCCATTTGAACGCGCAATTTACCTGCGTCTGTTACACCTCTAATGATCCCTGTAAATAGATTGTGACTAGGCAATTCAAATGTAGAAGGCTTGTCTTTTCGAAACAAATAGGAGTCGTATTCTGCATTTAAAACACCTTTTCCTTTTTCGGCATACAACTCAAAATAAATTTTAAGATTATTTATGAGTTTATGAAGTAATTCATCCTTGTCAATTGACATTCCTAAAATAGATCTTAAGGAGCTCACCTTAGGTAATCCTTTGAATAATTCTTGATTAACATTTAGTCCAATCCCGATTACAGAAAAATCAATCTTATTAGATTTAATTATATTTTCAATTAAAATACCTGAAATTTTACAATGGTCTGACAAAATGTCGTTAGGCCATTTAATCGCTAATTTTGGGATATTATAATCCTCAAGCGTTTTGATAATAGACAAAGAAACGAGGATACTTAAAAGGAATTGTTGGGGCAACACAACGGATGGATTTTTTTTTAAAACGCTAAATGTAAGGTTTTTACCTTTCTCAGAAACCCACTCAGTTCCCATTTGACCTTTCCCTTTGATTTGATGATTGGTAGTCACCACACAAAAATCTTCTAAAGCAGTATCTACAAATAATTGTTTTAAATAATTATTGGTAGAATCAGTGGCATTAAGTTTGATTATTTGCATAGTTCAAATTGAGGTTCTAAATTATAATATTATTAAGACAATATAAGGGGTTTAGAGCCAAAAAAGTAATAAATTTGCACAGTAAAATTATTTCATGACAAAAAAAACACCTAGCGCAGACGAACTCATCACTTTCACCATAAATGGAATTGAAGACGTTAAAGGTCAAAATATCACTATTCTAGACCTAAGAGCTATCGAAAATACAGTATGTGATTATTTCATCATTTGTGATGGAACGTCTAATACTCAAGTCAATGCCATTGTTAGTTCCATACAAAAAAAAGTAAGTAAAAATACCAAAGATAAACCTTGGCATGTTGAGGGAAGTGAAAATGGCGAATGGGTATTGATGGATTATGTCCATGTTGTAGTTCATGTCTTTCAAAAACATATAAGAGAGTACTACGATATAGAAAACCTTTGGGGTGATGCCAAGATTACCGAAATAGAAACTAGTTACTAAAAAAAAACTCATGTCTAAAGATAAAAAACCTAAAAACACAAAATTTAACGCGTATTGGATCTATGGAGTCGCCATTGTACTTTTCTTAGCTTTCAATGTGTTTTCTGGCGGTCTAGCAGATGCTTCAGGAACCTCTACCACGCCTTCTCAATTTTTTAAATTCCTAAAAAATGGTGATGTCAAAAAAGTCGAAATCGTTAACAAAAGAGAGGCTTTAGTATACCTAACTACGAAAGCATCAAACAAAGATGTTCATAAAAAAAACAAAAAAGATCAGCTTTTTCCAGTAGGTTCTGGTGGTCCAAGTTATCAATTTGAGTTTGGGGATGTACAATTGTTTCAAAAACAACTAGAAGATACCATACAAGAAAAACAATTGGACACAGTTCTTGACTTCAAAACAGAAACCAATGCCTGGGGCGAAATTTTGTCATCACTTATTCCGTTTATTTTAATCATTGGAGTATGGATTTTTATCATGCGACGCATGTCCGGTGCCAGTGGTCCAGGCGGGGGTGGTCAAATTTTCAATATTGGAAAATCAAAAGCAAAGTTATTTGACGAAAAACTAGAAACGAAAACCACCTTTCAGGATGTCGCTGGATTAGAAGGTGCTAAAGAAGAAATTCAAGAAATTGTAGACTTCCTTAAACACCCAGAAAAATATACAGCATTGGGCGGTAAAATCCCAAAAGGTGCTTTATTAGTAGGCCCTCCTGGTACTGGAAAAACATTACTAGCAAAAGCAGTTGCAGGAGAAGCCAAAGCACCGTTTTTCTCATTGTCAGGATCTGATTTTGTTGAAATGTTTGTGGGTGTTGGAGCTTCAAGAGTCAGAGATTTATTTAAACAAGCAAAAGAAAAATCTCCTTCAATCATTTTTATTGATGAAATCGATGCCATAGGCCGAGCGCGTGGCAAAAGCAATTTTTCAGGATCAAATGACGAAAGAGAAAATACTCTGAATCAATTATTAACTGAAATGGATGGATTTGGAACCAATACAAACGTGATTGTTTTGGCAGCTACCAACCGTGCAGATGTGTTGGACAAGGCATTAATGAGAGCGGGACGATTTGACCGTCAAATTTATGTTGATTTGCCAGATATCAGAGAGCGTAAAGAAATTTTTGAAGTACATCTAAAGCCCTTGAAAAAATCTAAAGACTTAGATACCGACTTTTTATCCAAACAAACTCCTGGATTTTCTGGAGCAGACATTGCCAATGTTTGTAATGAAGCAGCACTTATTGCGGCTAGAAATAATAAAAAAGCAGTTGAAAAACAAGATTTCTTAGATGCAGTAGATCGAATCATTGGAGGTCTTGAAAAGAAAAATAAAATTATCACGCCTAGTGAAAAAAGAGCCGTTGCTTTTCATGAAGCTGGTCACGCCACAGTAAGTTGGATGCTAGAACATGCTTCTCCTTTGGTAAAAGTAACCATTGTTCCAAGAGGACGTTCTTTGGGTGCTGCATGGTACCTTCCAGAAGAACGACTGATTGTAAGACCTGAGCAAATGTTAGATGAAATGTGTGCTGCCCTAGGGGGGCGTGCTGCTGAAAAAGTCATCTTTGATAAAATATCAACAGGTGCTTTGAGCGATTTGGAAAAAGTAACCAAACAAGCAAGAGCGATGGTAACTGTTTATGGTCTGAGTGATAAAATTGGAAACTTGACATACTATGATTCTTCAGGAGAAAATGAATATGGATTTTCAAAACCCTACAGCGAACGCACAGCTGAACTAATTGATAAAGAAATTTCAAATATTATTGAAACTCAGTACGAACGCGCCATTAAACTATTAGAAGAAAATAAAGAAAAGTTAACAGAACTCGCTGAAGTGCTTCTAAAAAAAGAAGTTATATTTAAAGATAACTTAGAAGCAATCTTTGGCAAACGCCCTTTTGTAATAGAAGAAGCTGTAAAACAAGGCTCTAAAATAGAAGAGGAAGAATAAGTTTAAAATAACTTTCTATTAAATCTTTATTTTTTATCTTTGGAAGTGTGTAAGCACAAAGCCTAAACACGAATAAAATGGGTGTATTTCGCAAAATATTTGGTTCAAGTACAGATGCGTCTAAAAGTAAAACTGATGAAAAAAATCAGAGTAAATTTTTAGATGTAGACAACTCCCCCATTGATGAAGCGTTTACCATCAAATTCAATAAAAATGGAGGAAAGTTTCTTTATTGTGAAAACAATGATGAAGTTCATGATTTTCTAAATAACATTATCGATGAAAATAATTGGGATAAGAAAAAAGCTCTGATCCTAAACAAAAACTTAAAGGAAAAATTTAAGAATTTTAAATTAGAAAATGTTCTAAAAAAAGAAATACCTGACTTTCTATTTACAACTTGTGAATCTCTGATTGCTAATGACGGATCACTTCTTATATCTTCCAACCAAATTGCTGAAAAAAAACTAATTGAATTACCTGAAAACTTCATTGTATTTGCAACCACTAGTCAATTTGTGAATACCATTAGTGAAGGACTTCAGTTAATAAAAGCTAAAAATAAATCTACAATACCCTCCAATATTACTACTATTAAACATTTTAAAGCCAACGAAACCAACGATTTTCTAAGTTATGGAAGTAGTACAAAAAACCTATATTTGCTACTGCTAGAGGACTTATAACATACAAATTGAAAGAACTAACCACAAGAGCACTATCAGGCTTGTTATTTGCGACTATTTTAATTGGCTCAATCCAATTAAAACACGCTTGTATTGCACTGTTTTTCGTATTTGGATTGATTTGCTTGTCGGAATTTAATAAATTAATTCATCAAAGAAATATAGCTTCCTATATCATTTTTATAGGGTTATTTTTGGTAGTTGCATTTTGGGAAACTATTTTTAAATCAAATGAGAGCCTTTCTGATATATCTCAAATATTACTTGTCATTTCGGCACTAGTAAATCTATTATTGATTAGAGATTTATTTTCTTCAAAAAGCCTCCCAACCTTACTCTCAAATCATTTTATAAATACCACTTTTTATGTAAGTAGTGGATTTGTATTTTTATTATTGATCGCTCTAAATTTTGAAAATTACAATCCTGAAATCATCATGTATATTTTCATTTTGATTTGGATCAATGATAGCTTTGCTTACATTGTTGGGAAAAATTTTGGAAAACAAAAACTTTTTGAAAGTATTTCGCCTAAAAAAACAGTAGAAGGTTTCTTAGGAGGCGTATTTTTTGCCGCTTCAGGAAGTTATGTCATTGCCAGTTTTACGGATTCATTGGTCTTTACCAATTGGTTAATAATCAGTGTTATTATCAGTGTTTTTGGCACATTAGGTGACTTAGTTGAATCAAAATATAAACGCCAAGCAGAAGTTAAAGACAGTGGTAAAATAATGCCTGGTCATGGAGGTCTATTAGATCGATTAGATAGTGCTATATTTGCAGCACCATTTATTTATTTATTTTTAAGAATATTAAATTATGTTTCATAAAGAAGGACAAAAAATAATTTTTGTTACACTCGTTTTTGTAGTAGCTACATCGTTATTAATCGACAATTTACAATTGCCTTGGCTCGCAAAACTCATTCAGTTTACTTTGTTGGTAATACTCGTGCTAGTCCTACAGTTTTTCAGAAACCCTAAACGTCATACCCGTCATAACGATCGTCAAGTAATTGCACCTGTGGATGGAAAAGTGGTAGTGATAGAAGAAGTTGAAGAGACAGAATATTTTAAAGAAAAACGGCTTCAAGTCAGTATTTTTATGTCGCCAATTAACGTACACGTAACGCGTTACCCAGTAAGTGGCTCTGTACTTTTTAGCAAATACCACCCAGGGAAATATTTGGTTGCATGGCACCCAAAAGCAAGCACCGAAAACGAACGAACCACAGTTGTTGTAGAAAATAAAACTTATGGTAAAGTCCTATACAGGCAAATAGCGGGTGCCTTGGCACGTCGTATTGTTAATTATGCAAAAGAAGGTACAAATGTAGAACAAGGGACAGATGCTGGATTTATAAAATTTGGGTCACGAGTTGATTTATTTTTACCTTTAGACACTAATATTAAAGTCAAACTTAACCAAAAAGTAAAAGGCGGCGAATGTATCGTTGCAGAACTATAAAATGAATTCAGAGGCCTTGGATATTGAATTTAGAGAAGCTGTTGATAGTATCAACAGCCACGAGCAGCCATTTCCTGCGGATATCCTTTTGAAACTCTATGCCTATTACAAAAAAGCAACCAACGATTATAGCCGACCAAGTAGTAGCAAAGCTATTATAAACGCTTTTAAAACCAACGCCCTTTTTCAGGTTGAAAACATTTCTCAAGATGAAGCAAAACAATGCTACATCGACTTGGCTAACACGTATCTAATTTACCGAAAGTAAAAATTATCTTAGATTTTTTAAACTTGCTTTAAGAGTCTCTATTTTGGCAATCGCATCTGCTTCTTTTTTCTTTTCACTTGCAACCACTTGCTCTGGAGCTCCCGAAACAAAACGTTCATTAGATAATTTCTTTTGAACAGATTTTAAAAACCCTTCTGTGTATTTAAGTTCTTCTTCAAGTTTTGATATTTCAGCATCAACATCAATGGTGTCGTTGGCTGGAATAAAATACTCGTTAGATTTCACTCTAAAAGATAAAGCATTTTCAACTGTTTCTTTGGTATATGTCAAGTTTGAAATATTTCCTAACTTAGAAATAATCGCATCAAAACCTAGGGTTTGAGACTCGTTGTTCAACACTAAAAAATCAATAGTATTTTTAAAAGCAATATTTTTTTCTTTTCGAATTGTTCGAATTCCTGACACAACATCTGAAGCGAACTCAAAACCTTCTAAAATAGCAGAATCGAAAGACTTTTGTTCTGGCCAAGAAGCGACTATTAAAGCTTGCTCAGGAGTTCTTTTTTCCAAGTGTTGCCAAATTTCTTCTGATAGAAATGGCATAAATGGATGTAAAATTTTTAGGTTTGATTCCAAAATTGATACTACAGCTTGATAGGTTTTTTTATCAATTGGTGCCCCATAAGCGGGTTTTACCATTTCTAATAACCAAGAGCAAAAATCATCCCAAATTAATTTATAGGTACTCATCAAAGCATCACTTAAGCGATACTTGCTAAAATGATCCTCAATTTCAACCAATGCCTTTTGAAATTTTGCCTCATACCACTCAACAGCAATGACAGCATAATTGGGTTGTTCGATGTCTGCAACTTCCCAACCTTCAATGAGTCGGAAGGCATTCCATATTTTATTTCCAAATGCTTTTCCTTGTTGACATAATGCTTCATCAAACATTAAATCATTTCCAGCTGCAGAGCTCAATAATAACCCTACACGAACACCATCGGCACCAAAATTTTCTATAAGTTTTAAGGCGTCTGGAGAGTTCCCCAAAGACTTACTCATCTTGCGACGTTGTTTATCTCTTACAAGTCCTGTAAAATACACATTATTAAAAGGCTTTTGATCTTTATATTCATGACCAGCAACAATCATACGGGCCACCCAGAAAAAAAGAATATCTGGCCCCGTGACTAAGTCATTGGTTGGATAGTAATATTTAATGTCTTCATTTTCTGGATTTCGAATGCCATCAAATACCGACATTGGCCATAGCCACGATGAAAACCACGTGTCCAAAACATCACTGTCTTGTGTTAAATTTTCGATATTTAACTTCGTATTCCCAGATTTAACTTTCGCTAATTCTAAAGCTTTCTCAATAGATTCTGCCACAACAAAATCATCTTTGCCATCTCCATAGAAATAAGCTGGTATCTGTTGTCCCCAAAATAATTGTCTTGAAATATTCCAATCACGAATATTTTCCATCCAATGACGGTAGGTGTTTTCAAATTTCTTTGGAAACAGATGGATCGTTTTATCTTCTAAAACTGCTTTGATTGCTGGTTTTGCTAGAGTTTCCATTTTTAAAAACCACTGATCTGAAAGACGTGGTTCAATCACTTCTTTTGTACGTTCCGAAGTTCCAACTTTATGTAAATATTGTTCTGTTTTAATAAGGAAACCCAGAGATTCTAGTTCTTTTACAATTTCTTTACGAACTACAAATCGATCTTTACCTTCGTAATGTAGGCCAAAACTATTCAACGTTGCATCTGCATTAAAAATATCAATGACCTCTAACTGGTGTTTTTCACCAAGTGCCTTGTCATTTATATCGTGTGCAGGAGTTACTTTTAAACAACCCGTTCCAAACTCAACATCAACATAATCATCTTCAATAATAGGGATGACACGACCACATAAAGGAACAATTACTTTTTTTCCTTTCAGGTGCTCATAACGTTCATCATTCGGATTGATACAAATTGCAGTGTCTCCTAAAATTGTTTCGGGACGTGTGGTCGCAATAGTGACCACCTCATCACTATCTTGAATTTTATAATTTAAATAATATAATTGACCTTGCCGTTCTTCATAAATTACTTCTTCATCAGACAAAGTGGTCTGGGCATGAGGATCCCAATTGACCATTCTAAAACCTCTGTAAATCAACCCTTTGTTGTGCAAATCAATAAACACTTTGATTACAGATTCGCTCATATCGTCATCCATCGTAAACTTTGTGCGATCCCAGTCACATGAGCAACCTAATTTTTTTAGTTGTTCAAGAATAACACCTCCGTACTCTGCAGTCCAATCCCAAGCATGTTCCATAAACTCTGCCCTAGAAAGGTCATTTTTATTAATTCCTTTTTCTTTCAATTTTGATACTACTTTGGCTTCAGTAGCAATTGAGGCATGGTCAGTCCCAGGGACCCAACACGCATTTTTACCTTGTAAGCGCGCTCGGCGCACCAATACATCCTGAATGGTATTGTTCAGCATATGCCCCATATGTAAAATTCCTGTAACATTAGGGGGAGGGATCACAATCGTGTAAGGCTCACGAGAATCGGGAGTCGAATGGAAATATTTGTGAGTCATCCAATAGTCATACCATTTGTTTTCAACAGTTGACGCATCATATTTTGAAGGAATAGACATATTTTGGAATAGTTTTTGAATGTTAATTCACAAAAGTACTTATATTTTATTTTCTTTAGAATTAATAATTGATTTTATATGAGTGCATTTTTGTAGTTTTAAAAAAAAGTAACTAAATTTACGTTAATAAATCCTACATATCATGAAAAAAACATTTGTAATAGTATTCATTTCCATCTTTAGTTTAGGGATGTTTGCACAAGATAAAGTTGCAAAAATAGAATTTGAATCTGAAACTATTGATTATGGAACCATTGAAAAAGGATCTGATGGTGTTCGTGTCTTTAAATTTAAAAATACTGGTGATGCACCTCTAATAGTTTCTGCTGTAAAATCAAGCTGTGGTTGTACGGTTCCTAAAAAACCAACAGCACCTATTTTACCTGGAGAAAATGGTGAAATTGAAGTAAAATACGACACAAAACGAGTCAATCCAATTAGAAAAACAATAACTGTAACTTCTAATGCGGATACTCCTACGGTTGCTCTAAAAATTAAAGGAACTGTCATTGATTCTAGTAAATCTAGTGTCATTGGAGATAAAAATAAAAGTGTTTTAGAACAATAGATTTTAATCTATCTCAAACAAAAAAAACACCAATTAAGGTGTTTTTTTTGTACAATAAATCTTGAAATTAAAATGGTATTTCATAAGAACACCTCCACGTTCTATGGTCATTTTAATTTGTTTTCCATCTGCTCCATAAAACGGGTCAATCGCTTTTTGAAGCGTCAATGAGCTGAGATTTTGATTATTGATTGAAAATACTACATCACCGATTTCAAGCCCTGCTTTATCGGATGGAGAGTGAGGTCTGATGTCTGAAATAATTAATTCGGGGACAACTTCAAACTTAATAGGTAGAAGAAAATTAATCGTATTCGAACTTTGATTAGAAGTATCAGTAGAAGTATGCACTGTTTTAACTGGGATTCTTGTTCGTGTTTTCACCAGTCGAACTCCAGCATATTGCATCACGATACCACTCTTACCATAATTAAAAGGGTTGTTAAAAAAAAATGAAGTCAACCCATTGAGATTTATAATTAAACACCCAGTTAAAACGATGCAACAGATCTCCCATTAAACTCCCATTTCTTAACGTATTGATTTTCGCTTTTTGAATTGAGGCGGTATCAGGAAAAGCCACAATGCATCACTCCCTCCTGTATCTAGTAAAAATGACAATGAAACACCATTAATTGTCACGGGAATGATAATAAGGTTATTGACTTATTTAAAATGTATCTTATCTCTTATTCCATTTTGAAGTTCATAATTTCCTTGAGAAAACACACTCAAATTAAAACCCGTAAAGAAAAGAATACATAGTAAATTGATATTCAACATAGTGAAAGTAGTAAGGGGCTAGTTATAATTTACAACAGATTTATTTAAATAATAGTTAAAGGGCTTTATTTTATACAAACTTTAAGATAAATTTGTAGACAATATATATCATAGAATCATGCCGAAAATTTCTCGTAAAGGAGCACTAATGCCACAATCACCCATTAGGAAACTAGTGCCTTATGCCGAACAAGCAAAAAAAGAAGGGGTAAATGTCTATCATCTAAACATCGGCCAACCTGATGTTAAAACTCCTGAAGTGGCATTAAATGCTGTCAAAAACAATACGTTAGACACCTTAGCTTACAGTCGTTCGGAAGGGTCAGAAACATACCGCACAAAATTAGCTGCGTATTACAAGAAAAATAATATTTATGTCAATGCCGATGATATCATCATAACCACTGGTGGTAGTGAAGCTTTATTTTTTACTTTTGGGAGCATTATGGACCCCGAGGATGAAGTGATTATTCCCGAACCTTTTTATGCAAATTACAATGGCTTTTCTACTGCACAAGGCGTAAAAGTAGTGCCGGTTGTTTCTAATATTGAATCTAATTTCGCCTTACCTCCTATTGCTGATTTTGAAGACTTAATCACAAAAAAAACAAAAGCAATATTAATTTGTAATCCAGGAAATCCTACAGGGTATTTGTATAGTAAATCTGAAATTAAACAGCTAGCAGCTCTTGCTAAAAAACACGATTTATATCTAATTTCTGATGAAGTATATCGCGAATTTACATATGATGGACACGAGCATTATTCTATCATGCAAGAAAAAGGCTTGGAGTCAAATGCCATTATTATTGATTCCGTTTCAAAACGATACAGTATGTGTGGAGCAAGAATTGGATGTATTGTGACCAAAAATAAATCAGTTCTTGATACGGCCTTAAAATTTGCACAAGCGCGTTTGTCTCCGCCAACCTATGCCCTACTAGCAAGTGAAGCAGCCTTAGAAACTCCAGATAGTTATTTTAGGGAGGTCATTTCTGAATATGTAGAACGAAGAAACGTTTTAGTAGAAGAACTTGAAAAAATTGAAGGGGTAAAAGTAGCAAAACCTAAAGGAGCTTTTTACTGCATTGTGGAGTTACCTGTCAAAGATTCTGATGTATTTGCGCAGTGGTTATTAGAAGTGTTTAGATTGCGCAATGAAACGATTATGGTAGCGCCGGCAGCTGGATTTTATTCTACAGATGGTCTCGGAAAAAATCAAGTGAGAATTGCTTATGTCTTAAATAAAGAAGACCTTAGAACTTCGGTAGCTATATTAAAATCAGCACTTATTCAGTACAACGATTAATGACTCTAAAAAATAACATATCTCTTAAACCCTTCAATACTTTTGGAATAGATGTAAATGCGTCAAAATTTGTATCTATTGATTCTTTACAAAATCTCAAAGATATTTTAAACACAAATCCCGTAGACTTACTGATACTTGGTGGCGGTAGTAATTTGCTACTTACTAAGGATGTTGAAGCCTTAGTTTTGCAAATAAACTTGAAAGGGATATCTGTGATTTCAAGTTTTAAAAACAGTGTACATGTTGAAGTTGCTGCAGGTGAAAACTGGCATGAATTGGTGTGTTGGTGTCTAAACAAAGACTTTGGAGGACTAGAAAACCTATCCTTAATTCCTGGTAATGTAGGAACAGCACCTATTCAAAATATTGGAGCGTATGGCGTAGAATTAAAAGATTCTTTCATAAGCTGCAAAGCCATTCATATTCACACAAAAGAACTGAGAACATTCACTAAAGAAGAATGCAATTTTGGATATAGAAACTCTGTTTTTAAACAAGAACTAAAAGGGCAATACATCATTACTTCAGTAGTTTTTGAATTAAGCAGGTATGACCACAGTTTAAAAACAAATTATGGAGCGATTGAAGCTGAATTACAAAACTCTGCAATTGAAACTCCCACAATTCAAGACGTTTCAAAAGCCGTTATTTCTATTAGAAACTCAAAATTACCAGATCCAAAAATAATTGGAAACAGTGGTAGTTTTTTCAAAAATCCTGTAATTTCATATTCAAAATTTGAAGTTTTACAGAATCAGTTTCCACAAATTCAGCATTATAAAATTTCTGAAAACGCTGTTAAAATCCCTGCAGGGTGGCTAATAGATACAGCAGGTTTTAAAGGTAAAACTTTTGGAGATTTTGGTGTCCATACCAAGCAAGCTTTGGTTTTGGTAAATTACGGAGGTGCCTCAGGAAAAGATATTTTAAACTTATCTCAACAAATTCAAAAAGCTGTAAAGTATATTTTTGATATTGATTTAGAAACTGAAGTTAACATCCTATAAAAGCGCACAGATATACTTTTGTAGGATATTAAAAATAAAAAAATTACGCTTTTTTACTGAGTTTACAAATAAGCCCTGCCACAATCGCTCCAGCTATAGGTGCCAACCAAAACAACCAAAGCTGGCCTACATAATCTCCTCCAACTGCAAAAAACACTTGTCCTGTAGAGCGAGCTGGATTCACAGAAGTATTTGAAATAGGAATACTAATCAAGTGAATCAATGTAAGTGTCAACCCAATAGCAATAGGCGAAAATTTCTTAGAAGCCTTATGCGTAGTACTCCCTAGAATAATAATCACAAAAAAAGCAGTGGTTACAAATTCTGTAATCAATACCGAAACCATAGAATAGCCCCCTGGGGATAATTCTCCATAACCATTTGCAGCAAAACTTCCAACAGATTCGAAATCAGATTTCCCTGAAACTATTAAAAACAAAGAAGCAGCAGCAACTATCCCGCCAAGAACTTGAGCTAAAACATACCCTAATAGTTTATTGAAATCAAAACGTCCACAGGACCAAAAACCAAATGTGACTGCTGGATTAAAATGCGCCCCAGAAACAGGTCCTACTGCAAAAGCCATTGTCAGCAACGATAAACCAAAGGCTAAAGAGACACCTACAAATCCAATTCCTAAGTCTGGATATCCAGCTGCAAAAATGGCGCTACCACAACCACCAAACACAAGCCAAAAAGTTCCAAAAAATTCTGCAAATAATTTTTTCATAATATTAAAAAGTTAGATTTTTAAAGTATGACACGTAAATTAAAAAAAGTCACACAAGGAAATCAAATTACTGAAAAGTGTATCTTTGTAAAAAAATTAAGATGACTCTATTTTTAATTACATTAGGATTATTAGTACTTGCTGTTGGAGGTATTTCGATAAAAATATGGGCAAAAAAAGATGGCGAATTTGCGGGAACTTGTGCAAGCCAAAATCCAATGCTTAATAAAGAAGGGGAAGCCTGTGGGTTTTGTGGTAAAACACCTGATGAATACAAAGACTGCTCTGAACCTCAACATTCATAAATTCTTTATTATTTAACACACACATTGGAAGTAAACAACGCCATTCAGAAAGCTAAAGAAAATGATCAAATTGCATTCAATTTTTTATTGCATACATTTTGGAATGACGTCTTTGGCTTTTTGATGAAACGTACAAGGAATGAAAATGATGCAGAAGATATTACGATTGAAACATTTTCAAAAGCCTTCGAAAAAATTGAAACCTTTGATGAAAAGTTCAAATTTAAAACATGGTTGATTACCATTGCAAAAAACACCCATTCGGACAGTTTAAGAACACAAAAAATATCCCTCAGCAATCAAACCTCAGAAGAAGATGAAAAAAGAGTGTATCGGATTAAAGACGAAGCACCCTCTCCAGAAGACAAACTCATTACTGAGCAAAACTTAGCAGAGTTATTAAAAGATATTAAAAAATTAAAACCGCACTACCAACAAGTTATCAATTTGCGGTATTTTCAAGAATTGTCCTACATCGAAATTTCAAAAGAAATTAATGCCCCTGTAAATAATGTAAAAATCAAACTCTTAAGAGCAAAGAAGTTATTAGCTGAAATTATTTTAACCAAACAATGAAACGCTTCATACAAAAACTAGGTCCTGGGCTTCTTTTTGCAGGAGCTGCTATTGGCGTTTCTCACCTTGTGCAATCGACACGTGCAGGTGCAGATTTTGGATTTGGATTTATTTGGGCGTTACTACTCATTCACTTGGTTAAATATCCTTTTTTTCAATACGGACCTCGCTATGCCAGTGCAACCGGTGAAAGTTTACTAGAAGGTTACCAAAAGTTAGGTAAATGGGTTTTGATACTTTACGGACTGCTAACTTCTTTAACAATGTTCACCATTCAAGCGGCTGTAACGATAGTAACCGCAGGGATAGCAACCTCCTTATTTGGCGAGTTCATTAGTGTAAAGGTTTGGACTGTTATGATTTTAAGTGTATGTTTTATCATTCTAAATATTGGAAAATATCATTTTTTAGATGTCATGATGAAAATTATTATCATCACTTTAACTCTTACAACCTTAATGGCAACTGTTATGGCCATTTACAATTCGAACGAAGCAGTTTCATTTATACAATTATTACCAAAAGGGAGTATCGAAATTACATTTTTAATCGCCTTTATGGGCTGGATGCCAGCCCCTTTAGATGTTTCAGTTTGGCATTCGTTATGGACTACTGAAAAACAAAAAACCAGCAATGAAAAACGGAATCCAAAAACAGCCTTACTGGATTTTAATATTGGGTACTTAGGAACCATTATTTTAGGAATTAGTTTCGTAGCACTTGGTGCACTTATAATGTACCCAACAGGACAAAGTTTTAGTAATAGTGCAGGATTATTTTCTGTTCAACTTATTGAAATGTACACGCAAAGCCTCGGAAATTGGGCTTATATCATTATTGGAATCGCAGCTTTCACTACTATGTTTAGTACCACTTTAACAACGCTTGATGCTTCGCCTCGATCCATGCATAAAACCACTGAATTGGTGTTTGAAAAACCATTAAAGAAAGGTTATTTATTTTGGAGTATTATCTTGATTTTAGGGACTCTGAGTATTTATTTTTACTTTCTCTCTGAAATGGGAAAACTCATAAAAGTGGCTACAGTATTATCATTCCTAACGGCTCCCTTTTACGCACTCACCAACTATATTTTGATTTCAAGTAAACATACTCCAAAAGATTGGCAGCCTTCAAAAATCATGCATTTTATAAGCTGTTTGGGGCTCCTTTTTTTAGTAGGTTTTAGCATATGGTATCTCACAATTTTATGATTAATTTATAAGAATACTTTGTATCTTTGTGGCTCAAATTGAACACATGGCAGTAGAAACACTTTCAGATCCAATTGTAAGACAACCTAAACCGAAATGGCTTCGTGTCAAATTGCCAACAGGCAAAAAATACACTGAACTCAGAGGGCTTGTTGATAAATATAACCTCAATACAATATGTACTTCTGGGAGTTGCCCAAATATGGGTGAATGCTGGGGTGAAGGTACTGCTACCTTTATGATTCTAGGAAATATTTGCACACGATCCTGTGGTTTTTGTGGTGTTAAAACTGGACGCCCAGAAACTGTAGATTGGGATGAACCTGAAAAAGTAGCACGTTCCATCAAAATTATGAATATCAAACATGCGGTTCTTACAAGTGTCGATAGAGATGATTTAAAAGACATGGGAAGTATCATGTGGGCAGAAACCGTGAAAGCGGTAAGACGCATGAATCCAAATACCACCATGGAGACTTTAATTCCTGATTTTCAAGGCATAGAGAAACACATCGATCGCATTATAGAAGTCGCTCCAGAAGTGGTGTCACATAATATGGAAACCGTAAGACGCTTAACTCGTGAAGTACGAATTCAAGCCAAATACGATAAAAGTTTAGGCGTTTTAAAATATCTAAAAGAACAAGGACAACGCCGCACCAAAACAGGTCTAATGCTTGGGCTTGGAGAAACACGCGATGAAGTTATTGAAACACTTCACGATATAAGGAATGCGGACGTGGATGTGGTTACGATTGGTCAATACCTCCAACCGAGTAAAAAACATTTGCCTGTAAAGCAATTCATAACTCCAGATCAATTCAAAGAATACGAAACTATTGGACTAGATTTAGGATTTCGTCATGTTGAAAGTAGTGCCTTGGTAAGATCTTCTTATAAAGCTCAAAAACACATCAACTAACCATGGTTAGGGTCGCCATCAATGGCTTTGGACGCATTGGACGTCGTGTGTTTAGACTCCTACAATCCCATCCTACGATTGAAGTGGTTGCTATTAACGATTTGGCGGATACTAAAACCTTGGCACATCTACTCAAGTACGACAGCATTCATGGCACTTTAAAAAAAACTATTTCTTGCGACGATACACACATCAATATTGATGAAATAACAATTCCTGTCTTAAATAAAAGCCACCCAAAAGACCTCAACTGGAGACCCTACAATGTGGATATTGTCATTGAAGCTACGGGAAGATTTAAAACCAAAAAGGAGTTAATTCACCATGTAAACAATGGAGCTTCTAAAGTTATTTTAAGTGTCCCTCCTACCGACGACGACATGAAAACTGTTGTTTTAGGGGTTAATGACAATTTATTAGATCAAGAGGATACTATCATTTCAAATGCTTCTTGTACTACTAATAATGCCGCACCTATGCTTTCTATCATAAATGAGTTATGTGGAATTAACCAAGCATACATCACAACGGTGCATTCCTACACTACAGATCAAAGTTTACACGATCAACCACATAAAGATTTAAGACGTGCTCGCGCTGCTGGACAGTCGATTGTACCTACAACAACAGGTGCAGCAAAAGCATTGACAAAAGTTTTTCCAGAGTTAGCGGACTGTATTGGGGGTTGTGGAATTCGAGTCCCTGTTATTAATGGATCTCTGACTGATATTACGTTTAATGTCAAAAAAGAAACCTCTGTAGAGGCAATTAACAAAGCGTTTAAAGACGCTGCTGAAACGACTTTCAAAGGAGTTTTAGAATACACTGAAGACCCTATTGTTTCAATTGATATTGTTGGAAACACCCATTCTTGCATTTTTGATGCACAAATGACGTCTGTCATTGGAACGATGGTGAAAATTATTGGATGGTATGATAATGAAACAGGCTACTCCAGTCGTATTGTAGATTTGATTTATAGGTTGAAGGACTAGGCATTCGTTTCATTCTTCATCTGCATAAGATACAAATCAAAGTTTTTTGCCCAATACTCTTTTTCAATTTTTTCTAATTCAAAGCCCATCTTTTTGTAGAACTTATAGGCATGCTGACTTGTTCTAACTCTAATGATGTCAATTTCCGGATTTCTCTTCAAATGGTTAATTCTGTATTGCGTTAGTTTTTTTCCGATGCCCTTTCCTTGTGATTTTGAATCCACCATATCCCAAGAGATTCGTGCCGACTTCTCTTCCAGAAAATAATTGATGCCCTAAAACTCCTCAACATACCTCTCCACCAAACGATCAAACTCCGAAGCGTTATCAATTTTCAATTGTATAGGCAAATAAAATATCTGATTTTGTGACTTCGTATGTAAACGTGAAAAATCCTTTTCGGTAGTCACTACCAACGATTTTGAATGTATCAACTCCAATTCAGATGTAGAAAACTCATGGTGATCTTTATAGTTTAAATGCTCAAAATCAAGTCCTAAATTTTTTAAATATTTAACCAAAGGAGTCGGATTTGCAATGCCTGTCACCAGTGTAAAACGAGTCCCTTTTAAATCTGCCAAAGCTCGGCTTGAATCAGATGAAATCAATGTATCACTGTACTGAATACTGCTAAAAAACACGGTTTGATTGGAAGCTGGATTCAAACGTTTGGTAATAGCTGTTTTGTCTAATTCACTCAGGTTTTCTGGACACTTGGTCACTACAATCAACTGTGCGCGTTTCGCACCTGACTTAGGTTCTCTTAAATTCCCTGTTGGCAAAACGATATCGTCACAATACAATTGGTCATAAGCAGTCAATAGAACATTAAATCCTGCCGTCACTTTCCGGTGTTGAAACGCATCATCTAATAACAGAACTTCTAACAACGGATTGTGTTCTTTTAAACATTTCAAACCATTTTGGCGATCGGCATCGACTGCTACAGTAATATTTTTAAATTTATTGAAAATCTGTAAAGGCTCGTCTCCAATATCTTGAGACGTTGCATTTGGCGTGGCAATCAAAAAGTCTTTGGACTTTCGTCCATACCCACGACTCAAGGTTGCTAACTTATATTTTGGATCTAGCAGTGTAATTAAATATTCAATCATGGGCGTTTTTCCAGTACCCCCTACAGACAAATTACCAACACATAACACAGGAAATTCATAGGATTTGGACTGATATACAGACCAATCATAGAATTTATTTCTTAGGAACACCGCTGCATAATAGAAGGGTACAAAGGGATATAATATTTTTCTAAAAAGCTTCATTGCAACGAAAGTAATTATTTTATCTTTGAAGTTAAACAAAAACTTATGATAGTTCAAGATGTGATCACGCATTTAGAGGCTTTGGCTCCACTTGCCTATGCTGAAGAATTTGACAATGTAGGCCTTTTGGTTGGGCATAAAACCAGTAAAGTAACAGGTGTATTGGTGACGCTAGACACTCTTGAAACAGTGGTAGATGAAGCCATCGAAAACCAATGCAATTTGATTGTGAGTTTTCACCCCATTATTTTTAAAGGACTTAAAAAAATTACAGGAAACACATATGTGGAACGCGTGTTGATCAAAGCAATTGAACATAAAATTGCTATTTATGCCATTCATACGGCACTTGACAATGCTTTTGAAGGCGCAAATGCTGGTCTTTGTGACCTATTAGGACTTCAAAATAAAAAGATTCTAATTCCACAAGAGGGCACCATCAAACAATTGACCACCTACGTTCCAGAAAAAAATGCCGAAGCAGTCAGAAATGCCTTGTTTGAAAGCGGTGCAGGAAGCATTGGAAATTACTCAAACTGTAGTTTTAATAGCATTGGATCTGGAACCTATAAAGGAAATGAACATTCTAATCCTGTTATTGGAGAAAAACATATTTTACAGAACATTTCAGAAACAAAAATCACGATTAGCTTTGCAAAACATCTAGAAAATGACATTTTGAAAACACTTTTTAGCACCCATCCTTATGAAGAAGTTGCTTATGAGGTAATCACTTTGGAAAATAAAAATCAACATATTGGTATGGGAATGGTTGGTCAATTGAAGGAGCCAATGGATGAAACTTCGTTTTTAAACTTTATAAAAACCCGTTTCAACTGTTCGATTGTACGGCATTCTAAATTATTAGACACCCCCATTCAAAAAGTAGCTGTATTAGGAGGTTCAGGAAGTTTTGCAATAAGTGCTGCTAAAGCTGCTGGAGCTGATGCATTTATTACCTCTGATTTAAAATATCACGATTTTTTTAGTGCTGAAAACACTTTGTTATTGGCTGATATTGGACACTATGAAAGTGAGCAACATATAAAAAATATTTTAGTTGCCCATCTTAAGAAAAAAATTACTAATTTTGCAGTCCTTTTATCAAAGACAAATACAAATCCTGTAAAGTATATATAAGCATGGCTAAAAAGAAAGAACTATCCGTAGAAGATCGATTAAGAGCTCTTTATGATTTACAATTGATCGACTCAAGAGTTGATGAAATTAGAAATGTAAGAGGAGAGCTTCCTTTAGAAGTTAGAGACTTAGAAGATGATGTTGAAGGATTAAAAAACAGAGTTGAAAAGCTTGAAGAAAACCTTACAGAAATTGATAATCAAATAAAATCTAAAAAGATTCTTATAGAAGAAGCTACTGGATTGATTAAAAAATATACTGAACAACAGAAAAATGTTCGTAACAATCGTGAATTTAACTCTTTAACTAAAGAAGTTGAATTTCAAGAATTAGAAATCCAATTGGCTGACAAACACATCAAAGAGTTTAACGCTCAAATGGAGCAAAAGAATGTCGTAATCGCTTCTACCAAAGAACGTTTGGAAGAACGCGAAACACATTTAAAACACAAAAAGGCAGACCTTGATGCAATCCTTGCTGAAACAGAAAAAGAAGAAAAACTTTTACTATCAAAATCAGATGATTACAAAAAGGATATTGAAGAACGTCTTGTAAAAGCTTACGTCAAAATACGTACAAACGTCAAAAACGGCTTAGCCATTGTCCCTATTGAAAGAGGTGCTTCAGGAGGATCTTACTTTACGATTCCACCACAAGTACAAATGGAAATTGCATCACGAAAAAAAATCATTACTGATGAACACAGTGGCCGTATTTTAGTAGATGCTGTTTTAGCTGAAGAACAAAAAGTTAAAATGGAAAAGATGTTTACTAAACTCTAGTTTTTTTCACATAAATATACAAAGCTCTCATTTTTAATGAGGGCTTTTTTATTTAATATAATTTTCACAATTTTATAAAATTTGGGTTGTAGTTTTATACCAAAACAGTTATGCACATGAAAAGTCTTACTTCACTCATACTTTGCCTATCCATCAGCTTTATAAGTTGTCAGACAAAAATAAAAAAGACTCAAACACAATATAATCTAGAAAATGCCTTACCTATTGAAGTTCCCTTAGAAGACGGCATGGCGCGAGCCTATTTTGCCAGTGGATGTTTTTGGTGTGTTGAGGCAGTTTATGAAAGTGTAAAAGGCGTATCTGAGGTTATTAATGGTTATGCTGGAGGGCACACAAATAATCCAACCTATCAAACAAGTAATACAGGTAGAACTGGACACGCGGAAGCTGTTGAAGTTATTTATGATCCAACAGTCGTGAGTTTTTCTAGCTTATTAGATGTCTATTTTGGCTCTCAAAATACCACACAAGTGAATGGTCAGGGACCCGATAGAGGTTCTCAATACCGCTCTATTATTTTTTATCAAAATGAGGAACAAAAAACGATCATCACTCTAAAAAAAGAAGCCCTTACTTTGGAGCTAAATGCTAACATTGCCGCAGAGGTGTACCCATTTCAAAAATTCTGGAAAGGCGAAGATTACCATCAAAATTATGAGCGTCTGCATCCAAATAATCCTTACATACAAAATATTTCTATCCCTCGTTTAAGAAAATTTCAACAAAAATTCCCTCACCTACTTAAATCAAATCATTAATTTTAAAGCTGCAATTCCATTATGTTTTCAATCAAAATTGCTTATTTTTGAGAGAATTCAAACCACCCGATGTTGAAAAACCACAAGCTTGGAATCGATTACGCTAAAGAACAAGATCAAAAAGATCCATTAGCACAGTACCGTGAAACGTTTCACATTCCTAAAAATGAAGAAGGTCAGGATTGGTTGTATTTTACTGGAAACTCTCTTGGACTTCAACCTAAACAAACCAAAAATTACATACAACAAGAGTTGGATGATTGGGCAAACTTGGGTGTAGAAGGTCATTTTGAAGCCAAAAATCCTTGGATGCCTTACCATGAATTTCTTACCGAAACTATGGCAGAAATTGTAGGGGCAAAACCAATAGAAGTGGTTGTCATGAATACACTGACTACAAATCTTCATTTGTTAATGGTTTCTTTTTACCAACCGACCAAAACAAAATATAAAATCCTTATTGAAAGTGATGCCTTTCCATCGGATCGTTATGCTGTGGAAACACAATTAAAATTCCACGGATTTGATCCTTCTGAATCACTTATAGAATGGACGCCTAGAGATGGTGAAACTCTTCTAAATACAGATGATTTAGCTTCTATCTTAGAAAAACAAGGCGATGAAATCGCTTTACTATTAATTGGGGGTGTTAATTATTATACAGGACAATACTTAGATTTAAAAAAAATTGCGGAATTAGGCCACCAACAGGGTTGTAAAGTCGGAATTGACTTGGCACATGGTGTTGGAAATATCCAACCAAATCTTCACGATTCGGGGGTGGATTTTGCAGCTTGGTGTACCTATAAATATATGAATTCTGGACCAGGCAGTCTTGGCGGTATTTTTGTTCATGAACGTTACGCCCATGACACCTCTATAAAACGATTTGCAGGCTGGTGGAGTCAAAATAAAGACACTCGTTTTGACATGCGACAACCCTTAGACATTACTCCTGGTGCAGAAGGCTGGCAATTAAGCAACCCACCCATTTTATCCATGGCAGCAATTAAGGCTTCTTTAAAATTATTTAAAGAGGTTGGAATGTCGGCTTTAAGAAAAAAATCGATAGAACTGACAGGATATATGGAATATCTGATTTTGGAATTACAAAACGAAAACATTTCTATCATCACTCCAAAAGATCCTGAACAACGCGGATGTCAGTTGTCCATACAAGTAAAAAACGCAAACAAATCTTTACATACTAAATTAACTGCTGCCCATGTGATTACCGATTGGAGAACTCCAGATGTGATTCGCTGTGCCCCTGTCCCTTTTTACAATTCTTTTGAAGATGTGTATAAAATGGTAGAAATCTTAAAAACAATTCTGAATGCCTAAACAAGAAAGCATATTAATTATAGGGGCTGGACTCTGTGGATCTTTACTCGCTTTGCGACTGGGGCAACGCGGATTTAAAGTACGTGTTATTGAAATGCGTCAAGATTTGCGAAAAGTGGATATCAGTGCAGGACGCTCTATCAATTTGGCATTTTCAAATCGCGGACTGAAAGCCATTAAAATGGTTGGATTAGAGGCAAAAGTTGAGTCTTTATGCATTCCAATGCACGGAAGAATGATTCATGACAAAGAAGGAAATACCTTTCTTTCAAACTATAGTGGTCGTGAAAATGAATCTATAAATTCTATTTCGAGAGAATTACTGACCGCCCTCTTATTAGACGAAGCAGAGACCTTAGATAATGTGACCATTGAGTTTGAAAAACGATGTAAAAGAGTAGATTTCGAATCCAAAGTAGGGTTTTTTGAAGATAACGTTACTGGAGATGCTTTTGAAGTATCAGCAGATCTTATCTTTGGAACAGATGGCGCGGGATCTTCTCTCAGGAAAAGTTATTACCAAGAACGGAAGTTTTTATTTAGTTTCTCTCAGAATTACCTCACACATGGCTATAAAGAACTCACCATTAAACCTACAAAAAATGGCGACTTTAAGGCTTATAAAAATGCCCTTCATATTTGGCCAAGAGGCGATTTTATGATCATTGCATTACCAAATTTAGATGGCAGTTTTACGGTTACTCTCTTTCTGAGTTATGAAACAGGCGACTATAATTTCAATAATTTAATAACTGCTGAAATTGTCACTGAGTTTTTTAAGAAAGAATTTCCAGATGCACTCGATTTGATGCCTGATTTAGTGAAAGAGTTTTTTGAAAACCCAACAGCTCCTTTAGGAACAGTTAAATGTTTTCCTTGGAACTACAAAGGCAACAGTCTTTTATTAGGAGATTCAGCCCATGCGATTGTTCCATTTTATGGACAAGGCATGAATGCCTCGTTTGAAGATGTGGTTGAATTTGATGCGTTTTTAGATGTTCATGACGGTAATTGGGAAACTACATTCAAAACCTTTCAAAAGCACAGGAAAGTGGATACCGATGCGATTGCCGATTTAGCAATTGACAATTTTCACGAAATGAAAGATCACATTGCCAGCCCAATATTTCAAGAAAAACGAAAAATTGAAATGGCTTTAGAAGCTGAGTTTCCAGAAACATACCATTCAAAATATTCATTGGTAACTTTCAAAGAAACGATTGGTTATAACGAGGCTATGACAGTGGGTCGTGCACAAGACAAAGCAATTTTGAGTCTCATATCAGATCAAAAAATAAACCCTAAAGAAAGCTTAACGGATCAACTAAAAAAAGTACAAGAAGAAACAAGTAGTATACTTCTAGAGACTACTAAAACATTAAAGGACTAATAAAACAAGCACTATGAGTACCAAAGTTACACCAAGAGGCGCCTATCCACACACCAAACGTGTTGGAGATTTTATCTTTGTATCAGGCACTAGTTCAAGACGTGCAGACAACAGTATTGCTGGCGTAGACATCATTGATGAGATGGGCACGAAACATTTAAATATTGAAACTCAAACTCGCGAAGTTCTTCAAAATATAAACACCAATTTAATCAACGAAGGCGCGAGTTTAGAAGACGTGGTTGATGTGACTACCTTTTTGGTAAATATGAATGATTTTGCAGGATACAATAAAACCTATGCGGAGTTTTTCAGTCCCGAAACTGGTCCTGCACGCACCACCGTTGCGGTACATCAACTTCCACATCCTGATTTGGTTGTTGAAATTAAAGTAATGGCCTACAAAAAACAAGCATGATCCAAATACAAAACTATATCGACGGCGTATTTTCAAATCCCATTCAAAACGAATGGATAGATAATATTTGTCCCGCTGATGGTTTAGTGTATGGAAAAATTCCAAACTCATGTTCAAAAGATGTACAAGCCGCATACAAAGCTGCTCAAAAAGCATTCATTCCTTGGTCTGAGACCTCCATCGAAAAAAGAAGTGCCATTTTACTAAAAATAGCTCATTTAATTGAAGTCAATTTAGACCGATTTGCAGCAGCAGAAAGCAAAGATAATGGGAAACCTATTTCAGTCGCAAGAGCTGTTGACATTCCAAGAGCCGCAAGTAACTTCCGATTTTTTGGGCATGCAATTACTCAATTTTATAGTGAAAGCCACGAGACTAAAAGCGACAAAATAATCAACTATACATTGCGGCATCCGATTGGTGTTGCGGGTTGTATTTCTCCATGGAATTTACCATTATATTTACTGTCATGGAAAATAGCACCCGCATTAGCCGCTGGGAATTGTGTGGTTGCCAAACCAAGTGAAGTGACGCCTTATACTGCTTTTTTATTAGGAGAAATTTGTACGGAAGCAGGGCTCCCAAAAGGAGTTTTGAATATTGTACATGGATTGGGGTCTACTTCTGGAAAAGCAATTGTAGAACACCCTCACATCAAAGCAATCTCATTTACTGGAGGTACAGAAACAGGAAAGTTTATTGCCAAAACTGCAGCTCCTATGTTTAAAAAATTATCACTGGAATTGGGTGGTAAAAATCCAAATATCATTTTTTCAGATTGTGATTATGAAAAAATGCTGACCACCACACTAAGGTCTTCATTTTCTAACCAAGGTCAAATTTGTTTGTGCGGAAGTCGAATTTTTGTAGAAGCATCCATTTACGAACAATTTAAGACCGATTTCATAAAACGTGTTCGGCAACTTGTTGTGGGAGCTCCTTCAAATAAATCTACACAAGTAGGAGCTTTGGTATCCAAAGCTCATTTTGAAAAAGTAGTTTCTTACATTGAGGGGATTGACAATAAAGAAAGTAGATTGTTATGTGGAGGCGAACGCGTGCTTGTTGAAGGATTAGAAAACGGCTACTACCTTTCCCCTGCTGTTATTGAAGTGGATTCCAATACGTGTAAATTAAATCAAGAAGAAATTTTTGGACCTGTGGTCACACTGATGTCTTTTGATTCGGATACCGAAGTTTTAGCAATGGCCAACGATGTGAAATATGGTTTATCGGCCTCGGTATGGACCAATAATTTAAAACGAAGTCTCCGATTTTCAGAACAACTAGAAACAGGAATTGTTTGGGTAAATACTTGGATGCAACGTGATTTGCGAACCCCATTTGGAGGCGTAAAATCTTCAGGTGTTGGTCGTGAAGGCGGATTTGAAGTGCTTCGATTTTTCACCGAAACAAAAAATATATGTATCAATTACGAATAATAAATAGATGGAATTAAACTTAGAACATAAATACGCCCTTGTTTGCGGTAGCACACAAGGCATTGGAAAAGCAGCCGCTTTCGCATTGGCTGCAGAAGGAGCTATTATCACCTTAGTCGCAAGAAATGAAGCCAAGTTAAAGGACGTAATTGCGTCACTTCCAAATGCAGATCAACACAATTATATCATTGCAGATTTTATGAATCCTTTGGATTTAAAATCTAAAGTAAACGCTTATATTCAAAACAATCATGGGTTTCATATTCTAGTCAACAATACAGGAGGCCCTAGAAGTGGTGCCATTATAGATGCCAGCTTAGAGGCCTTTGAAAATGCATTTACACAACATCTAAAATGTAACCATGTACTGGCACAGCTCACAGTTCCGTTTATGAAGGAGAAATCATACGGCCGGATTATTAACATCATTTCAACCTCAGTAAAAGAACCTATTGAAGGTTTAGGCGTTAGTAATACCATCCGAAATGCAGTGGGTAACTGGAGTAAAACACTGTCTTTTGAATTAGGAAGTTTTGGGATTACCGTCAATAATATTTTGCCAGGGTTTACAGAAACGGAGCGTTTGAATGAGATCATTAAAATTAAGTCCGAGCAAGCACTGAAGAGTATTGAGCAAATGACTGCCATCATGAAAAACTATACCCCAGCCAAACGTTTTGCAAAACCAGAAGAAACTGCCAATGCGATTGTGTTTTTGGCAAGCGAAGCAGCTAGCTATATAAATGGTGTAAACATCCCTGTTGATGGGGGTCGCACAAAATCTTTGTAACTTTATCCCTATAATTCAAACACAATACCAATGAGTAAATTAGTATCTCCTTTAAACATCAAAGCATGGATTGAAGAAAACAGAGCTTTATTAAAACCTCCAGTAGGAAATAAATGTGTATGGAACGATGGTGAATTTATTGTAATGGTCGTTGGTGGTCCCAATAACCGAAAAGATTATCACTACAATGAAACTCCTGAATTTTTCTACCAATTAGAGGGCGATATTATTTTAAAAATAATTGATAATGGCGTAGCTAAAGATGTCCATATCAAAGAAGGTGATATTTATTTATTACCCTCCAAAGTCCCCCATTCTCCCCAGAGAGGGGCTAATACTGTCGGCATTGTTATTGAGTACCAACGCCCCGAAGGCGTAAAAGATGCCTTGGAATGGTATTGCGAAAATTGTAACCATCAACTGTTCAGAGCACCATTTGTTCTTGACAATATCGAAACCGATATGCCCATTATTTTTGATCAGTATTACTCTAGTAAAGAAAAATGTACATGCTCGAAGTGTGGCAACATAATGGAAGCACCCAACAAAATTTAAACCCAACACATGAAACGCAAACTTCGCATCAACGGACATTCCCATTTACTACCTTATCCAGAGGAGATTCCTGATTTTATGAAAGAAAAGGAGATTTTTTGGGTGGACGATGAGCGCAAACATATGCTTCAAAAAGGTTGGAGTCGACCGGTGACTCATTCAAGTTTTTTCTTAGATGAAAAACTAGAGTGGATGGATCAAAATAAAATTGACCATGCCGTAGTTTTAAATTTATCCCAGCTCTATGGAAACGGTTTACGTCTAGAAGAAATGAAAAAAGCATTGCGCTTTCAAAATGATTATAATGCGAGAATACAACTGGACAATGCGTCAAAGTTTACTTGTGGATTTGTGGTACACCCCGGTTTTATTCAAGGCGCATTATGGGAAATTGAACGCTGTGTCAAAGAATTAGACTTAAAAGTATTGTGTTTACCCACCCACTTTATGGACAGTATTGGTCAATGGCGAAGTGTGTTTGATAAAGAAAATGATGCTATTTTTGAACTGGCAAACGAATACAATCTAGCAATTGAAGTTCATCCATACGATGGCGAAAAAATGATTAAACTTGAAAATACTTCTTGGCGTTTTCATTTGATATGGATGCTGGCTCAATGTGGAGATGCATATCACTTTTATACTTTAAATGGGATGCAAGAACGCTACCCAAATATTAGAACTTGTTTTGCCCATGGCGGGCAAATGGCACAAATGAACCTAGGACGACGCATTCAAGGATTTGATGGACGGCCTGATTTATTTGAAGGAAAAACCCACCCACGTAAAGCAGTAGGGCATCCAAATATTTATTTTGATACCCTAGTTCACGATACAGACTCTTTAAATTTAATGTTGAAGCGTCAGGGAAGTAATCAAATTATTATGGGCTTAGACGATCCTTATCCTCTTGGTGAAATGGAAAGCGAAGCACAATCTTCTTATCCGGGGAAACTCTTAGACCTAGCTATTGACCGCAAACTTATAACAGAAAACCAATACGATGATATTTGGGAAGACAATGTTTTAAGATGGTTGTTTGGAGATGACAAAGCAAAAAAAGAAGAACTGATTCAAAAAATAATATCCTAAATGCATTTTATTTCAGAAAAATTAGACGATTATGTTGTAAAACATTCCGAAGAGGAACCCGCACTTTTAAAAGCACTCACTAGAGAAACGTATCAGAAAATTTTGCAACCACGCATGCTTAGCGGACATTATCAAGGACGGGTATTAAGTGTACTATCCAAAATTATTCGCCCTAAAACAATTTTAGAATTGGGGACATTTACAGGCTATTCGGCCTTGTGTTTAGCAGAAGGTTTGGACAAAAATGGTGTTTTGCACACCATTGACATCAACGAAGAATTGGTGGACTTTCAACGCTCCTATTTTGATAAGTCTGATTATGGTTCACAAATAATTCAGCACTTGGGATCCGCAATAGATATTATCCCAACACTAGACACTACTTTTGACTTAGTGTTTATGGATGCTGATAAACCAAATTATATAAACTATTTTCATCAAATTATTGACAAGCTAAATCCCGAAGGCGTGATTCTTTCTGACAATGTTTTATGGAGTGGAAAAGTGATAGAAACTCTTGACCCATCAGATGTTTCAACCAAAATTGTTTTAGAATACAATGCTTTATTAAAAGAGGATCCGCGCCTAGAAACCGTATTGTTTCCTATTAGAGATGGTCTGACGGTTAGTATAAAAAAATAGATTTAAAGATTTCGACGAATAGACCCAGTTAAGTCATTAATTTTGTCTTTTGCTTTACTAATTTCTTCCTTTACGTCCTTAGAAATGGAGGTGTCGATCCCATTTTTATCAGCACTTTTTTGAATTTCACCTTTGATATCATTGGTCGCATCCTTTAGTGTTCTCATTCCTTTACCAAGCCCTTTTGCGATGCTAGGAATTTTATCCGCGCCAAAAACCAATATCACTATGAATAATATAAATGTGAATTCGGTGCCACTAATGAATAAAAAATGCGTGTGTATCATGGTACAAATATAACGAGATTTCTTTGATCCACTTTATTAATTATCAGACAAACTTGCAATCTTAAACGCTTTTAATTTACTGTCTAAAAACTGAAAAATTTCTACATCACTACGTCCTTTACAACGTTGTTGAAAATCAGGTGCATCGGCGCAGAAGTAATAAAACTCTACACGCTTGTCTTCATTCAACTCATTTGTTTTAAAAAAAAGTGGCCCTACAACATCTTTTATATGTTGAATCGTTTGCTTGTCGTTGTCAAGCTTGACATGTTCTTTAAGCATTTTGGTACGACCAGAAATCATATTGAGAAGCTTAGAAAAATTTAAACTTAAACCAGTAACGAGAGGGCCATCATCGGCTTCAAAAAGGCGTCTTTCTGCTAAATTTAGTCGAGGCCCTGTATAGCCAGGAATCCCTAAATCATAAAAATCTAGGGGACGTTCGGCATCAGAATTGGAAATATCCGAGTTTAAATCGCCTGTTAATACATTTCCAATCGTAACTTCATCCAGGGCATTAATAGATTCAGAAAGGCTGACCGTAATGGATTTACTGCTGATATGCTGCGCATTTAATACAATTGTTTTTGGGATATTTTGAATGGAGGAAAAGTAGAGCGAGTCCGATAGCTTTCCTACAATAGTAAACAATCCATTTTCATCTGATGTTGTATACCTATAAGATGTTTTATTAATGACATGAATCCCTTCCAATTCACCATTAGAAATAATTTTACCTGAGAGTTCAACTTTTTGAGCTTGTATGTTACATAGTGCTGTAGCACTGACAATTATAAAAGATAAAATAGTTTTAACTGAAAAAAAATGAGACCCCAAATTGATTTAAAATTATATATTTTGGTAAATTTACAAAAATTAAAAGATGAAACGAGCGTATTAAAATTATTATCACCCATGGGAATGACTAATAGCGAACAGCATGTGACCTTTTAAAAACATTAAACATAGATACATGAAACAACTCTTAATTGCAAGCACCTCTACTGTGCATGGCAGTGACTATCTAGATTATTTGTTAGAGCCATTAAAAATTCATTTTAAGAATGTAAAAACTATTTTATTTATTCCTTTTGCGCGTCCCGGGGGGATTTCGCATGAAGATTATACCAAAATCGTTAAATTGGCTTTTTCTAAAATAGATAAATCCGTTAGAGGATTGCATGAATTTGAAAACCCAAAAGAGGCCATCAATACTGCAGAAGGAATTTTTACGGGAGGTGGAAACACCTTTGTATTGGTTGATCAACTTTATAAAATAAATGTGATTGATACATTAAAAACAGCTATAGAATCAGGAACACCATACGTTGGTACCAGTGCAGGAAGTAATATCTGTGGTCTTACGATTGGCACCTCAAATGACATGCCTATTGCTTACCCACCTAGTTTTAAAACCTTGGGGCTAGTTCCGTTTAATATTAATCCACACTATTTAGACCCAGATCCAAACAGTACCCATATGGGGGAAACCCGTGAAACCAGAATTCAAGAATTTCATCAGTTTAATTCGCAACCCGTTATTGGACTCCGAGAAGGAAGTTATTTGGAAGTCGTAGGATCAAGAACTACTCTAAAAGGCCCTTTAAACGCACGAGTGTTTGAGAAAGATAAAACGCCTTATGAGATTGAATCGGAGTCGGATGTGTCAAATTTGAATTAGCCAATCACTTTCACAAAATGGTAACCGAGTTTCTGAAACCCATCTCTTTCGTAGAATTTTTGAGAGGGCTCGTTATCAATATAGGCGTTAAGTTCAATAGCCTCATACCCTTTGGATTTGACGTAATCCTCAATCCAATTGATAAACTGTGTGCCTAATCCTTTATTTCTATAGGCATCGTCAATAAAAACATGGTCTAATTCGACACTGCGACCCGAATAATGTCGGGTGCAAAACCACAAGCCAGAAACACCCATAAGTTGATCCCCATCATAAACACCAATACATTGGTAATTCTGAGATATCATCTCCTTAAAACGCTCTAAAAGAAGGGCTTCAGTAATTGAAGGTTTAGACATTTTTTTAACTAATGGCACAACGATTTCAATGGACTCTGCAGGAATAATTTTGAATTGAAATTGCATCTTAATGAATTTAACTCCTCAAAAATACAACTATTTTCTAGGATCTAAATCCAACATCTCATCTGAATTTTATTTTAATCTTCTTATATTTGACCACGTTTTAACAACGAATTTATGAACAAGAAAGTTATTTTAATGATTTTAGATGGGTGGGGGAAATCTCCTGACCCTAAAGTATCGGCAATTGATAATGCAAATACACAATTTATTGATTCTTTATATACAAAATATGGCCATGCAAGCCTCCGAACAGACGGCTTACATGTAGGACTTCCAGAAGGTCAAATGGGTAATAGCGAAGTTGGACACATGAATTTAGGAGCTGGACGTATTGTTTATCAAGATCTTGCTAAAATTAATTTAGCAGTAACTAACAACACCCTCAAGGATGAGACTGTCTTAAAGGACGCTTTACAATATGCAACGTCAAATCAAAAAGCGGTGCATCTTTTAGGCTTGGTTAGTGATGGTGGTGTTCATTCACATTTGAATCATTTATACGGATTTTTGGATGTCATTGAAAACACCGGTGTTGAAAAATCTTTTATTCACGCATTTACAGATGGTAGAGACGTAGGTCCTAAATCGGGATATGGGTTTATTTCTGAACTCGAAACACGTTTAGAATCTTCATCTGCAAAACTAGCAACCATTACAGGACGCTACTATGCCATGGATCGTGACAACCGTTGGGAACGTGTAAAAATCGCTTATGATGCCTTAGTCAATAATGAAGGTATACATTCTAGTAATGCGACTAAAACTATTGAATCCAATTATGAAGATGGTCTGACTGATGAATTCTTAAAACCCATCATCATGACTGATAAAAATAACGAACCTATTGCTAAAATTGAAGAAGGTGATGTTGTTTTATTCTTTAATTTCAGAACAGATCGTGGAAGAGAATTAACAGAAGTACTCAGTCAAAATGACAAGCATGAATACAATATGCATAAGCTCAATTTGCATTATGTGACCATGACAAATTATGATGATAATTTTAAAAATGTTCAAGTCATTTTTAATAAAGACAACATCACCAACACACTCGGAGAAGTACTGGAAACACACGGAAAAACACAGCTAAGAATGGCTGAAACAGAAAAATATCCACATGTTACTTTTTTCTTTTCTGGTGGACGTGAACTTCCGTTTGAAGGCGAATCGCGAATTTTGAAAAATTCACCTAAAGTAGCCACATATGATCTTCAGCCAGAAATGAGTGCTTTTGAACTTAAAGATGCACTTGTAGAAGAACTCAAAAAAGAAACGCTTGATTTTGTATGTTTAAATTTCGCTAATGGAGATATGGTTGGACATACCGGCGTAATGGATGCTGCAATAAAAGCCTGTGAAGCTGTAGACACTTGTGTGGAAGCTGTGATCACTACTGCTTTGGAACACAACTACACAACCTTACTTATTGCCGATCATGGGAATTGTGAAACAATGATCAACCCCGACGGGTCGCCCAATACGGCACATACTACCAACCCCGTCCCCATAATTTTAATTGACAAAGAACTCACCTCCATAAAGGATGGTGTTCTTGGAGATATAGCACCTACAATCTTAAAACTGATTGGAGTTGAAAAACCTGATGTTATGACCCAAAATAGCTTAATCTAAATTAGTATTAATGGACTTAACCAAAACCTTTAGTCTAGCAATTGACTTTGACGGCACGATCGTGGAAGATGCCTATCCAAAAGTTGGCAAGCCAAAACTATTTGCTTTTGAAACCTTAAAGAAATTACAACAAAATGGTCATAGATTGATTCTTTGGACCTATCGTTATGGAACTACATTGCAGGAAGCCGTCGATTTTTGTAAAGAAAATGGCATCGAATTTTATGCCGTAAACAGTAGTTTTCCTAACGAAGAATATGACCCACAAAAAAGTAGAAAAATAAATGCAGACCTTTTTATCGATGATAGAAACGTTGGTGGCTTTTATGGGTGGGGCGAAATTTACCAATTACTGTCAGAGGGTGATAATCCTTTATCACTTCCAAAGAAAAAAAGATTTTTTGGATTATTCAACTCTTAAAACTTTAAGACAACTCTAACAAAATCAAGGCTGTAATTCCAATAAAAAAACGCTTAATTTAAGTACCTTTGATGCATAATTTTTTTAACTATGCTCACGCTTAAATCAAAAGAAGAAATAGAACTCATTCGCGAAAGTGCGCTTATTGTTTCCAAAACACTAGGGATGCTTGCTAGCGAAGTGAAACCAGGGGTTACTACTTTACGTTTGGATGCACTCGCAGAATCTTTTATTAGAGATCATGGTGCTATACCAGGTTTTCTTGGAATGTACGATTTTCCCAATACACTTTGTATGAGTCCCAATACACAAGTTGTACACGGGATACCAAATAACACGCCATTAGAAGAAGGTGATATTATCTCTATTGATTGCGGAGCACTAAAAAATGAATTTTATGGTGATCATGCTTATACATTTGCTGTTGGTGAGATAGAAGCCGAAACTGAAAAGTTATTAGATGTTTCTAAAGCATCACTTTACGAAGGTATTCGTGCCTTTAAACAAAATAATCGTGTAGGTGATGTTGGTTATGCTATTCAAAATTACTGTGAATCTCATGGTTATGGGGTCGTGAGAGAACTGATCGGACATGGCATTGGCCGCATTATGCATGAAGAGCCTGAAATGCCAAATTATGGAAAAAGAGGCCGTGGAAAAAAATTCCAAGAAGGTATGGTAGTTGCGATTGAACCCATGATAAATATGGGAACTCATAAAATTAAACATCACAACGATGGATGGACGATTACCACCCGAGATAATAAGCCAAGTGCCCATTTTGAACACAATGTTGCACTCGTAAATGGGCAACCAGAACTGCTTTCAACTTTCGCCTATGTTTATGAAGCACTAGGCATAAAAAGCAATGAAGAAGATGGATTAAGAGCGAAACCTTTAACTTTATAATTAACCAATACATGAGTCGCCTAGAAGCTATTGAATTACAACTAGAACCCTTTCGGAATCAACTAAAATCACACCCCTTATATAGCACACTTTCTAACATGGATGATGTGGCCATTTTTATGGAAAAACATGTGTTTGCCGTATGGGATTTTATGTCTTTATTAAAAGCACTTCAAAACCACCTCACCAATGTGAATGTCCCTTGGACCCCAAAAGGTGGTGGTGCTACAGCTCGTTTTATCAATGAAATCGTAATGGCCGAAGAAAGTGATATCAACGAACTAGGAATACCTATGAGTCATTACGAAATGTATTTGGATGCGATGCATCAAGTAAAAGCAGATACAAGCGCCATAAAACTATTTGTAAATGCAATTGAAAACGGAAACTCCATTGAAACAGCCGCCAAACGAATTGATCTGGAGGCACCTATTTTAGAGTTTATACAATTCACTATGGAAGTGGTAAGCTCCAACAAACCTCACTGTATTGCTTCGGCTTTTACGTTTGGAAGAGAAGATGTGATTCCAGATATGTTTTTAGAAATTGTGAGTCAATCTCAGACCAAAGATAATGATCAGACCTATGGTAAATTATTGTACTATTTGAACCGTCATATCGAATTAGATGGCGACGAACACGGTCCTATTTCACTTAAAATGGTCGCTGAACTTTGTGGCGAGGACACCACTAAATGGAAAGAAGTTTTGGAAACTGCAAAAGACGCCTTGAAATTCCGTCTTAAATTATGGGATCATATCACTGAAGCCATTATACAACTGAATGTAAAAGAAGTGCAAAACACTTAAATTTTGAAAACACTTTTCAAGTTTATTTTAAATTTACTTCCACGGCCACTACTCATTAAATTGAGTTATGTTGCAAAACCCTTTCTCGTTTTATTTTTAAGAGGCACTACTTATACCGACCCAATTGACGGGAAAAGTTTTCAGAAATTTCTTCCTTATGGGTATGGCAAACAACGTGAAAATGTGCTGTCACCCTCTACCCTTTCCTTGGAACGCCACCGTTTATTATGGTTGTACTTAAAAAATGAAACCAACTTTTTTACAACACCAAAAAGAGTGTTACACTTTGCTCCCGAGCAAGCGTTTTATAAACGCTTCAAAAAAATAAAACATTTTGATTACGTAACTACGGATCTAAATTCACCAATTGCGACGGTCAAAGCAGACATTTGTAACCTTCCCTTTGAGTCTAATAGTTTTGACGTTATTCTTTGCAATCATGTGCTTGAACATGTCCTAGATGACACCAAAGCCATGCAAGAACTGTATCGTGTGATGCAGCCAGGTGGCATGGGTGTGTTTCAAATTCCTCAAGATCTAAGACGCGAGACCACTTTTGAAGACCATAGCATTACCGATAAAAAAGAACGGGCTAAAATTTTTGGGCAGTATGACCATGTTCGGGTTTATGGCAAAGATTACTTTGAAAAACTAAGAACAATAGGCTTTAAGGTAGATGAAGTGGATTACACAGCTACATTATCCAATCAGGATATTGATAGATACCGATTGGCTAAAGGCGAAATTATTCCTGTGGTTTATAAAAAGTAAGCTTTATCACTATCAAAATTATGATTGGCAAAATTATGGCGTTCTACAATATCATTTATCTGTTCAAGTCCATCCGGACCTAGCCATCTAGTATTAAATGACTTCATTACTTTTTTTTGCCCATTCTCATCAACAATACTTAGTGTAATAGATTTTTTTAAAGACAGATTACTTTTGTGTTTGGTAATGTATAACTTATGATTATTGGGCACTCTTAAAGTCTTTATATTTTGTTTTTTGAAAACTACATTCTTTTTGAAATTTGGAAAAAATGTTTCAATAATTATTCCTTCTTTATCATTCAATATATTTATGAAAAAGGGAACCTCAATTGCTTCAAATAAGAGGGCAAACAAAATTAAAAAAATAGCCAAATTATGTAATAGCCTCAATCCATAATTCAACTCTATATTAAATCTAAAAATAGAAGTAACAATTAGAACTATCAATGAAATAAAAATAACGTATTTTCTTAGACTGAGATACTTTGCAAAAATATGTTTGTTTGTCATTAGATTTAATGATTTGGGGTGGTTGTTAAACCAATATTTCTTTCCAAAACTGGCTGTAAAAATTAGTGGTTTTCATTAATTCATCATGCGTTCCAAAGTTAGATATAATTCCGTTTTCCAAAACATAAATTCGGTCGGCAATTTTCGGTAATGAATGCAATCTATGTGATATGAAAATAATAGACAATTCAGGTTTTAGTTTATTTAATAAGTTTAATACAAATTTCTCTGTTTTTCTGTCCATTGCCGAGGTAAACTCATCCAATAATAAAACCTTTGGTTTTTTATATAAAGCACGCATTAAAGCAATCAATTGTTTTTGCCCACCTGATAGATTAATACCTTCTTCACCCAAAATGGTGGCATAACTTTGCGGTAAAGTGTTTATAAAAGTTTCAAAACCGTAATCTTGACAAAATTTTACAATATTTTCCGGTGTATCTTCTTGACCTAAAAGAATATTTGTGATGATATTTCCTCCAAAAATGGTAACATCTTGTGGTACAACACCCAAAATAGTACGCCAATTTTTGGTATCGATATCAAAAAAATTAATTTTATTGTTGATGATTATTGCTCCGTTTTCAAAAGCATAAAATTTTTGTAAGACTTGACCTAACGTGCTTTTACCGCTACCACTTTCGCCAACTATGGCAATACACTCGTTTTTATTTACCCTGATGTTTATGTTTTTCAATAATTGGCTTCTACCAGCAAAACGGAAAGACACGTTTTTAATTTCAAGCGAATTGAAGTTTGAAATTTCGATATTCCCTTTTTGCTCTTTTTCCATAGAAGCAAATTCATACATTCGATTAAATGCCACTTTCGCTTCATTGATTGGAATGGTAATTAAAGCCAAACTAGCCACAGATGGCAATAAACTACCTGCAACGCCTAAAACTGCCATTAATTCTCCCAATTGCATAACTTCATTGTAGACTTGAATAGAAGTGTAACCCAAAATACTCATTAAGAAAAGTACGCTAAATACACCTGAAAATACAGATAAACGCACATTTATTTTACCTAAATTAAAAGATTTCTCTTGAAAACTTCCGTAGATGAGTTGATTTATCTTTTGAAAGATTATTTGCCTGTTATTATTCTTTATTGTGGCAATACCTTGCATTGATGTAATATAATTGCTCTCACTAAAAGCGTAGCCTTGCATCACTTCTTTCTGAGCACTAATGATGCGTTTGTTAAAACTATAAATGAGGATAAAATAGAAAGGTAAACTAATAGAAGCGATTAAGCCTGTTTGCCAAGAATAGTAAAACAGAAAACCTAAAGAAACAATAGTAACTAGAGCATTAATAACCACATTACCCACAATCTGACTAATAACACGCTGCACACGTTGCGTATCGTTCAAACGGGCAACAAGCTCACCAATTTTACGTGTATCAAAAAAGAAACAGCCAATGTCTAAAACTCCCGAAATTAAAGTGATTTTTATTAAAAGAAGCAATGGAATGAGTAGATATCCAATCCATTGCCATTTTTGTCTAGCATCAATTAGATTTTCAAGTTCTTTCCTTGTAATTTGCTCAGCTAATGAATTAAGAGTTAAGTCATAAACATTCAAAAATTCACTTGATATGTAACTTAATAGTATAGTGAATAAAAAAAGTAGTGTGAATGAAAACCAATTTTTTGAAAGCATTTATAATATTTAAGAATTATTTTGTTTCTTCAAGAAATCATAGCTTTTTAAAAGCATATAAATAAAAAATAGTATTGCTAAAGAGGCTAATATTTTACCTCCAAACGAATCTTTTATTGACAATAATATTAGAGAAAGACCAATACCAAATAGTGAAATTCTGAATATTTTTTTATTTTTCATTTTATTAATTTTGCTTAGTAATTATAGAATTTATTTAAACAAAAAAATAATGTATATTTTCTTTATTTGATATTTTATATTCAGTTAATCAATAGAATATGAGTGCTAAAAATAAACTTAAAATGGAAGTGATTTTGGATTTTCTGTTTAATAATTGTAAGAACAGTTTATTCAAAAAAACAATTATTTTTAAGAAGATATGAGCTGTTATCATAGTAACGAACGCTGTTTAAAACAGACAAAGGGCAGAAGAATTGTAAAATTTATATATTATAGTTGGTTAGAAGGTAGTAAAACCAAGCAGTATTAAATCTTAAAGTTTTTAAAATTATACTAATCTGGAAACGCATTAAACATACGGGTTTGGAATTCTTGATTCTCATTTTCAAAAATAATATAAGCCATTAGTTCTGGATGCTTTGTCAAAAACTGTTTTACTTTTTCAACACCCATCGCTTGAAAAGCGGTGGCATAGCCATCAGCCATCATGCAATTCTCTGCAATCACAGACACACTTAAAATATTAGTTTTTGTTGGATAGCCTGTTTGGGTATTAATAATGTGCGCATAACGGTTGCCATTCGCATCCAATTTATATTTACGGTAAGTACCTGTTGTTGCCATTGCTTTGTTTCTAAGCACAAATACCTTATTGTAACTTTGTGAGCCATCAAAATTAGGATTTTCGACTCCTACAGTCCACCCACTTTGTTTGTCTATGTTCACACCTTTTGTGCGGAGTTCACCGCCAATATTAACCAAATAATTTGTAACATTTTTGGACTCTAAAAATTCCCCAACAATGTCAACCGCATAGCCTTTTGCAATCGCGTTAAAATCGATATAGGGCTTGGGAGTTGTTTTGATTAAAGAGTTGTCTTTTAATACTATTTTTTCAAAACCTACATATTGCATTAAACTGTCAATTTTGAGGCTGTCTAATTTAGTTTTATTTTGTTCAGAGCCAAAATTCCAAGCGTTTACAAGTTTTCCAATGGTAGGGTCAAACACCCCATTCGTTTCGTTATATATTTTTTTTGATGCTTTAAATACTTCTACAAAATGAGCATCGACACGCTCTTGTTCATGTCTATTAACTTTAGAAATATCTGAATCCTCTTCGTAATTAGACATCGATTGATTGATAACTGCAAAGATACTGTCTAATGATTTTTGGTGGTTTTTATTAGTGTCAGATGCATAAGTCACCTCATAAAATGTGCCAAAAATTGGGCCATTTAATTTGGTGTTTGTCAATTCCTGTTTACAAGAAATAGAAATAACTATAATTAATAAAAGTAAGGGGAGGCGCTTATGTGTCATCTAATTTAGGTTCGTTTCTATGACTTGAATGCCGTTGTATTCAATGAGGTATTCTTCGTTAAGATACACGGGAAGATCTTCTCCTTGGGGGTTAGAAATTCCAACTCCAGCATATAATACTTTGGCATCTTTATCTTGTGCATGATTTTTAAAGGTTTCCATCCAAACAACGTCGTAGTTATTAGGGTTATCTGGTAATTTAACCACCCGAACTATAACAAAAAAGTATTGACTATTTTTATCAATACATACAAACTGTGGGTGTTTTTTAAGTTTACTATTGATGGCTACAAATTCAAACCCACGGGATTCTAAATCTTTCCCAACATGGTTCATTGCCAAATTGTGCATCTCTTGTTTTGATAATGGTTGACTCATGCTACAAAAATACAAAAAGCCCAACACAAGTGCTGGGCTAGATTATAAAAAATTCAGAAGTGATTACCCTCCAAAATCATCAAATCGAATGTGTTCATCTGGGATTCCGTAGTCTTCTCCCATTTTTTGAACGGCTTGATTCATTAATGGTGGTCCACAGAAATAAAGCTCGATGTCTTCTGGTGACTCATGATGATCTAAATAGTTATCAATGACACAGTTGTGAATAAACCCAACAAATCCATCACCTTCACCTTCAATTCCATCTTTTACTTTCCAGTTATCTTCTTCCATAGGTTCTGATAACGCTAAGTAAAATTTGAAGTTTGAAAATTCTTTTTCGAGTTGTTCAAAGTGGTCTAAATAGAACAATTCACGTTTAGAACGTCCACCATACCAATACGTGACTTTACGACCTGTTTTCAGGGTTCTGAATAGGTGGTATAGATGCGAACGCATTGGTGCCATTCCTGCACCTCCACCAACGTATAACATTTCTGATTCACTTTCATTGATAAAGAATTCGCCGTAAGGTCCAGAGATAGTAACTTTATCCCCTGGTTTTTGCGCAAATATGTAGGAGGATGCAATCCCTGGATTCACGTCCATCCAACCGTTATTAGCACGGTCCCATGGCGGTGTTGCAATACGCACGTTTAACATGATTTCACGCCCTTCTGCTGGGTAAGATGCCATTGAGTAAGCACGTTCTACAGTTTCATTGTTTTTCATGGTTAATGGCCAAAGACCAAATTTGTCCCATTCCGCTTGAAACTTATCTGCTGTTTCGTGTTCTTCTGGATGTGCTGTAATATCTATATCCTTAAAGTTGATTTCACATTCTGGGATTTCAATTTGGATATATCCACCTGCTTTATATCCCATATCTTCTGGGATTTCTACTACAAATTCTTTAATAAAAGAAGCAACATTATAGTTACGCACTACAGTCGCTTCCCATTTTTTTATTCCAAAGACTTCCTCTGGAATGGTGATTTCCATATCTTGTTTTACTTTCACCTGACATGATAGACGTGCTCCATGTTTCAATTCTTTTCTTGAAAAATGTGGTGTTTCTGTTGGAAGCGCTTCACCTCCACCAGAAAGTACGTGACATTCACATTGAATACAGGTTCCACCTCCACCACAGGCAGAGGGTAAAAATATTTTATTACCACCAAGAGTTGATAATAATGTATCTCCTGATGCAACTTCAATTTCGCGTTCACCATTGATAAGAATCTTTACAGGTCCTGATGGTGATAATTTTTGTTTTACAAAAAGGAGCACACTAATTAATAGTAACGAGGTCACTAAAAATGCTACAACAGTAGCTAAAATGGTTCCGGTTGTTCCAGCGGCTAAAATCATATTAGTTAACTATTTTTATTTGATTATCTACTTCTTTTTCAATTGCTGTAGTCTCTACAACTACTTCTTTTGGTTCTTCTTTCACCTCTTCATCACCTCCTGTTAGCATACCTCCAAAGCTCAAGAAGCCAATCCCCATTAGTCCTGTTACAATGAATGTAATTCCTAAACCTCTAAGGGGTGCAGGCACATTAGAATAACGGATTTTTTCACGAATAGCAGCAATTGCTAAAATGGCTAAAAACCAACCAATTCCTGATGATATACCATAATTAACGGCTAATCCTAAGGTTTCTATCTCACGTGATTGCATGAATAAAGACCCTCCTAAAATGGCACAGTTTACAGCAATTAATGGTAAGAATATACCAAGTGAGTTATACAGTGAAGGTGAGAATTTTTCAACCACGATTTCTACTAATTGTACCATGGTTGCAATCGTTGCGATAAACATAATGAACGATAAGAAACTGAGATCATACTCTGCAAATTCAGGCCCTAACCATACGAGTGCACCAGGTTGTAACAAATATTGGTCTAACAACCAGTTTAAAGGGACTGTGATCGCCAATACAAAGATGACGGCGGCACCAAGTCCTACAGCGGTTGCTACTTTTTTAGAGACAGCTAAATATGAGCACATGCCCAAGAAAACTGCAAACACCATATTATCAATAAAAAT